>Ga0181582_10003277_pt1 | contig 13005 bp, 9 predicted proteins | sample 071ome_32_FD_132438 | JGI IMG/M metagenome (GOLD analysis project Ga0181582, IMG submission 132438) | Coastal salt marsh microbial communities from the Groves Creek Marsh, Skidaway Island, Georgia - 071405AT metaG (megahit assembly) | ecosystem: Environmental > Aquatic > Marine > Intertidal zone...
TCATCGATTATCCATTCGCACAGCGGCATAAAAAAGTTACGGACGGAGTTCGATGCTGGATGCAATCATCATAGGCGGCGGTCATAACGGGCTAACTTGCGCCTTCTATCTGGCGCGCGCAGGTATGAATGTGACTGTATGCGAAGCGCGGCACGTGGTGGGAGGCGCTGCGGTGACCGAAGAATTCGCCCCCGGCTTTCGCAATTCGACCGCAAGCTACACCGTGAGCCTGCTGCAACCCAAAGTGATCACCGACATGGGGCTGGTCGCGCGCGGCTATTGCGTGATTGAGCGGCCAGTGTCGAACTACCTGCCAATCGAAAGCGACTTCATGATGATGGGCGGCGGGCTCGAAGCGAGCCAGGCACAGGCAGCACGGTTTTCCAAAACCGATGCAGAGCGCTTGCCTGAATATTTCGACATGCTGGAAGATGCCGCCGAGGTGTTGCGCGGATTGGCGTTGAAAGTTCCGCCAGATCCCAAAGGCGGATTGCGCTCGCTTGTTGATGTCGCAATGCAGGGCCGTGGCTTGTCCAAGCTTTCAACCGGGCGGCAGCGGCAGGTACTGCAGATCTTCACGCGTTCCGCGCGCGAAGTGCTCGACGACTGGTTCGAAAGCGATCTGGTCAAGGCTGCGTTCGGTTTCGACGCGTGCGTCGGCCACTATGCGTCGCCCGATGAACCGGGCAGCGCCTATGTGTTGCTGCACCATGTTTTTGGAGAAGTGAACGGCAACAAGGGCGCGTGGGGTCATGTGATCGGCGGGATGGGTGCGATCACGCAAATGATGGCTGAGGCATGCTGTGAGCAAGACGTAGTGATCCGCACCAATGCCCCCATCACGCACGTCACGGTTGAAGACGGTGTGGCAGTGGGCGTGGAACTGGCGGACGGAGAGGTGCTGCGCGCAAAGCGGGTCATCTCCAATTTGGGGCCAAAGCCGCTGTTCGATCGCCTCGTCCCGCGCGAGGCTATCCCGGATGATTTTGCCCGCGCCATGGATGGCTATCGCGGCGGCTCTGGCAGCTTGCGCATTAATATCGCGCTATCGGGTCTGCCGAAATTCCGTCATGCGCCGGAAGGTGATGCGCATTTGCGCAGCGGGATCATTATGGCACCATCGCTCGATTATATGGATCAAGCCTATTACAGCGCGCGCGCGAACGGATTCAGCGCCCAGCCAATCGTAGAGATGCTGATCCCGAGCATGGTGGATGATAGCCTCGCCCCGAAAGGTCAGCATGTCGCCAGCCTATTTTGCCAGCATTTTGACCCTGATCTTCCCGAGGATCGCGAAGACGAAGCAGTCAATGCTGTGTTCGATGTAATCGAGCATCATGCACCGGGCTTCCGGGAACTGGTACTGCACCGCCAAGTGCACACACCCCGTGCTCTCGAAGCAAAATTCGGCCTGTGGCGCGGGGATATCTTCCACGGCCGTATGAGCCTGGACCAGTTATGGGCCGCCCGGCCTGTGCTGGGTGCAGGAAGCCACAAGATGCCAATCAAGGGGCTCTGGCTATGCGGCTCAGGCGCGCATCCTGGCGGCGGAGTGACCGGCGCACCGGGCCACAACTGTGCGCACGAGATTTTGAGGCACAGGCGGTGGTGGCGGATTTAATGCCGGAAATGCCGCATTCCGGTGAATACCATCGCGAGGCCTGCCTCATCCGCGGCTGAAATCACTTCATCATCGCGGATTGAACCGCCCGGCTGGATCACCGCAGTCGCCCCAGCTTCAGCTGCGGCCAGCAATCCATCCGCGAACGGGAAGAATGCATCAGAGGCAACGGCGCTGCCTGTGGTTCGCGGCGTATCCCAGCCATAGGTTTCTGCTGCTTCTGCCGCCTTCATCGCAGCAATGCGCGAGCTATCACGGCGGTTCATCTGGCCAGCGCCAATCCCGGCTGTCGCGCCATCCTTGGCATAAACAATCGCGTTCGATTTCACATGCCGGGCGACGGTCCATGCGAACATGCAATCCTTCAGCTCTTGGCTTGTCGGCTCGCGCTTGGTGACAACTTTCAGATCATTTTCTGAGATCGCGCCACTGTCTCGGCTCTGCACCAGCAAGCCGCCAGTGATCAGCTTGACCATCAGACCGCCACGGCGCGGATCAGGCAAATCGCCAACCGTGAGCAAACGCAGGTTCTTCTTCGTCGCGAAGATTTCGCGCGCTTCATCGCTAACGCTGGGCGCGATCACAACTTCGGTAAATATCTTCGCCATCTGCTCGGCTGTGGCACCGTCCAGCTCCTGGTTGACTGCAACGATCCCGCCAAACGCCGAAACGCTATCGCATTGCAGCGCCGCTTCCCATGCATCGACCAGGCTGCCCGCCTGCGCCACACCGCAAGGATTGGCGTGCTTGACGATGACAACTGCAGGATCCTGGCCACCGAATTCAGCGCATAATTCCAGCGCCGCATCGGCATCATTGTAGTTGTTGTAGGACAGCTCCTTGCCCTGCAGCTGTTCGGCCTGCGCAATGCCTGAGCCATGCGGACCCGAAGGGGTATAAAGTGCCGCCTGCTGATGCGGGTTTTCGCCGTAGCGCAGGACGGTCGGCGCCTTGCCATTGACCGCCAGGAAATCGGGGAACTGCTGCTGCTGGTCAGCAAAGGCGAACCATTGGCTAATCATGCTGTCATAGGCAGCGGTGGCGGCAAAGGCCTTGGCGGCACACCTCTTTCGAAATGCAAGCGAGGTTGCCCCGTTACTTTCATCCAGTTCGCCCAGCAATTCTTCATAGTCCGCTGAGTCTGTCACGATCGTCACAAAGGCATGATTTTTCGCCGAGCTACGAACCATTGACGGACCGCCAATGTCGATATTCTCGATGATCTCGTCACGTTCGGCGCCGCGCAGGACAGTAGCTTCGAAGGGGTAGAGATTGACCACGACAAGATCGATCGCACCAATTGCATGCTCTTCCATTGCGGCGGCATGCTCCGGATTGTCGCGCACTGCCAGCAAGCCGCCGTGCACCTTGGGGTGCAGCGTCTTGACCCGCCCATCCATCATTTCAGGAAAGCCGGTGAGTTCAGAGATGTCGCGAACTTCAAGCCCCGCATCGCGCAGCGCCTTTGCCGTTCCCCCAGTCGAAACCAGCTCCACACCGCGCGCAGCCAAGGCCTGGCCCAGTTCAGCCAATCCGGTTTTGTCGGACACTGACAGAAGTGCCCGCTTGATTGTCACATCCGTCACTTAGGAAATCACCCCATTTTCTTTAGCAGCCAGGAGAATTGCCCCCCGCCGCGCGATATCATTCCCTGCACCACCAATTGGTCAACGCCATGCGGATGCCCGTCGCCATCGACCCACATGCTTTCTTCGAGCGCCAAGTCCGCACCCGCATCATTCCCGCCAAGACGGAATTGCCACAAGCCGCCGTCGGGCAACAACAGACTGGCGCCTAGCCTGTCTTCGGAGAGGCGCGCCTCTACTCCCCGACCTAGGTGGAACCGGATTGCGAATTTGAGCTTGCCGCGCTGCCCCTTGCGGGTGGATGGCGCCAGCACATCCTCGCCGCGCAACTCGCAACCATCGCTGCGCAGCAACAGGATACGGCGGTGGATCAGGCCGAACCGTGCGGCATAACCATCGTGGCTCGCTTCGATGCGCTGCGCACTGGCCGTTCCGCGTGCAATCTCACTACGCTCAATCTCGACCTTCTCGACCCCCTTGCCCAGCTTTCCGCCAAACAGCACCGAGGTCGAGTTTACATCGTCAAGTATCAGCGTGGAATGTGCCGCGGTGGCTCGCAGCCCCTGCTCGATCCGCGCCGGAACAAGCCCACCGGCCATCGCCGCGCCGCCGCAATTGACGATCAGGCGACTGAGTCCGTCGGACATTTCGAAGGCCAGCGTCGATGCACAGCCCGAACGCGAATGCTTCGAGCGGGGCGGCGGGGCTGCATCCATCTGGATAATGGTCTTCCCACCGGTCAGACGATGGAAGCCCCAGTGCTTCACATTCTTCAGCGGGCGTGTGCGCACGGTACTAGCATCGATCAGCGCAGCAAGCCGATCCGCCCGCATGGCCCCTGTGCCTTGCCAATTGCCCAAGGCACCATCGCCATGTCGCAACGCCAGAATGGGCGGCACAAGCAGCTCGCGCATCAGGCACAACGCTTGCGGCAGATCGCGGTCAACCGCTCTATAGCAAGCCTCCAGATCCACCAGCATGGCGATCACATCCATCTGTGCGATCGCGCTGCGTGACAAAGCGCCACCATCTTCGCCGACAAAATCGCCCAATGCCGCGACCAGCCCGGCTTCGGCATAGAGCCGGCGCGGTTTGCCTTGTGGAAGCAACAAGCCCGCAGCGATCAAGGCACCCCAACCCAGGACTGCACCGAACGGATCTGGCGTACGGCGCACTTCACGATCGAGCCAGCGCGCCGTTTCATCAATCGTAGCCAGCATTTGCGGACGCAAGGCTTCATCCTTGCCTGACAGCAAAAGCGGCGCATGGACGAGCCACGCCATCAGTCGCATTGAAACATAGTCGACGTACCAAGCCGCACATTTGCCCGGCTTTGGATTGGCTTTAAGCCAAAGCCCTGCAATCCGTTCAGCCGTTTCGACGCATTGTTCGCGCTGGCCAGCTGCGCTGAGATCGCGTAGCCAGGCAAAACCATGGATCATCCGCTCGAACGGCGGCGTTGCGCGCGACGAACTTTGATATTCAACTTCGGAAATCGGCGCCTTCATGCCGTTGATCATGAAGTGGCCCGCTCGCAGCGCCATCCCTGCCACCCGGTCGCCTGCCAGCGCCGGTTTGACCGTTGCCAGCAAGCGCGGGCGCGCGGGCTTGCGGAAGGGCGCGGTCAGCGTTGCGCCACTGATGCCAAGACGATAGGCAACCCGCACCAGCTTTTCGGTCAAATCGGCTTTGGGTGGTACAAAGTCGCTCAACACAAGCGTGCGCGCTTCAGTCAGCGGAATTTCGCTTTCGCCATCAATGACAGGCTGCACATCGCCCGCCGCCGCCAGAGGCAGCGCAGAGCGATCTTCCTCGATCTCGCCAAACAGATCTTCACTCTGTTTGGTGTCGCTCGAGCCGGACAGCAACGCGTCCATCAGACTTCGCCCTTCAGCGCGGCAATATTGGCGGCATATTGTGACGGGCCGCCCTTGAAGGTTGCAGAACCTGCAACCAGCACGTCCGCGCCGGCATCAACGCAAAGCTTCGCGGTTTCAGGATTGACGCCGCCATCGACCTCCAGGTGGATATCTCGCCCTGACCTTTCAATCATCCCACGGATCGCGCGCACTTTGTCGAGCTGCGAATGGATGAAGCTCTGTCCCCCAAAGCCCGGATTGACGCTCATCACCAGGATCAGGTCAACCAGGTCCATCAGATTGTCGAGCACTTCGACGGGCGTGCCTGGATTCAGTACCACCCCGGCCTTCTTGCCCAAGGCACGGATCGCTTGCAGCGTGCGGTGTGCATGGGGGCCCGCCTCTGGATGGACGGTGATGATATCCGCGCCGGCCTCTGCAAAAGCTTCCAGATACGGATCGACCGGTGAAATCATCAGATGCACGTCAAAGGTCTTGTCCGAATGGGGTCTCAGCGCTTTGACCACGTCAGGCCCGATCGTGAGGTTAGGCACAAAATGCCCATCCATCACATCGATATGGATCCAGTCCGCACCTGCTTGATCCACCGCGCGCACTTCTTCGCCCAGCCGCGCAAAGTCAGCTGACAAAATGGAAGGTGAAATGAGCGGTGTGGCCATGGTGTGCTTTCGCAAAAGTCCGCGATTCCTCGCAGTAACGCCGGGGAAGACTCGCCGACAAGCAGGCGCGTGGCCTTTTCCACACACAGTAGCGCGAAGATTAAGGATATCCGTTCGTCAAATTCAGCCGCAATTCAGCCACTTTGCAGCATAAGGTTTTCGAATTAGGGCGAAATGCCCTATCGCGCTGCTACGCTTGCTCCTTTGGCGCAGCAGCGTTTTAACGACTGAAGGACACGCGAGAAGATGCGATCAAGACTGATCACAGCCGGATTTGCACTGACCGCAGCGGCGCTTGCTCCGGTGGCTGCAGCCGCTTGGGCGCAAGGTGCCCCCTCCGTGACCTATCGTCAGGAAATTTCTAACAATATGCGCCAATGCGCGCCCGGCGGCGGGCCTGCGGTGCGCGTGACCGTTGCCGGTATCAAATCATCCGGGGGTCGGATCCGCGTGCAAAGCTATCGCGGGGTCAAATCGGATTGGCTAGAACGGGGCAAATGGATCAACCGGATCGAAACCTCTGCCCGCGAAGGGACGATGGTGTTTTGCATGCCGGTTCCGCGCGCGGGCACTTATGGCATCGCTGTTCGCCATGATGTTAACGGCAATGGACAAACCGAAGTCAGCGAGGATGGCGGCGCCATGTCGAACAATCCCTCGATCAATATTTTCAACCTCGGCAAGCCGAGCTACCGCAAGACAGCATTTGAAGTGGGCGAAGGTGTAACGTCGATCCGCATCAATATGCGCTACATGTAAGAGGCAAGCAGGCTCAGCTCTGCTGCTTTTTCTGCTCTCGCCAGACTTTGAACAAGACACCCGGTGCCGCGAGCACAGGGTGTTTTTCGCGCCACGGCGTCACTTCAATCGGCACACCCGTGTGGCGCTGCACCTTCCACGCGGCATAGCGCGCCGCACCGTCAAACGTAGTGCTGGCTTTCAGCAGGCGGAGAATGTTGAGCGGCTTGCCTAGCCGTTGGCGGCGGCTCCACCACGATAGTGTTTCGCGTCGGGCACTGTCCGTCAGCTTGAGTGTCAGGCGACCGCCTGCTTCATCAAACGCAATGCCTTGTGCGTCGAGCGCTAGAGGCAATAGCCCGTCAAAATGCGCCACGTTGACTGACAAGATACTATCTTCCCTGCCTGCTTTCTCTACCCGAAACTCCGCCTTGTAGGTGGCGCGGAACAATGCGCGCCAATAGTCATCGGCGGTGCCGCTTGGCGGGCCGAGCGCCGCAGCCAGCCGCGCCGCAGTTTTTGCAGCATCACCAAGCGCATCAAGTGTCTGCGCCGTCGCATCGCCATCGCGGGCCCAAACCAAAGCAGACGGCTGCACGAACCGCGCCCAGATAGTGGTGTCGCGCGATTGGCCCGATGCGGCCTTGGCAAACTGCGCGAGCGACATAGTGGCGATCTTGGCGCGCAGCGTCTCGCCTTGATTGTCCCATTCGCGATAGCTGACACGCGGCCATATCTTCTCCTGCTCCTCGCCCGGAAGCAACACGTAATAGTCGAGCACGCCTTCAAGCAATCCGGTCCGCAGATTGGAGCCGTAGAATAGAACCGCCAGCGCCCCCGCTTTAATTGCAAGCCGCGCGGCAAATTCAGCAATGGCGGGATGCACTGCGACCGCAGATTTTGCTGAGATTCGTTCTGCCAAAGCGCTCATGGCGGCGTCATTCAGGGTGCAACGAAATCGATCTCGGGTCCGGTTTCGACCCTGTATCGGCCAGCAGGAAAAGCTTCGCCGTCGAGAATGAATTGGTCATCCAGCTCCATCTCGAAAGACTGCGCGACCAGTTGGTGAAAGCCGCGCTTACGCAAATTCTTGGGGCCAAATTCAAACAGGATCGCGGGCAGCATCAATGTCATCCAGCGGCTGATCTGATCAAGTGCAGCCAGCTTCAAACCCTTACCCAATGATCCGAAGGGCTTGATCCCCCCAGGAAAGCGCTCAAGCGTTGATGCCAGCAGGATAAGCCTGCGCTCTGGTTCGCCCAGCCCGCTATGCTCCAACGGCACTCCACTAGGCGCCAAACGCAAATCCATCTTTGCTCCGCGACGCCACGGATTGGCGCGCGTTCCGAAAACCGCCTGCAAAATGCCCCAGAAGGTCGTAACGCCTACTGCCAATGAGTTGAACGCACCGAGTTTGTGCGCGCTTTGGCCTGCCTTGGTGCCTAGCGTAAACGCGCCGGCACCCAGAATGAACCCCAGCACCCGCGCATCAGGCTGATCAAGCGGCGTAATCGCCATCGGGCTGCGCTTGACCCGCTTCCCATTTTCATACGCGTCAACCGCGCATTGCAATGTCCAGTCACTCGGGGCGCCAAGATCAACCGCCAGCGCATTGGTCTTGCCCTTGGGCAACACCGCCACAGCGGGCCAGTCATCGCCAAAAATGGGCTCCCCACAAGTCAGCACATCGCGCACTGTACCGTCACCGCCATTGATGACCAACAAATCGATCCCGCGTTCGGCAAGGCGCGCGAGCGCCTCTGGCAATTGATCGCGGTTTCCCGGTTGCGCCACAAAGACATCCGGCGAAATCTTGCTGGTGAGGTCCTGCCCCCGATTGTGGTGGCTGCGCGGATTATAGATCAGTCCGACAATTGGAGGGTCACCCTCTGCACGCGCGTCGCGTCTCACACGCCAAGCCGATTTCACATTGGCTTTGGGTCGCGGCAAATGCGAAAATTCATGGATCGGGCCAGCCATAATCATCGTTCCTTAGTCGGAAACCATGTGCGTTCACTAGGTGATTTTGCAGTGCAACTCAAATTCGTGGCCAAACGTGGCTTGGTTACAATGCCGCTTCCTATGCGCAACATTTGCGCTAGATTGTATCCATGCTGACAGAAAACCTTATCGAATCCGCCCGCGAGCTGAGCGGGGATATCGTCTCTCTACGCCGCGCCATCCATGCCGAGCCGGAATTGGGGCTGCACACGCCCAAAACCATGGCCAAGGTGCGCGCAGCGCTCGCCGATCTATCGCTAACATGGCGCGAAGGCACCTCGACCACCGGCCAAGTGGCCACATTGGAAGGCGGCATGCCGGCTAAAGGGCAAAGTCGGCGCGTGCTGCTGCGCGGCGATATGGACGCCTTGCCGATGGATGAGAAGACCGATCTGGAATTCGCCTCGACAGTTCCAGGCCGGATGCACGCATGCGGACATGACACGCATACTGCCATGCTGGCGGGCGCGGCGCGGCTGCTATGTGCCAAGCGCGAACAGATTGCCGGCACGATCGACTTCATGTTCCAGCCGGGCGAGGAAGGCTATCACGGCGCGCGTTTCATGCTGGAAGACGGGCTGATCGACCCACTGCCTGACGCCGCCTTCGCGCTGCATATCATGCCCAATGCGCCGTTTGGCGTGCTGGCGGGCAGACCCGGACCGCTGATGGCAGCTGCGGACGCATTTACAATCACCTTAACCGGGCAGGGCGGGCATGCTTCAATGCCGCATGATTGCGTCGACCCATTGCCCGGTACTGCTGCTCTGGTCAGCGCGATCCAGGCGATGGTGACGCGCCGCTTCAATGCCGCCAGCGCGGTGGTCGTGACAGTCACGCAGATCCACGCGGGAACTGCATTTAACGTCATACCCGATGAAGCCACAATCAACGGCACTATCCGGACGCTCAGCAAAGAGCATCGGCTGAAAGCGCGCGAATTGCTGACCGATATGGCCAGTCATGTCGCCGCAGCACATGGCCTGTCCGCCAATGTTGAGATCGTAGAGGGCTTTCCCGTCACGATTTGCGATCCGCGGGCGGTTGATCTGGGCCGGGCAGTTGCCACAGAGATTGGTGGTGCGGAGGGGTGGCGCGATCTCGCAGACCCGATCATGGGCGCCGAGGATTTTTCTTACCTGCTGGAAAAAGTGCCCGGTGCGATGTTTTTCCTGGGCGTGGCCAATGAAGGCGAGGACTGGCGCAGCTGCTGCGCGATCCACTCACCGCGCATGCATGTTGACGAGAACGCCTTGCCCAAAGGCACGGCGATGCTGGCTGGATGCGCGCTGAAGTTTCTGGCTGAGGGTTTCGCGGACCAATAAAAACACCGGAGCCACCCCCCAGCGGCTCCGGTGTTAGATGGCTAGCGCTCCCCCCAGAGCGCCAGCTGGAAAATCCTTACCAGAGAATTACATAGAGTCCGATAAGAATTGCAACCGTCAACATTGCCAGCGTATTGAACAGCATGGTCGTGGCAAAGGCGATATCGCCCAGCTTGACAGTCTGCTCTTCTTCCGGCGGCGTTGTCATGCGTGAAACAACCGCGGCAGCAACAATCGAAAGCACGAACACGCCCCAGATGCGGATGATGAAGGGTACGTCAGGCATGCCGAACTTCAACATCACATTGACCGCCAACGAGCCGAGCAGCGCTGTGAATGCGCCCATCGCGTTCATCTTCTTGTCGAAGAAGCCGAGCAGGAAAACCACCACGATGCCCGGCGCTATGAAACCAGTGTATTCCTGAACCGTCTGGAAGCCGCTTTCAAAGCCGCCGATAAAAGGGCGCGCGAGGAAGAGCGCGACGATCATGGCGCTGAATGCTGAAACACGACCAACTGTCACATAGTGATGTTCGCCCATATCTGGCTTCCAGCTTCGATAAAGGTCCATCGTAAAGATGGTCGAGATCGAGTTCATCATGGATGCAAGCGAACTCACCACAGCGGCGATAAGCGCAGCAAACACCAGACCACGCAGACCAGCCGGGGCAAAGCTCATCAGTTCGCCATAGGTACGATCAGATTTTTCCGCCAATGCCGTGCCATCCAGCATGCCTTGCTGCGCCAGAATGACAGCGGCGATGCCGGGAATAACCACAATGAACGGTACGAGGATCTTGAGGAAAGCTGCAAAGGCCAAGCCCTTTTGCGCTTCGCCCAGATTCTCCGCACCGAGCGCACGCTGGATGATATACTGGTTGAAACCCCAATAGCTGAAGTGGAGTACCCACAAGCCGCCCAGCAGTGTCCAGATGCCCGGTAGGTCGGAATAGGCCGGATTGCTCTCATCAAGGATCATCTCGAAATGACCCGGCATTTCTTGCCAAAGCAGGCCAAGCCCGCCCAGCGCGCCTTTGGCTGGCAACGCGTCCAATGCGATCCAGGTGATCGCAAATCCACCCAGGATCAGGATCACGACCTGAATAATGTCCGTCAGCGCAACCGCTTTCAGCCCGCCATAGAGCGAATAGAGCGCAGCAAAACCGGCCAGCGCCGCCATTGCTGTCATCACGCTCCAACCGGTGAGCGACGTGACCGCCAGACCGCCCAGCCACAGCACTGTGGTGAGGTTTACAGCCGTGTAGAGCGCAACCCAGAAGAAGCTCATCAGCGTCTTCACGCCATGTCCGTACCGCTGATCCAGAAACTGCGGCATGGTGTAGATCTTGCGCTTGAGGAAGATCGGCAGGAAGTATTTCGCCACGATGATCAGGACAATCGCAGCCTGCCATTCATAAGCCGCAATCGCGATGCCCACGGCATAGCCCTGGCCCGATTGGCCAATGATCTGTTCAGCTGAAATGTTCGACGCGATCAGCGAGGCACCGATCGCCCACCAGGGCAATGCACGCCCGGCGAGGAAGTAATCCTCTGTGTTTTTATCATGCCCCTTGGGTTCACGACTGACAAACAGCGCGATCCCCAGCAGTGCAATCGCATAGCCAGCGATAATAACGATATCGATCGTCTCTAACGTCACCGGATTTTCCTCCCCCTCGCGACCGGATTTTCCAGCCGCAGAACCCTTGTTTTTGCAGACTAGCGGCGCTTTATCGCCTGTCCAGCCGCATACGTTGTCATTCGCGCATTCCAATCAGAACGAGCATTCGGTTCCTTCCGCCACTTCCTCGCGTTTGACACTGGAAATGCGGAAAGTGACATCGCCATCGGATTCGAAAGCGATGCGTTTGCCAAGGCCCGCAAGGCAACTTTCAGTTACCACCATTTCGCGAAAACCCTTGGCCGTCGCGAGCTCAAACTGCGCGGTGACATCGAGCACCGCATTGCCTGAACGCAAGCGGATCGTACCCGCCGGGCGTTTAACCACTTCATAGGCGATGCGGTACACGCCGCCCGTATTGTTTGATTGTTCCAGGCCGAAATAGGACCCGGCACGCATTGTGATTTCGCGAGAATCCTCTTGTGCATCGCGGTCAAAACCGCGCACCAGCACGCCAGAGCCATTCATGTCTCCGCGCATTTGCGGCATCAGCTCTTCAAATCCAGCGCCGTCCAAACGACCGACGAATGCGCTGACCCCTGACCCTAACCGGCCCGAACCGAAGAGTTCTGACCCCTCGACCACTGACAGGGCGCCGCAGTCTTCGTTAAGCGTAGCAAGCGGTGAGTTGTCACTAAGTGTACGGCCATAGCCAAATGCAAAAAGGGCGCCTTCGGGCGAGTTGACCGGCTGCCCTTCGCAACTTGCAGGCCAAGAGAATGACAAGCGTCCGGTAGCCTCGCGCTTACCAGTTAGAACATCAGCGACGCCAGCGCCTTCACTACCTGGCAGCCATGATGCCACAAAAGCGTCAGCCGCGTTAATTTCACGGTTCATCCACATCGCGCGGCCTGAAAGGAACACGGCAACGGTCGGAATATCCTGCTCATCAAACTGGCGAAGCAGCGTCAACCCTTCTTCGTCACGGAAAACCAGATTGCGCTGATCGCCCGCGAATTCGGCATAGGGATGCTCGCCGAATACGACAATCGCAATGTCGGGGCGTGCCTCGAAGGATCCATCCTCTGACAACGTCGCGCTGCCACCTTCGGCGGTAACGTTCTCTTTGATGCCATCCCAGATTGAGGTTGCCTTGGCAAAGTAATCTCTGGGCAAGGTGTCCTTGCGGCCACCCTGCCATTCAAGGGTCCAACCGCCCGACTGTTGGCCCACATCATCGGCCGCAGAGCCAGCAACCAAGACATTTGCGCCTGCCTTCAGGGGAAGCACGCCGTCATTCTTGAGCAAGACTTGTGACTTCGCCACAGCTTCGCGCGCCAAAGCGCGATGCTCCGGCGATGCGAGAAGGTCATACTGCCCCGCGACACCGCGTTCAGATGGACGCTTGGCGTTTTCGCCTAGCAGCCCAGCGCGTTGCTTTACCCGAAGGACCCGTGTGACCGCTTCGTCCACCCGCGCCATGGGAATAGTTCCATCTTTGACCTGCGCGATGAGCGTTTCCATCAAAACCTTCCAGTCGTCAGGCACCATGTAGATATCGAGTCCCGCCATCA
>Ga0181582_10003280_pt1 | contig 13002 bp, 10 predicted proteins | sample 071ome_32_FD_132438 | JGI IMG/M metagenome (GOLD analysis project Ga0181582, IMG submission 132438) | Coastal salt marsh microbial communities from the Groves Creek Marsh, Skidaway Island, Georgia - 071405AT metaG (megahit assembly) | ecosystem: Environmental > Aquatic > Marine > Intertidal...
GGGACCATCCTCGCTGCCGCGTCCCCCGCGATTATTCAAGGGGTGCTCGGCCTCGGAGAAGGCCCGGACAGCGAGCGCGCCAAGTTTCGCGCCGTGGCGCTCACCTACGCGCCCCTCGTGGTGGTGGCGTGCCTGGCCTGCGTTTGGCTGGTGAAGGAGCGCCACGGGCATCGCAGCAGCACGGCTCTGCCGAGCCTGCGAACCCTGGGCGCGCGGCTGAAAAACCGCCCCTTTCGCATTCTGCTGGCGAGCTACACCATCGCCGCCATCGGGAGCAATCTGCCTGCCACGCTGATTCCCTACTACGTCGATTACGTTATCGGCGACCCCAACGTCGAGCAGTATCTCCTCCTCTACTTTCTCACCGGCGTCGTGCTGCTGCCCTTCTGGGTCCGGCTGGCGAAGCGCGTAGGGAAGAAGCCCGCTTGGCTCGCCGCCGCCGCCCTCAATTCCCTCACCTTCGCCGGGGTATTTTTCCTCGGGCCCGGGGACAGCCAGGCCTATGCCATCCTCGTTATTGCCTCGGGCCTGGGCTTTGGGGCAACCCTCGCCCTCCCCTCCGCCATGCAGGCCGACGTCATCGATTACGAAGAGCTTCGCTCCGGGGAACGCAAGGAGGGGGAGATCATCGGCCTGTGGGCGGTCAGTAAGAAGCTCGCCGCCGCCTTCGGCGTCTTCCTCGCCTTCCCGATCCTCGGCGCCGTGGGCTACGTGCCGAACGCCGCCCAGCCCGAGGCCGTGGTGCTCACCCTAAAGATCCTCTACGCCCTCGTGCCGAGCCTGTTCAATCTTCTCGGGCTCTGGGTGGCTTGGCACTATCCCATCGATAAAGCGGCGCACGAGAAAATCCTCGAAGCGGTACGCGCCCGGCGGGCGGGGGAACGCTACGCCGACCCCCTGGAGGCCCCTTGATGACGACCCTACAACGGCGCGCCCTCACCCTGCCCTTACTGGCCCTCGCCACGGTGCTGCTGGTCACCACCCTGCCCCTATGGCTGCCCTTAAGTGCGATCCTGGCCTTGCTCCACCCCGGGGCCCGGGCGGCGCCGCGGGTGCTGGGCTTCTTCACCCTTTACCTGCTGTGCGAGAGCGCCGGCGTGCTGGTGGCGGCCTGGCTTTGGCTTCGCCACAGCCGAAACCGGGAAGCCTTCCTCGAAGCCAACTACGAACTTCAGAGCGGGTGGGCGAGCACCCTCAAGCGCGGCGCGGCCTGGCTTTTCCGTTTGCGCTTTGAGGTCACGGGAACGGAGGCCTTCGCCGGCAGCGCGGCGCCCATCGTGCTGCCGCGGCACAGCTCCATGGGGGACACGGTACTGCCCGTGGTGTTCTTTGCTATGCCCACGGGGGTGCGCCTTCGCTACGTGCTAAAGCGAGAACTGCTCTTCGATCCCTGTCTCGACATCGTCGGCCAGCGCCTGCCCAACTACTTTGCCCGGCGGGGCGCAGGGGCCACGGAACAGGAGGTGGCCGGCGTGGTGAAGCTCCTCACCACCATGCCGAACCACCACGGGCTCCTGCTCTATCCCGAGGGCACGCGCTTTTCCGAGAGCAAGCGCCGGGCCGTGCTGGCGCGGCTTCGGGACAAGGGTGACGAAAAGGCCCTAGCCCGGGCAGAGACCTGGCCAAGCCTGTTGCCACCGCGGCCCGGCGGGCTTCGGGGCGTGCTGGCGCACAATCCCGGCCGGGACCTCCTGCTGCTGGCGCACCGCGGCTTCGAGAAATCCGCCAGCTTCAGCGAACTTTTCAACGGCAGCTGGCTCGACACCACGGTGCAGCTCCACTTCTGGCGCGTGCCCTTTGTTGAGATCCCGAAGGACCCGGAGGCCCAGGTCGAGTTCATCAACGGTCTTTGGGATGCCATGCAAGACGCCCTAAAGCGCCTGGAGGTTGCGAGGCCCTAGCGTTCGGGACAGACTCAGCCCTCCTTTGGGGGAGGAGTGTGACCATGGCGGATTTGATCGCCCTATCCAGCAAGATCATCGACGAGGGCTACGACGACGGTAGCGCCGGGCCCTTAAATCGCATTAACCACGAGCTCAGCGTCCTCGACGACAATATCGCCATGGTGGAAGCCTTTAGCCACGCCGTGTGCTTCCGCACGGACGCGGGCCTTGCGGTCTTCGACACCAGCGGCGCCCAGGGCGGGGGCCGGGTGGTGGACGCCATCCGCCAGTGGACCGATAGCCCCTTCCACACCGTGGTCTATACCCACGGCCACGTCGATCACGTCGGGGGCAGCGGCTTCTTCGCCGCAGACTCGGAGAAGAATGGCCATCCCATTCGCTGGGTAGGCCACGAGAACGTAGAGAAGCGCTTCGACCGCTACACCCTCACGGACGGCTACAACCAGGCCATCAACGAACGGCAATTTGGCGCCTTTAAGCGCCGGGGCTACGGCATTGGGGCTGACGAAGGCCGCTTTCTGCCCGCCGATGCGGTGCGACCGGGGACAACCTACCAGGACAGCATCGACCTCAAGGTTGGGGACCTGGACCTCGAGCTGGTGCACGCCCGGGGGGAAACGGACGACCACACCTGGGCTTACATCCCCGAACACAAGGCCATCTGCGCCGGGGATTTCTTCATCTGGAACTTCCCCAACTGCGGCAATCCGCAAAAGGTGCAGCGCTATCCCTTGGAGTGGGCCGGGGCCATGCGCGCCATGCTCGAGCGGGACGTGGAACTGTTCCTGCCCGCCCACGGCCTGCCCATCGCCGGCGCCGGCCGCATCCGCAAGGTACTCACGGACGTGGCGGAGACCCTAGAAACGCTGGTCAGCGACGTGCTCGAGCGCATGAACGGCGGCCTCACCCTCGACCATATTCTTCACGACGTCCGGGTCGGTCCCGGGGTGCTGGAAAAGCCCTGGATGAAGCCCCTCTATGACGAGCCGGAATTCGTGATCCGGAACATCTGGCGTCTTTACGGCGGCTGGTGGGATGGCAATCCCGCGCGCCTAAAGCCGGCACCGGATGCGGTGGTCGCTGCCGAGCTGGCCCGCCTCGCTGGCGGGGCCGAAGCCCTAGCCAAGGCGGCCCAGGGCCACGCGGACGCCGGGGACTTCCGCCTGGCCTGCCACCTTGTGGAGTACGCTGCCCTCGCGGAGCCAGAGAACCTGCAGGTGCATGGCCTGCGCGCCGAGATCTACCAAGCGCGGCGGAACCAAGAGACCTCCCTCATGGCCAAGGGGATCTTTGGCACCGCCGCCAATGTCTCGAAGGAGAAGGTCGATCCCACGCCCTAGGGCGTGGGGCCGCTCAGTACGTTTCCTTCCCGGCGCGGGTCGGCCGCGCCTTCAAGCCCCGTCTCGGTGACGACAATGACGTGGAGCCCGGAGTTCTCCCCTTCCCGGGCCTGCACGTTGAAGCCTTCGGCCTCGAGGGCCACCGCCAATTCAGCCCCCGGCGCCATGCCCGTTTCCACCCGCACCGCATCGCCCCGGGCGATGATGTTGGGGAAGTTCACGGCCTCCTGCACGGACAGGCCCCAATCCTGAATACCCAGGATGGTCTTCGCCGTGTAGGCAGGAATGGAGTTCCCGCCGGGGGAGCCGGTCACCATGAGGAGCGCCCCGGACGCATCAAACACCATGGTCGGCGACATGGACGAACGCGGGCGGGCGCCGGGGCGCACGGCGTTGGCCGGCTCCGGGGCTTCCGGCGCATAAACGCGAGCGAAGTCCGTCATCTCGTTATTAAGCACGAAGCCTGCGGCCCAGCGGGAGGAGCCGAAGGGCCCCTCCACGGTCATGGTGCTGGAGACCGCGTTGCCTTCGGCATCGACGATGGAGAAATGGGTGGTGCCGGCCAGCTCGAGGGTGGTGTCCGGCCCCAGAGCGCTCAAGGCCTCCCCGCCAAGCACGGCAGACGGATCACCATGGGTGGCCGCCTCCGTCGGAGCGCCGAGGGTCTGCGCCCGGTGCTCAAGATAGTCCGGGTTCAAGAGCCCCTCTAAGGGCACGGTCACCCGGTCCGGGTCTCCGAAGTAGTGGTCCCGGTCAGCGTAGGCCAGGCGCTGAGCTTCCACGAAGGCGCGAATGCGCTGGGCCTGCGTCGCCCTTTCGGGCACGCGATGATCGTAGAGGTTCGGAATCATGATCTGCATGGCGCCGGAGGACGGGGGCGTCGCCGTGCAGATCGACAAGGTCCGCCAGGGACCGCACACCACGGGCCGGGGGATCGCCTCGTAATTCGCCATATCTTCCAGAGTCAGGGTGCCCCCCAGGGGCGCCGCCTGGGCGCTGGCCACAATCGCTTCCGCAATAGGCCCGGTATAGAAGGCCGAGGGGCCCTCGGCGGCGACGCGCTTAAGCGTTTCCGCGTAGGCGGGATTGCGCACCGTGGCCCCCGCCGCAAGGGGCTGTCCACCGGGAAAGAAGTACTCCGCGGCGCCGGGGTTTTCGTCGATGCGGGCGATGGGAGCGAGGCGCTCTAGGGTGCCGGCCATCTTGGCCGTCACCGTAAAGCCCGCCTCGGCGAGGCGAATGGCCGGGCCGAAGACCGTGGCCCAGGGCAGCTTTCCGTAGCGATCGTGGGCCAGCTTATAGAGCGCTACGGCGCCGGGGACGCCCACGGCCCGACCGCTTTGCCAAGCCTGGATATAGTTCATGGGCGCTTCGTTCTCCATGAACATATCGATCCGCGCCCCCGCCGGGGCCTGCTCCCGGCCATCGAGGAAAGCGAGGTCCTGGGCCTTCGCATCGAAGACCAGCATGAATCCGCCCCCACCTAACCCTGAGCTCTCGGGCTCCACCAGCCCCAGCACAGCGTGGGCGGCGATGGCCGCATCCACTGCGTGGCCACCCTGGGCGAGCATCTCCGCTGCGGCCGCGGTGGCATCGGGATTGGCCACCGTGGCCATCCATCCATGGGCCCAGGGAGCCGCTGTTTCCGGCGCGGGAGCCGCATCCGGTTGAGCTTGGCCGCACCCGGCCAGCAGCCAAAGGCACAGCAGAAGAGGAAGGGAACGGCGCACGGGCATCTCCTTTAGGCGCAAAACGGGCGAAGGGGCACAGGCTAAGGGATCGAGGGCCTGCGGTCACGATCCGGAGCACGCGCTTCGCAGGCGGCGGCTAGACGCAGCAGCGCGGCCTCCTCGCCCCGGCGCCCCACCAGCTGCACGGCCCGGGGCAGGCCCTCTGCGGAAAAGCCGAAGGGCAAGGTCACGGAGGGGTGACCGCTGTAATTGAAGGGCGCGGTGAAGGTGAGGGGATCCGCGTAGCCATCAAAGGCCAACGCATCCATCGCATCAAGCGGCAACGGCAAAAAGGGCATGGCAGGCACCAGCAGCGCATCCACCCCTTCGAAGTAGGTATCAAGGGCGCGCGCATAGGCAAGCCGCGCTTGCTCCAGGCGGGCGTAGGACTGCGCCGAGGCCCGGTGTCCGTGATCCAGCAGCGCCGACAGCACCGGGCCGTAGGCCCCGCGCTGAGCGGGGAAGGTTCTTTCGTGGACGAGGGCTGCTTCCACCCCGGCGGTGAGGGCCCAGCCTTCGATGAGGGCAGCGCCCGAGGGCGGCGCTGCGTCGCTTAAGGTCACCCCGGCCTGCGCCAAGGCCTCGGCGGCCGCGGTGCCTGCCTCGGTGAGCGTGGAGGCGACGCCAGCCCGCCAAAGCTCCCGGGGGAAGGCCACTCGAAGCCCGGCCACCCCCGTGGTGAGGGCCGCTTCAAAATCCTCTTCCTCAAAGGCCTGGCTGCGCACATCGGTAGGATCGGGCCCCGCCAGCACCGTCAGCAGGCGCGCCGCGTCACGCACCGACCGGGCCATGGGGCCCAGGTGATCCAGGGACGGGGCCAGGGGGAAGACCCCCGCCGTGCTCACCCGGCCGAAGCTGGGCTTCACCCCCACCACCCCGCAGGCGGCGCTGGGAAAGCGAATGGAGCCCCCCGTATCCGTGCCTAGGGCACCGAAGCAGAGCCCGGCGGCCGTGGCCACCCCGGAGCCACTGGAGGACACGCCGGTCCAATGCTCCGGCGCCCAGGGGTTCCGGGGCACTGGCAAAGCCGGATGGTGCTGGGAATAGGCCCCTTCGGTCAGCCGAAGCCTGCCCAGGATGATGGCCCCCTCCGCCAGGAGCCGGTCCACCACGGTCGCGTTGCGTCGAGCCTCTTGGGCCCCATGAACGATGCCTCCCGCCCCCGTGACCTTCCCCGCCTGATCGACCAGATCCTTAACCGCTAGGGGAATGCCATGGAGGCGCCCGAGGGGCCCCCCCCGGGCGCGCTGCGCATCGAGGGCGGCGGCGCGGGCCAGGACGCCCTCACTATCCACAGAGACATAGGCGGCCAGGGACTCGGCGCTTTGGATGCGCCGGAGCATTTGCCTCGCCAGGGTAACCGCTGGGAGGTGACCGCTGCGCAGCGCGTCCACCGTATCGACCAAACTTTGGAAATGAAATTCGGACACCCTGCCTCCCCGAGCCCTCCGCCGGGAGGGCCCAGGCAAGGCCTAGCAGACCTTGCCGGGGTTTAGAATTCCGCGAGGGTCGAGCGCCTCCCGGAGCGTTTGCATCAGCTTCACTTCCGCCGGACTCCGGCTATGACCCAGCCAGGGCTTCTTTTCCAGCCCGATGCCGTGCTCCGCGGAGACGGAGCCCCGGAGCGCTTTGAGCGGGTCATAAACCGCCGCTTCGATGGCCGTCACCCCCTCACTGCTTCGGGGGCGGGGCGTGATCACGAAATGCAGATTGCCATCACCGAGGTGGCCAAAGGTAAAGACCCGCGCCTCCGGGTCCACGGCAGCAACCCCTGCCTTCACGGTCTCAACGTACGCCCCCATAGCCCCAATGGGAAGGGAGACATCAAAGACCTGCGTGGGCTTGCCCGCCGCCAGCACGTCAACGCTATCGCGCAGGGCCCAAAGGGCCTCATTGCGGGCCCCGGTGCTGGCCAGCACCGCATCACTGACCAGGCCGGCCTCCAGAGCTTCGGCGAGCACGGCCTCCACCCAGGCTTCGTCCCGGGCGGGGTCCGAGCCCAGCATTTCCGCAAGCACATAGAAGGGGGCGCCCAGCGGCAGGGGCGGGGCCGGACACCGGGGCGCCGTGGCCACGGCCTCGTAAAACTCCGGCCACATCACCTCGAAGGCGGAGAGCTGCCCCCCGAGGCCCCGATCCAAATGGCGAAGCAAGCCCGTCACGGAAGGGAAGTCCGGCAGCGCCAGCAGCATGCTGAGCCGGCTTCCCGGCGCCTCCCGAAGGCGCAGCACGGCGCGGGTAATAATGCCCAGCGTGCCCTCGGAGCCGATGAACAGCTGCTTCAGATCGAAACCCGCATTGTTCTTCACCATGCCATAAAGGCTATCGATGACCGTGCCATCGGCCAGCACCGCCTCCACCCCCAGGGTGTTTTCTCGGGCCATGCCGTAGCGCAGCACGCGGTTGCCCCCGGCGTTGGTCGACAAATTGCCGCCAAGGAAACAGGAGCCTCGAGCCCCCAGGTCGAGGGGAAAGCTGAGCCCCTGCTCGGCAACGGTTTCCTGAAGGCTTTGGAGGGGCACGCCGGCTTGCACCCGCACCGTTCGCCCCGCCTGGTCGATCTCCTCGATCGCGTTCATGCGCTCCAGAGAGAGGATGAGATCCTCCGGCCCCGTATCCGCGCCATGCACGAGCCCCGTCAACCCGCCCTGGGGAATGACGCTTTGCCCGGCCTCAAAGCAGGCCTTCAGCACAAAGGACACCTCCCGGGTATCTTTCGGTCGCACGATAGCGAGGGCCTCCAGGGGCGCGGGCCGCCAAATGCCCTGGGCGCGCTGCGAGACCGCCTCCCCCGTGAGCACGGCACCGGCCCCGAGTTCAGCTTCAAGGGCCTCCAGCAAGGCTTGCGTCTTAGGGGGCATAGCTCGACCTCGCCACAATGCCCCAGCGATCGCCGCGGCGCTCTACGATGTACAGCGAGTCATATTCCTTTAGCAGCCCCCCGGCCTCATTAAAGCGAGCGAAGCGCACGGCCAGATGCACCTTCCCGGGCCCTGCCTGTACCACCTTTCGCTCCAGCCAGGCGCTGTGATGCCACCCCGTTTCCGCAAGGGCCTCAAAGAGCGCATTGGTGCGGGTACCCGCCTCCGGCAACACAGTGACGTGCCCGGAGGCAATACGCACGTGGGGGAAATGGAAGGTGGCTTCAAAGGCCGTGATGTCCCGGGCATTAAAGGCCGCCATGAAGGCGTCGAGGGTTGCCAGGGCCTCCGCCTGTTGATCTTCCGCCCGCGCCGAAGCCCCGGCAAACAACAGGCTCGCGAGCAGCAGCGTTAGCAATCGTATGGTGTTCATCGTTTTGTCCTCCCCGCCCCATCATGCCGCGCCCCGAAAGGGAGGGGAAGGCGCCCGCCCTCGACGCCCTCCCCGCGGCGCGCTAGCCTCGGGCCTTTCTTTTTGGGGAGGAATTGGCCATGGCAGAGGCCCTTGCAGGACACTACGCACTCATCACCGGCGGCGGCAGCGGCATCGGCCTCGCTTGCGCGCAACACCTGCTTCGGGACGGCGCCACGGTCACCCTCCTTGGGCGCGATGAAGCTCGGCTAGCCGCCGGGGCCCAAAGTCTCCTAGACGCTATCCCCGGGGCGGAGGATCGCGTCCGCACCTTCGCCGGGGATACGGCGGAGGAAGGCACCATGGCCGAGGCCATCGCCGCGGCGGAGGGCCCCGGGGGCATCCTGCATATCGCCGTGGCCAGCGCCGGCACGGGCGGTCTGGCACCCCTCACGCATCAAAGCCTCGAGGACTTCGATCGCGTGATGCGCACGAACCTCACGGGGACCTTTCTGCTGCTGAAGCACGCCGGGAAGCGCATTGCGGCCAGCGGCGGCGGGGCGGTGTGTGCGATCTCCTCCATCGCCGGGGTGCGCACGCACCGCTACGGGGGCACCTACGCCGCCTCCAAGGCCGCCATCGATATGCTGATTCGCACCCTTGCCGACGAGCTCGGCCACGCCGGCGTGCGCGCCAACAGCGTCTGCCCCGGGCTCGTGGAGACAGACCTTAGCCAGGGGCTCCAGGACAGCCCGGAGGTACTCGCCGATTACCTCGACTGCATGCCCATCGCCCGGACCGGCACGGTGGACGACATTGGCGCCGCGGTGCGCTTTCTCTGCGGGCCGGAAGCCAGCTGGATCACCGGGGTGAATCTGTCCGTGGATGGTGGCCAGCACCTGCGCCGGGGCCCGGACTGGTCCAGCTTTGCGCGCATGGCCTTTGGCGATGCGTCCGTGGACGGCCCCTACGACCGCTAGGGGCAGATAGGGGCTTAGGCACTCTCCTCCGCCACCAGCCTCAACACCAAGGCGCTTTGGGGCTGAGGTAGCTGAAGCGGGAGGCCCTGGGCCGGCAGGTAACCCGGGGCCACGGTCAGCCCTGCCCCCTCAAAGCGCCCCAGGCCGGGCACGGGCCCGGCCGTGGGCCCCTCGAGGCGCACCGTGTATCTCAGGTGCGCAGAAAGGCCAGGGAGGGGCACGCGCAGGGGACGCCCGGGCCACCGATCCCCGAGGCGCAGCACGATCGCAAGAGCTTCACGCTGGTCCTCCGCGACCACCACCCGTACCCAATGGTCTTCATCCACTTCGTAATCGAAAACGAGGCCGTCGTGCAGCAACGGCCGCAGGCGCTTGTAGCGAGCAATACCCGCCTTCAGCGTTCGCCAATCCTCAGCGCCAAGGGTCCGGGGGTCGAGCTCGAGGCCGAAGTGTCCAAGAAGGCCCACGGCGCAGCGGAAGGCCACGGAGGTGACCCGTCCCGTGCCATGGGCCGGCGAGGGCCCCACGTGCACCCCAGCCCGCTCCGGGGCCAGGAACAGGCCCCCGCGCATCATGATCGGCGTTCGCACGATGGGGTCGTTGGCATCGGAGAGCCAGGCCCGATGCATCAGGCCCAGCATGCCCCAGTCCATGCGTCCGCCGCCGCTGGCGCAGGTTTCAAGCTCCACCGTAGGGAAGGCGGCGCGGAGGCGCCGCAGCACCGCGTAGAGCCCAGCAACCTGAGCACCATGGCCCACCCCGGGTCCCGCACCCTGACCGGTGAGAATGCGGTTGTGGTCCCACTTCAGATAGGTGATGGGCAGGCGCGTCAGGAGCGCCTCAAGGAAGGCGAAGATCGCGTCCCGCACCTCCGCCTGCCCCAGATCGAGTACCCGTTGGTGGCGCGACTCGAGGCCGCCGTCGCCCCCCCGGAGCCACCCCGGGTGGGCCCGGGCCAGGGCGCTGTTCGCGCTCACCATTTCCGGCTCAACCCATAAACCGAGGCTCATGCCCGCCGCTTCCACGGCCTGGGCGATGGGGGCGAGACCTTGGGGGAGCCGGCGCCGGTCCTCGAGCCAATCTCCCAGGGCTCGGCGATCGTCTACCCGGTCCTGAAACCAGCCGTCGTCGACCACAAAGCGCTCGACCCCGAGGGCCTTAGCTGACGCGACGAGTTCGAGCAGCGCCTGTTCCGAGACGTCGAAGTAGAGCCCCTCCCAACTATTCAGATGCACCGGACGGGGCCAGGCGAGGCCCTCCTGGGGGAAGGCCTCGCTACGCTGAAGGGCATGAATCTGCTGACGAAGACCGTTGGTGCCTTGCTCGGAAAAGACCAACCAGAGCGCGGGCGTGGTTAGGGCCTCGCCCACCTCAAGACGCCCATCCCCGGGGTTTAGGTAGGCCCCGCCCTGAACCATAAAGGTGCCATCCACCCGCTGATCAATGCGCAGCTCATGATCCCCGCTGGCAGCGAGGATCACCGCCAGCACCCGCCCGTGGTCTGCGGCCAGCGGCCCTTCACTGCACAGCAGCGCCGGATAGCGGTGGTGATCGCTGCGGCCGGCGCTACGCTGCCAGCTGAACCCGCTGGGGCCCAGGGGCAGGGTGGTGGGTCGAAACTCTCCGCTCCAGTCGCCGGCGAAGGCCGTCACCTCACTGACCCAGGGGGGCAGGGGCGCATGGGCCGCGGAGAAACGGTGAAGGGAGATCGCCGGCCCTGCAAGGACCCGCACGGTGCTTTGAAGCCGGAAGGCGGCGGAATGGGGGAAGGCCGTGACTTCCGTACCCACCTCTAGCCGTCCATCTTCCCGAAGGACGGTCCCGGCTTCCGGCCCCTTTGGAGTCCAGCTACGCCGCAGGGGGCGGAAGAGCGCCGCGCCATCGTCGGCGAGGAAGGACAGGGGCGACGGATAGGCCAGCCCTAGGCCATCGCTCGCGGCCATGGCATCGGTGAGGGGCTGATCGAGCCGGGCCCCCCAGCGCACCATGGGGGCCGGAGGCAAAGCCTCCGGCGCGGCGCCGCTCCAGCCGTCAAGGAAAGCTATGCGATCATCCCGATCGGAGCCGCCACGCTGCCACAGCAAGAGGGCGCCCCTATCCCCCGCGGGCTGGCGGGGAGAAAAAAAGGAAGTGTGTTCTGACGCCATGACCGAATCCGCGGCTTTAACGCAAGGAAGCATGACACAGGACGGGTTCTGGCTGTTCGCCTATGGCTCGCTGATGGCGCGCCCAGCCTTGCCCTGGACCCAGCGGGTGGAGGCCACCCTCCCCGGCTACCAGAGGCGTTTCTGGCAGGGCTCCCACGATCATCGGGGCGTACCCGGGGCCCCGGGACGCGTGCTGACCCTCGTGCCCACGGAGGACGTGCCAGATGAAAGGGATGAAGGGCAGGAACGGGGGGAAGGCGCTTGCGAAGGGCTGCTCTACTATCTGCCCCCGGCCGTAGCCAAGGGCGCCCTCGCTCGCCTCGACTACCGGGAAAAGAATGGCTACCTACGCTGCACTCGGGAGGTGCGGGACCGCTTTGGGGTCCGCCGCCGGGCCCTGGTCTATCTGGCTACCCCGGATAATCCTGCCTGGCTTGGCCCCGCCCCCCGGGCCGAGCTCGTGGCCCAGCTGTGCACGGCGCAAGGGCCCTCGGGGCGCAACATCGACTATCTACGGGCGCTTCATCGAACGCTTCGCCAGCTGCGCATCACGGATTCCCATATCGAGGCCCTGATGGCCGCCGCGGGGCGTCACCTAAACCCAGCCGGAACTCTGACGACGGCCCGCCCGCCCGAGGAAAAACCCTAGGAGCACCCCGCCGAGCGCCAGGAGGCCACCCCACTTCAGCCCCTCCACTTCCTGGTTCGCCTCCAGCGCGAGCTTGTCCTGAATCAGCCGGGCCTGCACGGTCTCGAGCTCTCCGGCCCGAGCTTTCAGGGCTTCCAGCGCCGCCTGGGTTTCCAGCGCATTCCCCGCCGCCGCTTGTAGCTCCGCATAGGCCGCACCCTGGGTCGCCAGCTCCTCCGCCAGCGCCGCGCCCTGGGCTTCCGCGGTGGCCAGGGCTTCCCGCACCGGCGTCAGCTCGGCGGCGAGGGCCTCGGCCCGTGCCGCGGCGCTTTTCACCGCCGCTTCCAATTCGGGCACCCGGAGCTGCGCCACGGGCTCCCCAACGGTGTACTGGCGGCGCAGCCACCCTTCGCCGTCTTCCCAGCGCACCCGGAGCCAGTCCGCGCTCTCCTCCACCACGGCGAAGCGAGCCCCGGTCAGAAGGGTGGTGAGCACGGGGTAATCAAGGCCCGGCCCCTCGCGCACTTCGATGCGAAGTTGGTCGCTGACATAACGGACATCGCCGTCCGCCGCCCAGGCCCCCACGGGCTCTAGCAGCACGCCGACCAGAAGCATGAGCCCCCCCGAGCGAAGCAGAGCCATACGCAATCTCCTCCAAGCTGTCCCCAAGGGCCTCAACGCCGCGGGGACCGTCAAGGTAGACTGTAGCGAAGGGTTTCAACCACCACTAGGGGCGCGAGCCGGGGGAATACACCATGGATCTTCGTTTCTCACCGGAGCTGGAAGCGTTTCGGGACGACGTCCGCGCCTTTCTGGACGGAGCCCTCGTCGATGAGCTCCGGCGCGGCGCCGCTTACAACGGTGGCATGTTCCAGGACTACGAAACGAATATCCGCTGGCACCGCATCCTCGCCGCGAAGGGCTGGGTCGCCCCGGCCTGGCCCGAGCGCTTTGGGGGCCCGGGCTGGTCCGTGGAGCAGCGCTATATCTTCAGCGCGGA
>Ga0181582_10003281_pt1 | contig 12997 bp, 10 predicted proteins | sample 071ome_32_FD_132438 | JGI IMG/M metagenome (GOLD analysis project Ga0181582, IMG submission 132438) | Coastal salt marsh microbial communities from the Groves Creek Marsh, Skidaway Island, Georgia - 071405AT metaG (megahit assembly) | ecosystem: Environmental > Aquatic > Marine > Intertidal...
GCTTCTTGCCGAAGGTCATATCGTACTCGGAATTGACCCGGTGAACGGAGGCGCACCCAGTGATGAATGCGAGAGATAAGACGGCTGCCGTTAGAGGCAGCCCGCGAGTGGGACTAAAATGGAGATTCATGCCTGTGGGAGAGATACAAAATTACTGCGGCTGTGGCAGCGATAAGCCCGCTAGCGCGTTGGCTTGCTGCTGTATATTAGATTGCGCCTCTTCCATGGCAATAAAACTGGCCTCCAATGCCTGTCGTGTGAACTCGAGACGTCGCTCCATCTCTTCGATTTGCGAGTCAATGTCGCTGTTTTGTTCCGTCAGCGTATTGATTTGCGTATCCAGAATTCCACCATCCGCGGTGAAGTTCTCGATAAATTCATCCATCCGGGCAGTGAATGACTCGCTAGTATCGCCGTCGCCGTCAATATCCCCGGTAAATAGATCCTCCAGCTTATCTAGATTGGCCGCCAAGGCTGATTCCAGCTTGGACGCGTCCTTGATCTCCAGCTTTGAGGTTCCGCTTATAAAGTCGATACCGATGTGCTCCAAGCGGAATATGTCTCCCCCCAAGCCCTCAATTTGCCTAAAGGCCAAGGATCTCAATTGGGAGTCCAATTGGGAGATCTCCCGGTTGCCCGCCAAGTTGCCCCGCGTGACTTCCGTTTCTTCAACGGTAACTTTAGTCTCTTCCAGAATGTAGTCCTGGATATCGTTAAAAGTCGCTATGAAGCTATTGATCTGCTCGCTAAGCGCTTCGGAATCCCGGCTGATCCCAATGGTTTGGGAGCCAATCTCAGAAATCGTTATATCTAGACTCTGGATACCATGGTCACTTTCAGATATCACATTGGATCGGCTGGACAAAGTAGCCCCGCCATCGATCGAAAACCGCAAGTCCTGCCCTACGGTGGCGTAACCATCGAGACCCAGTTCTGCCATAAGCCCGTTATCGCTGTCGATGACCGGCATTTCCAAGGCTCCCGTCGAATTGTTGACGATTCTAAACTGATCGGCGGAAGAATCGTAAGTCATGGTAACGTTGGCAGCCGACTCGTTTACTCGGGTCATCAGGGCATTCATACTTTCCGAATCCGCATCAAAGGAGATTGCCACCCCGTTAATGGTGATCGTTCCGGAACCGGAAATAGGGCTTCCTCCCCCGATTCCACTGGAAGCAATCGAACTATTGAGATCGACCACGCCTAACGTGCTGGAACTGCTTACTGAAGTGGATCCTCCGCCCGAGCTGACCATCTCGATTTGCTCTAATTTAAGAGCCGCGAGAAAGTTGCTGGAATCGCTCGATCCGCCGAGCTCCAATTCCCCTGACGAGCTTGTTAGCGTCACTTTATCCGCAATCTCGTCGTAAGAGGCTGAAACGACTCCACTCGTGGCTATGGAGATTCCGTCAAAGACGTCTTGCAGGGTATCGGTCTCCTGGATGGTGATTTCCTGCCCATTTATGAAGAACGTGCCTTCGGTGATTTCCGTAGACAGATTCAAACTAGAGATGAGCGTATCAGCCGACCCGATCGTGCCGCCAACATCCGTGTTCCCGTTCCGTTTGGAGGAGGTCGCTAGCTGAGTGACGTCTATATTATACGAGCCTTCCTGGGCGGAAGTGCCAGCCGAAGCGATTATACCCAAGGTTTCGTCAGAAAGCGTTACAGCCTTGGAATTGTAGAGCACACCGTCGTTGAAACCGGAAACTGAAGTCTTAAGGGCTTGGAGCTTTGTGTCGACCCTCTGCAAGGAATCTTTCTTGTCGGTATTCTCAGACTGGTCTTCACGCAGGCGCGCTTGGGGGATGCGTTCGATCTCCATCAACTGGTCGATCATCACCCTCCAATCAAATCCACTCGCTAACCCTGCTAGTTGAAACTGCATATACTACTGCCTCGGCAATATTGGCTTCGACAGCGATATGAGTAACTTTAGCCAAAAACCGGCTTTTCATCAGATTCACCCTAAAAGGAATAGGCTCTTTCCTCTATCCAAGCTGCTTCCGCGACGCTTAAACCGCCTTGAGAAAGGAAAACCACCCCTCTGGCAAAGCCCAAAGCCGCTCATGAAGCTCTTTTGCGCTCCGCAATTGATCATCAACGCCTTTCTCCATCCAGCCGATCGCCTACCGGGACAATGCCAGCTCGTATTTGAGAGCCCCATCCTCCAGCAGTTTTTTCGGATCAGGATTCTTCTCGAAGAGCCTTTCTAGCTCTTGATGCGTTTTTAAGGCAGATTGACCCCCTCTTTTCCAACTCGTTGCTCCCCGATTCTAGGGCCGCCTTCAACTCCACGGCGCTTTGCAGGGCAAGGGAACACACCGATTTCGCAAAGGGTGCCAATCGGTTCAGCGACTCGGCCAGCTTTCCCCTAACATCGCTCGCGTCGCGGATCGCCGCTTTGGCTTTCTCGATTCCCTGGGAAATCCGTTCTCGAGATTCTCCGCTAAACCGATTTGCCATCTTTTGAGAGTCGACATATGGAATGCCTTCGGTTTTGGCCGCTGAATGGGACAAATTGTATAGACCGATTTCGCTGCCGTGGATTTTGGCAAGGGACTCCAAGCGTTTCAGGTACACAAACAATTTGCTCTCGACCTTAAGTTCTCTTCCTTCGTTGCTAGGAAGCACCCGATACGCTTGCGACTTGAACTGGTCTCCGCCCATATCCGAATAGAAGGAATCGCTCGCGTGCATCCGGTCGTCCGGTCACGCAGCTAAATCTTGACCCGCGAATACGATCGCCCGGGGCCCAAAGAGTTTGGCAATGTCGAACACGCATGCCAAAACCGTCCCCAACTCAGTAACCTCCGAACCCAGATCCAGCCCACTCGTTAAACGGAGATAGGACGCCAAGAGATTGTTCAACGACCAAGTAAGTATACGCCCGCAGAATCTTTTAACAACAGGCGGGTATACCATGAAAGGGGCGATGAGAATCGAATCGTCGCAAGGTACTCCTTCAAACCATTTGCCGGTAAATTCATACGGGTCGGCGGCAATCACGAAATGGGGAACGATCCCCGCATTACGCAAAGCTCGATAGGAGGAATTAACCGCTATAATCAAACAGTCGTCCGCTCGAGCCCGAATAAAATCAATGGCTCCATCCACGGATGGACCGGCGGCGACGAGAATAGCGACGCACCCCTGGAAATTGCCGGCAGCGGCCTTTAGTTCCAGAGCATTAATAAGTGTCTGGGCGTTCGCTAAAGTGTTCGCCTGCCAAAGGCCAGACCCAATTACACTTGTGCCAACCAGTTTCCTCCCGTATTCCAAAGATTTGGGGAATTCTGAAAGGAATCGATTATAAAATTCTGGATACAGATTGTAAAGCGGGGCAAATACCAAAGGCCTGGCATTCGTGATCTCCAAGGAGGGGAATTTCGACAAGGACTCGAAAAAATCCGCATCCAGATCCCCGACCCCGGGGTAGAATCGCGGATCGCTAAAAAGGGATTCCGCTCTCTCGCTATCAACCATCTTGCAAATCGCTTCCGCTTGCGGTTCGGCGCAAAATATGAACGAGCTGTCAGGCAACCGATCCAGAGGGGCTGCAATATGGAATCCATTTCCGAATCCCGCCACCGCGTAAACCGTGTTAGCTTCCAAATCGATACCTTCCAGCCAACGAGAGACCAAAGCATCCCAATCGGTCGATCTGCTAATGACAGCAGCATAATCCGCAACCCCAGGTCCTCGAAGAGAGACTTGATTCAGGCAAACAGCTAAAGCTGGAAATCGCTCATTAAAGGCGCTTGTCGCCTTTTGCTCCTCGCTAATTCTACATTCCCGCTTGCAACGCCGGCTTCGTATCCCGCAACAACGTTTCGAATACGCGCTGCAGCGCTGTAGACGCCAATCTCGCTGAGGCATCCGAGTAACCGACGCAATCTCCACTCTCAAAATGATCGATTACCGAGTTCAGGCATTCGCATAGCTTCCCTTCAGCCTGGCTCAACTGGCCTTCCCAACCCGCTTGCTTCTCCCGTCCAAACAAGCTCAACACTTGGATACACCGAATAAATGGCTGGGGCTCATTCAAGATTTCCTAAGCCCGCTGCTGAAAGTCCCACCAAGGTAGGGGCAGGGCTTCCGATGCCCCCTTTCGCCATAGCTCGATCAGTTTGTCTTCCTCGGCAAACAACTGATCCACCAACTGAGACAGCTTTTCGACTTCAGGAACGGAGGCGATCCTGACCTCTCGACAGGATTCGAGTGGCTCTCCTAGTTCCGTACTCCAAGCCTCGCCATCAAAGATAAACGCGTCGATCACTCGATTCGATTGACCAAGAAAGCTCTCGATTAAAGCCCATAGGTCTGAAACGGAACTTGGCGTTTCGCCTTCGAAATCGACTTTTTCCGTATCTAGAATTACCGTACCAATAGCCATCCCTTATTCGATCTCGCGGATATCGATCTTGCCCACTTTCAGGACGCCAGTAGAGAGAATCCGGCACCTGAGGCCACCTCGTCCTTTCAGCATCTCTTCCGCGCCCTGGCCCAATGCTTCGTTCATCCAATAGCAGGGAGCGCATTCCTCCGCTCCAGCGAATACAACGTCGCCTAAGGAAAACTGTTTGCCAATCAATCGGTCTAGCTCGACCCCAGCGATTAGAACGTTTCGGCGAGTTTGAGAGAGATCGAGCGAATCCAATCCCAGGCGTTCTCGCAAATCATCGGCAACTGCCTTATCGAAAAAGGTGATTTGCCCCTTGAAATCGGATTTGTAGTCGAAAAACCGATCCCCCCGCAAACCTTTGCCCGCTACGCATTCGACGGCATCCAAGCTGATCGATTCGTTTCTCAGCCTACTCTTGCCATGCCGGCCCTTGAAATCGTGGCCCGGCGATACGCAAATCTCGAGAATTTTAGGACTGTCGCTCTGCATCTTGAATCCCAGACTTTTTACTTAGAAACCATCGACTGCAAGCGCTCCACGTCTTCCCGAGTATTCAGGCTGGTAAGCAATTCAGGCGACCGGCAAGGAACCATTAATACATTCTCATCCATCAAAAATCGTCGCAAACTCGAATACCCGGACTCGACATGCCTTTCAAGGGCGGTAAGGCAATGGGGCTCATAAATAGCGCACAAGGGCTCAGGCTTCCGATCGGATGCTAAATAGCAAGTCGCTAGTCGACTTTCGTCCCGCTGGGTCAGCAATCGCAAAACGAGACTCGCATCGAGAAGAGGCATATCGCAAGCGATCACGAATAGGCCCATTCCACGAGCCTCCGCCAAGCCGGATAGAACGCCGCCTATCGGCCCCTCAACTCCCGCTCGGTCTTTTATCAGGTCGTAAACGCCACCCTCTTCCGCAAAAGTGGTCGGCTGGCCACCGCTAACGGAAACAGCCACCTTTGAACAGAACGCGTCCAACAAGCGCGTAGCGTAATCCAATTGGCAAACGCCGTCATGGAACGCGTAAGACGCCTTGTCCTGGCCAAAGCGTTTGCTTTTCCCACCCGCGAGCACGAGACCTAGAATCTTTCGCTTCACTAAAGCACATCCTACAGGCTCGGAACAAGACGCAAGCTTCATAACGATATTCGATGAAGCGATCTCGCCGCGTGGACCGTTTGAAGTCCGCAACTCAGCGCCCGGATAGGGTATTCACCTGGTCCCTAGACAAATTCCGCTCGAATCCCGTAGATTTCCTCTAAAGTTCTTCCCGAGCAACAGATACTAGAGGGCGTAGCTCATTGAGTTATACGTGCGGCTAATACGAAATCAAAAAACCCGTCGAAACACGGTCACCGCAACCAAAAAAACAAGGAAGTTAAAAATGTCTGTAGTGATCAATACTAATAGCCCAGCTACAGTTGCGTCAAACAACCTCGCCAAGAGCAATCAAATGCTCCAAAAGAGTCTCAATAGACTCTTAAGCGATATAAAGGTAGTCTAACCGTCCGATGAGGCTGGCGGATTGGCTGTCTCCATAAAACTATCGGCTACGATCAATCGTACCAGCGACGTCATAACCAATATAGCCAATGCCCAATCGTTCTTGCAAACGCAGCTCGCGGCTATCTCCTGCGAAACCTTCAACGGTGTGTCCCTGTTCACCTTTTGGGTTGATTGCTACTACCCTGGCCGTGGCCACAATGCAAGACGGCGGGGCAACCGTAGACATTGATCAGGCCTCTCTGGGCAACGATCTAACGTCCATCACCGGAGCCTCGGATCTCGCCACCCTGGCAATATCGCATATCACCTGTGGCATCGAAGCAGTCGCTACCCTGCGAGCCGAAAACGGAGCTCAGTCGAATAGGCTATCGTTCGCTTCCGATCTGCTCGTAACCAATAAAGAGAATCTGGAAGCGGCGAATAGCCGAATCATCGATGTCGACGTAGCTCAAGAGTCCACTCAATTAGCTCGGATGAACATCCTGGTCCAAGCCGGCGCGTCAATTCTCGGCCAGGCAAACGCCTCCTCTCAAATCGCCCTACAACTTTTGGATTAGTTACTGCTACGGCATCGGCCCCTCGCTTTCGAACGGGGGGCCTATTTTTTTGAGCAAGTAGAATCAGTACCAAAATTGTAGATACCGGGATCTCGATTGGCATTGTCCCCAACCATAGCTAAGGACTGGCTCCGTTCGCTCGATTATCCGCGTAAACAACCTGCTCGCCGATTCGGACTCGAACATGCAACGGAAAGCCTTCGGAACTGGAAAACGCCGATCCACCAAACGAAAGCCTGCGGAAATTACTCATGCCATTTGAGTAATGCCACTCAAAAGGTTAAACGAAACACCTGGCCGCGCGATACAGACAGATAATAATTCAAAGCGTATTTCGCGCTCAATTACGAATCGAAATCAATCCTGCATCTAAAGCAACCAAGCCGACCGACCAACCCAATACAGATTACAGATGATAGTAGAATTCGAATAGAACTTTCCAGCCAGCCGGGCGCAACTGATCCGTCTGGCCTGAATTTCTTCCGCTTCTGGAAGGAGAGCGCTGTCTGGCGCTAACCAACAGACGCGCCGCGGCACGGATGTCGCAGCTAAAATCAAGGATGATATAATATGTCAGTTACAATAAACACAAATTCCGCAGCCACCGCTGCGACAAACAACCTCAACCGCAGCAACGCCATGCTGCAGCAGAGCCTAAACCGCTTGTCTAGCGGTCTAAAGATAACTTCTCCTGCCGACGATGCAGGGGGACTCGCAGTATCCATGAAACTGAGCGCCGCCATCAAGCGTACTGATGCGGTAAGCACGAACTTGGCCAATGCGCGGTCGTTTCTACAGACACAAGACGGTGGCTTTCAAACAGCTGGTAAAATCCTCGACCGCATGTCTGAGTTGAAGACGCTTGCGGCCGACGTCACCAAAAACTCTACGGACATCGCTAATTACGATACGGAATTCGACGCTTTGAAAGCGCAGCTTACCGCTATCTCTAGCGAAACGTTCAATGGAGTCTCCCTCTTCACCGCAGGGGCTTCCGCCTCTACACTTGCCGTTGGCACTACCGAAGATGGAGCAGGCACCGTCGACATTAACCAAGCTGCTTTAGGCAACGCGGTTACTGCTGTAACAGGCGCCACCGACTTGGGTGACTTCACGCTCGCTCAGCTGACGACTGCAATTGAAAACGTTGCTACTCTTCGTGCTGAAAACGGAGCTCAATCGAGCCAGCTGTCCTTCGCATCGGAAATGCTTACGATCAACAAGCAAAACCTCGAAGCTGCTAACAGCCGCATCATCGATGTGGACGTCGCCACCGAATCGGCTCAGTTGGCCCGCGCCAGCATCCTCGTTCAGGCCGGCTCCGCTATGCTTGGCCAAGCGAATGCTTCCAGTGCGATTGCTCTGCAATTGCTTGCGTAATTCCGACTCATCCAAATTCTTCAAGTGGCTCTCCGCAGGAGAGCCACTTTTTTTAAACAATCTCGGGTAGCACAGAAGCTCTTCCCCTAATCAAGCTCCCTAAATAACCGGCCTTCTACTACTTTCTCCTGGCAGCAAGGTGGCCCTTCCCCGCATAGCGGCTCTGTCAGCGAGAAGGCTTGGCGCCACGCTTCATGCGGTAGATAGCCAATCCAACGTGTCGACTCGCCATGCCGTCGATCGATTCCAGGCAATCGTTATGGAAGAAACCCACTGGACCGGCTCTTTGCTCGACTATTGCCTAGCCAACAAGATCAGGCTGGTCATACCTGCGAGACACAGCGACCTCGGACCGCTTGCCGAAGCCCAGAGCGAATTCAAGGAAAACGGTGTTCACATCGCCATATCATCAGAAGCGACTATTTCGATTTGTACCAATAAATTGAAGACCTACGAATTCCTCGAAAATCACGGCTTTCCCACCCCCTTTTCGTTCCCCTTGGACTCCAATTCTATCAAAATTGCCGAAGAACATCTGCCTTTCATTGCCAAGCCCATTGGCGGATCGCCCAGTTCTGGAATCCATGTCGTCGATCGACTCGATCAGTTGTCGGACTTAACCCGCTGCGTCGGGAATCTGGGACAGCGGATCGCACAAGGAGCCGAGTACACGATTAACAGCTAACTATCTCGAGACGAAACTTGCATCTGCTCCATACCGCATCAGAGGACCTCGGTTCAAAGCGACGAGTCCGTTAAAGCCACAGCCGTTCGAATTCCTGCTCTGCTGGATCTTTCTTATTCCATCGGTTCTGCACTTGAAGGAGCCCGCGGGCCAATCAATGTACAGGTCTTCTATGAAGAGGAATCCAGTAGCCTCGAAGTCATTGAAATCAATCCCAGGCTCGGCGGAGGCTTTCCAATCGCCGACAAAGCTGGCGGGCGCTTTATCGAGTGGCTTGTTCAGGAATACATCGACCAGCAGGAATTAAAGGCCTTTGCCCAATGGACAGACGGGCTGTACATGATGTGCTAGCGCGACGCCCTCTTCGACTTTCCCGATCCAATGGCGAATCTCTCTAAGTAGCGATTCCCGCGTTAGGACACCAGGCCATTCTAAAGGTAGCGAGCGATCTCCGAGCGCCGATGGCCCCTACTGAAAGTGGGCGCTCGGAGATCGCCCGCTACCCATTTCAACTGTAAAACTTTTGTGCATACTGGCGGGCAACCTCAACTCTTCCCTATATCGAGCCGATTCGCTTTGTGGCCTAGTATATGCCACCTATAGGCGATGAACGAAAGCGCTCAGGAACTGGTGATAGACACACCCGAAGATCTCATCCCTCGGATCGAGGCGGTTCGGACTTTTTTCGGTATGCTTCCCCTCGAGGAATTCACGCTCAGTTCTCTCAGAGTCGTCAACCTTTACGGATCTAACGGAGTCGGAAAGACAACCTTCCTCAAATCCCTTCGCGAATCCGATTTCATGGCGAAAAAGAAAATCGTTTGGATCACCCCGAAAGCGGACCCATCCATCGACACTCCCCAGGAATTCGTCGCGGCCTGCAGCCAAGGGGTGCGCTTCCCTCAAAATCCTGACATGGAAGAAGCCGTCTCCAAACGCCTCGAAGACTCCCAAAAAGGCAAAATCGATCCCATACGATCCGACGACTCGCTGCTAATTACCCACTCGGGTATCGCGGAAAACAAAAAGCCCTACGTGAATGCCGCTGCCTCCGCATCGGTAGGTCGAACAAACTTCATTCGCGAAGATATCGAGGTATCCGTCGGTCTCGGCAACAATAGGGCTGGAAATCAAGCAGAAGCATTTTTAGACGCCTTGCCCTTGCAATCCATGGGCGCGGACCTCGTTCTGCTCCATCTAGAAAATGATGACACGCTATCAGGATCCGTTCGGGATTGGTTTCGCGATTATGTTATCCCAGCCGCCACCAAAGGCCCACACAGAAGAAACCTCGTTGTCGTGGAGGAGACGGGAGAGACGTATGCCTTTCATGCCGCTGAACGAACTTGGGGAGAATGGGACACGCTCGTGGCCGACTTCGAACTGGGGCCAGCGGGGATCGAGTCCGTAATCGATTTCGCCATGGATAAAGGCTGCTCACAGGAGGAGGCTAAATTCGTATTCGTCAGGGGGCTGGGCTATCCAGAAGAGACCGTGAAAGCGGCTGAAGAGCTGACGACGCGAGCCATCAGCCGCCAATCTATCGAAATGGCGAGAGAGCGCGTTGCCTCCCTGCCAAAGGATGCTCGCGAAAAGCTCGCTATTTGCTCGCTGCCGGAATCGATCTATGCCGACGAATTGGACGCCATCTTAGGTCCAGGGCGTTCAAGTGAAGCGATTCGCTGGCTCTCTGGCCTACCCGGTTCGATAGCTCCCGAGCAAACCGGCAAAGGGCTGCGACTCGACGACAGCGTACGGCTGGCCGCAATCAATTCCATTGAGGAAAGCCCCAACTTTCGGGAGGCCGAACAACGATGGCTCCCTTATGCCCGCCTCGTTCGCAATGTCCCTTCCCACTCCGATCGCTCTCGTCTATATCTCTTATCCGGACTCGAATGGATCGATGGCGACAGGCACGATGCCTTGTTTGGAGAAAATACCGAGGAAATTTCGGCCCTTCTGAGGGAAAAGGAATGCTACTTTGCCGCAAGAAAACGGTTCACTCATGTATCCGGTGTACTAGGACAAGACCTAAAAACCACAGCGAACAATCTCTGCCACCAAGGATCGCACGCAATCTACCAAAGGGCGACCAGGATATGGGAGGACCGGGAGACCTATCTGCAGAACAAGCTGCAGGATCTCGGCAATTCCCTCACTGTCTTGCTAGAACGTCTACACGTAATCCAGGCCCAACACACTCAGGTAACCATATTGATAAAGCGGTTTAAGAAGAATGGAACCCTGATTCCGAACGAGCCCGATCCCCAGCTCGTGAGAGGGAAAAACGGCCTCTACATCAGCTTGCTCGCGCTGCTTGCAGTCGGATCCATGCTTGCCGGGGTCTCGCTGGAGACGCCCATCAGCCTCTTGGCCTTTGTAGCTAGTGGCGTGGCAACCATATCCGCCTTGGCGCTCGCTCCCGGATGGAGATTACAGGCGGCCGCCAAGCGCTACCACAAACTTGCCCAGATCAAAGGTTCCCCCGAGTATTTAAAACGTAAAAACAATGAGCTCATCCGTCGTATGCAGGAAAATCAAACTGCCTACGACGGTCTGCAGCGGGAAATCGCAATCGCCAAGGAAGAGCTCGAGTACAACTACGTTTAGTCTGGAGCCACGATTAATGTAGGAGGCTCCCTTGCGAGCAATTGTTTTGCTGGAATGGGCCCTCGTTGATTCGCTCGCTTGCGCGCTTCCTTCAAGGTAACCCAATCAAGTTGGCCGACACAGCGAGCGGGAGAATTGCCTATCTTGCCTAGTTCGGTAGTATACAAGCGATCCCCATGCGCCCACCGAATTTCCATGATGCCATAGAGATCAGGGTGTAATGGCGCCGCGCCGCTTGAGTCGACCTCGCCGGCAGAAGCGTCCGGAGAACGAAAATGGCTGCAAACGGGTGTCCTTTCTAAGGATGCCTTTAAGCTCTTGGGTGATTGACGGAAGTCACTTTTTCTCCAACAGTGCCCACCTTTTTTAAAAATGGCCGCAAATAGCCCAGATTATCGTTTCTCGGAGATCGAACCCGCCTGGCAAAAGCGTTGGGAAGACGAAAAGACCTTCGCCACTCACGATGACGCCTCCAAGGAGAAGTATTACGTCCTGGATATGTTTCCCTATCCTTCCGGAACCGGTCTCCACATTGGGCACCCTCTGGGATACACAGGTTCCGACATTGTCGCACGCTACCAACGGGCCAAAGGAAAAAACGTTTTGCACCCAATTGGATGGGATGCCTTCGGGCTGCCGACCGAGCAGTACGCCATCAAGACTGGCGCTCATCCGCGCAAAACTTCCATCGAGCGAATCAACCACTTTCGGAATCAGTTGAAGTCTCTCGGATTCTCATTCGACTACGATAGGGAAGTCGACACCACCGATCCCAACTACTACCGATGGACTCAGTGGATCTTCTTGCTCCTTTTTAAACGAGGGCTCGCTTACGTCGACAAGCGCCCTGTCTGGTGGTGCGAAGAGCTCTTGACCGTCTTGGCCAACGAAGAAGTAATCGATGGACGTTCCGAACGTGGCAATCATCCAGTAGTCAGGCGCAGCTTGCGACAATGGGTGCTCCGGATTACGGCCTACGCCAATCGATTGCTCGAAGATCTTGAAGGAGTGGATTGGCCGGCATCCACCAAAAAGATGCAACAAGAGTGGATTGGTAAATCGAAAGGCGCCACCGCCCGTTTCGCCATCGAGAACGCAAACGAAGCTCTGGAGATCTACACCACCCGACCTGATACCCTGATGGGAGCTACCTACATGGTTATTGCTCCCGAACACCCGCTAGTGGAAAAAATCACAAGCGAGACTCAACGGGAAGCGGTCGCCAGCTATGTCGAATCGGCCGCCGCCAAGAGCGATCTCGAACGGACGGATCTGGCCAAAGAAAAGACGGGCGTATTCACCGGGACGCATGCCATCCATCCACTGACAGGAAAACGAGTTCCCATCTGGGTCGCCGACTACGTACTCATAAGCTACGGGACCGGCGCTATCATGGCCGTTCCCGCCCACGACGAACGCGATTTTGAATTCGCCCAGCAGTTCGATCTCCCAATCGTTCAGGTTATAGAAGGGCCTAGCGGCGAATCGCTCCCCTACATCGGGGATGGCAAGTTGATGAACTCAGGAGAGTTCGATGGGCTTTTGTCGAAAGATGGCATCGTTCGCATCACTCAAAAACTCGGTGCAGCAGGCTTGGGCGAGGAAAGCGTTCAGTACAAGCTTCGCGACTGGCTCTTTTCAAGGCAGCGCTACTGGGGCGAGCCTTTCCCTATAGCTTGGGTAACCAAAGAGGACTACCAAAAAGCCGTCGACAGCAGAGTCCTGGACGAATGGCTTCCCGAAACTCCCGTCAGCTTCACTGACGAAAATGGCGAACGCTACGCCTTGCCTGTCCCCCCTGCCTCTCTGCCGCTCAAACTGCCTGAAGTAGAATCCTACAAACCGGCTGGGA
>Ga0181582_10003282_pt1 | contig 12997 bp, 4 predicted proteins | sample 071ome_32_FD_132438 | JGI IMG/M metagenome (GOLD analysis project Ga0181582, IMG submission 132438) | Coastal salt marsh microbial communities from the Groves Creek Marsh, Skidaway Island, Georgia - 071405AT metaG (megahit assembly) | ecosystem: Environmental > Aquatic > Marine > Intertidal zone...
CCCGCGCCCCGCCCTCTTCGCCCGGGGCGCCGCTCACCCCTCTGCCCCCGCGCCGCCCCCCGCCCCGACCCGGCCCCGCCTCCCCTCGCCCCGGGGGCGCCTCATGTGCTCGCGCAGGGGGCGAGCCGCCCCCAAAGGAGGATGCTTTTTCAAACTAACTACGCAGCGCCTCTCAGTCCGACTTGCAGCTCTCGTAACCGCTGTCCCGCTCCCGCCTAGTGCGGAGGAAGGGGGGCGTTAGGGCATCCCTCAGGCTCACCACCCACCCCTGCGACAACCCCTGTGACGCCGCCCGCTCGCCCTTCCTCGTGATCGGGGCGAACACGCCCGGCCTCGGCCCGGGGCCCGGGGTCGGGGGGTCCTCCTCCGAGGAGTCCCGCCTCAGCGCCACCCGCTCACGCGCCTTCCGGCCTGCCCGCCCCCGCTGCCGGTCCACCATCCGAGGGTTCCACTTGGTGCCCAGCCCCGGGGCACCCCGGGCGGCGCCGGGGGCGCCGGCAGCGCTGGGGGCGCTCGCGCTGGACCCCTGGCTCCGCGTCGGCACGGGGCCGGGGCCGGGGCCGCCCCCCGCACCCACCTCGTCCTCGCTGCTGCTGTCCAACCCGGGCTCTGAGTCGATGAGGCTGACGTCCAGGGACGCCCCCGCGGTCAGCGAGGCCCGGGGGGCGTGGGTGGCGGAGGCCGTGTCCCGGACCCCGCTGGCGATGCTGATGCTGGAGGTAGCGCTCGCGTTGCCGGCGGGGCTAGCCTTGGACGCGGCGTCGTGGTAGTGCGTCGCCCCCCCGGACGTGCCCGTGCTCAGGGCCTCGGCCTGTCGGCGCGCGGCCAGGGCCGCGTCGTCCAGGGCGCGGAGGCTGGACCCGGCGTCGACGAGCTCGCTCCGGGCGCGGGCAGCGTCCTCCCTGGCACGCCGCAGCTGCTCCTCGAGCGTCCGGCGCTCGGCGGCCATCCGCGCCCCCTCCCCCTCCAGGGAGGCCTCCACCGCCTCGGCCCGTGCCCGCCACATCGCGACTTGCTCCTCCAGGCCGGCGACCTCCCGCCGCTTCTTCTCGGTGGATCGGGTCACCTCCGCGTGGATTTGCCGCCCAGCCTTCTCCCATGCCGCCACCTCGGCCGCCATGAGGGCCAGCTCCCCCTCCCGGTCGCGCAGCCGGTCCTCCAGCTCCTCCACCACCGCGTCGTCGCCACCCGGCCGCAGGGCCGCTGCCTGGTCCCGGGCCGCGGCCAGCTCCGCCTGGGTGGCGGCCAGCTCGGCCTCCTTGCGAGACAGCTCGGCCTCAAGCTCGCGGGCCCGACCCTCGAGCTCCTCCACGCGGCCCCGGAGGCCCTCGAGCTCGGACTGGGTCCCCGACGCCGCGCGGGACACCTGGCGCTGGATCCGCTCCCCCGCCCGCTCCCACTGCGCCACTTCCTCCTCTAGCTCCCCCTCGCGCTCCACCTCCTCCCGGAGCCGCTCCTCCAGGGCCCGGATAGTCCCCTCCTTCTCCGTGATCGACTGGTCCATCTCCCGGATCGTCCGCTCCATCATCGAGATGGCCCGGTCCTTCCCCTCGAGGGCCCGGTCCTTCCCCTCGGCGTCCACCTGGGCGCTCTGCAACTCCCTCTCCTCCTCCCGCATGGTCGCCTTGACCTTCTGCATCTCCGACTGCAGTGCCTCGATATACCCCTGCAGGGTGCGCACCTCGATGTCCTTGCTCTCCGCCGCCTGCGTCACCTTCTCCATGATCCGCTGCCCCGCTCGCTCCCACGCTGCGACCGCCTGGGTGAGCCTCCTGATCTGGGCGTCCCGGGCGCGCAGCTCCCGCTCTAGGGCCATCACGGGGCCCACCCCGGCCCCCTCCTCGCAGCCTTCCCTGCCCCTCAGCTGCGCCAACTCCCCCTCCAGCTGCGCCACCTTGGCCGCGGCCTCCTTTGCCGCCCGGAGCTGCTCCTCGTCGCTCTTTCTCGCACCCTCGAGCCGCATAAGCGTCTCCTTCAGCCCCACGATCTCGGCGCCCCTCGCCTCGGCGACCTTCTTCGCGGCTGACAGCTCGAATCCCAGGCCCTCCTTGGCGGCATCGACATCTGCCCTGGCGGCCGCGAGTGCCTTCTTCTGCTCCTCGACCTCCACGCCGAGCCTGGAGGCCTCCCCCCTCGCCTCCGCCGCTGCCTCCTCGGCCTTGGCGCGCCCGGCTTCTGCCGCCACCAGCGCGGCAGCGGCCTGGGCCCGGGCGGCGCGGAACTGGGAGACTAGACCCTCGAGCTCCCGTGCGGACTCGGAGCTGGCCCTCCCCTGGTGGGCGGGCCCCAGCTCCGTCACCTCGGCCCCGATCTGCTCGACCTCCTCCTCCAGGGCCGACTGCGCCCCTTGGAGACCCCCCTGCAGCTCCGACATGAGCGACCGGAGCTCCGACACCTCCTCCCTCAGCGCCTCGGCCTCGCGCTCCGTCATCTCCCGGGACCCCTGGACGCCCAGCAGCTCCGCCCGGGAGCGCTCGAGGTCCCCCGACAGGGAGGCGCAGCGCGCGTCCAGCTCACTGACCAGCGCATGCGCCTCCTTCCCGGCTTCGGCCAGCGCGTTGCGCTCCCTCGCGGCGGCTTCCGCGTTCGCGTCGGCCGCGGCTGCCCTAGTGGTGGCCTCCTGGAGCTTGGTCTGGAGTGACCGGACCATCGCCTCGCTGGCCCGGAGCTTCACGAGCGCCTCCTCCACCTGGTCCTCCGCCCCCTGCTCCATCCGCTCGGCCGACTCTGCTTGCAGCCGGGCCTCCCCGAGTTCGTCCTCAAGGAGGGCCACCCTGTCCGTCAGGTCCCCGACGCGCTCCCGCGACGCCAGGACCTCCTCCCTCGCCCGCTTGAGCTGCTCTCCAAGCGCCGTTACTGCGTCACCCTCCCCCTCGTCCTTGTCGTTGGCGCCCGGGTCCGAGTGGCTGTACTCCCGGTCCGGGGAGAGCAGCGGCGACGGCTCGGCCCGCGGGGACGGCGCCCCGGCCGCCACACCTGGCGCGTTGCTCCCCGGGGTGCTCTGGGCGGCCGCCGCGCTGCCGTGGCCGGCAGGGAGGGAGCCCCGCTGTGAGTCGTCGGCGGTGCCCTGGTACACCTGCGAGAACTCCCTGGCCTCCCTCTCCAGCGCCGTCCGAGCGTCCTCCAGCGCCGCCTGGGCCTCCCCGAGGGCCTCTTTCTCCTCTGCCAGCGACGTCTGTGCCAGCGCCACAGCCCCCTCCCTCTCTGCCAGGGCCCCCTCCCTCTCCCGGAGCTCCCGCCCCGTTCTTTCGGCCTCCTCGGCGAGCGCCCGGAGCTCCTTCGCCCTCTCCCCCACTATCCGCTCCTTCTCTGACACGGCCGCCTCCCTCTCCGCCACCTCGACCAGCTGCCGCTCCCAGTGGGCCCGCTCGCTCTCCTCCTGCGCACGGCTGCCCTGTGCCCGGGCTGCCTCCCCGCTCAGCCTCTCCCGCAGGACCTCTACCTCGGAGCGCAGCACCCCAGCCTCCGCCCGCGCCGCGTCCCGGTCCGCCACTGCCTCGTTCAGCTCCTCGAGCGCGGCCCGCCTCTCGGCCTCCGCCTGCTGAGCCGCCCGGCTGCTGTCCAGCACCTCCCTCCGCACAGCCTCGGCCTGTGCCTCGTGGCGATCGATCTCCGCCCGGACCTCCTCCAAGGCGGCGCGAACGTCCTTCTCCGCCCGGAGCGCCTCATCTCTCTCCCTCTCCGCGACGGCGAGGGCCCTCTTGAGGTCCCCGGACCTGGAGCGCTCCACGGCGAGCTCCCCGGCGGCTGCATCCCCTGCGTCCCGGGCCCGCTGGGCGTCCTTCTCCGCGAGCGACAGGGTCGCCATGAGGTCCTCTAGCTGCGTCTCCAGGTCGGCAATCCGGCGCTTACTTGCGCTCGCCGCCGCCGACGCCTCGGTGGAGGCCTCCTTGGCCACGTTACGCTCGCGGCGGGCCCTCTCACCCGCCTCGGCGAGCGCCGCGTCGAGGGCCGCGCTGTACTCGTGCAGCCTGACGACCTCGCCCTGGAGGCCGTCGACCTGGTCCTCGAGGGCAAGCTGGGCAGCTTCGGCCGTCTTAAGCGTGGCCTGGGCCCTCGCCAGATCTCCGCGCACCTGCCGGGTCCGGTCCCGCTCCTCCCGCACCTCGGCCTCGGCGGTGGCAGCGCGGGCCAGGGCCGCGTCAGCCTCTGCCCTGCTCGCGGCCGCGGCGGAGAGGGCGTCCGCCACCTCGGCCTCCGCCGCGGTCTTGGCCTCCTCGGCGCCCTTCCTTGCGGCATCGGAGGACCCGGCCCGCCGTTCGGCCACCTCAAGCCGCCTCCGGAGCTCTGTAATGGCCTCCTCTGCGCCGCCGAGTTCGGCCAGCTGGTCCGTGGCGCGCTGGAGGTCCATCTCCGTGTCGAGGAGGGCCCTGCGCACGCTGCCCAGTTCCTCCTTGGTACGCTTCGCCATCTCCTGAGCCTCCGCGGCCTGGGACTGGGCCACCATGGCGTCGGCCTTGGCCTCCTGCACCTGCTCCCGGAGAGCAACCGCCTCCTTCTGGGCGTCCGCCAGGTCCTTCTCGGCGCCCCTGGCCTTCGCGAGCCGCTTCTCCATCGACTTGACGGCCTTAACCTCGGACTCGACAAGCCCGCGCAGGTCCACGGCCACGCCGAGGGCCTCCTTGAGCCGCAGCCGGGCGTGCCGGGCCTTGCACTCGGTCATGAAGAGGTGCTCCCCAATGGGGAGGGCCACCTCGGGGAGCATCGGCTCCCCGGACGCCGCCTCCACCCCCTCCAGGAACTGCTCCACGGCTGTCTGGGCGGCGGCGCGCTCGCCGGCGGGGAGGCTGCGGACCTTGGCGGGGGTGCTGCCAGGCGAGGTGGCCGCGTTGGACAGGTGGCTCGCGTCGAGGGCGCCGGTTGAGGGCTTGCCAGGGCTGCTGGCAGGGGCTTGCTTGCTCGGGGAGCCGCTGGCGCCGGGCGCCTCCGCAGGACGACCCCCGGACCCGGCTTCGTTGGGCCGGCCGGCCGAAGGGATGGCGCCGGCGGCATCGAAACGGCGCTCGATGTTTGCGCGCGCGCTCCTGCGCTGCTGGGGCTTGGCGTGGGGCTGCCCGTGGGCGGGGGGGGCCACGCTGGCTCCCTCCTTCAGGCGCTGGGCCTGGCGCTTGGACTCGTCGGAGAGAATCTTGGGCTTCTGCGGCTGTACAGGGCGCGCGGATCCTCCCATGGTGCGCTGCATCACCTTCACGGCCTGCGGGAAGGAGGTGTCGAATTTGTTGGCCAGCCCCCCCTCGCGGCTGATTTCGAACACGGACGGCGCCGTAGGGGGCATATCGCCAATATCGGGGGGCACACACATCTGCGAGGATCTGCTCGGTGGTCTTCGTCAGGGCGGGGGCGGCCCCGCCCGTCGCATTATTCTTCATTTTTGAACGCCTCAGCCTGTACTGCCTCAGCCTGCCCGCTGCGTGCGCATCTGTGTGCACGACACACTCCGGATTTCCGCTCTAGACGGAGTTATGGCGATTTATCTCCCTCCACACAGCGTCAAAGAGTGTGTCTGTCCCCCCGCGGCTGGGCCCCAGTGGGGCCGAGCGTTCCGGGCGCCCCAACTGGCACTCGGCCGGGCCCCGGCCAGAGGCTCTGGCGAGTCTTCTACTTGCCAATATCATTGTCAAAGGCTAGATTCTCAGTATTCACGTCGTCAAAATCCACCATAACCACTATCAAAGCAGTATCGGAGCGCATCGTGGAGCGACGTTCCTGGCTGGAGCTCTGCGAAGTTTGCGTCAGTACCCCCGAGACCATCGCGCACGATTGCTCTGGGCTTGGGACGCGATAGAATGAGACCATACGAGAGGTGATAAGCGTCGAGCGTACCATTTCCCCCCCAAATATCCTGGGGAGCGCTTCATCCCCTCTGGGGCTGGGACCCCCTTGCTTTCGCCGCAGAACTCGACCGTGCAGTGGACCATGGGACTGACGAGCGACGGATTCCTACAGATATATGTATTATCATGTCTGAGACGATCGACCCCCCCCCCTTTCCGTCCTGTGCAGGGCCCATCGGCCGCGCTCCCGCCTGGCCCCCGCCACGCTCGTCCTCTTGGCGCTGGCGACCTCGGTCCTTGGCGCCCGCCAGCACGAGATTTCCTTCGCGGCGGCGACGGGCAGCTTCTTCCCCGCCCTCCGGGTCATGGAGGACGCCGAGGGAGAGGCCCTCAGGGTCGCCCCCCAGGACGCGGCGACGGGCAACATCAAGGCGCTGCTCCAGGGCGGAGCAGGCTTTCTGCGCGTCCAGTCGGGCTCCGCGACCTCGTCCATCCCAGTCCGGTGCGTGGCGGAGGCCGCAAAGGCGGGGGATGAGGTGGTTATCTCGCTCCACCGGGACCTGAGGGGGGAGGTGGCGGCTGTGTCGGTGGACATAGAGGGCTGCACAGGGCAAGGTGCTGTTGTGGGGGACGTCCCTGCGCCCAAGTGGGCGGTGCGGTCGGTGCCCACCCTGTACGCTCAGCCCCTCGTGGCGGCCGCGCCCAGTTGGGTGGACCAGGGGGCGGGCACGGAAGAGCCGACGGAGAGCATCATCAAGCCGGGTGGCGGCGTCAAGGCAACAGCAGGGCCGGAGAAGGTGGACGACAGGGGCTTCTTCGCAAAGCACTGGATGAAGATCCTCGTCGGGGTCGTGCTCGTCGCGAACCTGGCCTCCCTGTTCGTCCCGCCAGAGCCGCAGGGGGGGCAGAGGGGTGGGCGAGCGCCGCCGGCAAGGTAGGCTGTGCACAGTCGTTCAACCCAGGGCGTGTTTCCAGCTCAGTTCCCGTCGAGGCTCGGGCGCCCGCTTCCCTGCCGGGAGTGCGTCAGGCTCGGCATCAGAGACCCCGTCACAGGCGGCGACATCATCTGCCGGCTCATCCCCGCGAGCTCCTGAACGGACCTGCGCATCTGGCCCGCCCAGCCGTCGACCACGTTTCCGGTGACCCCGCTGCTGCTGGCCGGGGAGTTGAGGCCGCTGGGCACCTCTTCCTCCTCGTAGACCCCGAGCGACTTCCTCGACGACACCCGCGTCGCCCTCCACTCCCCCACCAGCGCCTCCGCAACCATGTGCATCTCCGCCTCCCCCATTGCCCCGGCCCTCCGCTCCTCCTTCCCCGCGGGGGTCACGGGGGGGACCTGGGGGGCCCCGCCCGGCCCCCCGTGGAGCTCGCCCAGCCCATCCCCCCCGGCGGCAAGCGCCGCGGCGACCTGCTTCATCCGCGCCAGCCGTTCCGCCGCCTTGTCCTTGAGGGCCCTCGCCCTCGCCCTCAGGGACCGGGGGGTGCGGGTGGTGGCCCCGGGCGGGAGGAGCGCCCTGGCCCCCTCATCGGCCAGCTCCGATGCGCGCTGCAATCCCGCCGCAGCCGCAGCCGCCGCCTGCACCGCGCCGTCCTCCCTCGCCTTGGCTTCCTCCAGCTCCCGCATGAGGTCCCCCACCACCTGCTCTGACTCCTTCACGGCGGCCTCCGAGGCGGCGGCCCGCCCCCTCGCCTCCTCGCCCCTCGCCCGCTCCGCCTCGAGGGCGTCCCTGGCCTTCTGTTCCCGCTCCCTCGCCTCTCTCAGCGCCCTCTCTCCGCCCCGAACCTCGGCGTAGAGGGCCTCAGTCCCCGCCGACGACCCTGCCGGGACCCGCCTCTCCGAGGGGCTGGCGGGATTGCTGCTGCGCTTCGGCGCGATGTGCGGCGCAGGAGCGCGATTGGGCCTCTCCGCGGACTGGGCGCGGGTGAAGGACCCCGTGAATGCGGTGGAGGGGGGCTCGGCCCTCCCCCTCCATGGACTGCGCCCTGAGCGCGGGGGGTGGGGGGGCGAGGAGGGGCGGGCGGCGCGGGATGACTCCCCGGACCGGCGCGACATCAGGCGGGCTCTGAACGGGCTAGGCGGGTGGCCTAGGGGCACCCCGCCCTCGGCCCTCGCGCTGAGCGTCGCGGCGAAGGGGAGGGAGCCAGGGTCGCCCCGGGTCAGCTGGTCCAGAAGGGCGAGCTCCCGCTGGACGGCGAGGGACTTGGCCTTTGACGCAGAGCGGGAGAGGGACCCCGCACGGTTGGCGTTCCTCTCCGCCAGGGGGTAGGCGCCTGTGGGACCGGGAGGGGGGTGGAGGGGAGGGGCGGTTTGGACGGTCGGGGGCGCCCCAGCACCCTGCTCCGGTGGGGTGGGCGGGGGTCGCGCGAGGCGGGTGAGCGTGGTACCCTGGCCGGGGCGGGGAAAATACGCGCTAGTCGCACCTTCCCGACCCGAGGTCGTCGCCCCTCGGGAAGATACGTGGTTGGCGTGCGACATTGTGCGCTGCAACCTTCCCCTCGCTCGGGCAGCTAACAACCGAGGAGCGGCAGTGGTCCGGGTTGGATGTAGCCTCGGATTAGCTCAAATATAAAAGAACTCAGCGAGATATTGAAGAAGAATGTCGAACGAGCAAACAAATATGGCAATTGGGGAGAGAGCGGGGTGGCGGGGGCTCCATCCATGAGTTGGGTATACCCTTTTTCCTGGGCGGGAGAGAGATGGCCGTTGCACGCTGGAAACGGGGCGAAGGAGGCAAGCGGGCACACGTCGTCCTTACAAATAGGGCTGAATCTCCCCAAATACCCCAGTTTCGTGCTCTGAGTGATCAACAGACCCGTCACCCTACCTCCAGCCTGCCACTCCCGGTCAACAACGGCTTGGGCGCCGGCTTGCCTCGCATATAGGGCGGAATCGCGACCGTAGAGCATTCATTGCAGTTATTCATATCCAAAAAAACTACGTATGACCGGAGGTGGAACGCCTGACTGGGTGAGGACGCGCAAATCGACCGGCGACATCCAAAGGGCAAGGGGCGACCCCCAGGACGCCCCCCCCAAGTTCCGCGCATAACCGCGACAATCATCCAAAATGGGGCATAGATCACGTAAAAACGGATGATTGGATCCACATAACTCCAGATTCATCCCGGAACCCCCCACCAATATCCGGGAAACAGGCCCGCGACCCCGATCTCTTCCTCTCCCGCAGGCCACCATGGCGGAGTGGGACGACGGGTCCCCCCTCCCCGGCCCAGGGCCCTCGTCGGACTCTCCCTCCGCCCCCCTGTACGACTCCCCCCCCGGGGGACACCCCCAGGCCATGCTCAGTCCCGAGCCCGCCCTCCCCGGGCACGACCCCCTCCGCGCTGAGGCGCCCGTCACGGGGGGCTCTGTCTACACCCACTGGATGCACACGGGCGCCCACACCCCCGGCCCCGCGGGCGCCAACCTCGCGCCGCTCGACACCCCCACGCCGACGTCGAGGGCCAACCCGGGTGCGGACGACGAGATGGTGATGCTGGACGACCGGTCCTACCGGCCCCCGACCCCGGGGAGTGGGTACATGCCCATCTCCCCGACCCCAGGGGGCGCCCACGCGGCAGCAGGCTACCCGGCCTCCCCGAGCCCCTTCCCGGGGCTTACCCCGCCGCCTAACGGTCAGGCGCAGGCGTACCCGCCCGCCGTCCCCCAGGAGGCCTGGCCAGTGCGGCCCCTGCCGCAGCCCGCGGGGGCCAAGGCGCCGGCAGTGGCCCGGGCGGCTTCCCGGGGCCGCGCCGCCGGCTCGGGCGAGCAGCCAGCGCATCAGCAGGCGGGTATGGCCACGACACCACCGCGGGCACCGGTGCAGGCGGGCGACGACAAAGTCAGGAGGGAGAGGAGGGCGGCCAGGGAGGCAGAGGAGGAGAGGGCGCGGAGGAAGCGGGCGGCTGAGAAGACGCTGCGGATCCGCAAGGGGGAGGCGTGGGCGAGGATGGTCGCCTACGAGTCGTGCTGGCAGGTGTGCTTGGCAGCGGCGTCCGCGAGCAACAGCGATGCGGACGTCTTCCTCGTTGACTCGTGTAAGCTCCTCAAGCGGGCGTTCGGCCTGACGGCCATGACTCTGGCCGCTGCTGGCGAGGGCGGTGCCCCGGCGGAGCGCCGCCCCGTGGTGTATGAGGAGGACCATCGGGAGAAGATGCCTGTGCTCGCCAAGGTTGGGGAGGGCAGCACCCGGAGCAGCTTACGCATCCAGGTCCTCAAGCTCAAGGACAAGCGGAAGAAGGGGGGGCTGTTCAACTGGGGGCTGCCCAAGGACGACCCGGACGACGAGAACCCCGCTGACCTGCACGTGGTGCTGCGCCCGCGGTCGAGGCCGGAGAGCTCAAGCGTGACGGTGCGCCCCGCGGGAGCCGGGGGTAGCAGCAGCCTGGTGCTCGGGGGCCAGGAGGCGAACGAGGACCTCCTCCTGGAGCTGTGGGACGGGCAGGAGATGATGGGCAAGGGGACGGTGCCCGTGGCAGCGCTGTGGGACAGCCTGGAGGAGGTGGAGACCATCCTGAGGGATGTGCACGGAGACATCGACAAGCTCATCGCCGGGCAGGACCTGAGGGAGAGGGTCCGGATGATGGTCGCGAAGCTCGTGCGCAAGGCGGCCGGGCGGCAGGACCCGGCGCTGCTGGGGGCAGTGAAGAACGGCGACGGGGGCGCGCAGCACAAGCTGCAGGTCATGTCCACGGATGGGACATACATGGGCAAGGTGATCTTCGGGCTTTGGCGGGACCGGGAGAGCCCCGCCTCAGGGGGGGGCTCCCCCAAGGCCAGGGAGGACCCCGAGGCCCAGCTCTGGAACGTGGGGCCGTGCCGCGCCTACGACCTCGCCCTCGCGGCGGCCCTGCGCAGCCTCGGCTGCGGCCCCCGCAAGCTGCAGGTGACGCAGCCCTGGGACTGGCTCCTCGGGCAGTTCGCGGAGACGTACGGAGTGTCCTCCCACTACTGCTCGCTCTCCCACCTCAAGTGGGCCGTGGACCCCGACATTGCCACCCCCACGGCCGACTGCTTCGCGGTCCTCCTCCCGCACCTCAGCGCCGTCCGGGACGCGGCCGCCGCCGACGCCCTGGCGCCTAGCGAGAAGGAAATGTTCAAGTTGGTCGGCAAGACGGTGGAGCGCCTGATCGCCAAGGCCTTCGAGAACTACCGGCTCCTCAACGAGGCGGCCCCCCTGGGGCTCGGGGAGCCAGACGGCGTGGTGACCACGCTCCCGGCCCCGGCCCTCAAGCCAGCCGTGGACATTTTCTACCTCCTCCGGGACGCCTCCAGGAGCGCCGACCAGACTTGGCTCAAGGAGCGGCTGCAGACTAGTGCCCGCCGGCGCTACATGCGCCTCGAGTACAACAGCGGCCATGGGCTAAAGGGCCAGAAGTCACCCGCGCCGACGGAGAAGCGGGGCAACGCCAGGGGTACCCCCCTGCGCCCCAAGACCAACGCGCTCGGGGCCGGGAGGGAGGGGCTGCTGGTGAAAGAGGACTCGGGCGACAAGGGGGCCAGTGGTACCGAGACGCCCGTGATGCTCCGCGAGTTCAAGCAGCTCGAGGTGCTCGCCTCGGCCGTGACGCGGGAGCTCGAGGGAGACGTCCGAGTGCACCAGAGCAAGGTTCTGCCCCCGTTCGTGAACCTCCCCGCGCTCACCGCGGAGGAGCACTGCCGCGAGCTGGTGACAAAGATCCAGGCCGTCCTGAGGTACCGGGCTCCCCCGCTGCCGTCGCCGGCGGCAGTGCGGATGCTGGTGGCCGTCGGCCGCCTCCAGCACTTCCTCAACCGGTCCAAGATCATGCCCCCCAAGAGCTCCCCGGCGCACCTCGAGGCCCCCAGGCTCTTCCAGCCCCACGTCCTCTACTGGATCGCGGGGTCCAAGGCGGCCCTCGTGGCCGCGTGCGGGGCTGTCGAGTCTGCCGCGGTCTCTGGCCAGGACCAGAACGCCGTCCTTGACGGGGAGGCCAACCTGGGCGCGTACGTCGGTCGCTTTGGCAAGCCCGCTTGCGCAGTTGCCGAGGCGCTGGGCCCCTACGTGGAGGCTGAGCTGGACAAGTACCGGGCGGTGGTGGAGACGTGGCCCGAGTTCGGGCCGAGTCTGGAGGCGACCGTGTGCTCGGTGGTGCGGCGGGCGCTCAAGCTGATGGGCGACAACTACGGGGGGGTGCCGACGGCGATCCGCAAGGCGCAGAGCAAGCCCATCGCGAAGGCGGCCAAGGGGGTGAAGGACGTCATCAAGCGGGGGCGCAAGGGCAAGGGGGGCGAGGAGGCCGAGGGGCCCGACTCGATGCCGAAGCTGACGCTCAACGAGGCCAAGATGCTCAACAGCCTGAAGCATCTGCTGCAGTGGGCCGCGGACATCGACAGGAGGCTCGTGGACTGGTGCCACGGGCGCCCCGAGGGGATCGGGGAGCAGGGCGAGATGGATGCCAACGGCCGCCCGGCAGTGCGCCCGCAGCTTGGGCAGCAGCTGGCGCAGATCAAGAAGGAGCTGCGCATGGAGTACTCGGCGGCCGTCAAGAACGCCGTTGAGCGCCTCAGCTGGGGCCTCCTCAGCCGGAGGGAGCGGAGCGCGCGCCTCATCCTGAAGGAGGCCCAGGAGGCGAGCGCCCTGTCCGAAGAGGAGATGGGGCGGGCCCTCCGGCCGCTGCTGGTGGCCGCGACGGACGTGCTGGGGGTGTGCGAGGCGCGGGTGGTGGACAGAGCGCACGTGAGCGTGCTGCGGGGGGTGTGGGACTCGGTGGCCAAGGAGGTCTTCGAGTTCACCGTCGACCTCACGGAGCGCGAGCGCAGCAGCGCGGCCGGGGTGGCATGGAAGGGGCAGCGGGCGGCCCAGACGTCGCTCAACATCATCGACAACCACTTCAAGGAGCTCGTGTCCAAGCTCCACGGGGACCTGAGCAAGGGCCACCAGCGGGACTTTGACCTGCCCCTTCACTCGGACAACTGCCACAAGCTGCTAAGCGATGGGAGTGTCCTCGACAGCTTCACAGTGTTCTAGCGGCGGCGGCGGCATCCCCAACGAGCTCGGCCGCCAGAAGACGGTCGATGAGCTGATGGACCGCTTCCATTCCCACACCGCCATCTGCAAGTCCTGCAGCGCCGCATACGAGAACCTCTCCCTTGAACATCACGGCCGGGGGGGGCGGAGACGTTGGCGGCGCGGAGCTGGGGGGGGCGGCCGTCGCTGCTGGTAGGGTGCGATCTGATGTACATGGTTTCCAGAAACTTTCAAC
>Ga0181582_10003288_pt1 | contig 12993 bp, 6 predicted proteins | sample 071ome_32_FD_132438 | JGI IMG/M metagenome (GOLD analysis project Ga0181582, IMG submission 132438) | Coastal salt marsh microbial communities from the Groves Creek Marsh, Skidaway Island, Georgia - 071405AT metaG (megahit assembly) | ecosystem: Environmental > Aquatic > Marine > Intertidal zone...
GTGGAGGCGCACGGTAAGAACTCCGCCAGAGACGATGTTCCTTCGTGTTGGGCGACGGTTACATCAGGAGTCGCATCCGAAGGTCGCACGCTGAGCGCGAGTGTTTGTCGTGGAGGCAGCGGGTTAGCGGCGCATCGCGCGGCGCAAGCCGCGGGATTCGATTTGCGCTCCGTGGAGCTGACTCCTCCCGTGTCGCTGCGTCGCTTACCCGAGACAGCGAGCGAATTCGCCAAAGGTCCAGATGGTCTCGGTCGTGATTTAATCTTTCTCAACAGTCGCGGCGAGATGACGTGCTTCAACGCTCGAGATGGCGAACAGAGGCGTTGGCAGATTCGCACCACGGCTGAGTGGAACGCGGACGGCTCAGTAGTGCCATCGCTCACGTCATTCCCACTTCATTCGGGCGGACGTTTGGACCTCGCCGTGGCCGTCGGTGCGAAATCCATCGTCGTCATCAACTCTAAGGGCTATCGCGCGGCGCCGCCGATTGATATTCCCGCCCCGCCCGCCGCGCCGCTCATCGTCGCCGACGTCGACGGCGACGGCCTCACCGACCTCGTCCTCCGGACACAAAACAGCATCTACGTGTGGACGCAGAAACCTCGGGCCGGAAACTTGCCCTTGACCTTTCTCATCCTCACCATGGCGGTGACCATGGTTCTCGCGTTTGCGCGCGAACTTCGCGAGGCGCTCGCCAACGGCAAAACCGCCGTCGTTCGAAGCACCTCCCTGGACGTCGACGAACTCGACGCTCGCGACGCCGCACATCCCGACTCAGACTCGGACTCGGACTCCGCCCCTTTCCCGCGATCGAAACGTTTGTGAAGACGACGGCGAACGACGTCTCCGCGCTGACCGCCCTTCGCGCGCAACCGCTCGCGCGCGGCCGCACATCTCCACTCTCACGCGCGCTCGTCCGCGCCGCGCAGGTCGACGCGTCGCGCGCGGGCGATCGACCTCCAGTCATCGCTCGCGCCTCGAGCCGCGCGCACGCGAGAAAAAACGCGAGAGAGACGAGAGCCAGAGAATTTCTGATCCGCAGTCATGGGCGACAAATCCGCCACCTTCTCGCTGCCGCACAACATGCTGCGCCCTGGAATGACGCTCGCGGAAGGACGTTTCACCGTCGCGTCCGCGCCGAGGCTCGGACGCGGCCAGTTCGCGGAGGTGTACCTGGCGACGGATGCGTCTCGGGCGAACGCTCCGGCGGCGGTCAAGGTGGAGAGCGAGCATCGAACGTGCGCGAGAGAGGCGCGGGTGATGCGAGCGATGAGTGGGCGAGCGCATTTTCCGGAGTTGTTGCTCGAGGGGAATCACGAGGGGATGCCGTTTTTGGCGATGGAGCTCGTGGGGGAGAATTTGGCGGATGTGCGCGCGCGAAGGAGCGGCGGGCGGTTCAGTCAGCGGACGACGAGCGCGATCGCGGTGGCGATGTTGGACGCGTTGGAGAGCATGCACGGTGAGGGTTTTGTTCATAGGGACATCAAACCGGGAAATGTGTGCGTGGGTAACGGCAAAGAGGGGATGAAGAGATTGTATTTGATTGATTTTGGGTTGGCGCGCAAGTTCACCGACGACGATGGGAACATACTGCCGGAGCGGGAAGACGCTACGTTTCGCGGGACGACGACGTACGCGAGCGTCTATGCGCACGCGCACAAGGAGCAGAGTGCGCGCGATGATCTATACAGCGCTCTGTACATCATCGCCGAGGCGCACGAAGGCGTGCTGCCGTGGAAGGCTGGGGAGAAGATGAGTAAGCAGGAAATTGAAGGCGAGAAGCAGCGGTGCGTGGAGGACCCAAGACTATTGTGTCCGACTCAAGGGTGCCCACCGGCGATAGAACGAATGGCACATGCGATCGCGAAGCTGCAATACGGCGAGCGACCTGATTACGCGGCACTTCGATCGCCGTTTGAAGAGGTTATTCGCAACAGTGGCGACGCTCCGTTGGATTGGGAAACACAAGTTCCGTCGCCGAACGTGGGGCCGCACGGACAGGCACCACCGCCGCCGCCGCCGGGAAACATTCCTGTGAATGTGACGTATGCCGACGTCGCGGCCGAGCGCGCGCAAAACGGCAATATCACGGGACGAAAGCGCGAGCGAGACGAAGGTCCGGCGGCGCCTCCCGGCGGAGCACCGCCGCCGCCTCAACCGAGCATCAACCTCGTCTTGGCCGCACGTCGCGAACCAAGCAAGCTCCCCGCACGAATTGCTGATACAGTCAGGGATATCGCGTCACGCTTCCCTCCCGAGGAGACCTTGGCTGTGTCGGCCGGCTTGGTCTCCTTCCTACTCGAGCGATGTCTCGAGGGCGACCCAGCGTATCCTCGTGACGTTCTCGTTCCGAACATACTGGACGTGAGGAATATATGCTTCGATGGCGTTGGCGAGTTGCACAAGCGTTTCCCCGATATGAAGCCGAACCGGCCCGATGGCAGAGATCCGCGGGACAGAGATCCGCGGGACAGAGACAGAGACCGCGGAGACGTGCGCTTCGGCGGAGGCGGTCGCGGTGGTCGCGATCGACGACCACCGCCGCCTCGCCGAGACGATTTCCGGTCGCGAAAATGATAAATTCACACGACAGACGACGATCCACCTCCTCGCGAACGACGAAGACGGCGCCAAGTGGACTACTGGAAGCGAAACGCCTCACACGCCGGCGGCACGCGCCATGCTCGCCACCCACGTCCGCGCACGCATTCCGCTCTCCCTCGCGCGCGCGCGCGCGACACATCGTGCGCGCCATCGCGACGCCGTCACTCGAGCCAGCGAGCGCGTCGAGTCAACGCCAAGCTTTTGGGAATCAAAGCCGCCGTGGTGCCAACCGTGGACCATTGTTTCCACCGGCGTCGTCGCGACCGCGGCACCGACTCAGGCGCTACACGTGGACGGACTCTTTGGCGGTGTGGCGACGGCGGTGATCGGTCTTGGCGTCGCCGTGTGGTGGTTCGTGTTCCTGTACGCCGTGCCGACGGCGTACGAGGCAGACGCGCGCGAGCGGGCGGACGCGTTCGACCGCGAGCGTGACGTGTGACACGAGCGAACGCCGATAGAAAATAGAACCCGATAGAGATTATTATTATATAAACGTACCGGTAGATAGAAGCTTTGTACAAGACTATTTCCACGAGGGCTTTGCGCGCGTCACGACATTACGAAGGAGACGAATTCCTCGTAATCCACCTCCCCGTCGCCCGTCGTATCCGCCAATCGAATCGCGTCTTCGATCTCTGCATCCGTCATCTTCTCTCCCACGATGCGCATCACGCTCCGAAGCTCTTCCGCGTTGATCGTCCCGCTCTGATCCTTGTCGAACACCGCGAAGACGTCCCGCAGCTCCTGCTCCGGATCTCCCTCGTTCATCCGCCGCAGCATCATCGTCAAAAATTCAGCGAAATCGATCGCTCCGTCACCATCCGCGTCCATCTCACCCACCATGGCGTCCAACTGCTCCTTACTCGGTTTCTGTCCCAGCGAGCGCAACACGTCCGAGAGCTCCTCGCACGTGATGGTCCCGCCGCCGTCCACGTCGAATATGTCGAACGCCTCCTTAAACTCTTGCACCTGCGCCCGGGTAAGAAACGGCCACGAGCGCGCCAGTTCCTCGTCCGAGAGGTGTCGCCGCGACATCACGCGCGCGAGAGAGAGACCGGAACACCGAACACCCCACCCACGGCGCGCGCGTGAATCACCGCGCGCGCGCGTGAATCACCGCGTCGGTGACGTCGGTGGACGGGAGACCACGCGTCGAGGGTTCCTTCACCACGCGCGCGCGTCGTTCGGGGACGAGCGCCGTCGCTCGGGCGCGCGCGACGCGATGTGCGAATGCGGAACGCATTCGCGCAGACCCGTTGTCGTCGCTTCGGGACGACACTTTCGCACGACTCGCGCGTGAGTGGCCGCACGCGCGGCGCGCACGCGCGATCGCTCGCGCGCGGGATGGATCTGAAGTTTGATTCGGGCGCGTTGCACGAAGAGCGACGCGTCGAGAGCGAGGAGGCGGCGGACTGGGTGGAAGAGACGGCGGTGGAGGCGGAGGATGAGGAAGAATTCGTCGACGTGCATCTCATGCAGCGATGCCTGGCGCCGCTGAAGCGGTGGGCGGATGATGTTTCACGAGATCCGCGATCGTGTCTCGTGTTCGCACCGAATAGTGGGTTTCGACGGTCGTGCGCGGCGATCGCGGAGGATCGGCGGTTCGCGGGATTCGTCGCGGCGTGCATCGGGGCTTCGAGCTGCATCCTGGCGGTGATAAGACCGTTACGACACGGTGAGACGGAAGAGCCGTGGGTGTCGTGGGTGAACTATGCGCTCACGGGGGTGTTCGCGTTCGAGGCGGCGGTGAAAATCATCGCGAGCGGATTCGCTTTCGGGCGGGAGACATATCTGAGTCAGTGGTGGAATAGATTTGATTTCCTCCTGGTGACTGCGAGCGTGATATTCTTGCCCTTCGGGGGAAATCAGGTGATAGCGTTGCGATTATTTCGCGCGCTGCACTCGTTCCGGATATTCGCGAGGTATCGAAGCGCCCGACTTGCGATGCAGACTATTGGACTTGCACTGCCTCTGCTCGGCGACGTCGTGCTGTTTCTCTTGTGGTTTATCATCGCGTTTGCCGCGTGCGGGGTGACGCTGTTCGGAGGGAAAATGTCTGGACGGTGGTACGGGATGCCGCCGAGTCAGGAAGGCAACGCGAGCTACGTGTTTCCGATTGGCTCCACCGGGAGCGAGACGTGCGCGCGCCTCGTGTTGGAGTGGATGGGGAACGCCACCGCCGGTGAGACGGGGACGTATCCGGACGAGCACAATAGCACGTGTGCGTACGCGTCTTGGAACACCAATAGTTCTTCCTCGGAGTGGTGCTGTGACTCGGGGATCGATGCTTTTGACGGATTTTTGAACTTCGACAACGCCTTCAGAGCTGCCATCGTCACACTGAACGGGATAACCATCGACGGTTGGAACGAGTTGTTGATCCCGACAGCGGATGCTGTCGGATACCCAAGAGCATTCGTGTGGTTTATTTTAGTCGTGATCTTTGGAGGCTTTTTCGTTATGGAACTATTTACATCTGTGATTTGCGCGACACTCGAATCCGTTGGAAATCGTGAAGCAAATCAAGAGGCGCGTGAGGCGGCACAGAACGGCGATAATGCACCGAGTAAAGACGACGTCGAGTGCATAGTGATGGCACCGGGTGATTTGGAAGCAAATATGTCGACATGGCGCTCAACGATACGTGATATTGTAGAGGCTGATTTGTTCGACTCGGGGATTATCGTCGTCATAATGCTCAGTACAGCGCTAATGATGACGCAGCATTACAACGCATCTTCGACATTTACCTTCGCTTCTACGATTCTTGAATACATTTTCCTTGGTATCTTTGGAGTTGAGATGATGCTGAAGCATGTGGCTTACGGTTACGCCGGTTACTGGCGTTCGAAGGAAAACGCGTTGGACGGTTTCATCGTTCTGACTGGTGTTATCAGTGCGGGCGTGTCGAGCCAAGGGGTCAGCGTGTCATTTCTACGTATACTGCGACTTGGCCGCGCTTTCAGAACGATTCGTGTCATAAGGAGGAACGCAGAGTTTCGAAGAATTGTCATGAGTGCGAGCATAGGTCTTCAGGACATGTGGCCCTTCTTAGTCGTTTGGTTTCTCTTCCAAATAATCTTTGCCATTTACGGATTCCAGCTGTTCTCTGGATTAGGAACTCTGGATGAAGCGCGTCTCTCCTTCAAAAACGTCTTACGAAGTTTGCTGACTCTATTTGTGGTCGCCACTGGAGAAGACTCTTTTACAGTCGCGTGGAGCACAATACAGGCGACCGGAACTTCCGCGGCCGTCTTTTACACGATCGCTTGGATTTTTGTCTCAACAGTCATTCTTTCGCTTGTACTCGGTATCTTGATCGACTCGTGTGCGCTCGTAGAGCTCACGGAAGATCAAATCCTTCAGGAAGAGCGCGAGAGGGCTGAGCTGGAAGAGGCTGTGAAGCGGGCGGGCAATTTCAAGCTCAGTTCAATCAAAGCTGCCAAACGCAAATTACAAAATATGGCGTTCGCGGCGAACGCTTTCAGATCAAAAGTGCACACCCAAACAGATCCGGTCACAGAACAAACCTTGCCCGCATTCCAGGAAGTGGAAGAAAGCGCGAAACGCTTACAGCAGATGAATTTAAATGAATTCAAAAGTCTGATGGATGTTGGCAATCGCCCCGTGGAAGGCGTTGGTTCTTTGGCGAACGTTTCGTCTCCTATAGGCACCGGTGGAAAGATTGCGCAAAATAAAAGAGCCAAGAAGAGGAAGGAGGCGCTTGACGATGTCGCCGCCGTGAGGATTTTCTTAACTTCAATCGGGTTCAAGATCGCACTCCCCTCTTCAGTGGTGAAGCTAAGTTCGCACGCTCTAGAGGAGGCACAGCAGCGCTTGACTCCAAAGCTCACGAACAAGGAACGTAAAGCGCAGCACAACAAGTTGATGGGTGAGCTCTCTGACCAAAGCGATTCGCCGGGGAGTAAACATGGCGTTGAGTTACACGGCCCGTGGGCAGCTGCGCACGTCGCCGATAAAGAGGATTCAAAGAAAAAGGCAAAGAAGCACGCACTTGAGATACCTGGAGTCATCATTACGAAGGATGGCGCTTGGATTCCTAAATATGATGAGAGTATCACGATAGAGCGGTATAAGTCGGCAGTGAACAAGGTTGTGGGGCACAAGATGTTCGAAAACATCATTCTCCTGTTGATTCTTAGTAGTAGCGTGTTGCTCGCCACGGAGACAAAGAATTGGCCAGCAGAAGGGTCTACGGCTGCGACTTGGTACGCACTGATCGACATAACTTTCACGATCATTTTTACCATCGAGATGGGGTTGAAAGTGTTCGCTTTCGGACTTTATAAACGCCCAACGGCATACTTGAGGGGCCCGTTCAACGTATTGGATGCTATCGTCGTCATTTCCTCGTTAGCAAGTCTGGCCATCGGGAACGCAGGAGGTGGAGCTGTTCGGGCGCTGCGCGTTTTACGAATCGCGCGTCCCCTGCGCACAATTAGGCGGTTTCCCGGAATTCGCCTCGTGGTAAACACGGTTATTACATCCATCCCCGCGGTGAGTTATGTTTGCCTCTTGGGGCTCGCATCCATGTCCATTTTTGCGTTAATAGGAATGGAGATCTTCATGGGACAATTCTGGTCATGTCGAGTAGTGGAAAACGCAAGTAGCTACCATACACAAGCAGAGTGCATTTCGGCTGGTGGGAAGTGGCGCAATTCAAAATTCAACTTTGACAACTTTGCCTCCGCGCTTCTATCAACCTTCATTTTGCACGCTGGCGACGACTGGCAGAATATCATGTGGGTCGCCATGGACACGACCAGTGGAGAAGACACAGGGTTGTTGAGGGACCATAACCAACCTGCAGCTCTGTACTTCGTTGCGTGTGTCGCCGTCGGAAACTTCTTCTGGTTGAACTTGTTGGTGACGGCGCTGGTTGACAACTTCAACAAAATGTCACACGAGGATAAGCTTACGTTAGCAACCCCCGCGCAGCGTCGATGGCAACAAGCGATTTTGCGGGCCAGTCACGTGGATCTGGAAGCGTGGCGAAACATTTTACCACCTCCTGGCAACGACTTGTGGTCTCGGTTACGCTTGAAGGCACACAGTGTCACAAAAAATAGCAAGTTTTCCCGTTTCATTCTTATCGTCGTTATCGCCAACCTTGTTGAAAAACTTGCGCAGACGGCGAACATGTCTGAAAACGTTGAGAAGGTGCACTTCTATTTAATTATGTGCTTCTCCGGGGTGTACGCTGCTGAATTCATCTTATTGTGGATGGCTCAAGGTACTGAGCGATACTTCAAAAGCTACTGGAATTGGCTTGACACGTTCGTAGTGGTCGTGTCAGTCGCGGACATGGTTGGTCAAGTTCTCAACTTGGGTGGCTTCATGAGCTACTTGCAACTTGTGCGACTTATGAGGTTACTTAAACTCGTGAACGCGCACCAGGGATTGAGATCTCTATTCACGACGTTCATCATGAGTCTACCTGCGGTCGGAAACGTTGCAGCTCTGTCTTCTTTGGTGATTTTTGCGTATGCCATCATGGGCGTGTCCCTCTTTGGCGAATATGAAGGGCCGTATGAAGGAGATGTTGTTTCAAAATATTCTAACTTCCGAAATTTCGCGACGGCATGTTCTTCGCTCGTAGGCGTGTACACGGGTGGCTGGGTCGGGACATTCGCTGAAGTTTACCAAACGGAGGCGTGTCTTCGAGAGGAGCCACCGTTTCGCAACGAGTCTGACATGACCTGCTCGTATAACTATTTGGCTGTACCGTACTTCCTGAGCTTCGTCATAATTACGATCTTCTTGCTCGGAAACTTATTTGTTGCCATCGTTCTCGAGAGATTTGCGACTAGTGCGGAGGAAGAGGGCCTGTACGACGTTGAAGAGGTCGTGGAAATCATTAAGCACACGATTCAACTCAGACGGCTCGCGCTGACTATAAAGAAGAAAGTATTGAAGGCCCACGAGCCGGGAGGTAGATTCTTCAAACAATCTTCTAGCACAAAGCGTGAGCGCGCCTCAACAGCCGCCTTCCAGTGGCGAGAACGCACAAAGGCGGGTACAACACAGCAAGAGAGTCCCTCGTCGTTTGAGGATTCCACTAAAAATACGCCTGACAACTCATCGAAAGGCGAGCAGGCACCTGCTCAAGTTGGACGAGGCATGGGAGCTACGCTCGATGTCAAGGATTTGACGACTGTGACGACTTCGACAGAAGGCTCTGCAGGGGCGAGCGCGAAAGAGGACGAAGTGAGCGTTGGGATTGAAATGGCGCCAGAACAGGCGCCCAACGTGCTTGCAGAGCTGAACGTCGAGAGAAGAGAAGAGTCGGATACAGTACCTGAACCAGAGACAGTGCCTGAACCTGTACCTGAACCTGAGACAGCGCCTGAACCTGTACCTGAACCTGAGCTGAATCCTGAAGTTTTAGCGACAATTTTGGGCGGCCACCGTGGTGAGAACAGATTTAAAAGTCGATTTCAGTCCGTTGCAAGCAGCGAGGCAGGTGCTTTTGATGACGAAGTGTATCCATTCGAGCGAAACCAGCAGCGCACGCATGGCAATCCTGGTCTCAACACGACAGTCGAAACGTTGAGTGAGCGCGCACCTAGTGCAAGTTCTATGACGTCACATGAACCTAGAACGAGCGATGGCGAAGACACCAATGAAGCTGACTTGACACCTGAATCATTTAGGTTCACCGCAACAGGAGGAAAATCCATTCGATCACGACAACACGAGTATCTGAACGATGCCCTTGAGGAGTACGGCGATAATACTTCCTGGGTACCGAGCCGAAAAATTCCGTCGCTTGTCGGCAGTGTTGACGGAGACACATCAGACTCTGAGGACGACAGCGATGAGGAGGAGGAGGAGGAGGATGTTTCGCATTTATTAGAAAGACTTTAGCTACTAAGACTTAGGCACCCAGCGAGGCATATGTGTTTGCAATAATACTGATTACTCAGACAGCTCATCATTCGGGATCACCTTTCGGGAATCGCCAGCCACCAGTCCTTCCTCAGGCGGCGTTTCCACCTTCACCGTTGGTTTGACTCGAGGCGCCCAGTCGTTAGAACGGCTCTTCTTGCTCTTTGAGCGCTCCGCTCCCGCCATGATCGCCTCTTGAAACGCGTGAACCATTTCTTTCACCACCGGGTCGTCGCTTGCTCGTCGCTTACCTTTCGGTTGCCGTTGACCAACGTGTGAGACGTCTAGCGTTTCCCCTGTGCGCATGGAAGCGTCCATACTCGCGTCAAACTGGTCTCTCAGAGTCTCAACTAAGACACCTTGAATCCAGTTACGAAGCGTGGACTCCTCTCGTTCTTGGCGCACGATGTGAGTATACACGTGCTCGCGCTTGAACGCTTCGCTCTTTTCTTGGTATTTCGCCAGTTCAAAATTTTCGTGCACAGCGCCAAACTTGTCATTGTACGCCTTGTAGATGCATTCGCATAGGAACAATCCGAGTTCGGGCGCCATGGGCGTCGGCGCGAACTCCCGCGTTAATAGAGCAAACTTTTGATCATCCTCCGTGAGATTGCCGCGCATCACCGCGAGCATGGTACCGATGAGTTTGCGAATTTGGTGTAGCATGAATGATTGGCCAACAACTTGGCATCGAACGAACTGCTCGCCGTCGACCTCAAACGGCTCAGAGCAATCGAAACTCAGAATGTACCGCTTCGCCTGCGGGTCGGTGGGTTTTACTTTGACTGTGTAGTTGTGGAAGTTATGCGTTCCGCAGTAATTCTGCAGCACCTCGTTGACTCGTCTCCGCATCTCCTCCGTGAACTCGAACTTTGAGTCGCCCAGCTCGCCCAAATTAGGATTGAAGGCCCACGTTGGCAAGACGTACTCATACTTTCTCCGATCGCACATCGTCTTTGCGTTGAACCCACTGGTGACCCTATCGATCCCAAACACCTCGAATTGCTCTGGAAGCGCGGCGTTGATCCTCTCCACCATCCCCGGAGGCTCAAGTACCATCTTGAGAGCAATGACCTGTCCCACCGCACTCACGCCCTTATCCGTCCGAGCCGCCCGCGTCCACTGCACCTTGGAGAAGTCACCCGCGTTCGCCTCTGAAATTCCTCCTGCCTTCGCAATCGCCGCTTCCAGCTCACCCTCGATGGTTCGCACGCCCGGGTTCCGCTGCATTCCTGCGAACCCGGCGCCGACGTATGCAAACGTCACCGCGCACTTCCGCTTCTTGTTCAGGTTCGTCGGCGGCAGTCTATTCGTTGCCTGCTCCTCACCGCGCGCGACATCTACCGCATCACCATCCTCACGCGAACTCGCTTTGTCATCGCGTTCGTGAGCGAGCGCATTTTCGGCGTTCGTTTCCGCCGCTTCCGCCGCCATGTTAATTCCGTTTCGAGCAAAAGTCTCTCCAACGCGCGTCGCGCAGGTCCGATCGCGCGCTCGACGCGCTCTAGAGACTGGCGAAGCGCTTTTGCGTCCGAAACGGAATATAAACTGCGCGATCGAACGCGACGCGCGCGCGACTAACGTTCGTGACGTCAGCTTGTACTTTTTGCCACGCAAGCTCGTCGGCACATTTGCGCGCTCGCGCGCGTCGGCACGCGTCTAAACCGCCCACCATGCGCGCCGCTTCGTCGGTGATTGTCATTGGAGGCGGTGCGGCCGGGTGTGCATGCGCGCACGCGCTCACGCGCGCGGGCATTCCCGTGGAGGTGCTCGAGCGGGAGGCGCGATTGGGCGGTGTCGCCACGTCGGAGACGATTCACGGTGCGACGACGATCAACGACGGCGTCCAGGGCGGAGCGACGTCGTATGCGAACGTGTTGGCACTCATGGGGGAGATCTTAGGGGCTGATCCGCATTGGGTGGACGTACGGGTGTCGTTCGGACGCGGCGCGGACCACTGGCGGAACCACGGAGCGCGGACGGAGGTGGTGGAGGCGCTGCAAGAGGACGTGCGGCGGTTCGAACGGACGCTAAAGAGCATTAAGCGTTTTGAGTGGTTGTATGCGTTCGTGAGCGTGGAGCGGGCGCTTCGGTGGCACGGACACTCGAAGCGGTTCCGTGACGCGATGGTGTACGCGACGACGGCGCTCTTCTTCGGGACGGGTAACTGCACGCGGGACGTTTGCTCGGTCGTTCTGGCTCGGGTGTTCAACGATGATAGACTGAGATTGTATGATTACGATCCTCAGCGGTTCATGAGCGAGGCGCCGAAGATGTTTGCGTTTCCAAAGTTTAGCGAATTTTATTCAGCGATGGGACGGGACATTGAGCAACGGGGCGGACGTGTGACGCTGGGCGCGCGCGTTTTCAAGGTGGAGCGGATGAAAACGTGCGTAAAGGTGCACTTTGAGAATATAAACGGCGTTGTGGAGATGCGAGAGTGCGATCGCGTCGTATTCGCGTGCAGTTCTGAGCAGGCGAAGGCGATGCTGGACGCCGGTTCCGGGACGACGCGCCTCGAGCGATGGATCTTTAAAAATATCTCCTGGTTCGACGACGTCTCCATCACGCACACGGACGAAGATTACATGAAAAAGCACTACGCGGTTGCCCAGGGCCAGGCGCGGGACATGTACTTCATCAAATCTTACGAGCAAGACCCGTCCCTGTGCGAGATGAGCTTCGACTTGACCGCGTACCAACCGTTTGCAGCAGGTCCGAACGGCACGCGTGTATACCAATCCATCTTCTTGAACGCCGCCAGAGACAAGCACCTGTGGACGCGCGATGAGATTGACCCCTCTAAAGTCTCCCTCGTGAAGTGGTGGCGCCAGTTCGGTCACACCGTGCGCCATTTCACTCGCGCGGTGCCGTTTTGGCGCTTTGTTCAAAACAAGCGGCGCACCCTCTATGCGGGATCGTACACCATGGTCAACACGCATGAAATCGCCGTCATCTCCGGCCTCGTCGCCGCGTACAGATGCGGTGCGCCGTATCCCTACGCCGACAACGAACAGGCATCGTTCCAGTTCGACCTTTACGCCTCCATCATCCACGGCGTCCGCCGCCGCCGATGACGCGCGCGCTCGTCATCGCTTGCGTGCAGTACATTCTTTCAGCACACAACCTCGCGTCACTTTCACCCGTGCTCGACGAACGCTCGCCGTCGACCGCCATGAACGCGTGCGCGACCACCCACATCACCCTTCCGCGCGCGCATCACCGCACGTCGCGCGTCCGAGACGCCGTCGTCGTCGCCAAGGCGTCCGCCCGACCGCCTGCGTCACTCGACCTCGACGACCGATCGCCCGGGTTTCGCCGCGCCTTCGCCGCGGCGCTCGCCGCGGCGTCGCTGGCGATGACGATCGGAACCGATGCCGCGCTGGCGATTCCGCAGACGAGCGAGTGCGCGACGAATTCGTGCGATGATAAAGATTACTCTGGAAAGAATTACGTCGGCACGGGCGCTTTCTTCACAAA
>Ga0181582_10003289_pt1 | contig 12987 bp, 7 predicted proteins | sample 071ome_32_FD_132438 | JGI IMG/M metagenome (GOLD analysis project Ga0181582, IMG submission 132438) | Coastal salt marsh microbial communities from the Groves Creek Marsh, Skidaway Island, Georgia - 071405AT metaG (megahit assembly) | ecosystem: Environmental > Aquatic > Marine > Intertidal zone...
AGACGCTGAAGTGCACCCCCTCGCGCTCGAGCGTTGTATTTCAACGCCCTTTCACTCGTCGCGGTCCAGCTCCCGCAAAATCGTCTTACAGGACGCCTTCGGAAGTGTCAACGTGTGAGACTGAAGCGAAGAAAAGTCGCTTCATCGCCTCAGTCGCACCGTGCGCATCCTCGGAGGAGGCGCTGGCTTTCGTACGCGAGCGTGGCGATGCATCAGCAAGTCATAATTGCTGGGCGTTTCGAATCGGCGATGATGTATACAGATTTTCAGACGATGGCGAACCTGGGGGCACTGCGGGTCAACCAATATACCAAGCAATTCAAGCAAGCGGATTGGATCGAGTGTGCGTCCTTGTAACTCGCCACTACGGTGGCATTCAGCTTGGAACTGGAGGTTTGATCAGAGCCTACGGCGGCGCGGCGCAGGCGGTTTTAGATCTCGCCACACAGACTGCAGTTGAGGTCCGCGCAAAGTGCGATGCCTTCGTGAACTGCACGCCCGGAGACTTGGGACAAATTTTTCGCGCTCTGGACGATTTCGGCGCGGAAAAAGTGGACGAAGAATACTCAGACGATGGCTCGGCGCATATCCACGTGATCGTTGAAGAAGAAATCGCTGAAAATTTGCGCGAACGCATTCTGAACTCAACAAGTGGAAGGGCAGAGTTCAAGTGGTGGCCCGTGAGTAGCTCTTCTTAGGCGCGCTAGACTATAGATATCACAATTAACTATCGGGGATTCGAGTCTTCGCTGCTCAGTTCCATTCTAATTCCCACGGATGCCAATCCTTTTTGCTCGGAATGACGCTCTTTTTCCCAACGTCACGTCGCAAAGCCTTGCGCATGTCGAACGCATCCTCCTCACCGCTGTAATAATTTAGCACCCTTCGGTACACGCTGTATCCAAACTTCTCATACATTCCAATAGCGAGCGCGTTGGACACCCTGACGAACAGATCGACGAAATACCCGTCGTGCGTCTCCTCTGTCGTCCGTTCCAAGGACCCCATGAGCGCTCGCGCCAGCCCTTGCCTTCGATACGTCGGCGCCACCGTCACCGCGGTGACGTGTCCGTGCCACAGCTCACCCCGACCTTCCGCTTTACCCATGCAGTACCCCATGATGTTTCCCTCCGTCGTTTTCGCGCACGAGAACAGCTCGGGCCAGGTGGCCAGGTACTGCAAGTAAAACTTCAATCCGTACGTCTCCGTGAGCGCGTCCACGTTCACGCCGTTGTACCCCAGTAAATCCGAGCACGTGAACGGGAGCACGGACGTCATCGCGCGTTCCTTCCGGCGACGACGTTCGGGAGCGCGCGTCGAGCACTGTCGACGTGCCGCCAGCGGGACGCCCGGGCGCCGGGACGCCCACGGACGTCAGTCGTCGACGCGTCGACGACGCGCGACGGGGAGAGATGTCGGCGAGTGCGGAAGCACTGCGAGAAGACGCCGAGGCACTGGCGCGCGCGCTCGAGTTTCTGCGCCGGCACGACCTCGTGGAGAGCGAGCGAGCGCTCGAGAAGGAACTGTCGGCACGCGGCGTCTTTGGCGCGGAGGACGGCGATCGAGCGCGGGAACGGAGCGCGAGAGAGAGCGAGGACGCCGATGATGATGATGGGAGACGATCGGGGAGCGATTCGGACGGCAAGGACGAAGAGGACGAGGACGTGAGCTGGAAACAGTCGACACTGCGGCGATTACGGAGCGTGGACGTGAGTGGCCGTGCGATGTATAGCAGCGCCCTCGAACTGACAGCGCCGGAACAGCCAGTGAGACATGCAAGAAGGTTGTCTTCGATAGAGCTGTATGATGAAGTCACGGGAACGGAGACTCATGAGGCGGTGCTTGAGGCGTGGAGAAAGGGAGGGGAGGTGAACTGCGAGTACGACGAAGAGGACGATGAGGGATTCACGAGGTACTCGGTGCCTAGACATGAGTTTGAGAGATACATCCTTGATTCTTTCGCCGACTTTGCGCACGTTTCCGGGGAACACTCAGCTGAGGAACGGACGAGCACGGATGGACACGTTCAGTTTACCTCAGAAGTCGCTGGGAACTCCACGCACAGCGAGGCAAAAATCCTCGATCGACCAGGGAGTTTCACTTTCAGCAAACCTTCTGAGGAAGAAATTATAAATGGGAATTCAACACCTATACCCGCGGGATGTATCGATCCTACTCGTGATGCGTTCGAGGCGTTTCATCTCAAGGTGTATCACAGACCAAATAAAACTGGTTTTGAAGAGTCCAAGGAATTCGTGGTAAAATGCGGCGATGTCATCGCAAATAGGTACAAAATAGAAGAAGGGATCGGATGCGCCGCTTTTAGCAAGACAGTGCGGGCTCAGGATCTTCAGACCGGTAAGGCTGTGTGTTTGAAAATTGTGAAGAACAACAAGGACTTTGTGGATCAAAGCTTGGATGAAATTAAGCTGCTGCAGCTACTCAACCACGCGGATCCGACGGATGATCACGGTATTTTGCGTATGACTGACTTTTTCTACTTCAAAGAACATCTCTTCATCGTCAGCGAGCTGCTGCGAGCCAATCTGTATGAATTCCAAAAGTATGACATGGAGACATCTGAGACGTCATACTTTTCATTGCGGCGCGTGCAGTGCGTGGCTAAACAAATTCTCAAATCTCTCGCCTTCGTGCACGAGCGTGACCTAATTCACTGTGACTTGAAGCCGGAGAATATTCTCATAAAATCGTACGCCGATTGCACCGTGAAGCTCATCGATTTTGGAAGCTCGTGTTTCACCACTGATGTGATGGGCACTTATGCTCAGTCGCGAGCGTACAGAGCTCCAGAAGTCATCATCGGAGCCAAGTACTCTCAAAAGGTTGACATCTGGTCGCTTGGATGCATTCTTGCAGAAATATACAGCGGTCACGTGCTTTTTCGTAATACATCTGTGCCAAGTTTACTTGCGAGGATGGTGAGCATCCGAGGTCCCTTCGATCCCAAGTTTCTTGCAAAAGGTGCTCAGAGCCACAAATATTTCACCAAGCAAGGTTTCCTGTATGATTTGGAAGAGATGAGCGGCAGTGTAAGTATTTACCGACCGAAGAGGACGTGTTTGAAGAAAAGAATCGGAAGCGACGACGAAGATTTCATCGACTTTTTAGAAGAACTCCTGCAAGTTGATCCTGACAAGAGAGTGAGCGCAACAGAGGCGCTCAACCATCCGTGGCTCGCCAAGACGTATCACGAGTAGACTATTTCATTTGTACAGCATATTTTACAACTCTCCTAGTATCGTCTACTGTGTCTGTCTTCGTACCTATCCTCGCGTCTGTACGGCTTGTAGGAGCCTCGATCGCGAGAGCGATCTCGCCTTCGATAGTCATCCCGGTCCCGAGAGCGAGAGCGAGAGCGAGAGCGTCTTCGGTAATCATCTCGGTCTCTGTGTCCGCCGCCTCTGTTATCGCGGCGATCACGATCTTCATCGTCGTAATCCCTTCGGCTGCCACCAGTCGGCGCCTTTCGTCCGACTTGCACCGAGAGCGAGTGCTTTACGGACGTTGGCCGCATGGCACCGTTTGTTCGGTTTCCTCCCTGTCCACCGCACCCGAGACCTTTGTCCGAGTGCCCAAGCTCTTTGATTCGCTCAACAATCTCACGTCTTGCCACTTCGGGAATCCTCGGGAGGATGATCTCGAAGTATCTCTGCTCCAAGAGCAAATCCCGCACAAACGTCCCCATTGTCACCTCCTTCCCATCTGGAGAAGGCTTGAACTTCTCCTTGTCATCGAAGAATTCCTCGCACCATTTGAGCAAGTCGCGACCGTTTTTCATGTATCGCACGTACAAGAACCCAATCGCGCGGATGAACGGTGAGTCTTCGTGCCGCAGCAGGTGCCAAATATTCGCGTCGCTCAGCTCCATTTCGCAAAATCGAAACAAAATGCAAAATCCAGTCGACGCTCCCCGCGCGTTACCGCACATCCACGGCTCCGCGTGATCCACCAGCTCATAGATCTCATCCACGAGCGTCATGAAATCGTACTCAATCCGACCGTCGACGTCCAGTTTACACAATTTTCGAAAGTACTCACTGTGCGCGATGTTCTGCCGCAGCACCTCCTCGAACCCGTGCGATTTCCCGCTCGTCGCCGCACCGCAACCGAACGGAGACCAAATCGGTCGTCCGTGGTTTTCCACCACGCTCGGCATATCGCGTCCTCGAACTCGACCGCCGCGCGCTCGCGTCGCGCACTGCCGACGCGCCGTCGCCTTCGCGCGCCTTCGTCATCCGTCTGTCCGGTTTTTGCCATCCATCTGTCCGATCTTCACCGCGCGCGCGCGGCGGCGGCGCGCGCGAGCGACGATCGCGCCGACGCAGATCGCCGCGCGAGCGATCGGCGCGGGCGATCGTCTCGTCGTTCGCGTCGTTGACGTCATCCGAGGGAGACTCGCGCGAGATCGAGGCGAAAATGGCGAGCGATGCGCCGAGAAACACGGCGCGTCGGGACCTGCTCCTGGAGCTGCAGGCGCGAGCGCAGGCGCGCTGGGCGGAGACGGGCGCGTTCGAAGTGGATGCGCCGGTGAGCGGTGACGCGGCGACGAGCGAGAAGTTCTTTGGGAACTTTCCGTACCCGTACATGAACGGTTTGCTTCACTTAGGTCACGCGTTTTCGCTCTCCAAGTTGGAGTTTGCGAGCGCGTACCATCGGCTCAAGGGCGATCGGACGCTCTTTCCGTTTGCGTTTCACTGCACCGGAATGCCGATCAAGGCGTGCGCGGATAAGATTGCGAAGGAGATTGCGCAGTATGGTAATCCGCCGCAATTTCCGGACGAGAGTGAGCTCGCGGCGGCGGCGGAGGCCAAGGCGGCGGAGGCCCAAGCGAACTCAGGGCCGGTGGACCCGACCAAGTTTGTGGCGAAGAAAGCCAAAGCCTCGGCGAAGAAGGGTACGCAGTCCACGCAGTGGGGGATCATGCAAGCGAGCGGCATTCCGGAAGATGAGATCCCGAACTTCGCGGAGTCCATGCACTGGTTGAATTACTTCCCGCCGCTGGCGAAGCGGGACGTCGCTGCGATGGGTTGCCAAGTAGACTGGAGACGCTCTTTTATCACCACCGACGCGAACCCGTTCTACGACGCTTTCGTTCGATGGCAATTCAATACGCTGAAGAAGATTGGCAAAATCGTGAAGGCGAAGCGTTACGCCGTGTACTCGCCGATTGACGGTCAGCCGTGCGCTGATCATGACAGAGCTTCGGGAGAAGGCGTTGGTCCACAAGAATATGTGCTCATAAAGATGGCTGTGTACGAAGAATGTCTAACTGGTACCCTCGCTCCGCTGGCGGGTAAGAAAGTTTTCCTGGCCGCGGCGACGCTGCGTCCCGAGACGATGTACGGCCAAACAAACTGCTGGATATTGCCGGATGGTGATTACGGTGCCTATGAACTTGTGAACGGTGAAGTTGTCGTCATGTGCGAACGAGCGGCACTGAACTTGTCGTACCAGGAGCACTTCGCGGAAGAGGGCAAGCCAAAGTGCTTGCTCACTTTTAAAGGCCAAGCTTTGATCGGTTGCGCCGTGAAATCCCCGAGAGCTGTGCTTGAAAGAATTTATTGTTTGCCGATGTTGACCATCCTGATGAACAAGGGTACGGGTGTGGTGACCTCTGTACCGTCCGATGCTCCGGATGACTTCATGGCTCTCAGTGATCTCAAAGCTAAGCCGGCTTTGCGTGAGAAGTTCGGCGTTAAGGACGAATGGGTGATGCCATTCGAAGTTGTGCCTATCATCAACATTCCTGAGTTTGGCGATGCTTGCGCACCGAAGGTCTGCGCTGATCTGAAGATTCAATCTCAGAACGATCGCGTCAAGCTTGACGAGGCGAAGCATAGAACGTACTTGAAGGGTTTCACTGACGGGGTCATGTTAATCGGCGATCATAAGGGCAAGCCTGTGAAGGAAGCAAAGCCTCTGATTCGCCAAGAGATGATTGACGACAATACTGCTATTCTTTACAGCGAGCCTGAGCGCACGGTCATGTCCCGTTCTGGTGGCGAATGTGTTGTTGCGCTGACCGATCAGTGGTATCTTGAGTATGGCGAAGATGCCTGGAAGGCGAGAGCGGAGAAATGCCTTGCAAACATGAACTGCTACCATGACGAAGCACGCAACTCATTCCTGCACACTCTGAGCTGGTTGCGCCAGTGGGCTTGCAGTCGTTCTTTCGGTTTGGGTACAAGAATGCCTTGGGACGAGCAGTATTTGATCGAATCTCTCTCAGATTCCACCATTTACATGGCTTATTACACTGTCGCCCACCTGTTGCAGGGTGGTGACATGTTCGGCAAGGCGAGGCCGTCTGTGGAGCCTAGCAAGATGACCGATGAAGTCTGGGACGCCATCTTCCTTGGAACAGAAAAACCGGCGGAGGACGTGTTCCCGCGTGATTTGCTTGATCGCATGATCAACGAGTTCAATTTCTGGTATCCGTTCGATCTTCGAGTGTCTGGGAAGGACTTGATCCAAAACCACCTGACGTTCGCCATCTACAACCACACTGCCATTTGGGATGACGAGAAGATGTGGCCGCGAGCGTTCAGAACTAACGGTCACTTGCTTTTGAACAATGAAAAGATGAGTAAATCCACTGGCAACTTCAAGACTCTGAAGCAAGCGATCGAAGAGTTCAGTGCTGATGCGATGCGCTTCACATTGGCGGATGCAGGTGACACCGTTGAGGATGCCAACTTCGTCGACGACACTGCGAACGCGGCCATTCTGCGTTTGACGAAGGAACTTGCGTGGTTCGAAGAACAAGTTGCAGAGATCGAAGCGGGCAAGTTGCGTACCAGCGAGCCGAATAAGTTCATCGATCGAGTGTTCGCAAATGCCATGAACACAGCTATTGCACAGACCCAAGCGAACTACGAGAACATGATGTTCCGCGAAGCGCTCAAGAGTGGCTTCTACGATTTGCAATCGGCGAGAGATGCGTATCGCTTGATGAGCGCCGAAGAGGGCGGCATGCAAGTCGATCTTGTGAAGCGTTTCATGGAAGTTCAGACCCTCTTGCTTGCACCCATTTGCCCGCACACTTGTGAGCACATTTACGGTGAAATCCTGAAGAAGCAAGGCAGCGTCACGTGCGCCGGATTCCCTTCGGGTGAAGCGGAAGATGCTGCCTTGACCGCTGCGAACAAGTACTTGAACGACCTCATAACGAACATGCGTAAGGGCATAGCGAAGTGCACGGCACCGCCGAAAAAAGGACCGGCGGGCCCACCGAAATCCGTCAAGTCTGGCACGATCTTCGTTGCGTCCGAGTTCGTCGGATGGCGCGCTGTTTGCTTGAACATTTTGAGCCAATCGTACGACGCGAAGGCTAAGTCGTTCCCCTCTGTTCCTGAAATTCTGGAAAAGGTGAAGGGTAGCGAACTCGCGGCCGACGCCAACTTCAAGAACGTGATGAAAATGGTGATGCCGTTCATCAAGTTTAAGATGGATGAAACAGCGCTCGTCGGCGCGTCAGCTCTGCAATTGAAGAGTATATTCAACGAAGTGAGTGTTCTCAACGAGAACGTGGACTTCATCAAGCGCGCGCTGAACTTGCCGGAAGTGAAGATCTGCCTCACAACAGATTCAGATGCCGGATCGAAGGCGGAAGAGGCCACTCCTGGCTCACCAGTCTTCGACTTCCTCGTCACGGAAGCAGATACCGCCTCAGGAACTGATCTTGCTTCTGGGCTCGCAAAGGTGCTCCTGGAGTAATTTAGCCGCTGTAGTTCGAACATTCATCAACAATTCAATCTTCTACAATTTCCTTTGCTAAATCTAGAGTCGCCGAGAGATGTTGTGCTCCGATCGGCGGTCATTCTGTTTTCCTCGCGTTGGCGCCCATCCCCGCCGCGGTCGAGCGATGAAGCCATCGTCGTCATCATCCATCATTCCCATGGTGAGGACCTTTCTTTTGACTTCGGCGAGTTCGGCTTCTTCCGCTTTCAGCACCTCCTTCACAGATGCAACAAAATCCGCTTCCTCTGGCACATTCAGTTCTTTTATCACTTGCTTGCCTTGATTCTTCACGAGCATTTTGAACATGATGGAACCTCCAGAAGCACTTTTTGGCTTCGGTTTGTAACTAGTTGCGCTTGAATAGCGCCTCGCACCTCCACCGAAAACTGACGCAGAAGACGTACCCAAAAACTTGCTCATTTCTCGCTCGAAGTCGCGCTGTTCTTGCAAGGAGGCTTGCTTGAGCTTCATACGAACTGTTGCATCCTGCTCTTGATCTGAAGCCTCAGAATCATCATCAGATGAAGATTCCTCATCCTCGTCGTCGTCGTCATCATCGTCGTCGTCGTCGTTATCTTCTTCCATGCCAGATTCGGTTGACATTTCGCTACCAACTGATTCCTCAAGTTCATCGGACAACTCACCCATGTCATCATCCTGCTCTTCTTCTCCCTCACTCATTTCATCGCCTTCTTCATCTTCCTCTAAGACAGTCTCCATACCTCCAGGGGTATCACTAGGCTTCTCGAGGAGTTTCTTGCACTCAAGATTTGCTTCTTCGTACTTGTCACAAATTTTCATTCGCGGGTTCATGGCAACCAAAACCTCGACGACATCGTTAGAAACGTCTAACGCTACGTCTTTTGTCAGCGCATAACGTTGAAAGAAGATCAAGAATCTATTGATCTCCTTGCGCTGCGCATAACTGATCGATCCGCGCCGTTTGAAAGCTGTTTCAAGGAGCGCACAGACCATTCTGAGGCGAATCGTTTCCGTCGGACTGTCCCTCGCCTCACGTCCATCATAACCTATTGAAATGATCATGTATAGCGTATCCAGGACTTCACGGAAGCTCGCGATGTGCTCTTTGTACAAAAACGCAAGTAATCGCACGTTTGCCACGCGCCGCTGATGCATCCAGGTCTCATTAATCTCGAGCCCAAAACGAACATCTTCAAGCACTGAATCAAGTGCTCGCACGGCGAGGGTTGGATAGAATTGGGATAATTTTGCAATCAATGTGGCAACCAGCGGAACCGACGAGTGCCTTCCCTTGCACACTTTCAGCATTTTCTTCAAGAGATATCCTTCCATATCGTTCCATGGCAGCTTGCGTAACTGCGTGGCAACCTTTTCCAACGTGTGTCTCGAAAGTTGACCGTATATCAAATCCCGAATGTACTCTTGCAACGGCGGACGAACTTTCTTCGCTATCACCCTTTGGACTGGTCTGCACTTGTAATATGCGTTGTCTACCAACGCGCACTGGCGGTTATCGAGCTGACTGACGGCTTTCAATCGCAGGAAGATGTCTAGCACACTCCCCATGCGCTTTGAAGTTGACGTCGTTCTGGTGAGGTAGTACCCGGCCACATCGAAAAGTGAGCAGAGAACATCGACATTATCACCGTGGAAGTCATCGACAAGCGATGTGATGATTTCAAAAATAGTGTTTGCATTCGTGATCATCTTAAATTTGATTAGCTCTCCGATGAAAATTATGTTCTTCAACCTCTCAGCAAGATTCGCTCGCTTGCCTTTCTTCATCAGGCTATCAAACTCCTCTTTCAGCGAAAGGGCGACTGCGGGAGCGATGTCATCGAATACTGCTCCAAGAGTTGCAATCATTCTCCCGTAAAACGGTATGCGATCGATCTCAGAGCGACGCACATTCAAGAATTCTTGGATTAAACGCTTCCTGCCGCCTCGAGCACCGACGTAACAAAAATCGGCACAAATTGTATCAGCTTTGTCTTTCGACATGCAATCCGACAATCGCAACAGTAAACCCTCTAACTTTGCAATGCGACCCTCAACCTCATCTCGCTTCAATCGCTCGGCTTCGGTTTCGTTCTCCAAAGTGTCACTCGCAAGTAACACCGCCGGAATGGAAGCTCGCAAATCTGGAAGTGTCTCATAAAAGTGTCGCTGCTCGTCATCCTCCCACAAATCGCTGCGCTCGCTCGTTGATTGCACTCCACCTCTGTGAAGTTCCATCGTTCCCGTGCGCGCTGACTTCTCTTCCACCTGCTTCTTCATTTCGGGAAGCTCACGTCTAAGGGACTCAGCGAGCGTCGTAGCGCCTTTTAGCAATGTTTCAAACACCTTCGTGAGCGCAGCAAACTCCATCGAAGCAGATTCGCTGATTGCTCCTGTGCGCTCCAAAAGTCGAGACATCTCGCGCTCTTGGTCCGTAACCGCCGAGAAAGCCTCCATGAGAATGAAACAAAGCTTGTCATAATACTCGTTTAGAACCGCCTTGAACTCCTTGCGAACATCCTCCGGAAGAATGAAAGCATCGGAAACCGTCTCGAATTCCGGCTCAACGCCGAGCATCTCCACCTCAAAAGCCTTCGCAAAGCTCGAAAGCGTGCTGAGGGTGTGCTGGTACAGATCTGGAGAAATTTTGTACTCGAGACGCGCCAAGTCCTTCACGGCGTCGAGTACTGGCTTCACCTTGGGACAAACACCGACAATGTGGAGCTCCATGAACAACCTCAGTTTGATCCGACGCTGGAGAGGTGACGGTAGTGCCTCGACTTCACCCTCAGCCATCTTCAGAAGAGTTTCTGGCTTAGGAGGCACGACGTAAGCGCTCAACGCCTCAATGAGTGGCGCAGAAAAGTCGGCGTACGTCTGATGCATATTGGAAATGATTTCCACCGCCGCGTTCACATCTGAGCTCTTTATCTTTCCCTCCACGCACGCGGCCGCCGCTTCGGTGACGTACTTGCTCACGTTTGTCTTACTCAATTCCAGTAACAGCGCCTTGACGTTTTCCTCAGAGATCGTTCGCAACTTTTTAATCAGCGTCGTGTTCTTCTTGATGCTCGCATCCCGAGATTTCAGCCCTTGCTCGTCCGGCCTCGACGGCGACGCATTTCTCGCTCTCGCGAGAGCCCGAAGCTCGCGCAATCGCTCGCGTTCGCGCCGTCTCGCCGCGAGCTCCACGCGCGCCCGCTCCGCCTCCTCCGCCTTCACCCGCGCCTCATCTTCCGCTCGCTTCGCCTCAATCGCCTCCCTCATCTTACGCTCCCGCTCAATCACCGCCAACTTCTCCTCCTCCGTGAGCGGCGTCGCGTGCGCGCGCGCGTCGCCTCGCCCACCCCGCCCCGAGCGTCCACCGCGCGCCCCACCCGCCCCACCCCCACCGCGCGCACCGCGCCCGCGTCCGCGTCCACCGCGCGCGGCGTCCACGCGCGTCCGATCACCATCACCCATGCGTCCGCGCGCGTCGCGTCGCGTCGCGCGGCGACGCGTCGCGCGCGTCCGCGCGATGGACGCGCCAGCCTTCCTCGCGTCCGCGCGCGCGCGCGCGGTCCGTGTGCGAATCACACGCGATCGTCTCACGTCGCCCGCGCGCCCATCGCGCGTACATCCCGTCGAAAACCCCCGTCACGCGACGCGCGCGCACCCTGCGGGACTCCGTCCAGGGGTCGTGACTCACCGATGACCCCCATCCCCGTCACCCGCGCGTCGACCGCGCGCGCGCGTCGGAGATACGGCCGCACACCGTCGCCCGACTCTAGCGATGATGCTCACGACGAATGTCGCGCTCAAGGCGCGAGTGATGCCGCGGACGCAGAACGTACGTGATGCGTTGATGAGATCGCGAGACGACGCGCGATGCGCGCGCGCGTGGATGGGCGTGGAACGCGCGCGATCGCGCGAGATACGTGGTACCCTATCTAAAAGATATGCCCCGAAGCGCGCGGTGAGGGGGCGGGAGGGGAAGGCGCGCGCGCGAGGGCGAGCGAGGGTGATGGTGGTGGGTGATCGTGATTGGACGCGTGACTGACGGGCGGTGTGACGGTGAACGACGCAGGTGCGACGCACGCAAGCGCAGCGATTCGTCGTGCGCGCCGCGGCGAAGGAAGAGGGCGAGAGCCGCGTCGCGCAATTCGGCCGCGCTGCGTTCGCTGCCGTGCTCGCGATGACGATGACGGCGACGTCCGTTGAGCCGGTGTTCGCGAAGACGACGTCTCCGGCGCAAGCGCGCAAGGGTCGCGCGCCGGCTGCCTCGGCGGGCGCCAAGCGCGCGCCGGGCGTGAAGCGTGCGGTCAAGCGTGTGCGCTCTAAGACGGTGGCCGCGGCCCCGGCGAAGAAGGCGACTGCTTCGGCGAAGAAGACCTCCACGTACACCAAGCGTGCTACGAAGCGTGTGCGATCCGCGAAGACCTCCGCGGCGGCCCCGGCTGCGCGAAAGGTCGCGGCTCGCTCCTCCAAGGGCTACACCAAGCGCGCCACGAAGAAGGTTCGCTCCAAGTCCTCGGCGGCTGCCTCCTCCACTGCCGGCAAGCGCAAGACCACCTCCCCGGCCCAGCGCCGCCGCTAAATGCGACGCCCTTGAGCGTTTCAAACAAGGGGCGCCGGTTTGACCAGGTTTGAACCGGCGAACTTTGCGTGATATCGGTCCCCTCGAACGCGTGGTTGAAGTACTAGCGCCGTCGCTCAAGCGTCGGTCTATTTCCTCTTTGCAACTTCGAGATTCTTGAGACAATACGTCGTCTCCTCGTTCGTCGCCCGAACTCGCGCTCGGACCTTAACCGCGAGAAGAAGCTGGCTAAAGCGCGTGATCAAGTGGATACCGCCCATATCCCGCTCGCAGCTCGGCTTGAATTGCCGTCGCCCTCGCGTCCGCACTGAGTGCCTCAAGACCACGATGTTCAGCGCTTCCGTGAACATTACGAAGCCTCGCGCAATTCAACCCGCAACTCGCTCGGTGCGTCCACGAGAGCGAGTACGCGCGCGCGATACGATCGCTCAACCTGACCTCGGGTAACCGCGTGACGGGGACGGGGACATTCGCGCGGAAATTCGATGACGGACGCGACGATACGCTCGATCGGCGAGCAACGCGCGGCGCGAATCGATGACTGAGTGTGGATTTTTATTTTTTGTGCGCGCAGGGACGACGAGCGAGCCAGCGCTCGGTGGTGGTGGCTCGCGCAGATGCAGGGCGGGACGAGCTCTCTCCAGGTCGCATCGCGCTCTCGACGGCGCTCG
>Ga0181582_10003291_pt1 | contig 12985 bp, 13 predicted proteins | sample 071ome_32_FD_132438 | JGI IMG/M metagenome (GOLD analysis project Ga0181582, IMG submission 132438) | Coastal salt marsh microbial communities from the Groves Creek Marsh, Skidaway Island, Georgia - 071405AT metaG (megahit assembly) | ecosystem: Environmental > Aquatic > Marine > Intertidal...
AAGTACCGCGCCAATGAGGAGTTAAAAATTCCAAATGATATTGACTATCAATCCATCAAGGCACTATCGTCTGAGGTGAGACAAAAACTAACCGAACATAAACCTGAGACCATAGGGCAAGCCTCGAGAGTGCAGGGTGTAACCCCTGCATCCATATCTATACTTTTGGTTTTTATAAAATCACTTAAAAAAAATCATCAAAAAACCAAGGAAAAGGCTTAGAAAATTAATCTTTCAAAGTCAAAAAATAGATCAATTTAAACTATATTGTCATCCATGTTTTCATGGTGTCATATATAATGATGTAATGAAATATTACTTCAATTTAAACAAGAATTGTCGTGCGGTAGCTATTTCCTGTCGGGTGGGAATTGACCTTCGGTAATAGCCATTATCGTCCTTGAGTTTTGCGGTCCTCTATAAAAAGTATTCCCATCATGCAAAAGTACACAATCCTCATCGTTGGTGGCGCCGGTTACATCGGCTCACACATGGTCAAGATGCTCGCCAAAGATGGACATCGAGTCATCGTGTTGGATAACCTCTCAACCGGATTTGCAGAGGCTGCAAGGTTTGGCGAGAAGCTGATTGTTGGCGACTTAGCGGATGAGTCTTTGCTTGATCAATTATTCACAGATTATCAATTTGATGCAGTAATGCACTTTGCGGCTGCGTCCTTGGTCGATGAATCGATGGAAAATCCGGCGAAGTATTACCGCAATAATGTGAACAACACTCTCAATTTGCTTGATGCCATGGTAAAGCATCAGGTACTGAATTTTGTATTCTCATCTACTGCGGCGATTTTTGGTGAGCCTGATTATACGCCTATTGATGAGGGTCACCCCAAGAACCCCATTAACCCCTATGGCGCCTCGAAATTAATGATCGAGAGGATGCTGGAAGATTACGCGGCCGCTTATGGGTTAAACTCAGTCAGCCTGCGTTACTTTAACGCGTGCGGTGCAGACCCTGAGGGTGAGCTCGGTGAGCGGCATGATCCCGAAACCCATCTGATCCCGCTGCTTCTACAGGCGGCCTCGGGACGACGCGAGAGCATCAGTATTTTTGGTACCGATTACCCAACACCTGATGGTACCTGTGTAAGAGACTACATCCATGTTGTGGATCTGTGTGATGCCCACCTGAAAGGGATGGGTGCGATGCTAAGCGGCCAGCTGAATAGGGCTAATGCATTCAATCTAGGCAATGGCGAGGGGTTCACGGTCCGAGAGGTGATCCAGAGTGCTTCTGATGTTGTGGCTGCAGACGATAAGCAAATAAAGGTGCTAGATGAGTCGCGCAGGGAGGGTGACCCGGCCACATTGGTGGCGACATCCAAGTTAGCAAACGCGGTGCTCTCATGGCATCCGGCGCACCCAACGCTTCAAGGGATGATTGCGGATGCCTGGCGTTGGGAAAAGGGATCTTAATAATGAGTGAGCAACTTAAGAAGGTACAACTCTCTGACGGCACCAGCTTTCCGATCGCAGAGAATCAGACCATTCTGGCGGCCGCCCAACAGGCTGGTGTGCATCTGGATTTTAGCTGTCGAGACGGTCGCTGTGGTGTTTGTAAGGTCAAAGTGTTGGCAGGCAGTACCTTAGAGTTCAAGTTCCCAGAGTCATTGGATGATCAACAGCGCACAGGCCGCTTGATTCTGACCTGTTGTCATGGCGCCAAATCTGATCTTTCGATTGAGGCTGAAAATCTCGTTCAACTCGAGGGCATAGAGGCCAAGGTTCTGCCGTGTCGGATTGATTCGCTCGAGCACCTGTCGGTTGATGTTATCAAGGTCGTCCTACGTCTCCCGCCCAATACTAACTTTAGCTATTTGCCAGGTCAGTATGTCGATATCATTGGACCATCGGCGGTGCGTAGAAGCTACTCCCTCGCAACGGCGCCTAGATCGGGTGAGGCTAAGCTTGAGCTGCTCGTCCGTCATTACCCGGGCGGCGTGATGAGTCGGTACTGGTTTGAAGAGGCAAAGGTAAACGACTTGCTTCGGCTTGAGGGGCCGCTAGGGAGTTTCTTCCTGCGAGATAACGATGCTAAACAGCTGGCCTTTTTGGCAACCGGTACGGGCATTGCGCCAGTTTTGGCAATGTTTGAAGAATTGCTGGAGTCTGGAATAGAAAACAGGTTTGAAAAGGTAGTGTGTTATTTCGGCTGCCGGAATGCCGATGAGCTTTTTTTCGATGCTAAAGAACGCTTCAATGAAGCGATTGAATTTGTGCCTGTGTTTTCACGTGAGGCGTCAGCCGGAGCACGTAAAGGTTACGTGCAGCAGGCGTTGGTAGAGGACTTTCAGAGCCTAGATGGTCTCTCGGTTTACGCCTGTGGATCACCTGAGATGATTCACGATGCGCGGTCGTTGCTAGTGGGTAATGGCTTGCAAGAGAAAAGATTTTATTCAGATGCCTTCTTGGCTTCTGTGAACTAAAAAATGGATAAAAAATGAAAGCAGTAATCTTAGCCGGTGGACTCGGTACGCGTTTAGCTGAAGAAACCTTGGTCCGTCCAAAGCCAATGGTTGAGGTTGGGGGTAAGCCCATCCTCTGGCACATCATGAAGATGTACTCACAACACGGTGTGAACGATTTTATTGTGTGCTGTGGCTATAAAGGTTACTTCATCAAAGAATACTTCCAGAACTATTTCCTACACCAGTCGGATGTCACTTTCTGTATGAAAGAAAACACCATGGAGGTGCATGAGCGACGTGTGGAGCCTTGGACGGTGACCTTGGTGGATACGGGTGATAACTCAATGACCGGTGGTCGCCTGGGCCGTGTTGCGAACTACCTTAAGAACGAAGAGGCGTTTTGCATGACCTACGGTGATGGTGTCTCTGATGTCGATATCACTGAGCTGCTCGCCTTCCATAAGTCGCATGGTAAGCAGGCCACACTGACGGCAACCTATCCCCCTGGCCGTTTTGGCGCACTGAATTTTGAAGGTAACCAGATCACGGAGTTCAAAGAAAAGCCCAAAGGCGATGGCGCCATGATCAATGGCGGCTTCTTCGTTCTCTCTCCTAATGTGCTTGATCGAATCTCAGGCGATGACTGCATCTGGGAGCAGGAACCGCTAATGGGTCTTGCTACTGAGGGCCAACTGATGGCTTACAAGCACGAAGGTTTTTGGCAGCCAATGGATACCTTAAGAGACAAGATGCATCTTGAAGAGCTCTGGGAAGAGGGTAAGGCGCCGTGGAAGACTTGGCATGATTGATAAGGGTTTCTGGAAAGGACGCAGGGTTTTTGTCACAGGTCATACCGGCTTTAAAGGTAGCTGGTTGTGTCTGTGGTTGCATGAGCTAGGGGCTCAAGTAAAAGGTTTTGCGCTTGAGCCACCCACCACACCGAGTCTGTTCAACGAGGCGCGCGTTGCCGAGTTGGTTGAGTCTGAGATCGGTGATATTCGTGACCTTGAGAGAGTCACACAGGGTATTCATGACTTTCAGCCCGACATTCTGATCCATATGGCGGCCCAGCCCTTAGTGCGATACTCCTACGATGCGCCGATTGAAACCTATGCGGTGAATGTGTTGGGTACTGCGCACGTGCTTGAGGCGGCTAAAACGTGTGGCTCGATCAAGTCGGTGGTGAGTATTACCACTGACAAGTGCTATGAGAATAAAGAGTGGGTCTGGGCCTATCGCGAAAATGAGCCGATGGGCGGTCATGACCCTTACAGTAGCTCAAAGGGTTGCGCTGAGCTGGTCACAGCAAGTTACCGCCGATCTTATTATGAGGAAAAAGGGATAGGTCTTGCCTCGGCGAGGGCGGGTAACGTGGTCGGCGGGGGTGACTGGGCACTTGATCGATTGATACCGGATATTTTAAGAGCCTTTGAGAAAGATCAACCGGTCGTTATTCGCAGTCCCAACGCGGTTCGTCCTTGGCAACATGTCTTGGAGCCATTGAGTGGATACTTAGCGCTTGCTCAATGCTTGTACGAAAAGCCAGATGACTTTGCTGAGGGTTGGAATTTTGGCCCGAATGAAGAAGATGCAAAGCCGGTGAGTTGGATTCTTGACCGCATAGTCGATGCTTGGCCAGGCTCATCGTGGCAGCTAGATCAGGCGTCCAATAATCCGCATGAGGCAAACTACCTCAAATTAGATATCTCAAAGGCGAAATCAAAGCTGGACTGGCAGCCCACATGGGATTTGAAACATACGCTTGAAAAAATTGTGAAGTGGCATCGAGCGTGGCTCTCTAGCGACGACATGCAAGTCTTTTCAAAAAATGAAATAAACGAATTTATGAATTCATTGGAACGCAGTAAGAATGGATAAGTTAGAACAGATTAGAGATCAAATCGCTTTACTGGTGTCACAGTATGCAACAGAAAAATATGCGCCCACACAGTTTGAGGCGGGCGTTAGTGTGATACCGCCATCCGGCAAGGTGATCGGAGAGCGTGAGTTACAGCTCATGGTTGAAGCCTCTCTGGATGGTTGGCTCACAACTGGTCGCTTTAACGAAGAGTTTGAAAAAAAGCTCTCTGACTTTATTGGGGTTAAGCATCTGATCACGGTCAACTCAGGATCATCGGCTAACTTAGTTGCTTTTAGTGCATTAACCTCTCCGAAGCTTGGTGATCGCGCGATCAAAAAAGGCGATGAGGTGATCGGTGTTGCGGCGGGATTCCCAACAACTGTGAACCCAATCGTTCAGTTTGGTGCGGTACCGGTTTTTGTTGATGTGGATATGACGACGCACAACATTAACGCGGATCTTGTTGAGGCAGCGATTACACCAAAAACCAAAGCGATTATGTTGGCGCACACCTTGGGTAATCCTTTTAATCTTGAAAAGATTAAAGCGATTTGTGAAAAATATAATCTGTGGCTTGTCGAAGACTGTTGTGACGCACTAGGTGCAAAATATAACGGTCAGCATGTCGGTACCTTTGGCGATATAGCGACTGTTAGCTTCTATCCGGCGCATCACATCACCATGGGTGAGGGCGGAGCTGTCTTTACCAACGACGCGCAATTAGCCTCAATTGCAGAATCGTTTCGAGACTGGGGTCGTGATTGCTACTGCAAGCCAGGTTGTGACAATACCTGTGGCACACGCTTCAGTACGCAGCTGGGCACTTTACCAGCAGGGTATGATCATAAGTACACCTACTCACATCTTGGCTACAACTTAAAGATAACTGACATGCAGGCAGCCTGTGGTCTTGCTCAGCTTGAGCGTTTGCCTGAGTTTATTCAGGCAAGAAATGCTAACTACGCTTATTTAAAAAGCAAATTAGCTTCTTTGACTGACTTTTTGGATGTGGCAGAGCCTACAGCTAATTCAACGCCGTCTTGGTTCGGGTTTCCAATAACTTTAAAAGAAGGAGCCGGGGTTGAACGAATCGAGTTAACAAAGTTCCTAGATCAAAACAACATTGGTACGCGTTTGCTTTTCGCGGGTAACCTGATCAGGCAGCCGTATTTCCAAGGGCTTGAGTACCGCGTTGCGAGTGATTTAAGCAATACAGATAACACTATGAACAACACCTTATGGTTGGGCATCTATCCTGGATTAGGTTATGAGCATTTAGATTATATAGCTGAAAAGTTAGAAGAGTTTTTTGGGTTAAATTTTTGACTAATTTCTATTTCGACGTGTTTTCTAATTTAAGAGGCAGAGTGCTAAATGTAGCATTGAGGGCTGTGTCTTTATTATCAAGATTTCTTCTTCTCTTTGCATTGGCTTTTTATTTTTCTGTCGATGAAGTTGGGTATTTCGGTCTATTTTTTGCCACCATTGCTTTCTATGTGATTTTAATGGGTGGGGAATTTTATATATATGCACAAAGAACATTATATAAATATAACAAAGACTTAACCGGCTGGGTAGTTATAAGTCAGTTGAAAGTATATGGTTTAATTTATTTGATTTTCGGATTTATTGTAGTTATTCCTTTTGGATTTGACTTCCTTAAGTATGAGCATCTTGTAATATTTTTTCTTTTGGTGGTTTTTGAGCATTTATCACAAGAAATTAGCAGGTTCTTAATAGTTACTCACCGACAAATAGTTGCAAGTATTGTATTTTTTATTCGCGCTGGCCTGTGGGTTTTAATCCTAGTTCCTTTGATGTTTTTTTATCCGGATATAAGGTCGCTAGAAATTATTTTTAGCGTATGGTTGGTTGCGGCTATTCTCTCTGTTCTATTTGGCTCGTTTTATGTCTTAAAGAATTTATCATTCAGCAATGAGTATCATTCTTTTTGGGTTTGGGCGCGTAGAGGTTTGTTTGTCGGGTTTTTATTTCTAATTTCCGCCTTATCCATAAAAGGTTTTTTCACATTTGATAGATATCTATTGGCTACATACACTGACATGAGTAGGGTTGGGGCATATGTTTTTTATATAAGTATTGTTGCAAGCGCTTTTAATTTTCTAGAGCCCGCAATTTTTTCTTTTTCGTACCCGAGAATGTTACAGTATTATAATGAAGGTAGAATGTTAGAATTTAAGAGCTCTTACAAGAACTTAAAAATCTTAACTTTTTCCCTTGCTTTGTGTATATCCATAATGTTGTATTTATTTACGCCATATTTAATAGACTTTTTGGGGGATGATAACTATGTACAAAACTATGGTGATTTCCCGATCATTATTCTTGCTGGTGCGTTTTATGCAGTTTCATACATACCTCATTACAAGTTGGTTGTATATTCGAAAGATAGGTTTACCACCTTGTCTAGCTCTATATCGCTAGCTGTGTTTTTTTTGGCTGCTATTCTTTTAGACACAATAGATTCATTCGAAAGGATTTCGTTAGCACTTTTAACTGGCTTTATTTTTTTATACCTATCAAAAACAATTTATCTTTATAAGATTGAGAGGACTTTATGATTACATCCGATATGGAGGCATTATGCTGAACAATTCCAATATATTGGTTACTGGGGGTACGGGCTCGTTTGGTCATACCTTTATTCCTATGACACTTGCTAAATACAATCCTAAAAAATTGGTTGTATTTTCTCGAGATGAGATGAAGCAATGGGAGATGGCAAAACTTTATGAAGGTGACGATCGAGTTCGTTTTTTTATCGGTGATGTTAGAGATAAAGAGCGTTTGCATCGTGCTTTAACTGGTATTGATTACGTTGTGCATGCTGCAGCTACTAAGATTGTGCCAACCGCTGAATATAATCCTTTTGAATGTGTTAAGACCAATGTAAACGGCGCAATGAATCTTATCGATGCCTGTATTGATCAGGGTGTTAAGCGAGTAGTTGCGCTTTCAACAGATAAGGCAAGTAGCCCGGCAAATTTATACGGTGCAACGAAGTTGGCTTCGGATAAGTTATTTATTGCGGGCAACTCATATGCGGGTTCCGAAGACACTCGCTTTGCGGTTGTACGCTACGGTAACGTTATGGGTTCTCGCGGTTCAGTGATCCCATTTTTTCTGACTCAAAAAGGAAAAGGATGCCTACCAATAACCGATGAGCGTATGACGCGTTTTATGATTACCCTGGAGCAAGGTGTTGAGCTGGTTTGGCATGCGTTTGACGACATGACAGGCGGCGAAATTTACGTCAAAAAGATTCCCTCAATGAAAGTGACAGACGTTGCACTAGCTGTGGACCCCAATGCTAAACATCAAATTATTGGGATTCGTCCTGGCGAAAAGCTTCATGAAGAAATGATTAGCCCAGAAGACTCTGCCCACACTTATTCTTATCAAGGTCATTATAAAATTTTGCCAGCTATTCATAATTGGAGTCATGATCCTTTACGAATTGGTAGTGGCGAGTTGGTTCCAGAGGGGTTTAGTTACACATCCAATAACAATGAAGAATGGATGAGTCAAGAAACGCTAAGGTCATGGATTTCAGATAATGCTGAGAAAATTGGTAAAATCTAATGATTCCTTATGGGCGCCAAGATATAACTGAAGAAGATATTGATGCTGTTGTTGATGTCTTAAGGTCAGACTTTCTAACGCAGGGGCCGCTCGTTCCTCAGTTTGAAGAATTAGTTAGAACGCAAGTTGGAGCTAAGCATTCAGTTGCAATGAATAGTGCAACTTCCGCTTTACACACTGCATGTTTGGCGTTGGGCCTAGGTCCGGGAGATTGGCTTTGGACATCTCCAATCACGTTTGTTGCTTCAGCTAACTGTGGTCTTTATTGTGGTGCAAATGTCGACTTCGTAGATATTGATGCGAGTACATATAACCTCTCCCCGGCAGCACTCGAAGGGAAACTACTAGTTGCTGAAAAAGAAGGAAAGTTGCCGAAAATCTTGGTCGCGGTGCATTTATGTGGCCAGTCATGTGAAATGGAATCAATTTATGCTCTGTGTCAAAAATATAATGTAAAAATAATTGAAGATGCGTCACACGCAATTGGTGGAAAGTATAAAGGACAATTTATTGGTAATTGTCGCTATAGCGATGTAACTGTTTTTAGCTTCCACCCTGTCAAAATTATTACGACAGGCGAGGGAGGTATGGCCCTTACAAATGATTCGGGCATTGCGGAAAAAATGAGCCTTTTGCGTAGTCATGGGGTAACCCGTGACGAGAAGTTGATGACTAAGGCTCCAGCTGGTCCGTGGTATTACCAGCAGATAGTCTTGGGCTTTAACTATCGCATGACAGACATTCAAGCGGCCTTAGGCGCTAGCCAAATGAGTCGTTTAAACGAATTTGTTTGTAAAAGGCATGAATTAGCCAGCAGATATAATAATAAACTTACTCAGCTTCCGATCGTTACTCCTTATGTAAGCCGAGATGCTTATTCTGCCTATCACCTTTATGTTATTCGTTTAGAACTGAAAAAAATAAACAAAACCCATAAGGAAGTGTTTGAGCAACTACGTGATAGAAATATAGGTGTAAATCTTCATTACATACCTGTCTACAAGCAACCATATTATCAAGTGATGGGATATTCAGAAAATGATTTTCCTCAGGCAGAGGCCTATTACTCTGAAGCAATAAGTTTGCCTTTATACCCAAAGTTAAGTTTTGGCGATCAAGATAAAGTTATTGAAGCTTTAATAGCTGTAATAAATGGTGAGTAAGTAATAACTTATGAATATTGCGGTTATACCAGCTAGAGGTGGTAGTAAGAGGATACCAAGGAAAAATATAAGAGAATTTTGTGGCCAACCAATGATTGCAAGATCAATTCAAGCAGCAATTAAAAGTAAATGCTTTGAAAAGATTATTGTATCTACTGATGATCAAGAGATAGCTGAGGTTGCAGAAAATTTAGGGGCAGAGGTACCATTTATGCGCCCTAAGTCTCTATCGGATGACCATACTGGAACAGTTCCAGTAATAAAACATGCCGTAGAATGGGCTTTAGGTGAGGGGTTGAGTGTTGAAAGAGCGTGTTGTATTTATGCAACTGCGCCATTTATATCGCCTGAAGATATCCTGACGGGACTGAATGTTTTGAGTTTGCAGCCAGTTGATTATGCATTCAGTGTGACTAGCTTTCCCTTTCCTATACAGCGTGCAATTAAGCTGAATCGAGATAGCCATGTTGAAATGTTTAATCCTGAGATGTTTCATGTCAGATCGCAGGACCTTGAGGAAGGTTGGCACGATGCCAGTCAGTTTTACTGGGGAATGGTTGATGCCTGGCTCAACGAAAAAGTGTTATTTGAGAATGCAGTCGGCATTAAGTTGCCTCGATATAGAGTTCAAGATATTGATACCGAAGAAGATTGGGTCCGCGCTGAAGCTATGTTTAAAGTTTTGGAAGATGTGGGGCGTGTGTGAATATCGCTATCCGTACAGATGCATCACGAAATATAGGCTCTGGCCATGTCATGCGCTGCCTTACCCTAGCTGATGCGTTATCCGAATTGGGTAATGAAGTTGTCTTTATTTGCAAAGAGCACGATTCTAACTTAATCGATAAGATAATCGATTCTGGCTATGAAGTTAAAGGGCTCCCCACAACCTCGGTTAAATGTTTTGATTTTCCACTTGCACATGCTGAATGGTTGGGTGGAACGCAAGAAGATGATGCAGTAAAAACAATAGCGGCGATTAAATCCGTAGATGCCGATTGGATGATTGTTGATCACTATGCAATTGATGAGTGTTGGCATAAAAAAATCCGACCATATGTTAAGCGCATTTTTGTTATTGATGATCTTGGTGATCGAAAATACGATTGCGATATTTTGCTAGATCAGAATTTAGGTTCTACTAAAGAAAAATATCAAGAATTGGTCCCTAAAGGTTGTGAACTATTATTGGGACCTGAATACGCATTGCTTCGGTCTGAATTCGCACAGTGGCGTGATAGGAGTCTTGAAAGAAGAAAGCAAATAACAGAGCCAAAGAATATTTTGATATCGTTGGGTGGCGTTGACCCGCACAACATTACAACTGAGGTAATAAATGAGTTATCGAAAATATCTTCTCTTGCTGATGCACAAGTTAATGTAGTTTTGGGTAGCCAGTCACCGCATGTCGATGCGGTTGAAATGGCGGCGAAAAAATCTTCCCTTAAGATTAACGTGCATGTTGACTCCAAAAGAATGGCGAAGCTGATGAGTCAGGCGGATTTGGCAATTGGCGCAAGTGGGTCTTCCTCTTGGGAGCGATGCGCTCTTGGATTGCCATCAATAATTTATGTGATTGCAGATAACCAGATCAATATTGCTTTAGCACTCGAAAATTCTGGAGCAGCGATTACTGTACGAGGAATTGATGAGTTGCCATATAAGTTGTCTACTGCAATTAGAAACATAAAGAATATGAGTTTCGAAGCTTCCTTGATCTGTGATGGATTTGGTGTAAAACATGTTTCTTATTTTCTTAAGGTTTTATAATGAAGTTGGCTATTCTTACTTCACCTAATCAATGGTTTGAAAGCTATGCAGAGGAGTTGTCTCGAGATCTTGGTGCTTTATTATTTAAGTCACATGAAGATATAAAAGATGAGTTTGATGTTTTGTTTCTTCTCGCTTATCACAAGTTGGTGCCACAAAGCATCTTAAATCAGAACCGATATAATTTAGTTGTTCATGCAAGCGATCTGCCCAAAGGAAAAGGTTGGGCACCTTTGTTTTGGCAAGTTCTCGAAGGTCAAGACGTAATAAAGTTTAGTTTGTTTGAAGCGGTAGCTGGAGTGGATGCAGGAAATATTTATTTACAAGATGAATTGAAGCTTTCAGGATTTGAGCTAAATGCTGAGCTAAGAGACAAGCAAGGCAATCTTACGTGCCAAATGTGTAAAAGGTTCATTTCAAAAATTAATATGAATCCTAAATCTACTCCTCAAGAAGGGGATGAAAGTTTTTATAGAAAAAGGACGCCTGAAGATAGTCGATTAGATATAAATAAGACTATTGCGGAGCAATTTAATTTATTGCGAATTGTTGATAACGATTCGTACCCAGCATTTTTTGAAATTGATGGTCATAGATATTTCTTAAAGATAAGTAGTAGTGAAAATGGATAAATTTTTAAAGGCTTATAATGATGAAATGCGAGACAGTCCAAACAGCCGAAGCTTTGGGCATGTGGAAATTTTAGGAAAGCATCGTGGCCATTCAATTGGTGTTAATTACGCAGAGGCCTTTATGGCTTATAGAATCGTAAAGGATCTGGCGTGAAAGATATTATTATCGATGGAAGGCCTATTGGCATTGGACATGCTCCCTATGTCATAGCAGAGCTTTCTGCGAATCATAATGGGAGCCTTCAGCGCGCATTAGATACGATCAGCGAAGCTAAAGCGCGTGGAGCAGATGCAATAAAATTGCAAACCTATACTGCTGACACCATGACCATTGACTGCGATTCAGAAGATTTCATGATACGCGGCGGTTTATGGGACGGTTATAAACTTTATGATCTCTATATAGAAGCTCAAACCCCTTTTGAGTGGCATAAGGCCATGTTTGATCATGCGAGAGATATAGGCATAACGTGTTTCTCTTCTCCTTTTGATGAGACAGCCGTTGATCTATTGGAAGATTTAAATGCCCCCGCATATAAGATTGCTTCATTCGAAGCGACGGACTTGCCACTGATCAAATACGTCGCATCAACTAAGAAGCCAATGATTATGTCAACTGGTATGGCCAACTTGGAAGAGATTGAGGAAATGGTTCAGGCTGCTCGTGATGGTGGCTGCGAAGAAATGATTGTTCTTCATTGCATAAGTAGTTATCCAGCCCCTATTGAGCAATCTAACCTTTTAACCATTCCTGATCTAAGAGAGCGTTTAGGTGTGCATGTTGGCTTATCGGATCATACGATAACGAATACAGCATCAATTGTTGCTACAACGTTAGGGGCGGTGCTAATCGAGAAGCATTTCATTTTGGACAGAAGTGACAAAGGGCCTGATTCTTCGTTTTCAATAGAGCCAGATGAGCTTGAGGCATTGGTGATTCAAACAAAAGATGCATCGCTATCACTTGGAGAGGCTGGATACGATAAAAAGCCGGCAGAGGAAGCGAATATCAAGTTTAGACGGTCTCTTTATTTTGTAAAAGATATGGAAGAAGGGGAAATAATAACTAAAGAATGTATTAAAAGAATTAGGCCGGGTTATGGAATAGCACCGAAAAACTTAGAAATAATTCTCGGAAAGAAAACAAAAAATAAAATTAAAAAAAATACAGCTGTAAGAAGTGCCGATATCAATGGAGAATAATATAAAAAGTAATCCAAGAGTTGCTGTAATGGTGATGACATATAATGCAGAAAACCACATTAATCAATGTATGTTACCAATACTAAACGAAAAAACAGTTGATGAAGTTGTGGTAGTGAATTCAAGTGGAACAGATAAGACTGTTGAACTCTCGACGAAGTTAGGATGTAGAATAATAAAGGTTCCACGAAAAGAATTTAATCATGGTTTTACAAAAGAGTATGCAAGAAGACATATAAGATGCGATATTTTAGTATGCATGAGTCCAGATGGTTATGGCAATAAGGGATTCATAGATAGACTAGTAAATGATATAAAAAGCGATGGT
>Ga0181582_10003297_pt1 | contig 12979 bp, 13 predicted proteins | sample 071ome_32_FD_132438 | JGI IMG/M metagenome (GOLD analysis project Ga0181582, IMG submission 132438) | Coastal salt marsh microbial communities from the Groves Creek Marsh, Skidaway Island, Georgia - 071405AT metaG (megahit assembly) | ecosystem: Environmental > Aquatic > Marine > Intertidal...
AACGAGCATCTTCTGGGAAGTCTGCGTGCTACCTTCGGCGAGGGTCAGGTTTTCGTGGAATATTAGCCGCCAGTGGATGAGAGAAGACCGCAGGGAGGCATGTCCAGCGCCCTGGAAATGCTAAGTCGTTCGCGTGCCCAATCGATGGAACAGACACCGGTAAATCATGTTGCATCAGGATGAGTTTTGAACGTGGAAAAAAGTACTGAAAATCGCTCACATAATCTCGAGTTCCTGGATTTCGAGCAGCCCATCGCGGAGCTTGAGGCAAAAATCGAAGAGCTGCGGCTCGTCGGCCACGACAGCGAGATCAATATCAACAGCGAGATCGAGCGCCTTCAGAAACGCTCTAGGGAGCTGACGCGACAGATTTTCGACTCGTTGACTCCGTGGCAAGTTGCGAAGCTTGCCAGGCATCCTCGGAGGCCATACACACTTGACTACGTGGGGCGAATTTTCGACGACGTTAATGAACTGCACGGCGACCGTGCGTTCTCCGACGACCCTGCTATCGTTTCAGGACTTGGGCGCTTGAACGATCGGGGTGTTGTGTTTATCGGCCACCAGAAGGGCCGGAATACCAAAGACAATCTCCAGCGCAATTTTGGTATGCCGCGCCCTGAGGGCTATCGAAAGGCGCTGCGAATAATGCAGTTGGCGGAACGTTTTCATCTGCCTCTGATTACGTTTATCGATACTCCAGGAGCGTACCCTGGCATAGGCGCAGAAGAACGAGGACAAAGCGAGGCGATAGCCAGAAACCTGCTCGAGATGGCTAGCCTCAAAACGCCAATCATTTCAGTCGTGGTCGGCGAAGGTGGATCGGGAGGCGCCTTGGCAGTCGGAGTCGCTGATCGTGTTCTTATGCTGCAGTACGCAACTTACGCGGTCATTTCACCCGAGGGCTGTGCGTCTATTTTGTGGAAAAGCGCTGAAAAAGCACCGGAAGCCGCGGAGGCAATGGGGATAACGTCAACGCATCTGAAGAAGCTCGGCCTAATCGACGGGGTGATTGAGGAACCGTTGGGAGGCGCGCATCGCGATCCAGGAAGGGTCGCGCTGGTGTTAAAGGACGCGTTATCCGCTGCGATAGAAGAGCTGGATATGGTTGAGCTGCCGCAGCTCGTTCAGGAACGGCGTGCGCGCTACGCTTCGATCGGCGAGTTTAAACAAAAATAGACGAATGCCGCCGTTGGAGTCTGAGGGGGGGTCGTCAGAGCTGGGCGCGCTGGCCACCCTGGCTCTAGAAAAATTCGTAAAACTTTCCGGCTGTCGAAAGCTGCTTGTAGCGTTCAGCGGCGGCAAAGACTCCACCGCGCTGTTGCACTTTGCCAGCTCATTCGGGCACAGCAAGGGGTTAGCCGTGTCGGCCGCACACGTCGTGCACAATCTGCAGGACGAAAATAAGATCTGGGGGGCGCATTGCCGTCAGATCGCAGAAAAGCTTGGGATCGACTGCATGGTCCTGGAGGCCGGCGGGTCTCCTTCTCGAGGAGAGTCGGTGGAGGCCTGGGCGCGAGATTATCGGTATCGATTGCTTGCAGAGCACGTCTGTCCTGAGACGTTGCTCTTAACCGGACACCAGCTCGAGGACCAGTGCGAGACGATTCTGCAGCGTGTCCTGGCGGGCGCCGGGCCACGTGGATTAGCTGGTATGGAACCGCTCAGGTCGTTCCCGCCGGGCTATCTGGGCCGACCTTTGCTGGATTGCAGCCGGTCCGCTGTTGACCGATACGTGAGGCAAACCGGATTGTCGTGGGTGCAAGACCCAAGCAATCTTGATCTTCGATACAGCCGCAATCGCGTCCGGCAGCAGCTCCTGCCCGCTATAGCTGGCATGCCCGATGGCCTGTCCGGGTTGCTGCGGCTTGGAGCTATTCAACGCGACCTGGCGCGAGGGTTGGACCGTCTGGCCAATGACGTTTTGCAGCAGGATGACTCTGTTGCCCGCGGCCAACTGCCGATCTCGTCGGTTTTTGGGCTAGGCATTGAACTCGCGCCGTACGTCATCAAGCGTTTTGTTGAGCGCTGCGGCGCGCCTCAGCCGGGAGAACGTCATCTCCGAGAGTTGCTTTCTCAACTCACCGCAGCCGCGCCGGACCGTATTCCGGTCATTACCTGGTCCGGGAACGCGTTGAGGAAATATCGCGAGAGGCTTTACCTGACACCTGCCGCCCTCCCTGCACCTCCCAGGTCCCCAATCCTGTGGGACGGTACCCGCGTTCTGAACTGGTCGTGGGGGCAGCTCAGCAGTGTCGCAGGTCAGGGTGCTGGGTTAACCGAAACAATCTTCAATGAGGGCCGGGCTACGGTGAGATTCCGGCAGGGCGGCGAGAAGTTTCTATTGACTGCCTCCGATACGAGACATCGCGAGCTGAAAAAGGCGTTTCAAGCCTGGGGGATCCCACCCTGGGACCGGAGTCTGACGCCGCTTACCTATATCGATGAAAGTCTCGTCGCCGTTGGCTCCAGGCTGGTGGACTTCCGGTTCTGCGCGCGGCTTGGTCAGCGCGGTCGGATTCTCAGTTGGAGCCCTCGGCGCTGAAGTGGCTGTTTAACCAATGCAATCAGCGAGGTGCGTGAGTCCGCATCATGACCGTGCTTTCCTGCTCTGCGACATCCTCATCTTCTAGTCGGGAGAACGTGTAGCGCACCTCGCCTATGTCTACGTTATCCCCCTGCTGCAGCGCTATGGAGCGGACTCGATTCTCGTTGACGAAAACACCATTCATTGACCCCAGATCGTTGAGGAGCAGCTCCCCCTGCTCGTTGATGCGAATCTCCGCATGAACTCGGGATACAGAGTGATCTTCGATAACGCAGTCGTTTTTCGTCCCGCGCCCAATCCGCCAAGGTGAGTGGGTGATCTCCAGATTTTGATGAGTTCGGTCCTGAGGCACCAGGTAGGCCAAGGCCAAGCGCTCTTTCGGGTCCTGGCCTGGAGAGGCGCGGGTACGGCTCCTTACTAATGCGAGCCCAGCAACCAGAAGAGCGATTATCGAAAGCGCGGCGACAGCATACTCTCGAGCAGACAGGCCTGGACCTTCTTCTCTTGTTGGTCCCGGCTGGCTGGCATCCGGGGACTGCGGAGGGCGTGAGAGAGAGGCCGCTTCATCATCAGACAGCTTTGCCTGGTTCTCCAGACGTCTGGCAGGTCCGGGGTTTTCTGGAGCGATTTTTGACAAATCGAGAGGGACCCTGACGGAATGTCTATGGCTTTCGGTGAACAGGTCGAGGATCAGCTCTGCTGAACCAGGGCTTATCGGTAATGTCAGCTTTTGCAAATGGAAAGAGACCTGTCCACCCGAATCCGTGTTGGCAAGAAGCTCTGTAAAGAAACCGTCGGGCAATGTGTAGTCAGGTAGCCTGGCCTGAACGTAACGGCCTCCGCTTTCATCGCTCAGGCGGCGGAGGGTTTGCAGCCCGACTGACTCAGCGACGGAGCTGGCGTAGCCAACAGAGTGAATGATGATGCCCTGTTCTCTCGCCAGTTTAATCACGTCGGCATGCTGGTATGCGGTGTCCTCTGCCAGCCCATCAGAAAAAACAATTAAGGCTTTTCGCGCGCCCGGCGCGCGGGCAATCAATTGCACCGCGTCGCGAATATTGCGGTAAAGCTCAGTGGTCCTGCCACGGGCGCGCAGGCTGTTGGCCGCGCGCTCGATATCCGCATGAGAAGTTCCGAAGGGGGCGAGGAGATACAGATCTGCATCGAACGACGCTAAACCTAAGCGATGGTGGGCTGCAGTCTTTGCAAGCAACGCGTCGATTTGGGTTGTGATTTGCTCGATGACCGGTTGCCTGGCTGGGTCGCTGGTATCCACCAGAACGAGCATGAGTGTGGTGTCTGCTGGCTCAGGATAAGGAGCGAAATGACCTTCTGCGACAAACTGATCGCCCACGCGAGCCTCGGCTTTGGCCAGAGAATCGCCATTAAGAAATCTGAAAGCGCAATCGAGCCGTTCTAACTCACTCTGAGCGCAGGCGATTTCCATAGTCTCGGTCAGGGTGGCCGCGGCGTCGCTCGAAAGGGGACAAAGCGTGAGAGTGAAAATGGCAAAGACTGTGACAAGGAACATGCGAGCGAGGAGACCTGACCGCCCCGGGCGTTGTTTGATGCAGGGTTCCGCGCGCCTCATGTCCGCTTTGACTCAAACGTGTCCTGGCCGCGTCATCATTTCTCCGGAAACAAGGGGTCGGGTAGGTCAAAAAACTCGATGGCGACGCTTTTCTGCCCGCCTTCTGATTCGTCTTTCGGGCGCGCAGACGCCCCACGGGGCTTTTCGCTCACCTCTCCGATCTGGGGCAGCCCTTTGCGCATCTTGTTACCTGCAGCAACAACTCGGGTGTGAAGTTCGTCTGAAAACTCGACGCGGTAGGCGCGCGGCTCCGCAGAGCTTGCGCCGTCGGTCAGATCCGTTGCCCAGAGAAAAATTTCGCCGGGTTCACCGCTTTGTTTATCCGGTTCCTGCACAAAGATCGCGACCAGGTTGAAACGTTTGGGTAGCGGACTTCCTGTTGGCCAGCCAAGCAAGGGGGGCAGGGAGAGATAGCTGACAAAGTAGAAAAGCGTCACCAGAACGACCATGGCCGCTTTGATGCGCCACGGCCACTGGGTGTAGAGGTTCAGCACCAGCAGCATCAACGCAAGCAGAACGTAGGCGGCTACCAGACCAGATGTTCCGAGTAAAAACACGAGTGGTTTATCTCCGTGGCCCGAAGGTCGGTGCAGTTAACACCGGGGACCCGGGCAGACGCCTCCCAGTGGGATTTGCCGTGGCTTCATCGAGATACATTGCGCAGCGTCTACGGGCGTTGGGCTAGAAAATTACGATTGATTTCTCGATATGCGAAATGCTTCCTACGCTTCCGCCTTCGTCAATCGAGAAGCGTACGGCGGTTTTTTCATCGCCTTTTTCGTTGAGGATCGTTTCTCCATAGTAAACGATCTCCAGAGCGGGATTGACTTTCGCAATCTTGACAGTAGCGCGAACCGGCGAGCCGGTTTCTGTCGCGTAGTAGTGAAGATTGACGACGTATTCGCCCGGCACTACGCCGCGGATAGTGACAACTTCCTGATTGAGAGGGTTCTGAATTTTGGTGCCGTTTACTTCGATTGTGTCATTGGCCGTACCGCGGTCGTCGCGGTCGAGATGGATCAGGCCCGCCTCGCGGTTGCGGAACCAGACCACGTTGCCTTTGGGGTCTTCGACCCAGGTGTCGATGTCGTCAGGATTATTGTCCGGCCAGGCGACAGTAATGATGTACTCAGCTTTCGGGTCGATGATCCCTTTTTTCGCGACCGGATTCATGAACATGATGGCCAGCAGGAAAAGGTAGGTGAAACCGAGCAGGGCGTTGAACAGCAGATCAGTGAACGGATCTGAGGTCTGGCGAGGGCGCTGCCAGGAATTGTTGTAAGACGCCACAGCTATCTGGCCCGACTCAGGAATTCGTGAAGAGCAAGTGCGCCTCAGTCGTATTAATGGCCTGCTCGATGAGCGAGTCAGCGCCTTTGTCCAACAATAAATACTGAAATCCGAGGGACATGCTGCCGACTAATCCGGCCAGAGTGGTGTAGAGCGCGGTACCCATACCGTTACTCATTTCCCGGAGCACTTTCTGCATGGTGTTAACGTCGAGCGTGGCGCTCTCGGACACCGAGCCCAGCATAAAAATGAAGCCCACGATTGTGCCAAGCAATCCGAGTTTCAGCAGCACATCAACGAGAAACCAACCGCTATCAAGATGCCTCTTCGCATCGGCAACCAGCGTTCCGACCAGGGCGCCGGCATCATGTTCAGCGTCCACGCCTTTGGAGTGCTGTCGAAGCGAAGCCGAAAGGAAACGTCCGAGGATGCTGTCAGAGCTGATCGGGTGGCCGCTGACAACGAGATGTTCGCCGCTTCGCTCGACTCTGGAAAAACCGGAACTGACGTGAGCGCTCAGTCCACTGACAATGCTGAGTTCTCCCGAAAGTCGGAGCGCTCGCAGGCCGCAATGAAGGGCGCCGCCCAGATAAAGCAGACCGATCACCATGCAGATATGGCTACGATCGCTGTCATAAAGCAGCGAAATGAGCCCCTGTTCCCAACACACGAAAAAACCGAACAGAGTCAGTCCGGTCGTCGCCAGCCAGGCCAGGAAAACCCGGTGGTCGCTCAAGTCAGTTTGTTCCACGGTCAGTGTTCCTCTGGTGCGACGGCAAATTCGACGATTTCCGTCAGGGTCGTATTCATGCGCTCTGCGAATCGGTTGACCCGTTCATCAGAGTGATCGGTAGGAAGCCGGATCAGACTGACGATGGTTTTTTCGCCGGCGACGTGCACAGTCAGTCGGCATGGCATCTGGGCGACGAAATCCGGTTCTAGCAGCAGAATCTCACGCGCTAGTTCCAGGTTGCAGAAGTGGATGACTTCGTAATCGGGAAAGTCGACATAGCCTCGTGCCCGCAATCCCGCCCCGATAGTGTTGCGACCAGTGATGCGAAAATTGCGCTCCGTGATTGCGAAGTTCAATTCGAAGACCACGTCATCGAATGGCTTCGAGGTCTCGAAACGAACGATCACGCCTGCGCTTGCAGTCGCGCCAGTCTCTGCCACCGAGGCCATGGTGAAAAGCGTTAAGCCGGCGAAGGACAGTACAAGCGCCGTGTTCCAAGAAGCGCGGGAGGGTCTTGTTTTCACTCTCTGATTACAACCCGTGTGCCGAGGGCCAGATAGGGTTTGAGTTGACGAACTTCAGAGTTCGTCAAGGCGATGCAGCCTTCGGTCCAGTCCAGGTTTTCGTGGATACGAAGTTTTTCGGGGGTTTCTTCCCCAATGCCGTGGATCCCGATCGCGCCCCCAAGGTCTGTATCCTGTGGCGGCGTTCTGCCTTCATCGAGCGCCGCCACTATGTGGTCGAATTCAGTGCGGGAGATGACGCCGTTCCTCAGACCGTAGAAAGCGTCTTTCACGTTCGGGTAATTCAGGCGAATGAAAGTGTCAAAGCGACTGCTCGCATTCAGTCCGGTCACGCGGTAGGTGCCGACAGGCGTCTTTTTGTCACCTACTTTGAGTTTATCTCCAGGCCCACCCCGCCCTACAGACACTTTGAAGGTCTCGAGAATCTCCTGATCCGCCTTTACGACCAGCATGTGCGTCGTCTTGTTGACTTCGATTTCATACTCGGCCCGAACCTTTGTTGCCGCCAGAAGGCTCAGGGACAGCCAGGCAACGGCGATGAACCGGGCTGCACATCGAGACCTCGGCGAGCTTGGATACTGTAAGTCTGAGCGCATTTTTTCGCGGATATGCCCATTCCCGCCTTCGGGGCTAATGTGGCGTCCGGTTGCCACTGATGTGGTCCTCGGCGGATCCGCCATACTATAAGACACGCCTATTGAGCTCGCGAGGCCCCGGTTGCCGTCGGGCCGCGTGATAGTCTGGTTTTCTGCCCGCTGATCCAATTTCCCGACAAAATGTCTGAGCCAAGATACCGAATTCCCGCCATCGTGATGCACTGGCTCATGGCGCTTGTGGTTCTGTTCATGTTCGGGCTTGGTTGGTGGATGGTCGATCTACCGCAGGGGGCACAGCGAAGCTATTATTTTGCCCTGCACAAATCGCTGGGAATTTCTCTCTTTCTGCTCCTCGGAGCGCGGCTTGCGTGGCGTTTTAAGCATCGTCCACCGGCGCTTCCTGTGCACGTCGCCGTCTGGCAGCAAAGGCTTGCCGGTGCTGTCCACGCTGGCCTATATGTGCTGCTTTTCCTGCAGCCGCTCAGTGGCTATCTGTCGTCGAGTTTCAGCGGCTATAAAACGCGGCTCTTCACGGTGCCTTTGCCCCACTGGGGGTGGCGCGATGCCCCACTCAATGAGCTGTTTACAGAAATTCACGTTGTTAGCGCCGTTTTGTTGGCCATACTTGTTCTCTCCCATCTCGCAGGAGCGCTGAGCCATGTTGCAGCTGGGCAAGCGAATCTCCTTAAACGAATGTGGCCCTGGTGATGACCGGCGTGACTGTATTGCCGACTGCAGTCGGCAATATAAGTGGAATGCAGAGATTCTTTTTTCAGCGCAAGGACACATCAGGCCGTGACAGTCGATCGGACTATCGGGCCTGCTGAAATGAGCGCGCATCCTCGTTCTCTCCGGCAGCTGTTGATGACGCATGAGGCAGTGCTGGTGTTGCTGGTCGTTCTAAGCGGTGGTGTTGGCGGCGCCTGGGGCTACACCTGGCAACAATGGTCTGCCGAGTCCATTCGCCTGAACCTCCTGCTGTCGACCGCGCAGGAGATCAAAGCTCGACTTTTTCAGCAAATCCAGGAGGTGTCGGTCGCAGGATTACGTGAGGAGGAAACGGTAGCGCAGCTTAACGCGCATCATTCTCGCGCTGGACAAGAGTTGTTCAACGTACTGCGTCGAACATCAGTCGGACGGGCAGAGGGCTATGCCGTTCAGGATATGCAACAAACCTACAGTCTGCTGCAGAACAGCATGCGAGAGGCGCTCAAGGATCCCTTCGTTCTTAACCGACTGGTGAGAGCCAGGGTCTTCGATCCAGATTTCGAACAGCGCTTTATTGCGGAATTTGATGCAGCCACACACGTTTTTCTCGGTCTCCTTCTGCAGCAGAGGAAGACGCAGGACGAACGCATTGCTCTGTGGAGCCGATACGCACCTTTTGCACTGGTGCTTCCGATTGTTTTCGGCCTTGCCCTCGTGTTTTTTTCGCGGGGCGTTCTGCGCCGGGAATTCATTGAGCCAGTCCGGGAAATCATGAGCGGCACTGCGAAGCTCAGTTCCGGTGAGCTGAGGGGATTGCTCCCCGAGACGGGCGCCAGTGAGGTTCGGGAACTGGCGCAGGGCATCAACCAGATGGCCTTGGATCTTGCCAACAGTCAGGACGCGCTGCTCGCCAGCGAGCGGCAAGCGGCGCTGGGCAGTCTCGTGCCCGTCGTCGCGCACAACATTCGAAACCCTCTGGCGGCAATCAGGGCCAACGCGCAGTTGTTGTCGGCAGATGGCACAGGAGAAGAACTTTTAGATTGTCGGCAGGCCATCATGCAGACAGTCGACCGATTGGAGCGCTGGGTCAGTGCCCTGGTGTCCTATCTGCATCCACTGAAACCGACTTTTCGCAAGGTGGTGTTCACCGAAGTGCTCTCTTCGACATTGGGCTTGCTCCAGGACCGACTGGAACAGCAGGGAATAGATTGCGCCCATGGACGCTGGGACAATGCGTTGACGGTAGATATGGATCCCGATCTGATGGAACAAGCGCTTTTTGGATTGCTGAACAATGCGCTGGAAGCCTCTGCTGGCGGGCAGACCATCGAGATGGCTGTCTGGCGGGAAGGCGAGAAAGCGATGCTTATGATTCGTGACTGGGGCGGCGGGTTACCTTTTGAGCCCAAACCTTCAGGACTTGAGCCGGGGCCGTCCACCAAGCGCTTTGGAACTGGCCTCGGGATTCCTGTCGCCTACAAAATCTGCGCCGTTCATGGCTTTGACCTCGAGTTTGTGCGCCGAGAATCACAGGGCACCGATGTGCTGATAACCGCGCCTTTGGTGGGGCACTCCCCCTCATGACAGACCGCAGCGCAAGCGACTCCACAGGGTCTCAACGGGTGCAAGGCGCTCGGGTCCTTCTTGTTGAGGACGAGCTGCTGTTCGCACGAGCCGTCAAGCTTGCGCTCAGCCGAGGCGGTTATCGGTGTGAGCATGCGGCTACTTTGAGTGAAGCTCGAGCCTTGATGGCAAGCTTTGCGCCGGTCCTGGTGTTGCTGGATATGCGCCTACCCGACGGAAGTGGTCTCGATTTCCTTTCGGAACTCAAATCCGATCCCTCCGCAGAAGTCAGTGTTGTGGTGTTGACCGCGTACGGTGAGGTGGATGACGCGGTCACTGCTATGAAAGCCGGCGCGGCTGATTACCTGAAGAAGCCGATAGATCTTGATGAGCTGCTGGTTAATGTCGAGAAAGTGGCGAGAATCGGGTCGCTGAGCAGGCAGCTCGATTACTCACGCGTCCGGGATCAGAGGCACAACGAAATAGAATCTATGGTTGGTGATTCGCCAGCTCTCTCGCAGGTCCGAGCACAGGTCGGCCGCATTTCGGGACTGGTTGCCCCTGGGGGTAGTGCACCCACCGTCCTGATCACGGGTGAGACGGGAACGGGTAAAGACGTCACCGCACGCGCTATCCATCAGCATTCATCTCGCAGTCAGCGGCCCTTCGTGCAGGTTGACTGTGCCGCGTTGCCCAAAGATCTGTTTGAAGCAGAGCTCTTCGGGCACGTCAAAGGCGCGTTCACGCACGCGGTGAACGCCCGCACTGGGTTGATTGAGGCTGCCGAAGACGGTGTGGTGTTTCTGGATGAGATCGGCGAGATTCCGCTGGACCTGCAGGCCAAACTTCTCGCGGTACTTGAGCGTCGGACTTTGCGCCGCATAGGGAGCGCGCAGGAAACTCGGACTGATGCCTGGTTCATCGCGGCAACAAATCGTGATGTCGAACAGATGGTCGCGGATGGCGCTCTGCGGGCAGATCTTTTTTTTCGCCTCAACGTACTCACTCTTTCTCTGCCCCCGCTGCGAGAGCGCACAGGAGATGCTGTCCTGCTGGCGGAGCGCTTCGCAGGTCAACTGGCCCGTCGCTATCAGCTTTCCGATGTCAGTTTTTCCTCAGACGCGAGGCACGCAATCGATGCTTATTCGTGGCCGGGGAACGTGCGCGAGCTGCAGCATGTGGTTGAGCGGGCCCTGCTTTTTGCCGCTGGCGGAGAGGTGGACGCTTCCGCGCTGGGTTTGGCGAGCAGTGCTATCAGCGAGATAGAGCCTGAGGTCGAGAGTGGGCTCCCTGCCACAACCGAAGGTCTAACCCTGGATGGGATGGAGCGACGGATGATCAGCCTGGCGCTGCAGGAGACGGGCGGTAATGTGTCAGAGGCCGCGCGCCGTCTGGGTATATCGAGAATGGCGATGCGTTACCGCATGGAAAAGTACGGTGTGAAATAGCGAGTTGTGAGACGGATTTTGAGGCGCCTTTGCCAACCGAGCATTAGGATTCGTGAACGAGAGGATGAGCAGAAATGGATGAGAAAACGCGTATAGAAGTTGAGGCGGCAACTTTTCGACGCCTGCGTGACTATCTTCAGGAACACACAGAGGTACAGAACATCGATTTGATGAATCTGGCCGGCTTCTGTCGTAATTGCCTGTCCAAGTGGTATCGCGCTGAGGCGGAGACGCTCGGCTCAGAGATCGATCTTGAAGATGCGCGCGAGCTGGTCTACGGCATGCCGTATGCTGAATGGAAGGCCCGCTATCAGGGACAGGCTTCAGCTGAGCAGGCCGAACAGTTTGAAGAGAGGCAGCGCCAGGCAGGGGATCACAAATAGCCTGTTGATCAGCGAAGCTGCCGAGAGGTGCGAGAAAGGAGGGCAGGGAATGCCGGATGTTACTCATGAACGGGACGATGCAAGAAGGATACTGCTTGTTGACCCGAGCCCGATTCTCCGTCTCGGAATCACCAGGCTGGTCGAGCCGCTGTACGACCTCACGGTAGGAGCTGAGGTCGCCGATGGCGAGGAGGCTTGCCGTTTGGCAACGCGACAGGCGTTCGATCTGATCCTGATGGACATGGAACTCCCGGGGATCAGTGGTGTCGAGACGGCGACGCGTCTATGCCGCCGGCTCCGCTCCCCACGCATCCTCGTTCACGGACGCTTGCGTAGCCCTGTGGCGATCGAGAGCGCGCTCAAAGCCGGTGCTCTGGGATTTTTACCAACCAGTAGTGCCTTGAGCGACGTACTGGCGGCGCTCCGGGAGGTTGCGCTGGGCCGGATATACCTGTCTCCTGAAGATGCACAGTCCTTAGCTCTCTACAAAACCTCGGCCGACGAACGGCCGTTCGAATCCCTGACCCCGCGGGAGTTCGAAATTTGCCAGATGCTGGTGCAGGGCCGAGCGCATCACGACATCGCCGCTCGTCTATCGCTCAGCTACAAAACGGTGTCGAATCACATCACCCGAATCAAGCGGAAGTTGAAAGCCACGACGCTCGCGCAGCTGAGCTGGCTGGCCTCACACCACCGCATGATTTGAACTGCGAGAGTTCGCCCTGCCAGATAACAACCTGCGGATTGCTGCACTGACGACGAAGCTGAACGCGCCAGCAAGGCGCTTTCGGCAGAGGACGTTCAGTTTTTGACGACAATGCCCCAGGGGAACTTACCGACCGGGACCGTGGTAACCACTTCAAGTTTGCTCGTGTCGATCACGGAAACCTGATGATCGACGCCGTCCGTGGTGTAAAGCCGCGTACCATCAGCGTTCAGAGCAAGACCCCAGACCCTTTTCCCTACCTTGACCGACTTCAGGATGGTCAATGCTTCAGCATCCAGCACAAAAATGCGGTTGGCTCTGCCGCCGGCCACGAACAACCGTGTGCCGTCATTGCTCAGCAGAACATCTTTCGGTTTTGCCTTGTCGTCGCTGAGTGGCATCCGGCCAAGGATCTCTCCAGTTGCAACATCTACCTTCTTAACCTCGCCGCTGATCTCAGAGGTGGCGTAAACAGTTTTTCCGTCAGCACTGAACGTGGCGGCCCGAGGACGTGCGCCCACTAGAATATTTCGGGCGATCGTATGCTCGGGTACATCAATAATGTGCAGCATGTTGGTCGACTCGCTGGTCACAACGACCCGATGTCCATCGGCGGAAATTGCCACCCCTTCGGGTTCGATGCCTACCTCAATTTCAGCTACAAGCGCGCCGGTCTTAGGGTCGAAGACGGACGCTTTGGCGTCTTCTTCGTTAGAAATGTAGATGTTGCCGTTCTTATGGACGGCAAACGCTTCGGGATCGTCCCCGCTGGCAAATGTGCGCGTGACTTCGAGGCTTTCTGGATCAATTACCGCAATGAGGTTGTCGCCACTGACGGCCACATATACTTCACCGCCGTCCGGTGAAATGCCGATCCCGCGCGGGCGCT
>Ga0181582_10003298_pt1 | contig 12978 bp, 8 predicted proteins | sample 071ome_32_FD_132438 | JGI IMG/M metagenome (GOLD analysis project Ga0181582, IMG submission 132438) | Coastal salt marsh microbial communities from the Groves Creek Marsh, Skidaway Island, Georgia - 071405AT metaG (megahit assembly) | ecosystem: Environmental > Aquatic > Marine > Intertidal zone...
CCCCCCCCCCCCCCGCCCCGCGGGGGCCCGCCGGCCCGGCCGCCCCCCCCCCCCCCCCCCCCCGTCCCCCCCCTCGCCGCCCGCCCCGCCCGCCATCACGTGCCAGAGGAGGACGTGCAGCACCCAGTCGACGACGCAGGCCACCCCGGCGCGCCGGGCCGGGTCCATCTCGCGGGCTGGCGTGCGGGACGGCTGGTGCGCGGGGCAGCACCCGGCGTCGGCCCACGAGGCCAGGTCGCCGCAGTCGCAGCACCCGCCGCCGTCCGAGCGGTACATGCTGTAATCGTGCCCCTGGTGCTCGCTGGCCCGGAAGCACCCCACGCAGATGGCGCTCTGCGGCAGCACCTGGCACGTCTTGCACCGGTACGCGATGGCCCCTGCGGTGTGCGCGCGCGCGTGTGGGGCGGTTCTGTCCCGTGCGGGGCGGCGCCGGCGGGGCCGCCGCGCCGGCCCCCCCCCCCCCCCCCGGCCCGGCCCTCAGCGAGCGCCCCCACACCCGTCCCCACTCACCGGGGCCCCATACCCGCGCGCACGGGCCCGAGTCCCCGCACTCCTCCCGCATGCGGTCCTCCAGATCATCAAGCTCGCAGTCGAACAGGGCGGCTAGCGCTGCGCCGGCTGCCTGCGCCACAGCGGGAGGTCGTGGGGGGGGTCGTTGGGGGGGGGATGGGGGGTGCTCGCGCTCGTCGCTGGGCGGTGACGGTGCGCCTGCGCGCCCGCGACAGGTCGCGGACGCCTCACCGCGACCGTCACTCCGAGATCAGCGTCCGGCATGAGCCCCCTTCGCCTAGACCGATCGCTGCGTCCCCCGGACGAGTGGGGGCATTGCCCGGCGGTTCGCTTGCAATGCGGGGCTCGGGATCTCGATGTCCCGGGACGTGTGACTCGTCGAGCGCGGAATGCGACGACAGGCTCGCCCGGAGGACGCATCCGCGGGGTAGCAGTCGGCGAAACGGCGACACGTTCCGACCCGCCAGTGAGCACCCGTTTCGCCCCGCGCGACGCGCGGATTCTTCGCCTCGTGCCGCCTCCCGCCTCCCCCAGACCTCAGCCTGGACCCCGATCACGATGGGAACCGACGCCCCTCCTCACACGCGCAGCAAGGGCCCTCCCTGGGAGGACTCCCAGCTCCTCCGGGCGTGAGTGGGGACGGGCCTATCGCGCCGCGCCCGAGCACCATCCCCGCGTCCGAGTCTTTGTAAGGGGACGATGTTACACGACCCGTCGATCCCCGCCCCCCTTCCCCCGCGTCCCCCGCAGGCTGTCCAAGAATGTTTTCGTCTGCGTCGGGGGCCTGATCGGCTGGTGCGTGCGTGGGAGGGACCCCGCGGGGGGGTAGCTCCCTTACTCCCCCCCGATCCCGCGAGATCGGGGGCAGTGTCCCCCAAAGGTCCCGCCTTTGGAGCCTGTCCCTAGGGAAAGACCGCGGATCCCCCCCTCTGCCCGCAGCTACGTCCTTTACGGCCTCTTCCAGGAACGCGTCATCAAGCACGCCTTCGGGGGGGAGACCTTCCCCTCAACCTTCTTCCTGGTGCTGCTCAACCGCATTGTCGCCGTGGCCATCTCTGCCGGGACCATCGTCGTGAGTGGGGCCGTCAAGCCGCCCGGGCCCCTGGCCAAGCCGGCGCCGTTTGGATTTGGGGCCCCGCCCCAGCCACCCCCCCAGACCTCGGAGCCCCCGCCTCGACCCCCTCCCGCCCCGCAGGCGTCCGAGGGCGCGGAGGCACTCGCTCCCGGCGCCCCGCTCCACCTGTTCGCGGCCACCGCGCTCGTCTCCACGGCGTCGACGTGGTGCCAGTACGAGGCGCTGCGGGCGCTGTCCTTCGCGACGCAGACCATCTTCAAGTCCCTCAAGATCACGGCGACGATGGCGATGAGCACGCTCGTCCTGGGGTCGGCCTTCTCGTCGGAGGAGTACCTGCAGGCGCTGGGCATCGGGGCCGGGGCCGCGCTGTTCGTCTTCTTCGGGCAGCAGGCCGGCGGCTCGATGGCGGGCGCCGGCCGGGGGGCGCTCGTCACGGGCGGCACGCTCATGGCCGGGTACGTGGGCCTCGACGCCCTCATCCCGACGCTCCAGAAGCGCATCTTCTCCGGGCGCCGCCTCTCCGCGGCCAACCAGTCCCTCTACTTCAGCCTCTCGGCCGCCCTCATCTGCCTCGCCCAGCTCCTCTCCCGGGGGGAGCTCGAGCCGTCCGTCGCCTTCGTGCGGCGGCACCCGCAGGCGCTGGCCATGGTCCTGGGGCTCTCGGCCGTGTCGGCCCTGGGGCAGCAGTTCATCATGCTCACCATCAAGCACTTCGGCCCCGTCGTCTTCTCCACGGCCATGACCACCCGCCAGGTCGTCTCGATTGTCCTCTCGTCCGCGCTCTTCCGCCAGCCCCTGTCCCCGCAGCAGTGGGCCTCGGCCGGGCTCGTCTTCGCGTCCCTCTACTCAAAGTCCCTCGACGCTGCCGGCGGGCTCTCGGCCCTTCTCCACGCCACCCGCGGGGGGCGGGGCTCCCGGGCCCCGCCGTCCTCCAAGACCGCGGCCGCAGCGGCGCCCGCCAAGAGCCGCGGCGCCACGCCCGCCAAGTCCCGGGCCACCACGCCCGCCAAGAGCCGCGGCGCCACGCCCGCCAAGAGCCGCGGCGCCACGCCGTCCAAGTCCCGGGCCACCACGCCTGCCAAGAGCCGCGGTGCCACGCCGTCCAAGTCCCGGGCCACCACGCCCGCCAAGTCGCCGCCCCGCACGGCCACTAGGACCCGCTCCAAGAGGACCTAGAGACGGCGGCAGAGAGAGAGAGAGGAGAGAGAGGAGAGGGGGAGAGAGGAGAGAGGGAGAGAGAGGGAAGGAGAGGGGAGGGAGAGCCGCGGCGGGCGGCAGGCAGGGGCCTGGCCGGGAATCCCCGGGGGATCCCCGGGCCGGGCCCGCCGCCTTGCGCGCGCCGACGCCTCTTGCAGTGAGCCCGTGTGCCCGGCAGCAGCGCGCCAGCGCGCCAGGGCGCCAGCGCGCCAGGGCGCCTGGGCGCCAGCGCGCCAGGGCGCAGTGCTCACACTGCTCTCGCCAGTCGAACCGTGTCCCCGCCCCGTCCCCTCGCTCTCAAGTGGCCCCCGCCCTCCCCCTCCCTCCCCGTCCCCCTCTCCGCTCCCGGGCTGACGCGGAACGGCGATGCTGCGCACGTGGAGCCGCAGGGCCAGGGGGGTGGCCCAGTGCCTTCCCCTCCAGCTCTCGGGGGTGCGGTTTCTGCTCGGTTCGGCGGGGCCTGCGGTAGAAGGTGAGCGAAACCTGGATATCGACGCCGCAGCGAGCGCATGCGCGCCACCTCTGCCCGTTCCCGTCCCAGATGCCGCCCTGCGCGGGCGGTTCGCCTCCAACGAGGCAACCCGCATCGCGCGCCCGCAGCCGCTCCCCCCGTGCTTGGATTCCCCACAAGGCTCTCCCGCCAGGATCTCTATCGCAGTATCGGCCCGCGGTGCGGACGCAGGTGGGGTCCCGCATCGCGGATTCTCCGCCGGGGCAGGTCCCCCCCGCGACGAGGCGCCCGCGCCCTCCCCCCGCCCCTCGCGCGCCTTCTCCCAGGCGTCCGCGTCGGATCCGTATCACGTGGGCAGCTCCACCAACATCAAGTGGCACGCGGGGACGGTGTCCCGGGACGACAAGGTGCGCCCCCGCAACCGACGGCGCCCCCCCGCCGATGGCGTCCCCCGCCGACGGCGCCCCCCCGCCGAAGGTGCCCCCTCGGTCCCCCGCCCGCAGGAGCGGCTCCTTGGCCAGCGCGGGTGCGTGGTGTGGTTCACGGGGCTGAGCGGGTCGGGCAAGTCGACGGTGGCGGGCGTCGTCGAGCGGGTGCTCCACGAGCGGGGGCGGGCCACGTGCCTTCTGGACGGGGACAATGTGCGGCACGGGCTGTGCGCCGACCTGGGGTTCGGCGCGGCGGACCGGGAGGAGAACATCCGGCGGGTCGGGGAGGTGGCGCGGCTGATGGCGGACAGCGGGCTAGTGGCGCTCGTGGCCTTCATCTCCCCCTACGAGCGGGACAGGGCGCGGGCGCGGGGCCTGCTGGACCCGGGGCGCTTCGTCGAGGTGTTCTGCGACGCCCCCCTGGCCGTCTGCGAGGCGCGCGACCCCAAGGGCCTCTACCGCAGGGCGCGCGCGGGGGAGCTCCGGGGCATGACGGGGATCGACGACCCGTACGAGGCGCCGCGGTCGGCCGAGGTGGTCCTGGGCGCGGGCGCGGGCGATGCCCCCGAGGAGCAGGCGGCCGCGGTGGTCGCCCACCTGGACCGGGCGGGGCTCCTGGCCCCCCCCCCGGCGGGCTGAGCGGGGGCGGACGGGCCCTCGCGGGGCGGACGGGCCCTCGCGGGGCGGACGCTGGGGGCGTTTCAACCACCTGCGGACCCCGCCCCCCTTCAGCGCCCCGTCAGGCCTTGCTGACCACGAGGAACGCGTGCACGTAGTCCATGCCGAACTCGGTGGGGCACTCGGCGCACACCCTCGCCATCCGGTCGAAGAGCTCGTCGCTGAGCGCCCGCTTCTCCGCCTCGGTCCGCGACGTGTCGAGGGCCGACTCGAAGGTCGAGTTGGACCAGGTCCGCATGGTCGTGATCATCCACCGGGCGTGCTTCAGGGCGTCCCCGCCGTTGGCGCGGTAGTGCTCGCGGTAGGGGCAGCGCGTGAGGACGAACGAGTGGGCGTCCAGCCGGAGCCCCGCCGCGTGGACCCGGGTGCCCTCGGCGAAGGGCGCCAGCATCTCCCGCTCCGTCCGGTAGTGGTTGCAGAAGGTCGTGCGGCGGTACTCGTCCATGGTGATCCTCCCCTCCTCGGCCATGTCCCGCCAGCACCGGTCCATCGTGTCGTACATGCAGGGCCCCAGGTCCGACTTGCCCAGCCAGTGGCCGTTGGGGTCCTGCGCAAAGTTGGCCACGACCATCCGCCCCCCCGGCTTGAGCTCGGCCGCGCGGGCGAGCAGGATCGACTCGAAGTCCTTGGCGGACTGCGCCTCGAAAGCCGCCCGCTCCTCGCCCGTGGCCTGGGTCGAGTGCACCCCCGTGGAGATCGGGCCCGGCAGTCGCGAGAGCCAGTGCATGGCGGTGAAGGACACGGCCAGGTCGACTGTCGCCGACGGGAAGCACTGGTCGAAGAACCCGGTGCCGGACGCCGTCACGAAGACGCCCTTGTGCTTGGTCAGGGGGTCTACGGTGCCGTCGAGGGCCCCGAGCTCCTTGATGCCCTGCGTCGCGCACGGGGCGGGGGGGATCGCGTTGGAGGGGGGGCGGCAACGGGACGGGGGCGCTCATCGGGAGGAGACCCCGGGGAGCCCGCCCTCCCCGGAGCTGGCGCACCTGGGTGTAGTAGAACAGGGACTTGAAGTCGTTGTTCGGCTGGTCCTCGTAGCAGATGGAGATCTCCTTGTCCGGGTTCCTGGCGCGCACAGCCCCGATGACCTTGTGCATGAGAGGCATCGAGGTGCCCCCGTCGGCCGTGCCGAAATCAGCGATGACGAAGGGCCCGGCAGGGGAGGATACGTCGACCTGCGGTGAGTCACGGGGCGGGGGCGCTTCAGACGGGCCGGCACGTGTCACGGGCGCCAGTGCGGGCCGCGGGGGATGCGCCCCCCCGCGGGCGCCCTCCCGGCCCTGGGACGGATCGTCGCGACCCGCGGGGTCTTCGCTCCCCACGGTCCCTTGCAGCCCAACCCATCGGACCATATCCGTGCGCTCGGCACGGTGTTCGTGGATGAAGTCCGCTTATCGTGACGCGATTCTGCCGATTTGCCCGCAGGGGGGGGGCGAAATCGCGGGCCCTGTTCCTGCCCCTTCTCCCCTCGTGCGCACAGATCGAGCGACATGCCACGTAACAACACGATATGACAGCCGGTACGAACCCACAACAGGGCGTACCAGGCACCACGCGCCCCGCAGCGGCCGGCAACCGACGCCTGGTCCCGTTCCCGAGGGCACCCTTTCTCCGGATACTCGCCTGGTCGATCGACTTCAGCACCATCTCCGTCGCATTCTCGATGACACTGAAACATCCCAGCGTCGCGGCGCTGTATAACCCACTCCCGTCCTCCCCGAGGGGGACGTGGACCTTGCCGAGGGCTGCGTCGTCTTGGCTCACCATGACCACCTTTTCGTTCCTGGGTGAGGTCAAGTAGTACGTAGAAGTGTCGCACTCGCGGAAGTCGGCGCCCCGGATTCCCCCCCCGCACGCCCCGGCGGGCCGGCACGAATCTCGGAAAAAGGGAAGACTGGGGCCGTCGACCTTGCACGCCCCGCCCCGCACTCTCCACCCCCCTCAACGCGATCGACGACCATGATCGGGCCGCAAAAAAGCTGCAAGTGACCCCTGTCTGAGCAGAAACCCGACGAAAGTCCTGTGCGGAGGTGAGGGGAAATATCAGGGCTTGGTGCCCCCCCGAGTGTGTTTGGCGCCCTTCGGGGGACTTTTGTGTCGCCTCGGCCGATTCATGTAATATTTAGTCGACGGTACAGCCGTTGGCTTCCACGCACGGGGGAAATCGGTCAGCCGATGCCCCCCACGAGATCCCAACACTTGGACGGCGACAACTCACCGACAGGCCCGCTACCAGTGCCAGGACCCCCCCATTCCCGCTCTCTGTCGCCCCTCTCGACGGTTACTCCCACGCATCTTCCCCACTGCAGTCGTACAGATCTTCCTAGGGCCCTCCTTCGAGGTCGTCACCCAAAGCCCAACCACTATGAGGCTCGCCACGGTGAGCGGCCGCCCCGCCACTTCGGGCCGCGTGCCCCAGCCGACCGGCCGCAGCTCCTGCAGGGTCGCCGCCGCCAAGGGTTCCGCCGGCCCCAAGGACGGCGCGGGGGGGCGCAGCGCCCCCCGCCCCAGCGGGGGCACCCGGGGCAAGGCAGTGGCCGGCGAGGGGGACAAGACGGCCAGCCAGCCCCGCGTGGCCGATCGTTCCGTGTCCCCCCTGGTCCTCAAGTGGGAGACGGAGCAGGGTACCCTCCTAGTTGGCTCCGACGGCCCCCTCCAGGCCGACAAGCCGGGCAACGGCGGCCTCCGCCTCTGGACCTACTCCACCCTGGCGGACGCTGTGTCCGAGTGCGAGGCGCTGTCGAGCGGCATGTCGGGCAAGCACTCGGTCTACAACACGGGCTTCTCCGGCGCCAAGCTCGTTTTCAACTGCAACGACGACACGAGCCCCCAAGAGATCGACAAGTCGCTCCTCATGGAGGACGTCGCCCGCGCCCTGGACGACCTCGACGGGACCATCTACACAGGCTGCGACCTCAACACGACCGAGGACGACATGACGTACCTGTCCTCCATGTCGCCGTACGTGCTCGCGTCGATCGGGTCCGAGACGGACGCCAACGTGTCCACGGGCCACGGCGTGTTCGGGTCCATCCAGGGGGCCCTCGACCAGCGGGGCGGGGTCAAGGGCAAGACGTTCCTCGTCAAGGGCACGGGCAAGGTGGGCCGGGTGGTGGCCGAGCTCCTCGTCAACAGCGGCGCAATCGTCAAGACGTACGACATCTTCCCCGAGTCGGCCGACATCCCCGGCTGCGAGAACCTCTCCCGGGCGGGCGGGGACTGGGCCGACACCGAGTGCGACGTCTTCGTGCCGTGCTCCGTGTCCCGCTTCATCACCCCGGAGGTCGCCGGCCGGCTCAAGTGCTCGCTGGTGGTGGGCGCGTCGAATGTTCCCTTCTCCGGGCCCGAGGCCCTCGACGCGTGCCTCTCCCGGGGCATCGAGTTCGTCAGCGAGGCCATCTCGAGCGCCGGGGCCGTCCTGGGCGACTCGATCGAGGTCCACGCGGCCGATGCGTACGCGCGGGCGCGGCCCAGCGAGATCTACGCCTACGTGCGGCACCTCACCCGGTCCAAGACCCGCGAGCTCGTCGAGGCCTCGGCCCAGTCCGGGCGGCCCATGGCCCTGAGCCTGGACGACGTCCGGGAGGACCCCTATGGGACCCCCTCGGGCGCCGGGTTCCCCGACTTCCTCGCGGGGCGGACCGAGCGGCACGACGTGCTGGTGGTCGGCGCGGGCATGGCCGGCACCGCGGCCGCCTACTACCTGACCAAGGACCAGCCCGGGTGCCGGGTGGCCGTGGTCGACTCGGACGTCGTGGCCAGCAAGTGGGCGTCGTCGTACGGCGAGTCGCGCATGTACCGTCAGATGTACTCGGACCCGTACTTCAGCCGGATGCAGACCGAGGCGCTGCGGTACTGGCGCGACATCGAGAGTGAGACGGGCGCCGAGATCCTCCGCGAGAACGGCCTCCTCTTTTACGGGGAGACGGACACGGGGGAGACGGTCGAGGGGTCCGTCCCGGGCGCCCGGGACGTCATGGTGGAGCTGGGGCTGGAGCACGAGTACTTCGAGACGGGGGCCGAGATGACCGCGCGGTGGCCCGACCTGCGGGCCCCCGAGGAGTACCAGGGGGTGTACGAGGCGACGGCCGGGCGCGTCCACGCGTCGCGCGCCTGCGAGTCGATGATGGAGGCCGCCCGCGGGCGCGGCGCGGCACTCCACGAGGGCGAGCGCATCGACGACATGTGGAGGGACGCCGATACGGGGGGCATGTCGGCCATTACCTCGGAGGGCCGGCTGATCAAGGCCAAGAAGGTGGTCGTGGCCGCGGGCGCGTGGACCAACAAGGTCCTCGCCAGCCTCGGCTGCGCCCTCGACCTCGAGGTGCACTCGGTCGCGTACGGCCACTACCGCCTGACGGAGGAGGCGGCGGGGCGGTTCCCGCAGTGGTTCTGCTTCCGCAAGGGCCGCGGGGGCATGGACGGGGGGCTCTACTACGGGTTCCCCCCGGAGGACCCCGCCGTGCCCGTCGTCAAGGTCGGGATCGACTTCACCCCCGACCACCTCGTCAGCCCCACGGCCGACGCCTTCTCGTACGAGGCGCAGGCCCAGGTCGCCCAGCTGATCGACGACTTCATGGCCGAGAACTGGGACGGCGTGGTCGAGCGCGTCGACATGCAGTGCTCCCCCTACACGATGACCCGCGACAATTACTTCGTGCTGGACGCCGTGCCGGGGATGGAGGACGTGATCGTCTTCACGGGCGGCAACGGCCGGGCCTTCAAGTTCGGCCCCCTCCTGGGCAAGTGCCTGGCCGACCTCGCCCTGGGCAAGGAGCCTAGCTTCGACGTCAGGCCCTTCTCCCTGAGCCGCGAGGCGCTCAACCTGCGCGTGCAGCAGGACGGCGCCGGCGCCAAGTCGCTCGCATGAGGCGCGGGCGCAACGGCGGGCGTGGTGCGGTGACGGCCCCTCCGGCGTGCAGCCCCCCGCCGGCCCCGGGGCCGCCCCCGCCCGCCCCGGCCTCTCTCTGCCCCACTCATAGGCACCCACCGGCACTCACTACGCCGAGGTGCGTCAGCAGTCTAGCTCCGATTCAAGCCGCAGCCGACCCGCGACCGCCCCGGCCGGCGCTCTCCCGGGGGCCCCGCGGGGGCGGTCCCCCCCCCGGCCCCCGCGTGCCCCGCGCCCGCTCAATAGAGGTGGACGAGGTTGTGGCACACGACCCAGAAGAAGACGTACGTCATGAGTCCGCTGGTGGCGAGTCCCAGCGCCCCCGTCTGCCACGTCCCGAAGTAGTCGGCCAGGCTGCCCCCCGTCTTGGCCAGCAGGAGCAGCGTGAGGGCCCCCTGCGACAGGGGGTACCCGATCAACGCTTTCCACCCCTCCACCCCGAACACCCCGAACATGCTCCCCACCACCAGCGCCGCCCACGTCCGCCTGCGGGGTGCGGGGGAGCGGGCGGGGGGGTGGGCGCCCGTGGCGGGCGTCCGCGGCGAGCGACGCGTCCCCGGCGGGCGCGTCGCGGCCCGCGCTCCCCGGCGCCACTCACATGTTTCTCAGCGTCATCACGTTCCCCTGCAGCGCCCGGGCGTTGAGCATCGCGCCCTCCGCCCCGCCCGGGCCGCTCGGCGCGCCCTGTGGGGCGGGGGCCCCCAACGGATCCCCGGGGAAGCCGGCCCCCATCGGGCCCATTCCCATCGCCATCCCTCCCCTCTCCGCGGTATCTGGGGTCGGTCCGGGGAGCTCGTCACGGATACCGGCAGGCACGGGCTCCCAGTCGACCAAGAGCGGCGGTATCGGGCGCTCGAGCTCTCCTCGCGGCTCTCTCCCTCCCGCGTTGAAGAAGCAGCGCTCCGGTGCCCCCCCCCGAGAGATCCGTGGCCTCGATGCCTCCGCCTCGACCGTCGAATCGACCCTCTCGCACGTCACCCCCGCCTCTTCTCCCCGCAGTCCCCCCCACATGCCCCCGTCGGCCCCGAGAGTCGGGCATCTGGCGGGGGCGGGGTGTCGGGGGGGGACCCCGCGCTCCCCCCTTCACGTGCCCTGCCCCGCGCCTCCTGGGCGCCAGTGCCGTGGACCCCACCCTCGAACCCCCGCGACGACACCTCCGGACAGGCGAGCCGGCGCCCACCCCCTTCCGGACCGGGCCCCCTCATCCGACCCGCTGGACCCCACACCTCCTTCCCGGCGCCCCTGCGCCTCACTCACGCGCCTATCGCACATAATGCGCGGGCCTTCGCCTCTTCATCTTAAATACGCGCGCGCGACCCGCTCGCTTGACGCGTATCATACACCGACGAGTTCGCCGCCTTCGAAAAGGCCGCGACCCTCGTTGACCCCACTTGGCTCCTTGCGCCCCCGCTGGCCGAGCGCCCCCCCGCCCGCTCCCCCCGCAGGCCCCGCGACAGAGAGATGGCGGCAGCGAGCGTTGCCTGGCCCGCGCCCCTGGCCCGGCGCGCGCCCCCCGCGGCCCCGGGCCCGCGCGCGAGCACGCCCCGGGCCGCGCCCGGCGCCGCCCCCCGCGCCTACGCGGGCCCCGGGGCCCCTCCCCCCCCCCGGGGCCCCCCCCCCCCCCCGGGCCCCCCCCCCGCCGCGGTTCCGCCGGGAGGACACGGAGCACATGATCACGGACCGCGCCACGCTCCCCGACCCCCCCGAGGGCCTCACGATGATCGACGACGTCGCCCTCGAGGCCTTCATGGGCCGCGTCGTCGCCGACCTCGGGGGGATCCTGGGGCCGGCGGGCCTGGACGCGTCGCTGTACGCCGAGGACGTGGAGTTCTCCGACCCGGTGACGCGGATCCACGGGCGCACGGGGTACCTCCTGGGCATCCAGGCCCTGCGCGTCGCCCTCGACCCGGCGTTCGACATCCACTCGGCCCGGCCCGCCGGCCCCGACGCGTTCCGGGTGCGGTGGACGGTGCGGTACCACCTGCCGCTCCCCGTGCCCTTCGGGCTGCGGGACCGGCCGTTCGCGGACCTGAGCGGGGAGAGCACGTACACGTGCGACGTGGGGCGCGGGGTCGTGACGCGGATCGTCGACACCTGGGACGGCCTCTCCCCCGAGGGCCAGCGGACCTTCTCCGCCGAGGCGCTGCGGGACGTGGCCGGGGCCGTGCTGCAGGCCGCCGTCCAGCCCGCGGCCCCGGGGGAGCAGCCCGCGTACGTGACCCTCCGGCGCACGGGGAGGTACGAGGTGCGCCGCTACGAGTCCTTCCCGGCCGCCGAGCGCCCGGCCGGCGGCGCGGGCGCGGGCGCGGGCGCGGGCGGGGCGGTCCCCGTGTTCCGCAGCGGGCGGGCGACGCCGGGGGAGGGGGACGGGGAGGGGACGGTGAGCTTCATGCTCCCGCGCGGCGGGCCGGGGGGGGCCGGGGACGCCCCCGCGGCGACGGAGAAGGCCCTCGGCGTCGTCGCGGCGCTCCGCTTCGGGGGCCGGGCGACGGAGCGGGAGGCGCGGCTGGCGGCCGAGGAGCTGCGCGAGCTGCTGGACCGCGAGGGCCTCCGGGCGGCCCCCGGGTACGAGCTCGCCCTCTACAACCCCCCCGGCGGGCCCCTCCCCCCCTTCCTGGGGCGGAGCGAGGTCCTCCTCCGGCTGCTGAACTGGGACGACGCGGCGGGGGGGCCCACCAAGGCCTTCGCGCCGGTCCAGTGAGCGCGGGGCGGGGCGGGGGGGCCGCGCCCGCGCGTTTGAACCGGGAGGGACGGGCCCGCGGGCGGGGGGGGGTACAAAGTGGGGCCTGCCCCGTCCGGGGGGGGCCTGGGGCTCAGTAGAAGCCGGAGAAGGTGGCCTCGCTGAACTCGCCGAAGGTCATGCCGGGCTCCCAGCGCCCCACGCGCGCCTGGGCCTCCCTCCCCGCGGGCGCGCGCATCTCCTCGGCGAAGTCGGGCTGCAGGAAGACGGCCAGCGTGCCCCGCGAGACGCCGGGCGCGGCGGGGGCCCGGACCAGGTGCGGCGTGGCCCGGAGCAGCCCGCCGCTCGCGACCTGCGCGCTCTCCCCCAGCTGGAACCCCAGGTGGTCGGCCGGGATCCGCGCCGGCACCTGCCGCCCCGACGGCTCCACGATGTAGAGCCCCGCCGCGGGGTCCGGGCCGGGCACCGCCCCCGCGCTGTCGCCGCCCGCGAACCACATGGCCGACGTCAGCCCCGTGAGCGTCCCGTGGTCCGTGTGCGTCGCGCACCAGTCCCCCGCGCCCCCGTCCCCCGCGCCCCCGCCGCCCCCGCCGGCCCCCGGCGGGAAGTAGTGCAGCAGCCGCGCCTTGGGGTTGCGCGACCTCCGCAGACTCTCCTCCAGGGAGGCGTGCCCGGGCGCCCGGGGGGACACGTAGGCGTCGCACGCGCGGGCGAGGAGCAGCCCGACGCCCGCCACGGCGCGCCCCAGGTCGGTCATCGCGTCGCGGAACCCCGGCAGCGCCGCCTCGCCGGGCCACCGGTTGTCCCCCAGCAGCCCCGGGTAGCGGTCGCGGCTCCCGGCCGCCTCCTCCGCGGGGGTCAGGGGGGGGCGCTCGTGGGCGGGGTTGGCGTAGAAGGAGCCCTTGGAGACGTCCGGGCGGCCCCCGGACAGGGTCTCCTTCCCGTGGCTCCACCCGAAGCTGTACCGGCTCCCCGGGTCCTCGCACCCTCTGCGCCGCGGGGGGCGGGGCGCACGGCCCGGCGGGGCGTCGGGGGCCGCGGGCGGGGGGGGCGTGAGCGGGGGGGGCGTGC
>Ga0181582_10003313_pt1 | contig 12957 bp, 6 predicted proteins | sample 071ome_32_FD_132438 | JGI IMG/M metagenome (GOLD analysis project Ga0181582, IMG submission 132438) | Coastal salt marsh microbial communities from the Groves Creek Marsh, Skidaway Island, Georgia - 071405AT metaG (megahit assembly) | ecosystem: Environmental > Aquatic > Marine > Intertidal zone...
CCCCCGGCCCCCCCGGCCCCCCCGGCCCCTCGTCCCCGCTGTCGTCCGGGGACCACAGCGCCCCCCCCGCCGGCCCGGGGAGCCGCGTGACCCGCCCCGGGGACACGCCCGGGGGCGCCCCGCGGGCCCCGCACGGCGGGCAGAAGAAGAGGTCCCGCACGTCCCCCCAGTCGAGCCCGAGGCACGAGGCGTGGTAGGGGGCGTCGCAGGCGTCGCAGAGGAGGAGCTCGTGCTCCGCGTGGGCGCCCCCGCACAGGCGGCAGGGGGCGTCGTCGCCGGGGTCCGCCGCCAGGAGCCCGAGGGCCGCGGCCTCGTCGAGGGCGCGGGTGTCCGGGCGGAGGTCGCGGTCGGGCACGGGCACGGGCGACCCCCCCCCCGCGGGGAGGAGGGCGGGGAAGCGGCCGTTGCAGAGGGGGCAGCGGTTCGAGACGCGCGCCCAGGCCTCGATGCAGGGCCCGCAGAACTCGTGCCGGCAGCCGGCCACGCCCGACGCGGCCCGGGGCGGCACGGGCTCCAGGCAGATGGGGCACGCGCCCGGACCGCCGCCCGGGGAGGCGGGGCCCGGCGCGGGGCCCGGCGCCGGGCCGGGGCTCGCCTCGCCCGCCGCGCCGCCCCGGCCGGGGGTCGCGCCGCCGCGCGCGCCCCTGATCTGCGCCATGAGCCTCCTCACGAGCGCGGCGCCCTCCTGCGGCGGGGGAAGTCGCGCCCGGGCCTCGTCGCGCGCCGCGGAACTGTCGCGCCCCGGCCCCCTCCGCGGAGCGCGCGAGTCGCGCGCCGGGGGAGGTGCGGCGCGCCCCGGGGCGCCCCGCCGTCGCGAAGTGGCTCTCCCCCGTGTCCCCCGGCCGGGCAGCGGCCGCGGGGCAAGCGCCTCGCCCCCCGCGAAGGAAGTCGGGCCCGCGCGTGGCCCCTGGGGGGGGGGGGTTGTGTTTGTGTCTCACCGACCCGTCCGCCGCCTCCTCCCCGCGCGGGAAGAATTTCGAGGCCACCATCGCCCCGCAGGAAGTGGACCCGCGACGGCGCTCGCCCTCGCCCTTGCCGTGCCGCCGCGGCCGGTCCGGGCGACGCCGGAGATTCGGGGGCACGCCCCCCCCGCTGGCCGCGTGTCGTGCGCCCGACGCGGGCCACCCCCACGGGGCCAACCCCCCGGGGCGCCCGACGGGGGCGGGCCGCGCCCCCGGCCGGCGCGGGCGGGGGTCGCGTGGCCCGCCCGCCCCCGGCGGGCTCGCAGACCCGACCGGCGCCCCCCTCCCCCCCGTCCCGAGTCGCTCTCCGCCACCCGCAGCGGCCCAGAGCAGCAGGGATGTCATCGCGCCCGATGCTCCTGAAGACAGCAGCCGTCGCCGCGCTTCCTCGGTCGCTGGGGTCCCAGAGCATCGCCGTGCGCCTCCCCGTCGCCGCCGGGCGGCCCTCCCAGCGCGCGTCCCGCCCCCTCCGCGTCGACACCAGGAGAGCGCTCGCCCGGGCCGCCCGGGCCGCGACGGGCGCCCACGACACGCCCCTCGCCCCGCTCGTGGGAGTGCGCCCCCGCCAAGCGCTCCCCGGCGCCCGCAGCCCCCCTCCCGTCCGCCGGGCGCCGGGCGGACGCCGCTCGCCCCGGGACCGAGCCCGGGCCCGACGTCCCCCCCGCCCCGACCCCTCCCCCGCAGGGCCTTCATGGGCGGCAGCGTCGGTCCCCAGGGCGACGCGCTGGGGCTCCCGCCCACGGACCCGGCCCTCGAGGCCGCCCGCTCCCTGCTCCCCGCCCTGGGCCCGGCGCTCCACAAGGGGCAGGCCGGGAGGGTGGCCGTGGTGGGCGGGTGCGCCGAGTACGCGGGCGCCCCCTTCTTCGCCGGCATGTCCGCCCTGCGCACCGGGGCCGACCTCTCGCACGTCTTCTGCACCCCCGGCGCCGCCCCCGTCATCAAGTCCTACTCCCCCGAGCTCATCGTCCACCCCTACCTCCCCGAGGGCGCCGCCGACCCCGCCGCCGCCGCCGCCCGCGTCGCCGAGTGGCTGCCCAAGTTCCACTGCGTCGTCGTCGGGCCGGGCCTGGGGCGCGAGGCCGGGGCGCTCGAGGCCGCGGCGGCGACCGTGGCCGCCGCCCGCGAGGCCGGGGTGCCCGTGCTCCTCGACGCCGACGGCCTCTGGCTCCTCGGCGCCCGCCCCGACCTCGTGCGGGGGTACGCCCGGGCCGTCCTCACGCCCAACGCCGCCGAGCTCCCGCGCCTCTGCAAGGCCCTGGGGCTGCCCGAGTCCTGCTCCGCCGCCGAGCTCGCCGCCGCCCTCGGCGGGGTCACCGGTGAGCGCCGCGCCCCCCCGGCCCGCGGCCCCCCCCCCCACTCCCGCCCCTCGTCCCGGCCCCCGGCCCCAGCACGGAGCTGCCGCCGCCCCGCAGTGGTGAAGAAGGGCGCCAGGGACGAGATCTCGGACGGGGAGGTGACGGTCGAGTGCGGCGAGCGGGGCGCGCCGCGGAGGTGCGGGGGGCAGGGGGACGTGCTGTCGGGGGTCGCCGCGGCGATGCTGGCGTGGGGGGTGGGGGGCCGCCCCGGGGACGCGGGGGTCCCGCGCGCGGGGGGCGTCCCCGCCACGGTGGCGGCCGCGTACGGGGCCTGCGCGGTGACGCGCCGGGCGGCGCGGTGGGCGTTCGAGGGGCGCAAGCGCAGCATGGTGGCCGGGGACGTGGTGGAGTTCGTGGGGCCGGCGGTGGACGCGCTGCTGGACAGGGGCGGGGCCGGGTCCGTCGCGGGCAACATCGGGTTCCAGGCGTGAGGGGGGGCGCGCGGAGGAGGCCCTGCCCGCGCCCGCGCCCGCGCCGGGGACGGCTGCCGGCGTCGGCCTTCTCGGGCGGTTCAACTCGCGGGAGCCCCGGGCGCGGGCGCCGCGGGGAGGCAAGGGGTGGGGCAGGGCAGGCCGGCGCCCGTGCGCCGGGGCCGCCGCGAGCGAGGCGCCGTCAGGACCCCGGGAGCAGAGGGGCGGGGGCGCCTACCACTCCATCTCGTCCATGCCCTCGCACTCGTTGATGTCGAAGTCGTCGTCGTCGTCGTCGGCGACGAGGCCGTTCTTGACGAGGTGGGCGTAGGAGACGCCCGAGGCCTCGTCCCTCATCTTGATGGGGAACTGGTCCTTGGACTTGTCGGCCGCCACCTCGGCGTAGATGCACTCGCCCTCGGCGTACTCCTTCTCCTCGAGGATCTGGGCGGCGGGGAACACCGTCAGCACGGCGTCCACCCAGGCGCGGGCGGCGAGCTTCTCCTTGATCACGTTGGGCACGTGGCAGAGGAGGGAGAGCTTGTCCGTGTTGTACGACAGGAAGATCTTGCCGAGCTCCTTGGCGCCGCCCTTGAGCTCGCCCTCCTCAGGGTTGGGCTCGGCGTTGGACCCGTCGAGGGCCTGGTACATGAGGTCCTTGTCGCCCTCGGGCTCGTCGAGGGACACGGTGAAGAACTTCACGCCGCCCATGTCGGAGAGACCGGTGATGTCCTGGCCCTTCTTGCCACCTGCGGCCCGGGGGGAGGGGGCGGGGGGGTCGTCCCCTGCGCCGGGGCAGCCCGGCGGCCCCGGGGGTCGCGGGGGGCCGGGGGAGTGCGGCGCGACGGGGTGCGGCGGGGGGGACGGTGCCGCGGGAGCGCACGGTCGGGCGACCTCCCGGCTCCTTCGGACGGCTGCGGGGCTCGATCCGCGAGAACACCCCGGGGCGCGGGGCTGGGCGCGGGAAGGCTGGGGAGGCCGTGCCCCATTGGGGGAGGCACCCCGGGCTGCGGGTCCCCTGGCCCACCCCCACCGACGGCCGCATCGCCGGACGGGGTAAATCGCCCGTGTCCACCCGTAGTCAGGACGGGGGAGGTGGATTCCCCATCCCGGGACCGCGGGGACGGCGCGCAGCATTTCCGCCTGGGCCCACGCCTGGCCGGCCGGCGGGGAGATCCCCGTACCCGGCGCGATGGGGCGGCCTGGCTACGCTCCTTGAAACGCCGAAAAGGGACGGAGCGGGCGCCAGCACGGCGCAAAGATCCTCGGCGCTAGGGATATTGGCGGGACGAGGTCAGCTCGCGCCCGCGGGCCGACACGGGCGGTGGCCCGCGCAAGCACTCCCCGGTAACAACGGATATATGCGCGCAAGGGTTCGACAGAGATGAGACTCACCCTCCTTGAGGGCCTTGGCGATCTTCTTAGCGTCAGCCATGGTTGTTCTGCTCGTGACGGGGCCTGTGAGAAGCGCGTTGGGTTGAGGCAGGAGGCGGGGCGGCGCAGGGGCACTTGAGCCAGGGGCGAGTCGCCATCGCGCCCCGTCCCAGGGCGGACGGCGCCCTCGGGAAGACGCTGGAACACGAGCTGGAGAAAGTCGTCTGACGGGGGGGAGGAGCGCCCCCTTTCCACTGAACGGAGGGCCGAGGGTGTCTTGCCGGCACAATCCCGCGAAGCGTCCCCCTCAAACCCCCAGTTGCGCCTACCCACCGGACCATCGGCCCATTATCGAGCGCCTTGGGGCCTAACCTCGCTCTGTGGACCTCCAGGCACCCGCCCTGGGCCCGCCGTGGACCCGCTTGCGCCTCGAGCAGCCGTCCTGTGCCCGCCGCGAGCTTGCTCTGTGCATCCATGCCTCACTCTTCCCGCGTGAGCGACTCGGTGGCCTCGAGGGCGTCCACGTCGGGGGTGAGAGCGCTACCCCGGCAGGGCCCCCGCGGCTGTCCCCCCCCTCCCCCGGGCCCTTACGCCCTCACCGAGACCCCTCCCCCCCCGCTCGCGAACTCTCCCGCAGACGCCCCCGCCCCCCCGGCGCGCACCTGGCCCCGCCCTCCCCCGGCGGGCCCTCCTCGGCGCCTCCCTGGCCTCGGCCCTGGCCCTGGCCCCCTCCGGCCCCGCCGGCGCCGGTCCCAAGTGCCCCGGCAAAAACGGCTACGCCCTCCAGCAGTGTCTCCGGGAGCTGCGGGCGCAGGACGGGAAGGGCGACGCCCGGGACGAGTTCCTCGAGACCCGCCAGTACGAGCAGCCCGGCACCCTCGTCAGCCTCCCGTCGGGCGTCCAGTACCGCGAGCTCCTCGGTGAGCCACCCCCTCTGCCGCCCCCGCCCCGGCCGACGTGGACCTCGGCCAGGCTGGCGACCCAGCCCCGGCCCCGGCCCCGGCCCCGCCCCCCCCGCCCCCGATGACTCCCCCGCTGACGCCCCCGCCCATCGCCCATCGCGGATCGCCGGTCGCCCACCGCGGATCGCCGGTCGCCGATCGCCCGTCCCCGGGGGCCGCGCCGCAGAGGGCACCGGGAGGGCCGCGGAGATCGGGTCGGTGTGCGAGGTGACGTACACGGTGTACCGCCTGTCCACGGGGGCGTACTTCAAGTACAGCAGCGGGGGGACGCCGGTGCTGCTGTGGGGGCTCGGGTACGGGTACGAGGGGGCGGACGACGTGGGGAGCGTTTACCGCTTCACCCTGGGGGACCGCAAGGCGCTGCCCGTGGCGGGGATCCTGGGGATGGAGGGGATGCGGGAGGGGGGCCGGCGGCGGATCCTCGTGCCGCCGCAGCTCGGGTGGGGCGACCGCGGGGAGGTGGGCCCCCTCGGCGCGAGCTTCGGGTCCCGCCGGCGCCTGGCCAACCACTATGACGAGGCCCTGCTCCTCGAGGTGGAGCTGCGGAGGGCGGCGCCCGCGGACCCGGAGGCCGCGCGGGGGCTGCGGGAGGGGGAGCGCCTGGCGGCCCCGCGGGTCGTGGCGCGGCCCTACGCCCTCCCGGCGCCCCCCTCGCCCTTCCGGGACAGGCTCGGGGAGTGAGCGGGGGCGCGGGGCCGGGGCGGCGCGCGCCCGCCGCCCGCGCGCCGCTCACGCGGGCCGGGGCGCGGAGGGCTCGCCCGCGCGCCGGGTGGAGCCCTCGTTGTCCCCGGACGCCGCCTGCGTGGGGGGCGGCGCCGCGGTCGCGGGGGCGCCCCCGCCGGGCGGGAAGGCCAGCCGGCGGGCCTCCCGCGCCGCCATGCACCCGTGCGTCACCGACGCCAGGAGGACGGCGCACGACACGACGATCAGGAAGGACCCGACGGCGGCCTCGGCGAGCTCCCGGACCGCCTGGTCGGCCAGCGCCTCCATCTCGTCGAGCTCCTCCGGGTCGCAGACGCACCCCTCGGCGTCCAGGAACCACAGCTGTCCCAGGTCGAGGCACCCGGGGAGGCAGGCGCGCGGGGGGGCCTGGGCGGGCGCGAGCTCCGACAGGTCGCCCCCGGCGCCGAGGCCCAGGGAGCCGAGGATCCCGGCCAGGGCGGCGCCGACCGACGCGCGCTGCCCCTCGGAGAGACCCCGCAGCTCGGCGGCGAGGACGTCCAGCTCGGCGAGGAGCCGGGAGGAGGCGTCCGAGGCGGCGCCGATGGCCGCCTGGACCCCGTCCCGCGCGGCCTTGGCAGCCTCGCGCGTGATGGCGGCCATGGTGAGCCACGAGGCGACGGCGGCGAGGGCCACGGCGGCCACGGCGGCGACCGCCAGCATGGCCCCCAGGGCGAAGCCCGTCGCCCAGGCCAACGTGCGGTACATCCACTCGGGGTGGGTGGCCGCCGCGACCCCGCGCAGGACGCGGTCCTGGCGGAAGCGGAGGACGGACTGCACGAGGGCGTTGAACACCACGACCCCCACAGTGCAGCAGAGGACGACGAGGAACACGGTGAAGGCCGCCAGCACGGCGTCCGCGGGGGTCGAGACGTCCACCCCGATCACGTCGAAGACGAGGACCGTGGTGCCCCTGGCGTTGACGCTGGCGATGAACCAGAGGAGCAGCGCGCCGACCAGCACCAGCGTCGTCACCAGCGTCGTCCAGGGGAGGAGGCGGGCGCCGTTCCTGCAGGGGGTCTGAGCGTGGGGAGTGGGTGGCCATCGCGTCCGCCGGTCAGGCGCGGGCAGGGAGTCTTCGGTCGCGCTAGCGATCTGTGAAACCACCTCCCATCGCGTACGCTGCGCTGGGGGGGCTGGATCCCCCGCGAGGAAGCGCGCGGTCAGTTCCCATGGCGGGAAGCGAGCGCTCACAGCAGGAGCACACACGACCCTGCGCCCCCCGGCTTTTGCGTGTGCGGGGCGGATCCAGTCCCGCTGCCGCCGCGACGCTGCGGACCATCATCTACTCCCTCCGGATCCCGGCCCGAGAGTCGCGAGGACGGGGTGCTGCGGGCAGAACCCCCCCGGGAAGGGGCTCGGCCGAGCACGCCGAGAGCGATCCCCGCACCAGGGGACTCCCGGCCACTGCTTTGACGCGAGCGCATCCTGCCGGCTGGAGTCTAGCAGCGAGTAGCGGGATGCGAAGGGCTGGCCGCGGGGGCGGGGTTTCGCTAGGACGAGCGCGTATTCCCCCTGGCCCTATTCAACCGAGTCGGACTTGCCGCGCTCAGTCGTCCAGCAGGGAGTCGAGGAGCGCCTCGGCCTGCTTGCGGCTTAGCCGGGTGATGAGCTCCTGCATCTGCACCAACGACTCGCGCTCCATAGCCCCGGACCGGGAGTAGAACTCGCAGCACTTGCGCACCGCGGCCGTGACCCCGGCCAGGGACCCCCCGGTGAGGGCTTGCTTGGCCTGCCCCAGGGCGCCGGGCTCCCGGTCCACGACGACCCCGACCAGCAGCGCCGAGTAGCTCTCCGTGGCGGCCAGGGCCCCGCTCTGCTCCGCCTCGCTCAGGTCCTCCAGCGTCACCTCCATCGCGTCCGCAGAAGTGCCCGCGCCGCGCCCCTGGGCCGCGGCCTCCGCCTCGGCGCCACACGCCCCGAACACCCCGCAGAGCATGCGCACCGCGGGGCACCCGGGCGCCGGCCCCGCCGCGTGGGGGGCGTCGGGCCCGTCGAGGCACACGACCACGTCGTCCCCCGAGTCGGTGCCCGGGGCGGCCGCCGAGAGCGCCGTGTCGGCGATGAGAGCACACGCCCGCGGGCTGTGCTCGGCGAGGTTGATGAGGAGGCCCAAGACGACGTTGATGTCGTGGGCGTTGGCGAGTACGTGGGACCGGCGGACGCCCCCGACCCCGGCCCCGGCCCCGGCCAGCATCCCCGACCACAGCGCCAGGAGCGCCAGGCAGAAGGGGACGGTCCCCGCCGCCGCCATCTCCTCACACACCCCGGGGCGGTTGTGGGAGAGGTTAACCGCGAGCCCGCACAGAGCGTGGAAAGCCACCGCGTGGCTGGTGTCCCACGCCTCCCCGGCCGCCGCGGTGGGGGCCCAGGCCGCGCCCGCGCCCCCCCCCGCCGCCCGTGTCGTGACGCTGCGGACCCCCGGCGGGGCGGCGACGGGCAGCACAGCGGCAAGGGCCCGCGGGAAGGGCACGGGGTCCCCGCCGTCCCCGCCGGGCACCCGCGCCTCCGCCATGAAGACGGCGTTCTCCGGCAGCGCGAAGGTCGCGTGCTCGAGGAGGGCAAAGAGGCCGGCCACCACGTCAAGCGCCACCCCGCTGGGGAGGGCGTGCCAGTCGCCGCCGGCCCCGTCGGCTGCGAGCCCGCGAGCGGCGCCGAGGGCTGCCAGGGCGATGCCGCGGAGGACCGAGGGGCGGAGGGCGTGCTTGAGCTGCGCGACAGCGTCCTGGCGCTCCGGGTTGGAGAGGAGCGGGTTGTGGGGGTCCATGGCCAGGCGCAGGGCGAGGGCGGCGACAAATGCGGGGCACCGGAGCGACGCCGCGCTGGGGCGGGACGCCAGCAGCCCCCGGGACCCGAGCGCCGCCAGAGCCGCGTCGCAGCGAGGGTCGTCGGCGGGGAGGAGCGTCGCGGCGGCCCCGCCGCCATCTTCCGGGAAAAGCGCCGCCGCGACGGCGACCAGGTGCTCGCTGGTCAGGAGGGAGGGCGGCATCTCCGGCTGCGTGGCCGCGAGCACGAAGATGGCCGCGCAGAGCCGCAGCGGGGTGCCCCCCAGCCGCGCCGCGGGCCCCCCCAGCGCCGCGGCGAAGCGCGCCATCAGGTCCGCCATCACCCCGTCCTCCCGGAGCAGGGACATGCGCCCGGCGCGGGAGCACACAGCCTCGGCGACCACCGCGGCGCTCGAGGCGGCGACCCCGGGGGCTGTCGACGCGAGACCGTCCAGCGCATACAGCACCGCGTCCACCAGGCCGGTCGCCGACCCCCCGAGCCCGGGCGAGGCCGGGGCCCCCCACGTCCGGCTGCGCACGAGGCCCGAGGGGCCGGGTGGGGCCGCGGGCTGCGAGTCCTCGTCGGGCGTGAACTCCAGGACCTCGGGCTGGCTCGCGAAGCGGACCACCGGCCGCCGCTTCCGGCCCTTGCCCCCGCTGCCACCTGCACCCCTCCGGCCCTCCTCCGGCGAGGCATCCCCGGGGGGGTGGGGGCGCTGGGGGGACCCCAGCGGCTCGTCGCCGAAGTCGAGGCTGAAGGCGTCAGTGTAGGGATCCCGCTCGGGCGCCACGGCCGCCGTCCCGCCCTTCGCCGGGGGGGCAGCGGCCCCCTCGCCGCCCCGGGCCGCCCCCGCCCGCCCCCCCATCTCGTCATCGTCGCCCTCGTCGCCGTCGAGTCGGAACGCCTCCGAGTACGGGCCCTCCTCGCCGGTGGCCGGCGGCGACCCGGGGCCGGGCGCCCCCCGCACCCCCGCTCCCGCCCGCGCGGCCTCCGCAGCCGCCGCCTCGGGCGTCGCCGCAGGCGTCGTGACCCTCGGCCGCTTGGCGGGGGCCCGGGTCGGGGACCCCTCCGACTCGGCTGCCCCTGCGGTCGCCTCCCCGGCGCCTTCGCAGGGTGCAACGGCCGGGCTCCGGGCCGGCCGCCTGGCTCGTCTGGGCGTCGTCGGCGCGGGGGAGGCCCCGGGCGACCCTTCGGGACGGCCTTCCCCCCCACCGCCTGGTGGCGTCCCGGGCAGGCTGCCCCCGGCAGCGCGGCGGAGCGAGCGCCGGGGGTTCACGGACGGCGGGGAGTCCCCGAGCCCCCCGCGCCTGGCCTGCCCAGACACGGCCCCTGTGTCGGGGGTCGCAAGGCCGTGCGGGGCCGAGTGCGAGACGGGCGAGGCCGCCGCCCCGGGGGCCGCGGCTGCCAGCGCGCTGTCCGTGGGCGGGGTCGCGGGGGTCCCCTCACCGTGCCCGGCGATCTTCTTCCCGGTGGGCGATGCAGCCTCGGCCGGGTCGCCGGCGCCAGCCGCTACCCGGTGAGCGTGCACCTCGGGGTCGAAGTCCCCATCGCTCTCCGAGTCGCTCCCGCGGCCCCGGGCTCCCGCCCCCACCGGCCCCACGGGCGCCGGCTGCTTGGTGGCCACCATGAAGATCAGGTTGGCCTGCTTCTTCGAGTCCCCCGCGCCCCTGCCGCCCCCCCCGGTGCCCCGCGCCTTGGCCTTCGCCCTGAGCTTGGCCACGGCCTCTGGGTTCTGGCCCTTCCCCAGGAGGCGGAGCAGGCTCGCCGGGGGCTCCGTCGGCGCGTTGCGGAGGGACAACGGGGCCGCGATCTTGCCCGAAGTCGAGGCCAGGGGCTGTGTCGCAGCCCGGCCGAGGCGGCCGGGCGCGGGCGCTGCCGCCTTGGCCACCGCCCCGCCCCCCTCCCCGCCCTCAGGTAAGGTCGAGGTGTATGTTGCGACCAGGTTGGCCCAGTCGTCATCCGCCGACCTGCCGGGAGGGAAGAAGCGGGTAGGAGGGCTCAGCGCCCGGGATGCGGGAGCTGGGGCGGGGCGGGTCAGGTGCTGCGGGTGGCGGAGGGAGGGGGGCTGCCCCACGCTGCGCGGGGGGCCAACAGGACGCGGGCGCTCTCACCTCGTGCTTGCGTCGTGGTGCAGCGAGTAAGCAACAGCGTCGTTGTTCGACACTCTCGTAGCGCCGTCCCCCCGCTTTTCGTCGACATGAGTCCCGCCTGCAGGAGCACGGGCGTCTCCCGGAATTTCGGGGGCAAGCCGAAGAAACGCACGCCCTGTCGCTTTGAAAAGCGGTAGCTGGGGCGTCTTGTGTGAATACAAGACGCATTATGACACTAATGTTCCTATGACACGCTGTGCAGGATGTGAAACGAAGACCCTCGCCAGGAAATGGCAGAAGACGTCCCCCCACCGTAGCCCTCGGTTTGGAAAAAAAGGGCGCCAGCGGCGCGGGGGGCATCAGTCAGAGGGAGAGGCACGCGTGCAGAAAGCATTCGTCATCGTGGTCCGAATTCCGGCGTCTGGCGCGCCCCGATCACTCACCGCCCTCCCCCGTGGGCCTCCGCTCTCGCCGAGTGAAGGTCTTCATCCCGGCTCTGAGCCCTCCCCAGGGTGACAAGGAGGGACTCTTTCTTCTGGCCAGCAGACGGGGGACAGTGGTAAGTACTCTGCGATTCGGCCGGCGTGAGAAGAGGGTGCCGGACGAGAGCGTTGGCAAAACCGAACGTCTAGTTTTCTAGCTGGCCTTGACGTCAACGGGAAAGCAGCCTGTGGCCCACGGTGGGCACCTCCCCCCTCTCATATACGTGCTCGTTCGAGCCAACGCGGCTCACGTCTCCGAGATTGATCCGACAGTCACCACATCGCCCGCGCACCTGCGCACCCGCCTCCGCCTCACCCCACCTCCTGTTGCAACAGCTGGGACGATTCGCGCTCGTAATGGCCCTGCGCGGGGCCCTGAACCTCCGCGAAGTGGAGGCGCTGGCCAGGAAGGAGCTCCCTGAGATGGTGGTGGGCTACTACGCCAGCGGGTCCGGTGAGGAGGGCGGGGCCGTGAGGAGGGCTGGGCAAGCCCCCGTGCCGCCTCCCCTCCCCCTTCCGAAGCGGCGACCGGCGCCCCCTCCCCGCAGAGTCCGAGGCCTCCTTGAACGAGAACATTGAGGCCCTGCGGCGCTACAAGCTCGTCCCTCGCATGCTCGTAGACGTCTCCCGCCTCGACACGGCCTGCCGACTCTTCGGGCGAGCGCTGAGCATGCCCGTGCTGGTGGCCCCGATGGCCATGCAGCGGATGGCGCACCCAGAGGGGGAGCTGGGCATGGCCCGGGCTTGCCGTGTGGCCGGGGTCCCGATGTGCGTGTCCACCATGGCGACGCACAGCGTGGAGGAGGTCGGGGGCGCGTGGGCGGCGGCCGCCGCCCTCCCGGGGGCGCCGGCGGTGGACCCGGGGCTCTGGTTCCAGCTGTACGTCGTCAAGGACCGGGCATTCACGTACGACCTCGTCCGGTCGGCGGAAAAGGCGGGTTACACTGCTCTCGTGGTTACAGTGGACGTCCCCGTCGCCGGTCGGCGGGAGGCGGACGAGCGCAACGGCTTCTGTCTCCCGGACGGCGTCCGGCTGGCCAACATCGAGAGGCTGGAGGCGCGGCAGAGGGGCGGCGGGGGAGGCGGGGACGCGGCGTCGTCGGGGCTGGAGGCGGAAAGCGGGTCGGGGCTGGCGCGGTTCTTCGCCGAGCAGGCCGACAACACGCTGACGTGGGCCTTCGTGCGTGAGCTCAAGCGGGTGACGGGGCTGCCCGTACTGGTGAAGGGCGTCCTGAGCCCGGGCGACGCCGCGCTGGCGCTGGAAGCCGGGTGCGACGGGATCGTACTGAGTAACCACGGGGGCCGGCAGCTCGACCACGCGATCAGCGCGTTCGACGCGCTGCCCCACGTGGCCCGGGCAGTGGGCGGGAGGGTCCCTGTCCTGGCCGATGGGGGCGTCCGGAGCGGGACGGACGTCGTCAAGGCGCTCGCGCTGGGGGCGGACGCCGTCATGGTGGGGCGACCGATGCTCTGGAGCCTGGCGCTGGGTGGAGCCGCCGGAGTCGCCGCAGGGCTGGGGATGCTCCGCGACGAGCTGCGGAGGACGATGGCTCTCTGCGGCCTCCGGACGGCCCGGGAGGTCCGGAGCGACGCTGAGATCGTCCGGGCGGCCGACCTCCACGCCGGCGTCCTGCAGAGGGTGCGCTCCAGACTTTAAGGGAGGTCGAGCGCGGGATTCCCACCCAGGGTGGGAGGGTGACCCTCAGGGTCCTGCTGGAATCCATGTGGTGAGTCACCGTGACCGCCGTCGGAACTCTGCGCGGGCATCCTTGTCGCGGCTGTGGAGTCGGGAGATCTTCTCTCGTTTATCGCGGCCGCGCGGACCCCGCCTCACTC
>Ga0181582_10003323_pt1 | contig 12940 bp, 10 predicted proteins | sample 071ome_32_FD_132438 | JGI IMG/M metagenome (GOLD analysis project Ga0181582, IMG submission 132438) | Coastal salt marsh microbial communities from the Groves Creek Marsh, Skidaway Island, Georgia - 071405AT metaG (megahit assembly) | ecosystem: Environmental > Aquatic > Marine > Intertidal...
CATACGCGCGCGACGCGCGGTGCGGACGCGCCCGAACGCGCGCGCGATGCGGACGCGCCCGGAACACGCGCGGCGCGCACGCCGAGTCGCCCGAACACGCGCGGCGCTAATGACGAATCGCCCGAACACGCGTGGCGCTAACGCCGAGTCGCCCGAACACGCGTGGCGCCAACGACGAGTCGCGATCGATGAAACGACCCCCCCCCGTGGACGCCACGTGGACGCCACGGACCGCGGCGTCGTGGCACCCATGGGCACCGCTGAGTCCTGACTCAAGACAGTCACCCACACCCGCGCCCGCGCGCGAGGGGGGGTGCGCGCCGGTCGACGCCGGTCGACGCCACTCGACGCCTCGACGCGTCGATCGCGCGTGATTTCAACGCGCTCGTGACGCGAACAGGAGCGTCTCTCGTGCGGTGGGTGCGTCGAGCGAGCTCGATGACGGGTGCGGCCGTGCGCGGTGATAGCATCAACGAGGCGGTGCTCAAGGCGGAGTACGCGGTGCGAGGGCCCATCGTGAACAAGGCGCAGCAGCTGGAGCGTGATCTCGCGAACGGGGCGAAGCTGCCGTTCGATAAGGTTGTGTACTGTAACATCGGAAACCCGCACTCGTTGGGTCAGAAGCCGATCACGTTCTTCCGGCAGGTGCTCGCGGCGCTCGATTGCAAGGGGCTCGCCGGTACGTTTCCGGAAGACGTGGAGCGGCGCGCGGCTGAGTACAGTGAAAAGATTCGAGGTGGTACCGGGGCGTATTCCGAGAGTAAAGGTGTGCTATGCCTGAGACAAGCCGTCGCGAGGGGGGTCGAGCGACGGGATGGGGTGGCGTGCGACCCGGATAAGATCTTTCTCTTGGACGGGGCCTCCGCCGGGTGCCACCACATCATGAATGTGCTCATCAGGGATGCCCAAGACGCGGTGATGTGCCCGATCCCGCAGTACCCGTTGTACTCTGCCGCCTTGACCCTTTACGGCGGATCTCTCGTTCCGTACTACCTGGACGAAGAGCACGGCTGGTCGATGAACATCGAACACTTGAAGTCGCAGCTGGTGAGCGCGCGCGCGGAGGGGAAAAATGTTCGCGCGCTCGTCGTCATCAACCCGGGTAACCCGACCGGAAACGTGCTGAGCGATGAAAACTTACTGGATATCGCGAAATTCTGCGCGGATGAGGGCATCATGCTCATCTCCGACGAAGTGTACCAAGAGAACATTTACAGAGAAGGAAAGACGTTCAAGAGCATGCGTAAGGTTGTCTACGACGGCGGACTCGAAAAGAGACTCGCGTTGCTCAGCTTCCACAGCATCAGCAAGGGTTACTATGGGGAGTGCGGTCGCCGCGGTGGCTTCATGGAGCTCACCGGGGCGTGGGACGACGCTGTGGTGGACGCGCTCTTGAAGCTCGCCTCCATCGCTCTGTGCCCGAACTTGGCCGGTCAAGTGTTGACGTCGTTGGTGATGGAGCCCCCGGTTCCGGGAGAGCCCTCGTACGATCTCTTCATTCGCGAACGTGATGACATTCTTTCTTCATTGAAACGCCGTTCCATCAAGCTCAGCACCGCCTTGAACGCGCTTGAGGGCGTGAGCTGCAACGCGGCCGATGGTGCCATGTACTGCTTCCCGAATTTGACTTTCCCGAAGAAGTTCCTGGACGACTGTGAGGCCGCTGGCAAGGTTGCTGACGTGGAGTACTGCACTCGCTTGTTGATGGCCACTGGTATTGTCACCGTCCCGGGCTCTGGCTTCGGTCAAAAGCCGGGCACGTGGCATTTCCGCACCACTTTCCTTCCGAGTGAGGAGGACATTGAAAGCGTCGCAGTTAAACTTGCTGATTTCCATGAGAATTTCATGGCGCAGTACAAGTGAGCTTCTTTGACGAAACGTTCCAATCGCACAAGCGAAAATGTACGAAATGAAAATACATATAAGATGTACTCGCCCCGCTTAATAGCCAGGAGTTTAGTGATGGAGGATAGAAGCGCGCCCGCTCATTGTATTCGAAATTTACAATCCAAACTGTTCATTGCATAGTACTATTAACCCTTCAAGCAAAGCGCTCGGTTCACACTCCGCTCGAATGCATCGTACTCACTCTCTTCGTCGCCGCCCTCCCGTTTGTGGTTCTCTGCGTGCTCTACACCCGTGTCTTGCATAGCAGTGATCTCACGTTTCACTCCGTTGAGCTGTCGATGAAGCTCTGCGAGTCGTAATCGAATCTCGCGAGCTCCTGTCGGCCTAGGCATTTTCTCCGCTGTTTCATCCTCAGACGAGTGCTGAACAGGTGCCGAAGCAGCGTTTTCAGTGCCTCCTTCGATCTTGGGCTCTTCGACAAACTCTTTGGCCCCTGACTCCTCACTCAGTCGACGAGACGTATTGATAAGGTTGATATCTTCGATGCACTTATTGAGGACAGTTTCGGAGGCGATACTTGAGCCGGGCGGTGTTCCAGGAAGCATTGTGCTCAGACGAGCCTCGTAAATCGGGTAAGGAACCCACACACCGCCACGTTCGAGCACGACTGCATTCTGGCGAAAGCGACCACCAGGGCCGTCGCGACGAACGAGCCCATCGCAAGACTTTAAACGGTTCTCTACTTCCCAGGCATGCGCCTCGAAGTTTTCAGGATCTTTCAACATCAATGGATCCAGAGCATCGATTGGATTGCTAGCGATGCTACGAATAATGCAGGCCGAGGGAGGACCATTATAGGTGATCTCAAGGCCTTGCTGAGTTGTGAACGATACTGGATGTACACGACTTGTTGTCGCAAACTTCACGGGTCTATGTTTCGTGCAAAACGGCGTGTTGTCGACTCGACTGCCAGGACAGCGCCACGCTTTGCCATCGTTGTGCGTACACCTCGCCGCAGATTCTGCAGGTTGAATATTAGCTTGCAGAGCAGCTTGAGTCTCACGGAAAACCATTGCCGCCATCTCGCCGTTTGTTTTCACACCATTTTGCAGTCCGAACGGCGGAATAATCACCAGCTCCGCATCAAGCCCGTAGCATCGTGCCCTTACGATAACACCGAGGGAGTGTCGAATGATATTCATCTCCGTCTCACGTGCGGCTGGCATGGAGCTTCCGGCTTCAGAGTCCTCCACGGTGGACTCGCTGACAGTAACTTCCCTTTTAATGGATCGCGGAAGTTCGACGTGTGGTGAGGCTGCCTTCGCCTTCGACGAATCACTCTTCGCCTTCTTTGCAGGCGGTGGCGATGGACTCACGGGCACCGAGCGATCGCGAGGTGGCGCCCGCTTTGACGATGCGTGCTCAGTCTCCAGTCCGCTAGCGAAAAACGGTTCATTCGATTTCGGCTTCTCATCCAGGGGCGGCAACCCCTCGTTATCTCCCCATTTTCTCGTGATCCATTTCTGCAAATCCCGATCGAATTCCATCGCGTCTTCGTGCGTGATGCCCGTGTCTCCGTCGTTCACCATGCTTTGAACGCCCGTCGTTGCCTGCGATCGAAGCGTCTCCAACGCCCTCAACAGCTGCGAGTACGTCTCATACGGCCCGTCCGTCTTCTTCATCACATCATCTCGAATCTTTCTGCACGCCTCGACCCACGGCGGCCACACCCCCTTCCTCGCCCACGTCGCGAGCTCCGTCATCAGCCGCTTCGCCGCCGCGCGATTCACCCGAGCGCACCGAAACGTCCACGTCCCATCGCTCACCGGCGTCCCCTCCAGTCCGTTCCGCAACCAGTTCTCATGAAATATCCGCATCACCTCCGCCAATTCCGGTTCCGTCAATCGACACGACGGATCGCTCGTCGTCGAGCTCCACGCCCGTTGCACCAACGCCAGCGCCTCTCCCGGACGCGATCGCGCTCGCTCTCGCACCGCTCGCAGGTCCAACGGCGTTCCGCGCGCATTCGGCACGCGCGATTCAATCTCATCGATCGCTCCGTCCAGCGCGTCGACCTCACGCATGCTCGGCGCGCGCGAGAGTGACGGGAGCGATGCCGCTGCCGCACACGCGCGCGCGCGATCGAGCTCGCCGACGCGCGTCGCCACGCGCGTCATGGCGGACGGGCGGGACGCGGGCACGATCGGCGTGGACGCGATCGGCGCGCGCGAACGCGAACGCGAGCGAGCGGCGAGCGGGAGCGGGAGCGGGAGCGTAGGGCGCGGGGCGAGCGCGGTCGTTCCGGGTGGGAAGCGAAGCGCGGCGCGCGCGGGCGTGCGCGCGCTGGAGCCGTTTAGGCATCGGGTGCTGGTAGATCCGACGGTGCGTGAGCGATTCGCGGGCGATTCGTGGGACAGAGACGCGAGCGGACTCGTCGGGGTGGTGATGGGCGCGCGCGGGGGTTCTCGCTGACGGGGCGCGGACGGCGGAACGTCGGCGCGGATGACGAGTGCGGAGGACTGACGAGACGGAACGTGATGGTTACGACGCAGTTTGTGGATGCGTCGCTTCGAAAACTTCGAGAGGCGACGACGGAGATGCTGAACCTCCAGAGCGCGGGGCTCTCGTTCGAGGAGCTATACGGAGCGGCGTACGAGTTGGTGCTTCGTAAGCAAGGGGACGCGCTTTACGACACGGTCAGCGACGCAGTGACAGATCATCTGTGTCTACGTGTAGCTAGTAAGATTGCAGACGTCGCCGGAGACGTGGAGTTTCTCAAAGCGCTCGAGTCTGGGTTTTCGTTGCACTGCCGAGGTGTGGAGATGCTCAAGGACGTGTTCATTTATCTTGATCGCGTGCACCTTCCAAGAAGCGGGAAGGCAAATTTAGAACCGGTAGGAAAGCTTGCCATGTCACTTTGGCGAGAATGTGTGGTGAGTAACCCGCGAATCAGGAGACGGATGAGTTCGTGTATGCTGGATCTGATCCGTCGGGAGCGAGACGGCGAAAGTGTTGACCGGGACACTCTTCGACGAGCGACAAGTATGCTTCTCACCCTGGGCGAATCCGTGTACTGGGACGAATTCGAACATAAGGTTTTAGAAGAGACAAGAGTGTACTACAAAACTTTGGCGCAGAAGCGAATACACATTGACGATTGTCCAACGTATTTACGAAACACTGAAGTAAGAATTGCTCAAGAGCAAGACAGAGGGGACGCTTACATGTCTCCAAGCACGAGCAAGCTCTTAGTCAACGAGGCGCGCCATCAGCTCTTGAAGGAAATGTCGCAGTCGTTGCTACACAACGCGACCAGCGGGATGGTACACATGCTCCGCACGAACCAAATTGAACATTTGTCAAGACTTTACACTCTGTTTTCTACCATGGATGACCTTGACGGTATCCCGGACCTGATGTTCAGTCACCTCAGAGAGGTTGGGAGGTCCATCGTGACTGATTCTGAGAACGATAAAAATCCGGCACAGTTTGTCGAAGAGCTGCTCAAATTTAAGGATAAATACGATAATATCCTGCGTGCGGCTTTCGAGAACAATCGACTCATTGAGTCGCAGTGCAACCAAGCGTTCCAGCACATCGCCAACTTGAACCCAAGATCTCCCGAGAACTTGTCACTCTATTTGGATCAAGTACTGCGTAAACCTCCAAAAGAGCTGAGTCAGAATGATCTCGAGCGTGTCTTAAGTCGATCGATGGATCTCTTCCGCTTATTTCATGAAAAGGATGTGTTCGAGAGTTACTACCGTCAACACTTATCCAAGAGGTTGTTGAACAAGCGCTCGACGAGCGATGACAATGAGCTTGCGTTCATCGCCAGACTCAAAGAGGAGTGCGGATTCACGTTTACTAGCAAAATGGAGTGTATGTTCAACGATATGCTCACCTCGGGAGATTTGAATAGGGCATTCCACGACACACAAGCTGCCTCGAGCTTTGCGGTGTATGTGAGTGTCTCGGTTTTGACGACGGGCGTATGGCCTCCAAAGATGCACAAGTCTCAAGTGAATTTGCCACAAGAATGCAAAGATGTATGCAATGCTTTTGAGAACTTTTACTTGAATCGTCACGCCGGGCGTAAACTCAAATGGCAACCGAGCATGGGTCGTGCAGAACTCAAAGCCAGGTTTTCAAGCGGCGAGTACGAACTCTCGGCCTCAACGTTGCAGATGTGCGTGCTGATGCTATTTAACCGGCACGAAACGTTCACAACCGCCGAGATAGCATCTCTTACGGGGATCGGTGACGAAGAGCTGAAAGTTTGTCTGCAAGCGCTCTCGTGCGTGAAGGGAAAGAACATTCTCACAAAAACGCCTGAAGGCAAGGAGGTGCTCCAAGGTGACATCTTCTGTGTGAACGAAAACTTTTCATCGAAGACTACAAAGGTGAAAATATCGACAATTTCTACTAGGCGTGAGAGCGAAGAGGAGCGAGCAGTCAAGAGTCGTCAACTCACGGACGATCGCAAGTACCAAATTGAGGCCACGATCGTCCGTGTGATGAAGGCGAAGAAACGACTCAGTCATAATGAGATCGTTCTGGAGGTCACATCGCAGGTGAAAAATCGCTTCACACCGACGCCCGCAGATATTAAAAAGTATATCGAAAACTTGTTGGAGAAAGAATTCATTCGACGAGATCCGAGCGACCGAAAAATGTATTTCTACGTCGCGTAATCAGACAGTGTAGCGATATGTAACAACTTTTCATCAAACTCTACGTGCTCTAGGCGAGCAATAAATGATATTCTGTGCTATAGCTAAATTCTAGGAAGATTCACACGTCGTCATCGCTCAATTTGATCGAAGTCGAAAGCGCCTTGGTGAATATTGCGTTGTTTTTAACCATGATGTTGTTGGTTACCTCGCTCAGCTCCTGAGCCACGTGCTTCCTTGCCGCCAAAATACGTTCCACCAGATCGCGTGGACTAACTTCCCGCCCGCCCCTGAGCGCGGCCTCCTCCGCTGCGGCTCCTGGGATGCTACTTCGTCTCGGGTCGCTCACTCTTTTCAGTGGCTGCGCTGCCAGTTGCACCAGCCAGTCATCCATGCTCTTCGTCTCGCTCAAATTGAACGGGTTATCGTGTATGTACGCGTGCAGGTACATGTGCATCTCTCCGTTTGACTCTTGTAAGTAGTGCAAACAATTCTTTAGCGCCTGAATCGTGATCAGGTCCAGGAATTTCCGCTCACTCTGCGTGAAATATGGCGTTCGGTTGCTGTCACTCACGTAATCAGAATCGTCGTCGCCGTGACCTCGCGCGCGCACGGAGGCTCGAGAGGGCTTCACGCGCGAGTGGAACAGTGTCGGAGCCATTTTCGTCGCCACCAACGCTCGATCGAGCGCTTGGATGGCCATGGTGCGGCCCGGCACGTCGCGTTGTTACGTGTTAGTACGCGGCGAGGGGGGGTGGTTCGTTGGTTTTTCGTATTTTTTGAATGTTTCTTCGCACTGATTACAAGTTTCAATAACGAGGAAGAAGTTTCAAGCTGCTAAGCTTAGTTTTGCGACGCATCGCCGACGTCGCGTCAATCTCCGTCACCGAGTACACTAATTCACCACCATACGCTCGCTCAAAATCACCCTAGGAAATTTGAGTTATGCCATCGTTTACGCGTCGGCCTTCTTCGCGACGGAAGACGCGCGGCGCTTGGCGAGGGACTCGCTTCGGCGTTCACGTTGCTCACGCATGCGAACAGCAAGGAGCTTGTGGTATTCCGCAGCCTCAGCCTTGGATTTGGCTTGCTTGGCCTTCTTGACAGCGACTCGCGCGTGCTTGCGCTTGAGGACGAGCGGGGTGACGAGACGTTGGATCTTCGGCGCCTTGGACTTCTTCTTGCCCGTGGCGGATTCGAACTCACGGCGGTAGGTGTTCACGTATTGGCGAACATCATCATCCTTGGTCAACGCGAAGAGCTTGCGAATCTTGCTCGCACGCTTCGGACCACGAAGACGCGGGACTTCGGTGTCCGTGAGGCCCGGGATCTCGGCATCACCTTGCTTGACGATAAGCAAGTTCAACACAGCGATGTCTTGGGAGACGATGCAACCACGGCACGCCTTGCGACGGCGTTCACCCTTTCTGCGGCCGATGCCGCGGAAACCGCTGGTGCCTTGGGACATGAGCAAGAACACACGTTGGTTCGTCAAGACACCTTGCTTCATGCCGAAACCTTGCTTGTCGTTGCCACCCATGATCTTGAAGATGTATCCCTTGTATTCCTGCGATGGAGAAAGCGAGAGAGCGAAAAGTCAGTCGATGCTCAGCATTTATCGCGCACACATTGCTCGATTCACTCGAGCGCGTGTCCGTCGACGCGACTGAGAGGACGCGACAAATGTTCGGGTCTCGCGGAAAGCCCTAAAGGCGCAGCGCACGTACATCGCCAAGTGCATCACCCTCCACCTCCGCGGAGATGCGCTTGTCGTAGAAGGCACGGAGCTTGTTTTCATCCGTGATCTCGATCTTCTTTTGCGCCCCGGTTTGCGGGTTCGCGATGTTGAGCTGCGTCGTCGAACGACACGTTCATTTCGGTCAGTCCCTCGTTCGCCACACATCCATCGCGAGTACCGTTCTCGCCCTCCACGCGTCGCCGCGACGACGAGCCCATCGCTCGCCGATCGCCAAACGCCACGTAAAGAATACATCTCTACGATGGCGCCGAGCGAACCGCTCGAGATCGCGACCACCGCGAACGCCGCCGCCGCGTTCGCATCCGCGCGATCACCGCGCAGGGTTTCGCCCCCGCGGTGAACCGCGCCCACCCGCGCGCTCGCGCCGCGTCAATGCCGCGTGCGCGGACGCGACGCGATGGATGCGAGCACGTTCGACGTCTTCGCCCCGCTCGAGCTCGCTCGCACCTTCATGGTCGCACGAAGCGCTGCGAAAAGAGGTGGAGCCGATGCGCGCGGCGCCGTCTCGTGCGCGCGCCCCGGGGCGTGGCGCGCGCGCGACGCATGTCCGCGCTAACGGGCGTATCGACAGCGCGAATACGCGATCTCGAGACGTCTCGGGTGTCATTCACCGCGTACGCTCGTTGATGGGCCTCCCGATCCTTCAATGCGCATCCGGGCATCCACATGTCCGATCTGGCCCACGAGGCCGCGCGAAGTTCAAACGCGCGCCCGCACGCGCGCGCGCGCGTCGCCGCCATGGCGCTCGCGCTCGCTCGCGAACGCGCGCTCGGGACGGGCGAACCCGCGGCGCGTTTCTCCGCGCGGGCGGATGACGATCGAGAGGATCCGATCGAGGCGGATGAGGAAGGATTCATTCGCGACCTCTGCGCGCGCTGGGCGGGACGCTCGGCGTCGATCGAGACGCTCGTTCGCGCGCTGGGCGCGTCGCGCGACGATCATCCGCCCGTGTACGCGCACGGACCTCCCGTGACTGGGAAGACGAGCATCGTTCGGGACGTGGTGCGACGGACGGGGCGGCCGCATGCGTTCGTGTCGTGCGCGACGGAGCACGCGCCGAGGCTGCTGTACGAAGCAATCGTGGAGGAGCTGACGCCGTATTTGCTCGAGTCAAGCGAGCTTTTGAGGAACGCGAGCGCAGAACAGTTAAGAAAGGCACTCAAGTGCGATAGATATAGCGATTTAGTGGAGATATTGCGGGCATATCTCCCGGGAAGTCCGGGAGCGCGCGCGTGCTACGTCATCGTGGACGAGGCGCAGCGCATGTTGTCATGGCGTGGCGAGCCTGTGGTCAGCGCTCTGCTGCGGTTGGGAGAGTTGAGCTGTCGAAAAGTGATCGTCATTCTCATCGGCGAGCAAGGTTGGGACACGTTCTGCTCCGTGGCCGGGACGACGCCGTATGAAGGCGTGTACTTTCCGGCGTACTCCAAGGATGAGCTGCGGTACATCTTGCTGCGAGAGCGTCCAGTCGACGCGGATGAGATGCTGTACTCTGGTTTCTTAGGTCTCATGCTCGGAACGTTCACGGCGACTTGCAGAAATTTACACGAGCTCCGCGCAACGTTGGGGCCGATTTGGGCGCAGTACGTGAAGCCTTACAATGCGGCGCTTGCTCGAGGCGATCCCGCTCCGGAACCTCGAGCGCTTTACGCCGCACTGAACGCCAAGAAGGCCCCTTCTCTGGAAGAAGAGCGCGAAAATGAGCGAGAGCAGCGAGATCGAGATGGATTGGCGTCTACCGCAAAGCGCGAGAAGCCGAACGTTCACACTGGACTGACGGTTCCTCTGAGCCCAGCGGCGCTGGCCCTGGGTAGAGGAGAGTGGCCGGTGCTTCCGGACATGGCAGGAAGCGCTGCCGGGGGTAGGTTAGACTTCGAGATTCCACGCTTGACGAAGTTTTTACTTCTCTCCGCATTTTTGTGCTCTCACAACTCGGAGGACGTGGATAAGCGCTTGTTTGGGGGGCAGATTGAGGGCCATGTTGCGCGTACTTCGCGCGTTGATCGAAACGCCGCTGATCGAGAGCGCGCCGCCGCCGCCGAAGCTGCCGTAGAATCGCGACGTGTCTTCAAGCTCGAGCGCCTCATCGCATGGTTTCACTTCATCACACGTTCGGTGTGTGATGAACACGGCGCCGAAGTGGCCGATCTCGAAGAGGAACTTCTGAGCGCAGACGTCTTCATGCAGATATCGAGCATGACGCAGCTCGGATTACTTTCGATAAATCGCGGAAGCGCCATGGAGGGTGGTCTGTACCAGTGTAACATCTCCAGGGATTTGGCGGAAAAACTGGCTCAAAATCTCCGGGTTAACCTCGCGACGTACCTCAGATATGTGTAAAAACCAGTACCATCGTAGCATTGACGTACGGTTAACAATCGCGTTTGTCCTCCCCAGGTGTTCTCGGGGCGTGTGAACACACGCGCGCGCGCCGCGCGAGCTCGATCGGCCAGAAAAATATCGAAGATTTATTTTCGGTACCATCCATCGTCCGAACACGCCGCGAAGGACGCGCGATCGCCGTCTAAGATCGCTCGTTCATCGTCTCCAGTCTCGTGGCGGAGCTCTGGCACGCGCGCGCGCGCACGCCAGCACGGTGGTGGTTTCTGAGCGCGGGCATGCCGCGGTCCGGCGCCGAGGACGGGCGAGAGGATGATATAGCCGCTCTGTTTGAGTCGTCAAGCGATCTGGTGGATCCGTTCGCGTGCTTCAGCGGCGTCCTCACGGCGCGCGCGGCGAGTCCGCCGAGAACACCTCCGAGATCGAGTGCGAAGACACGCTACGACGATGTTCCAATCGCGGCAGTGCTACCGCAGTCACCACTGATGCCTCGACACGGGGTGTATGGAGGACATCACTCGCCCCAGCCGGTTCAAGGGTCGCCGTACGGGATGAGCGACCTCGAGAGCTTCGGAGCTGGGCACTCGTATCTTTCCGCGCAGAGTTCGTACGGGACGAGCGAACTCAACAGCTCTGGAGCTGGGCACTCGTATCATTCGCAGCTCAGCACGCAGAGCGACTTGCTCAATGAAATGTTTCGTCTCAATCTTAGTCCCGGAAGTCCGGCATCGAGCTTCGGTGTGGGACTCACTCCGCCTCAGTCTCCGGTGTACGGTGGTGCATCCATGCAACAGCGCGAGGATAGCGTAAAATCGTCTCCGTCGTACAGTCCGCAGACTTCGGTAGGCACGGGATCGCCTAAACAACAACACTCGCTTTACAAGACAGAACTCTGTCGGAGCTGGGAAGAATCTGGCTCTTGCAGGTACGGTTACGAATTGTCTAATCCAAATTGACTCATCGTCTCGCAGATACGGTTCCAAGTGTCAGTTCGCGCACGGTCGCGACGAACTCCGGCCAGTTTTGAGGCATCCCAAATATAAAACAGAGGTTCGAAAATACGTTCTCATCATGGAAGCCGTTTCATCCCACTATAGGTTTGCAGAACGTTTTCCCAGCATGGAAGCTGTCCGTATGGCGCACGATGCCGTTTCATTCACTATCGCTCGCCAGAGGTCGAGGCCGCGTCGATAACGGGTACGACGCAAACGATTCACCGGACCGCTCTCTCTGCATTGATCTCCGGGAAGTCACCGAACGTCCATCCATCGGATTGGAACGACTCATTCCTCGCCACGCCGGCGCCGCTCGATCCGCGGCCTCATCCCCGCGCGGTGGCCCCATCCGAGGACGAATCCTCTCCCACCTCAGACACTCCAGCCGACGTCGAGGACGCGTTATCCGACGACGATCTCGCCGAAGATTTACGCCGCTTACCCGTATTCGCCTCCATCGCCGCCTCGCCCGATCGAGACATATTCGATCGAGGCGCTTCACGATAGCCGTCGCGTCCGCGTCATCCGCGCGTCTCCTTACCCCGCGCGCTCACGCGACCACCGTCGCATCGCACGCTTTCGATACACCGTTCACATTCCTTTATTCCTCATCTCAACCGCCCGTCGCGTTCACGGCCGTCACGCGTCACCTCTCGACGCGCGGCTCCGTCGTCGCCGCCGCCGCCGTCCCGTCGCGGAAGAAGCCTCCAGAAGGCGTTCTCCGGCAGATCTCGACACGCCGCTCATCGTCGCTCGCGCGCTCACCCGTTCGCACCGCCGTTCCGCATGAGCGCGCACATCGATGATGCAAACGTTCCACGCACGCCCGAGCGCGCGACGCGCGTGCGCGCGAAGGACGCGGCGGCGCGCGCGCGAATCGGCGACACGATGGGCCAGCATCGTGTTGGCGATGCGTTCGCGAGTGGTGGTGACGATGTGACGGGGTTTGGACGCGTCGAGGCGCGAGACATGGAAGGTGGGTCGTCTGAGAGTGACGTGACGGCGGGTGGCGCGGTCACGGCGAGGGATCTGGCGGAGGTGGAGTCGTTTCTGGAGACGCTGGATGAATTGCCGACGGATGTGGAGTTGGGAGAGGGCGACGCCGGGTTTCTGGAAGAGTGTCTGGGTTCGCTGAGCGGTTGGGATGGGAGCGGACGGGAAGAGAGCGCGTGTGGGGACGCGCGCGTGGGCACGGCGGCGTCGGATGACGGCGCGTCGTCGTCCAGGGCGAAGGCGTCGTCGCAGACAAACTCAGGGTTGAGCGAGGAGGAGCGTCGTTTGCGTTTGAGTCGTAACAGAGAGAGCGCGCAGAACAGTCGAGCAAG
>Ga0181582_10003324_pt1 | contig 12939 bp, 8 predicted proteins | sample 071ome_32_FD_132438 | JGI IMG/M metagenome (GOLD analysis project Ga0181582, IMG submission 132438) | Coastal salt marsh microbial communities from the Groves Creek Marsh, Skidaway Island, Georgia - 071405AT metaG (megahit assembly) | ecosystem: Environmental > Aquatic > Marine > Intertidal zone...
CTATAAGAGACAGGGTCGTGGGAAGAGTCTCCCTGTCCGGGGAGCTCTCCCCTGGATGTCCCGAGCGGGCCAGGCACCTTCGTGGGCATATCGGGGCATGTAACCGATCGTCATGGGACATTCATGGAGCAAAATATCCAGTTAGCTGAAACCTCCGCACGCGAGTCACTCGTAGCATGCCTTTTGGTGGCTCCGTCCTCACCTAAGCTTGCCTTGCGAGGACGTTGCTCTCCCACCACCGGAAAAGGGTGTGCGGTGCGATTCGAGACCACATAGAGTGTCTCAGCGGAGAGGTTGCCCCGCGCAAGAGGGCGCGTCGGCGCTCCGGTCGAGGGAGGAAAAAGGATGAGTAGTCCGGGTCGGGCAAGGGTGATGTGTGAAACCTGCTCGATATGGTCCATGATACGTTCTAGTCCTCTACCAATCGCCTCATGCGGCTTAGATTTTTACGCGCAGCTCCCGCGCCAGGGGCCAGGCTCTCGTCTCCCTCACTCGCACGCCGAGATCCACATGGTGCCGGGGACTCCGGAATGCGCCTTGCGCGGCAAACTGGGCGTGTACACGACGGGCGACCACCCGGGGGGGGGGCAATGGATGTGGAGCACCGGTGATGGCGACGTCAGCTTCGAAGTAAGAGGCTGTGGGCGCCAAGGGCAGTCCCTCCCTGTTTCACATGGGGCGGGTGGGGAGCAGCCGCTCTGGGGGTCGACCCCTCGCGCATCCCCATCCCTGGGTGCAGGGGCCAGCAGGGCGGTGCGCCGTGTCCGTGAGACTCCGGGGCTTCACGGTCGTCCGAGCTCCCCTCGCGAGCATCGCTGCCGTGAGCCTGACGGAGGGCGGGAGCTCGCCGGGGACGGCGCTCTTCCTGCACGACGCTGGGCCTACCCGGGCTCCCCTGGCGGGGCACCGGCCGTGCCTCGTCGCCGCGTGGGTCGACGGTACCCCGGGCGTCCTCGACGTGATTCTTCAGTCGCTCGCTGCGGATGGGGTCGGCGTGACCCGATCCGTTGTGGAGTTGCGGCCCCGGGCAGCGACGACTGATGCCCCCACAGCCGCTGGGGCCCCCTCCCAGCCCACGCCCGCGCCCGCCGGGGACCCCTCTCAGCCCACTCCCGCGCCAGCCGGAGCCCTTGTTCAGCCCAGGCCCCCGTCCACGACTTCTCTCCCCCCCTCCACGCCAACCGAGGGGCCGTCGCAGCAGCCGAGGGCGAGGGGCCTGTTCCCCGCCCAGGGACACGCCGGGTGGGACCTCCACCCGCGCAAGCGCCAGGCAACATCGGGCCCTGACTCCGAGCCCCCCGCAGCCCATGGGCCGGCCGTGGCAGCGCATGTGGCCCCCGACCAGGGGGCGACAGACGACCCTGGCCTCCGCGGGGGAGGCGCGCCTGAGGCCACAGCGATCCTAGGGAGGTGGCTCTCGGACCCCGCGTTCGCCCGCCTCGTCGAGGAGCTGACGGAGAGGTGGAAGGACGCCATTCTCCGAGCAGCTGAGAGGACGCAGGATAGTTGAGCATGACAGGCGTCCCCGAGCCCGGGGGGTTCTCGGGGCGCCAGGCGTCGAGGGCGTCGGGGGCGAAAGAGTGGAAGATGTTTCAAGCATGGGACCCCTCGAGCAGCAGTGTTTGGGGATGACCAACTCATATCGCTCGCGGTCCCAGTCCGCACGCTCTACACGGCAACGGATCCGCCCGCCGCGTGGGGCGCGAGAGCGCGGGCAGCGACAGGGGTCAGTACGCACGCCTCCCGCAGCTCCTTCTCACTGAGGGCCTCCTCCTCGGACCGAGAGGGGAAGGCAACGCACCAGCGGGTCCCGCGGCGCTGGCCTGTGAGGAGGCCCTCCTCCCAGGCGCCCTCCCGGAAGACCCGCACGGGCTGCCCGGCGAGGGGGGGCACGGGGGCCGCGTCCCCGATGGAACCACCAACCGAAGAAGCGACAGTAGCGATGGTCCACAGGGGATCGAGCTCCTGGCTGCGCGGGAAGTTCGTGTCGGCCATGCGCACCCCCTTGACCCTCATGGCGGCGAGGTCCCATGCCACGGCTGCCTCCCTGGCAGTCGAGAAGACCCCCAGGATGGTGTCGCCACCGCCGCCCGGGATCTCCTTGATGCGGGCGCGCCAACCGATCACCGGGCCGCCCGGGCCACCGGCGCCGAACTTCTTGGAGTTGTCCTTGGAGACGCCGCGGAAGGGGGAGGTCTTGGGCCGGGTCCCCGACTGGAGGCTGTGGACAAGGGAGGCGGGCTCAGGGCGAGGCCTCAACGGGGACCGGAGTTGCCCCAAGATCGGAGAGCACCACGGTTAAGGCCTGGGCATGGCCGCGGTCTCGCCAACCAGGACACTCACCAGATGGGGAAGTTGAGGACCGCGGACGGCCCGTGCCACTGGAACACGGCAAAATCTCTGACCCTGGCCGCGTCCTCAGCGTCCGCACAGTAGCCCAGGACCTCGAGGGCGCCACCCGGCTGCTTCTCCGCCTCCGCCCGCCACAGACCCATCCCGGGGCTCCATACCACCCCCTCGAAGTTTCGCTCGTCGGCAGTCGGGAGCAGAGGCGAGGGTGTGGCCAGGCTGCGGGCGCCCGGCTGCACCTTGGGGGCGGCCGGGGTGCACGGAGTGCTGGGGGGGGCGAGAGCTCTGGGAGCAGCGGCCGTGAGCTGCCCGTAGGTACCCCCCAACAGAGCAGAGCCGATCTTCCCATTCGCCAGTTGAAGGAGCGGGCGCTCATCGTGCCCCAGGATCCCGTCGTAGGGCGGCTGGTACGGCAGGGGAGGATAAGGGAGAGGAGCGAGTGGCAGCGCCATGGACCTCCCCAGCTTGCTGCCACCACCAGAGGGAGCGGTGTGGAAGGCCGCTGGGGACGGGGTGGAGGCTGCCAGGGAGTGGGTGAGGGATACATTGGCAGCCAGCGCTGTGCGCTGTGGAGCCAGACCCGCAGTGAGGCTCCCTCCGCTCACTCGCCCCCAAGGGGGGGCGAAGGCCAGCAGCCCCGTGGTGTCGGGGACGATGGCACCCAGGACGTCGCTCCCGAGCCCAGAGGCGGGGGGGCGAAGCGCGCGAAGGGGCTGCCTCCCCTTGCACGGATCCTGCGCGGGTGCCGTGGCATCCCTTCTCTGGGAGAACATCTCCAGCACGCTCCGCCCCGGGGCACCTGCGGCAGACGGGGCTCGGACACCCCCCAGGCCGTGAATAGCGAGGGCGACTTGGGAGGCGGAGGCGCCCGGAACGATATTCCCGCGCTCGATCGGCCCCTTGTCAGGCTTGGACTTAGCCTTGAAGGTACTGACCTTGGCAGTCATCGCGAGGGAGGCGCCGCCAGCCTTCCTTGAGGCCTTGGCCGCCTTGGGCTGGGGACCGGCAGCCTGGGCCGTCGGTGTCTTCGGGGTGAAGGTGAGGGTCCCGTCGCCGCGGATGTAGTCGCTGCGGGGGTAGTTCAGGTCCTTATCCTCCGTCTTGCCTGCTCCTTTCAGCTCGATGACCTGCGGGGGCGGCGATGGTGGACGGGCAACGGCGTCAGGGGGGCGTCCGTGGGAGAGACGAAAGAGCGCGGTGGGCTGGGAGCACCACGGACCTTCTTGTCCCGCGTCCTCGCTGCCTTCTCCTCCGTCTTGTGGTCCCCTAGGTAGTATATCTTCCCCTGCGGAGAGGGCGCGGAGCGTACGCCGAGGTCGAGGAGGGGCGAGTTCTCTGCAACTCAGAGGGGAATGGGTGTGTGGGCCTGGACCTCACCTCGAGACCGAGCTTGGCCCTCCACGCCCTGAATACCCTGTTCCAGGACACCCCGATGAACCTCGATGTCTTCTGTCTCTCGACGGCTCCGCTCTCAGCTGCTGGCTCCCTGCAGAGACGGCGCATCGCGGGCTGCCCTGTGACAGGGGCGGAGCTTCCCTCCAGGGACACGCTCGGGGACTGCGACAGGGGGCTTACCCAGGGACGGGCACGGGGGTGCCGTGCCGCTCGCTTTCCTTCTCCTGGAATATCCTGGTCTTCAGCTTCTTCTTGGGCTGCCGGGGGGCTTCGTTGACCCCGGACGCGGGGACCTCCTCCTCGGTCTTCGGCGGTCTCTTTGTCTGCGGGCTCTCAGGCCATGATGGGCCATACATCCCGTTGTCGCGGAGAGAATGTCGCATAAGTGAGGCGCAGCGATGAGTAATACGCCACTCACCCTCATCTGCCTGGCTTTAGCGGGCACGACGTAGGTCTGCTCTGCAAGCTCCTGTTTGAAGTGCTGCACGTCGATGCGCTTCACATCGCCGCCTCCCCCGGCCTTCTCGCTGATCAGCACGACCTCGTTGGATGTAGAGTCGATACCAGCGACGTACAGGGCCACAGGGGGCTTGTCACAGTCGTGAAAGACGACGTAGTTGCCCAGCAGGGATGTTAGCTCCCTCTCGGGTGCTGGAGCCGGCGGGACCCGCGATGAGGGATCGACAGCCATGACGACCCACTATATCGCCGATTTATATATTTTCGTGGTGCAGAGAGGCCTGATAAGGGGTATTAAATCGACAAGAGCCTGCGGGGACGGCGATGGTGGACGGGCAACGGCCGGAGCAAGTTGACTTTGAGGCGCCCCGGAAATGACGATCCAGGGCGAGGGAAAGGCACGAGAGCGGCGAAAACTGTCGCTCCCAGAAGTGCTACTCCTTGAAGCTGGCCGCAGGCTCTGGAGGACCCGGGACCCTTCTCCTTCCCAGCAGCACGAACGGTTCAAACGCTCAGGACGTGATGATATCGTGAACGAGTTGCGACACCTCCAGGGTGTCGGCCCGGGCCGTGACGTGGATTGCCACCTGCCCCGCCCCATCGACGCCAAACTTGATCCGGGCCATGCACCGGGCCTGCCCCACGACGCTCCCCGAGAGCAGCAGCGTGTGTGACCGCGCTGTGATGGGCACGAGGTCACTCCCCTCGCACACCCGCATCCCCAGCGCGCCCTTGACCGCCTGCACCGCCTCCTCCAGCGAGTCCCGAGACCCCAGGCCGTACTCCTCGGCCACCTCCGACTCGCCCGGCAGCGCCTCCCAGGCCATCCGGAAGTTGGCCACGGGCTCGTCCTTGATGTAGTCGGCGGCCGAGATGTCGAGCTCCTCGAGCACGTACTCGTCCTCGTACCCCTCGTCCTCGACGTCGCCGGAGACGGGGTCGACCTCCTTTAGGGTGAAGGAGAGGGAGCACCCGACGGAGCCCGTGGCCATCTCCCCGGACCCCTTCTTCAGGCACACGAACGTCGACCCGGCCTCCCCCTCCCCCTCAAGGGGCATCGCGGCCAGGGGGATGGCGAAGTCCTCGGCGAAGCTCTCGGCCCCCGACAGGTCCACCACCACCCTCACGTTCTCCAGCACCTGCTCCTTGATTGTGTTGTAGCACCGGAAGTGCAGCAGCACCGCATCAGCGAACACGTGCTTCACCACCCCGACCTTGTACTCCATCCCCTCCTCAAGCAGCTGCACCTCGGGGCTGCTCTTGAGAACCTGGCCCAAGGCGCGGAGCTCGGGCACCCCGGACAGCGTCTCAGCGTACCGCGCGGCCTGGGCCGCGGCGGCCGCACTAGCCTCCTCGGCCTCGGCGGCCCTCGCAGGCGCAGCCGCAGGCACGTCATCGATCTCAAGCGCCGTCATGGGCACCACCCCCCGCACCACGCTGGCGAGGGACGCCGCTCCCGTCTGGGCCTCGGCTTCGGGGATGGTCTCGAGGTCGAAGGGGTGCTCGGCCCCCGTTTCGAGATACTCGACAAGCCGCGACTCGAGCACGTCCAGGGGCAGCTTGCGCGTGGCAGTGGCGTGGAGGAGCTCAGGGGACATGCGGTCGAGCACGTGGAGGGAGAGGGCGGCGCGGTCGCGGACCTCGTCGTCAGTGTCGTGGAGGGCCCGCCGGAGGAGCGTCATGACGCTGTCGCGGACCGTCTCCACGGCACGCCCGAGCTTGAAGAGCGCCGAGACGGCAGCCGCTCGCACTGTGGCATTCTCGAGGATGACCCGGTTGTACATGAACCTCGTGTACCGGCTGGGCTCGGACGTCTTGGGGGCCTCCTCGCCGAGTAGGTGGAGGATCTGGGTGGACAGGTAGGGGAACTCGCAGTCCTCGATGAACTCGCAGAGGTGCGCTAGGCCGGGCTCCTTGGCCTCGGGGATGGCCTCAATGAGAGCGAGGATGGACTCGACGATGGCCCGCTTGAACTCAAACCCGCCCTCTTCACGCAGTGCGGCGGCGAGGAAGGCCATGAGGGAGCGGTACTTCTGCGGGAACTTGAGGCAGAGGACCTTGATGGCCTGGACAACGACGACCTTGAAGTCGTCCGAGATGTCCCCCATAAGGCCCGTGATCTGCTTGAGGAGGCGATCGACGGACGACTCGGTGCCCGTTTTGAGGAGTGTGGTGATGGCCAGAGTGGCGATGGACCGGTTGGGGTCGGACACGAGGCCCTCGAGGTCCACGTTGCAGGGGGCCACCGCCTCGGGGTGGCGGGCGGCGACGCGCGACAGGGCACGCGCGGTGGCGAAGCGCAGGACGGGGCGCGGGGACGACAGGAACATCTGTAGCACGATGATCGCCGGCTGGAGCTCCTGCAGGGACGCCCCCTGCAACTGCGTGATGGACCTCGCCGCCTCAAAGATGACCATCTCGGAGCGGTGCCTCAGGGAGGCCTCGAGGAAGTCGAAGTAGGGGCGGGGCTCGCCCTGGGTGCCCGGTTGGGAGTCGCGGATAATGTCCGCGACGTAGCGAACGTGCAGGAGGGATGGGAGGGGAGCCCGGATGCCCGCCCGCTGCAGCCCCGCCACGAGCTTGGAGACGGCGAGGCGGTCGCCCTGCCGGAGGGCGTGGAGGAGGCAGATGGCGTGGTACTGCACCGCAGGATGCTCGCTGCTGACGCGCTCGGTGATCTCCGGCGCCCAGCGCTTGATGATTTCCATGTTACCCCGCTCGGCCAGCTTGTATGCTGACACAAGAGCGGCCGAGGCCACGGCTGGGTTGCGGTCCACAATCGACTGCTTGATGTAGCGCTCCACCTGCTGGAGGAGCGAACCGTCGATGAGGGAGCAGAGCACCCGGAGGGAGTTAGACCGGTAGAGGTCCACGGGGCTGTTCATGTCCTTCATCAGGGATGAGATGATGATGATGACCTCGTCAGGGTCGGCCACGAACTCCTTCACGAGCAGGTAGACCATCCGCCTCAGGTGGCGGTCCTGGTGCTGGAAGAGCTTGGTGGCCGAGAAGAAGACATCCGTGGCCTCCCGCCGCGTGAACGACTCCCCCTGGCTCTTGAGGTAGAGCAGCTGGACAATCACAGGCACGCACTGCAATCGAGGGTGAAGGTCGGTTTGGGCTCAGGAACAGTTGCGCGGGGATCCATGGGCAGGGCGACATCAGGGGCGATTGCCAGCGATAGCACCGGTCGAAGACGTGAGAGCTTCGGTACTGACGCGGGCCGCGCGGCGCGACGAGTCGGAGCGAGGAGAGGGCGGTCGCGTGGCATCCTCCGCGTGGCATCCTCCAGCGGACGGGGAGGGGGCGTCGCGCACCTTTGACGCAGTAACATCCCTCTCCCCGAACACCCTCGCGCCTTGCAGGGCCCCTCCCTTGTCGAGACCGTAGAACGGGGAGTATCCTCCTGCAGATGGGGCGGGAGGCACTCGCTTGGAATTTGCCTCGGAAGCGCTTCCCAGGCCCCGGAGGGGGCTGGGAGCGGAGGATCGGCCCTCTACTCCCCGGTAAACTGTGAAAACCATATATTCGGACCTGTTGTCTCGCAGATCGCCGGATTCGAGGGCTGTCGGCCCAGGGAGGCGACGGAAAGGGGTCCCTCCCATCGCTTCAAAAGGACAGAGGAGGATGGCGCTATCAGACTCACCGTCCTCGTCGTCGTATTCATCGCCCTTCTTTCCGTAGGCATTCCGGAGAGGAGCCTGGTTGTCCTGAGCCGTGGCCGCCATCTACCCTCCTCACGCTCCAAGAAGCCAACCCACAAGGTTCCACTGCACTGCGGCGTCGAGCCCCAGGCGGAGAGGGACAGGCGTGCGTCGGGTTCTCCAGCGCCCCACAGCGCGCCCTACGATAGCTCGAGCGGAGTGATCGCGACTGTCCCGTGGACGCGCCGTTGAGGGGGCGGGAGCGCTCGTCTGGCACTGGGGCAACTCGGAGACACCAGGCGGCCCCGGTCGGGCGGGGTGTCCCGACAGAGCTGGTCGAGTGACGGGCGTGCACCCTCCCGAACCCGCGCCCTCGCGGGCTCTTATAAGGCCCCTGCGCCCCCCGTCGGTCCCCGCACTGCCACAGGGGTCCAGCAGCGCGCTAGCCCCTTCGGGCACGAGCCGCCCACGGGCACGAGAGAAGAACGATGCCCAAGGTCCTCGTGATCGGCGGGAGTGGCTACCTCGGCTCGCACCTAGTGCTGTGGCTGAGCAGGCAGGGCCACAAGGTGAGACGCAATGATGATATTAATGGGAACGGCCTCGCGTGTGCCCGACCACGTGCCCCCGGACGCGCTTCGGCCCGGCAACCCAACAGGGGCCCTAATTGATGTGCGCAGGTGCGGTACACATACAACTCGAACGAGTCCAGCGAGCTCATCGACGCTACGTCGCAGGATAACCCCGTGAAGGGGTATAAGGTGGATCTTGGTGAGCGACCGAGCCCGCGCATAAGGTCGGGCGGGGCTCGAAAAACGAACCGCGCGGTTGGTCACCAAAATCTTCGCCGCAACCCCGACCGTGCCCCTTCCCTAGCATCCCCTTGATCAGCACTTTTCTTTTGGGTACATCGACCGAGAGCCGACCCCGTTTCTGGCCCGCAGTGACTGGGGAGGGCCTCGGTGACTTCTTCTCGAAGTGCTCCCAAGTGGATGCGATCGTCAACTGCGCAGCGGTGTCCCAGCCGATAGTGTGCGAGAAGGACGAGGACTTCGCGGCCTCGGTCAATGGTGCGGGCTTCTCCGCGCCCCCCCGAACCACCCGAACGGGGCGCCCGTGCGGGGGAGGCCGGGGAGCCGTCCAGTGCCCTTCCCCCAGCACTCCTCACCCCCTCCCCCCTCGACACCCCGCGCCCTGCAGTGCCGACTCAAATCCTGGAGATGTGCGAGAGGCAGCGGGACGAGAAGGGGTCGTGCCCGCTTTTCATCCACATATCAACGGACCAGGTGTACGACGGATCGTCCAAGGAGGGGGGCATGTGGAACGAGGGGGACGCAACGGCCCCCATCAACGCGTACGGGCGCACCAAGCTGGCCGCGGAAGCGGCCGTGCGGGACCGGTGGGAGAACCATGTGATCCTGCGCAGCAGCATTATCTACGGGCCCGAGTCGCCCGTGCCCGTGGGACGCCCCCTCTTCCTCCAGTTCGTGGAGGGGCAGCTCAAGGAGGGGGTCGCGACCGACTACTTCACGGACGAGTTCCGATCGCCAGTGTACGTGGAGGACATTGCGCAGACGATTTCGATGATTCTGACCCGCGCGGGACTGAGCAACCACGCGCCCCTGACCATGCAGCGCGACGGGGAGTCTGGCGATTTCGTCGCAGAGGGGGCCGTGCCGTTTGGTTTCAGTCGGGTGTTCAACCTGGGCGGGCCGGAGCGGCTGTCGCGGTACGACATGGCGCGGGTGGTGGCCCGGTGCTTCGACTACGAGAATGAGGACGGTCTGTGCGTTCCCAGCACGAGCGCCAGCGCCGACCGGGGGTACCTGTCCCCGCCCGACATCAGCATGGACGTGACGCGACTGGTCACCGAGCTCAAGATCAAGCTGACCACGTTCGAGGAGGCGGTGCGGAAGATCTACAAGATCCCCATGCGCCCCTCGATGCAGCTGGCGCGGGAGGGGAGCGGGAGGGGGAGCGGCGGGGAGGCAGGGGCCCCGATTGCCGGTAATCCAACAAGCTGAGAGATCGGGGGGGGCCGCAGGGGGTTGCGGGGCTGCTGCCACCCCCCCCGATGCCCCCCATGCCGAGGGCGCCCCCGCCGTGGCCGTAGCAGTAGTGCAGTTTTGGAATTCTATCAGGCGTGGCGGCTCACCCCCACCAGGGCCGCACGGGGAGCGCTAGAGACAGGCCCACTCGCCGTCACTCAGCCGGCATGCGCTTGCCCTGCCATTGGCCGCCGAACGCCTCCCGCACGATGTCAAACGCGGCGGGGGACATTCCCGCGACCAGACCCCGCGTGTTGTAGACCCTGTCTCCGGGGATATCCTTGACGTCGTCGAAGGCGGGCAGCTCGTACGAGTACGGCTCGGCGTTGTCAGCCGCGACGAGGAACCCCCCCGCGGCCCGAAGAACCGCCTCGGGCCCCAGCGTGTCCCACCGCTTGGTGCCCTTGCTGGCAAAGACGTAGTGGGACACCTCGCCGTCTAGCAGTAGCATGGCCTTGGAACCCGCCCCCCCGATCCGCTCCACCTTGGACGCGTCCGGCTGCACCTTGAGCGCAGCCTCGCGCACGGCGTCGGTCATATGGCTCCGCGTCGTGGCCACACGGACCTCTCCTGCCCGGGTGAGCCCCTGGGCCGCCCAGCCCTCCGCTCCCGCCTCGACCCTCTCGTACGGCCCCTCCCGCCCCACGCGAACGAACGCCCCCGCCCCGGGCACCCCGACGAACGTCCTCCCCACCCGCTTCCCGCCCCGCTCGTAGAAGGGCTGGTGCACCACCCCGGCTGCCGCCCGCCCCTGGTGAGCCATCCCGATCAGCACGGTGACCCCGGGGGGGTTACCGTATAGGAACTCCTTGGTCCCGTCGAGGGGGTCGATCCAGCAGCAGACGTCCTCGAGCGCCGCGGCACGCCGCTCCCGCGGCAGGCACGCGTGCCACCCCGTCCCCACCAGCGCGTCCCAAACGGCGGTCGCCGTCTCGGACCCGAGCAGCCCCGCGAGAACGGCGCTCGGGTCCTCGCCGCTGCGCCGGGCCTTGCTTTCCGCCCCCGTCTCGAACATTTCCTCCCCGAGCAGCTGCAGCCCTGGGAAGGCTGCCGCAAGGCCCCCGCAAATGACCCTCTCCGCCTCCAGGTCTGCCATCGTCTGGGGGTCCGTGGCCTGCCCCTCGGGTGTCCCCGCGGCCCGGACCTGGCCCGCCTTATCGTTGACACCCAGCTCCCCTCGCTCCAGCAGCGCCATGTACCCCCGGATCACCTCCCCCGCCCTCTCTGCCAGGTGCGCCGAGGCTGCGGCAAACTCGACGATGTACCCGGCCCCGCCCTGCCTGGGGGGGTACATCTCACCCCACGCGCCAGTCACCATCGCCTCGCACGCCCCCTCCCGTCCGGCCCTCTCCTCCGCCGCCCTCCGCCACGTCTCGACCCCCGACCCAGCGGGCACGGCGTCAAGCAGATCGGCCGCCCGGGCCGCCACCCGGAGGAGCTGCCCGGCATGCCGCCGCGTGGCTCCGTAGTTCCCCTTGCCCCACGTCGCGGCGCACTTGGCGGGGGTCATCCCCGGCCACATGGCCCCGGCCAGGAACCGCACGTAGTCAACGACGGCCAGGTCATAGGCCGCCAAAAAGTCCCCCCACTCGGGGACTGCAAGGGGCGCACCCCCTGGCCCGACCCCCTCGGGCAGAGCGGCAACGAGGGACGCGTGGTAGTGTGAGAGGAGCTCCTGCTCGTGCGTCAGGAGGACGTCCGGGTGTACGGACGACCACAGGAGGTAGGCAACGTCCACCGCGCCGCACCCCGGGCCCGACCACTGGAAGTCGACGCACGCCGCCGACCCGTCGCCCGGCGGGAAGAAGAGGTTGGCGGCCTTGAAGTCGCCGTGAAGTAGCGTGAAGAGGCCCGTGCCGGGCGCTGAGAGGGCCTGCAGGCCGGCGTCCAGCTCGTCGGCGCGGGACGCGAGGTCCCGGCCGAGGGTGGCCATGGCTGGGGCCGCGGCCACCGCGGGGAGGACGGGGGCGAAGGCCTCGAGGGTCAAGGCCCACGCACCGGGGATGCGCGGGAGGTCCGCCCGCCGCTTTTCCAGGCTCCAGTACCCGCCGCGCCTCCACAGTCCCGCGCTCTCCGCGGCCGAACCGGCGGCAGCGCCGCACATGCGCGCGTGGAAGCCGGCGAGGAGCCCGAGGGCCCCCCGGGCCTGGGGCAGGGAGAGGAGCGGCGCCTGGTTCGTGGCGCCGAGGTCCTCCATCGCGATCGTCAGGCGCCCCTCCCCGATCTCGTCCACCGAGAAGGCCTGCGGGACACCCGCCGCCGCCGCCCCGCCGCCCCGAAAGCGGGGCGCGAGGGCCAGGTAGAAGCCCGCCTCGGCGCGGTAGCTGGCCCACGTCCGGGCGTAGTGCTCGTCGTCGCGGAAGCGGGAGCGGTCGAGGGCCACCTCTTTGACGACGAGGGCGGCGCGGCCGCCTTCCGCGCCGCCCGAGGGGCGGGTGTAGGCGACGGAGACGCGGTGGAGGGTCGTGTTGGCCTGGCGGTGGGGGGGGGCCTCCGCCGAGACCCCCGTGATGGTGGCATCGCGCGGGATCAGGGGCGACGACTGCGCCGCCACACGGTCCTGCCACCAGGACACCGATGACCACGGCATCTGCCCGTGCGGCGGCGGCGGGGAGCTCGCTGGCGGGAGCGCGCGCAGCCGAGTGCGAGGCGCTGCGCTGCAGGGAACGGATGAGGGGCCGGCGAGGCGCCGGGGCCCCAGCACTAAACGACGCGGAGGACGCGGTGGGGCTCGTCCGTGACTATCGCGGGAAGGGAGACAGGCTGGCGCGGGGAAAGTCCTGATAAGGAGGGTCTCGACCGCCGCAGAGGCACCGGCCCTCATGTCCCCGTTGGGTGGGGTCGCGCACGAAGAGGGATACGCTTCCCCACACGCTCATTCCGGTAAAGAGACCGCACCAGTCCTTCCAGATGAAAACGCGCTGCAATCCCCCCCCCCCCCCGGCGGGGGCGGTGCGGGCCACAGGCCCAGGCCAACGGCCCAGGGCAAACCCCAACCCCCACCCTACCCCCACCCCAGGCCCACTCCCCCCTCCCCCCCCTTC
>Ga0181582_10003331_pt1 | contig 12927 bp, 9 predicted proteins | sample 071ome_32_FD_132438 | JGI IMG/M metagenome (GOLD analysis project Ga0181582, IMG submission 132438) | Coastal salt marsh microbial communities from the Groves Creek Marsh, Skidaway Island, Georgia - 071405AT metaG (megahit assembly) | ecosystem: Environmental > Aquatic > Marine > Intertidal zone...
AGGCGCCCATAGCAACCGCGGCGATAGCCACATCAATGCCATCGGTGTGATCAGAGTAACCAACCGCCACACCAAATTTGTCAGCCATGGCATGCATGGCACGGAGATTCACCTCTTCGATGGGGGCGGGATACTCCGTTGTGCAGTGCAGTAAGGTGATCTTGTCTTTCGGTAGGCCTGCCGCCTCCAAGCATGAGATTGCCTCGCTTATCTCGTCCAGGTCAGCCATCCCGGTAGACATAATCACGTCTTTCTGAAACGAACCGATACGCCTGAGGTAGGGAAGATTCGTGATCTCACCAGAAGGCACTTTGAACCGCTCAGCACCGATGCGAGCGAGGAAGTCGAGGCTCTCTAAATCGAACGCCGTTGAGAAGAATCCAATGCCGCGGGCATCGCAATGCGCGATCAAGGTCATGTGGTCTTGCTCGCTGAGCTGTAAGCGCTGCAACATCGCTAATTGGCTGGTACGAGATGAGCCTTCGCAATCTGCCGCTTGCTCCTGATATGCAGCCAATTCAGCATTGGCAGTAGCCAGCGCATTGGCGTCAAAAGTCTGAAATTTTACGAGATCCGCGCCCGCATCTGCCGCCACATCGACAAGTCGCAATGCCTGTTCGATGTTGCCGTCGTGGTTAACACCCGCCTCTGCAATAATCAGCACCCGATTGGTTCTGGTATCAGCCATGGGCGACACCTCGCTGCCCGCTTGAGGGAGAGCAAGTTGTTGACACACTGGATCGCACTACCGTGCCAGCAGGGATAATTGCACCCTCGCCAATTTCAATATCGTTGTGTAAAACCGCACCCGACCCGATGAAGCACCTTGGCCCAATCTTGACGCTACCGTTCACTCGGGCCCCTGTGGCGATGTGGGTGTGATCTCCTATTGATACGTCGTGCTCCAAAAGCGCCATGGAATTCACTATGCAGTTCTCTCCGACCACACAGGACGCGTTCACTATCCCACCGTGCATGACCATGGTTCCTGCCCCGATATTGGCGTGGCGGGAACAGTAGGCGTTGGGAGAGACAATCACAGGTAAGGAGGCGCCCGCTTTTTTCGCCGCAGCAAAGGCGCGCTCCCTGATCTTCCACGTTTTAATTTGCCCTATCGTGACGAGCACACCAACGCCATGACCCACCAAATCCGCTAACGCATCGTCGGTTCCCAGTATGGGATAGCCCATCACGTGGCTGCCCTCAAAAGCAGGATCTTCAAGGACACCCATAATGCGGTGACTTCCCTCAGCCTCGATCACATCGATAGCAGATCGGCAGTGGCCCCCGCCACCTATCAGAATCAAGTCAGTCATTGCAGCAACTCCGCCAGCTTGGCCGAGGAGGGCAGATTAATAATCCGCTCGGCAATCGACTCGGTATTGGGGAGTAGGGCACGGGGAGCATCTGCGTACATGCTCAGTGTATGCATGGGCTCCCACACGGGCCTTGCCATAAACCCAGCATCATTGAGTGACTGGAGTATCACGTCTCGGGCAAAAGCAGCATGAGGCTCGAGTAGTAACGTGTTCAACCAATAATTGGAAACCGAATGCTCGGGCTCTCGCATAATTCGCAGATCAGGGTGCTCCGCAAACCCGTCGATATAAGCAATAGCGAGCTGTCGCTTCTTCGCGATCCGATCGGGGAGTTCCTCAAGCTGTGACACGCCCAGTGCCGCGTTGATATTGGGCATACGGTAGTTGTAACCCACCCTATCGTGTTCAAAAGCCCAGGGATGCGCGCGCTTGGCGGTGGTAGACAAGTGCCGCGCCGTGTCAGCGAGGTCGGCGTCGTTTGTCAGCACCGCGCCACCCCCGCCTGTTGTAATAATCTTGTTACCGTTAAAGCTTATTGCTCCCAGCAAACCCATGGCGGCACAGTGTCGCCCTCTGTACTGGCTACCTAGCGCTTCTGCGGCATCTTCAACCACGGCGATGCCAAAAGCGTCCGCCACTTCGACGAGCTCATCCATCGCCACAGGGTGCCCAAAAACATGTACGGGCACGATGGCCGAGATAGGGCGACCGGTTTTACGGTTGCATAGCCGACCCGCTTTGCTCTCGCCCACTTGATTCAAGTGCTGGCAAAGCGCGGCGGGATCGATGCCCAGCGTTTGCTCATTAATATCTACAAAATGTGGTACTGCATTCAAATGGCTTACCGCATTGGGCGTGGCAACAAACGTTAGGCTGGGCAGCAGCACCTCTGTATTGGATTCGACACCGGCCACTCGCAACGCCACCTCCAGAGCAGCGGTGCCATTGACCACCGCAACAGCGTGAGCCACGCCACAATGCTCAGCGAGCCGCGCCTCAAATTCGCTGACAAACGCGCCCACAGAGGAAACAAACGTCGAGCGAATGCACTCAACCACCCTTGCCTCCGCTCGCTCCGAGAACTCGGGCTCGTGGAGCGCTAGAGCACCCTGTCTGGCTAGGAAGAGCCCCTCCAGAATCTCAACGACTTCGCTGGCAAGCTGCTCTGCACCGACGAGCGCGTTATGTTCGACCTGCGGCATCATAGGTTGTAGGCGCTCGTTTTGTAGCGCGACAGATTGCTCGGATTCTGAAACCATTCTGCAGTGTATTGGAGGCCGCGCCTCAGGCCCTCATGGCCATCGAATTCAGGGCGCCAGCCGATCGAGTCACGCGCTTTCTGAGTGCAGGCAACCAGGCGTTCTACCTCCGAATTAGCGGGTCGTTCCCGCTCTTCTTGTTGCATGACCTCTACCGAGGTGCCCATCACCTCGGCAATCAGCTTTACGGTATCTCCAATCGATATCTCGTATCCGGTTCCGATGTTAGTGACCTCACCAATACCCGCGTTTTGGCCCAAGACCTGAATAAAGCCATTTGCCGTATCGGATACAAACGTAAAGTCTCGGGTAGGGTGTAGAGAGCCCAATTGGATCTGATTTTCGCCCGCTGCGATTTGTCCGATCACGGTTGGAATCACTGCCCGAGCCGACTGCAGCGGACCAAATGTATTAAAAGGCCGCAGGACCGACACAGGCAGATCAAAAGATTTGTGAAATGACAGCGCCAACTGGTCCGCTGCCACCTTGGTGGCGGCGTAGGGTGATTGCGCATTGAGGGGATGGCCCTCATCTATGGGCACACGCTGGGCAGTGCCATAGGTCTCCGACGTCGAGGTACACACCAAATGCTCAATGCTTTGTCGCCGCGCGGCCTGTAAAACATTGAGTGTGCCCGTTACGTTGGTCTGCACATACGCATCGGGGCTGTTATAACTGAAAGGAATGGCAATGAGCGCCGCGAGGTGCAACACATGGCTACAGCCACTCGTAGCCGAATCAACCCCACCGGCATCACGGATATCGCCAGATACGACCTCAATCTCACTCAGCACTGTCTCTTCGAGACTGTCGAGCCAGCCCCAAGAGTTAAAAGAGTTGTAGTAAACAAATGCACGGACGTCATAGCCTGCCCTCACCAGTTGTTCGGTGAGATGCGAGCCAATAAATCCGTCTGCGCCTGTTACTAATACCTTGTTTGCCATGATTTGATTGCCATTAACCGCGTCTGCTTTTTTTCCTACCTTGGCGGTCTTTTTCGCAATGAGGCTCCAGGCTGAAACGGGGCATCAAAGCCCTGACTGAACGGGCTCGCTAAGACAAAACCGCATTACTTGTTAAAATTCCCCATATTGCTCCATGTGTCAGCAAGTGATTCCCGAGTGCTGTTGAGCTGCTTCACCAGTGTCTCCATCACGGTAAATTGTGAGAGATAGCGCTCGTAAAGGGCTTCCATACGTGTCTCAAGATCAATGAGCTCCTTGCTATAGGCCGAAAGCTCTTTTCTGGTCGACTCGGTTCGCTGAGCAAAAATGCCATCGATGGAGTCCGTTAGCACTTCCAGCTTAGCGATTGCATCGATTGCCAAACCCTGTGATTGCCCGTCATATCGGGATTGGTTGTTAGTGCCCGCAGAGAGCATCGTGGAGATATCCTCAAAATTAGAGGCCGCCTTGGCGTCATAGGCCGTCTCACTAAACTCCAACTCGCCGTATCGTGTTAGCGTCACGCCGATATCACGCAGCCCAGTAATACTTCCCGAAGGTGTCGAGGAATCCTGCGTTACCGCTTTGTATACCGTGTCTCTGACGGTCCGAATAACCGCCAAGTCCCTCGCAAGCGCGCCTCCCACCTCCTCCTCTTCTGAATCGGGGTTGGAGAGCTCCTTGAGTGCAAACTGCACGTCGTTGTAGGTCGTGACCAAGCTCTGAAGCTTTGTCTTCAAAGTGGAGCGGTCGCTGGTAACACTGATGGTTGCTGTATCCGACCCTGAGCTCACTGCATTGAGGGAGACCGTCACACCGGCTATGACGTCCGTGAGCGTGTTGCTTGCCCTCTGGAGCTGCACGCCGTTGTAATAAAAATCGGCATCGCTCGCCTCTTGATAGTCTTTTGGCGGCGTGCCTGAGGAATTATAGGAGGCATCATGGAAACCTAGGTCGTCGCTACCCCCCCCAAGAGTGGTATCGACGCTGAAGCTATTGGCTGCACCGGTTTGACCTTCAAGCATGATCTGGTATTGCGTGCCACTGGAATCGAGCGTCATAAGAGTTGCCGTGATCCCGAGCCCCGCCGTATTGATAGCGCCTACAATGCCGTCCGGCGTGTCATAACCCGCAGCGATATTGATGGCTGTAGTGGTTCCGGTCGTCTCCGGGATCGTAATGTTGATTGTGAAACCGCTTCCTCCATTGATGGATTGGGAGGTTGAGGAATAAACATCCGAGAGATTTCTTTGCGCCATTGCCAAAGCATCCACATGAATATCCGAGAGCCCACTATTTGCGGCTCCATCGGTTGAGACGATTGAAACGACGTTCGAGTCAGAGCTGATGGCGTTGGGCGTAGCCAGTTCGCTCGCATCGTTGAGACCATTGAACTCGTCAATTAGGGCCTGAACATTAAACTTCAAAACGGCGAGTGCTGAGATCTTTGCCTCTGCGGCTTCCTGCGAAGCCGTAATCTTCTCCTCAGCAGGGATTTGTTCCACATCGGTCAAATCGCGGGCGAGCTTGACGATATCGATTCCAGAGCCGCCTCCCAGCGTCTGCATAACCGTTGATGCAATGTTATCGGTAGCCATGCTTATCTAACCCTCACGCCAGTTGCGTCATCTAACGTATATAGTTAAATAGCGAGAGCTGACTTAGCTTGGCAAAGCTGGCTTGCAGCGCCTGTAGGGCCACTGACTCCTGTGTCAGCTCCGTCACGGCGGTGGCATAGTCCAGGTCGTCCTCCCGTTGCAGTAATTCGGTCAGACGAAGCTCGGTATCCTCGGCCACCGCACGTTGGGTTTCTATGGCAACAATTCTTCCGGCCATGGTCCCGTAAGAGTTAGTCAACCGCTCGCTGATCGCGTTAAGAGTTGGGAGCGCCGATCGAATGCCACCACCATCGTCAGTCGTAAGATCCGCCACCAGAGCGTCCAGGGTGGCAAAATCATCAGCTGAAAACAGCTCCGGGCCCAGCGTGTTAATGGTCATTCGCCGCACATCTGAGACATTCAGTTCGAGCCTGCCATAGTCACCCTTGTACTTGACCTTGACCGTACCATCGTCATCGGTTTCCTCTACAAAAGCGGGGCTCTCGACTTTGTTTCCCGAAAAGATGTAGTTGCCATTGAGATCCTGCGTGTTCGACAGGTTAAGGAGCTCATCTCGCATCGCCCTGACTTCAGCGCCAATCACCTCTCGATCCGCCGCCGCCAGTGTGTCGTTACCAGCCTGAATAGTCAGCTCTGTAATCCTCTGCATGATTTGAGTCATCGAAGTCAGCACGGTTTCTTCCGAGGTCAACCGGGTTTCTGCAGCATCAATATTTTTTTTATAAACACCCTGAAGTTCTTTTGCAGCCTCCAGCCGAGAAATGAGATCCGCCTTAGCGGGATCCTCGCTCGGATGCAAGATCTGCTTGCCGGATCCTAGCTTGGCTTGCGACTCTGCAACTTTGTTTTGGCGGGCCTGCATTTGCTCGGCGTTAACGCGATAGTACTGTGCTGTTGAGATTCTCATCGCTCAATCAACTCGCTTGAAGTAGTGTGTCGAAAAGTCGCTGGGACATCTGTATCACTTGCGCCGCAGCCTGGTAGGCCTGCTGGAATCGAATCAGATTGGCCGCCTCTTCATCTAGGTTTACACCAACGGCAGATTCCCGGCTCGCTTGTGCCTGATCACGAACCACCAACATCGCCTCTTTGCCCAGCTCCGCCAGTTGCGCGCGAGACCCTGCTCCCGTCACGAGGTCGCGATAAGCGGCAGAAAAGGTTTGGCCTGCGATAAGCGGTGCGCGACCCAGTTCGATCATCCGTAATATGTTTTCATTGCTGCCCAGGCCATCAGTGTTGGCCTCAATGGTGTAGGTGTCGCCCCCCTTTGGCACGTTGTTGAATTGGACCCGGATACCCTGATAATCAATGTCAGCGCCAGCGGTATACAGACGCTTTGCAACCATCGTGTCGGTTGCGGTGTCCCAAATCTCGTAAACGCTATTTGAAGTGAAATCCACTCTAAAAGGCGCTGCCGGAAAGGTCCGGGGCACCGACTCAGGTTTGGCGTCGGCTCTGAGCGTGGCATCCACCGTGCCCGATCCTGTGACGAAAATCGCCAGATCATCAGCGGCGGGACCGTCGATCAGCACGCCAGTGTTGAGCGCCATGCGTCCCAGATCAGCAGGAGAGCCCGAGCCAGACAGCGTCAGCGACATTTCAATAGGCCTATTTACACCCATGTTTCGGTTGGCTAGGTCATTAAACCCCAAATCGGTATCGGCTGTATCGACGACATCGCCTTTGTAATCAAGGGGATAATAGTCAGTGACCGTGGAAGAGATCGTAAAGTTGTTACCCATACCAGTAGTGTCGCGCAACGTGATGCGGTAACCGCCCGACTCATCAGCAACAAGTGCGGCAACGATCCCCGGTATCGACTTGCTCTCAGCATTGGCTGAGTCATTGAACCCCAAATCTTTGTCTTGGACAGGATCGTCATCAGCATCCAGGACAGGGTTGCCGTCAGCATCTAATTCGTAATAATCGGCGACAGTCGACGACACGGTAATTACGCCGTTACCCACGCCGCTAGCGTCACGGAGCCTAATGCGGTAGTTACCCGAGTCATCTTGAAAAAGCGTCGCGGTAACTCCCGCACTCCCAGCATTGATCGCAGTGACGATGCCTTCGGCCGTATCACCGCCTGCTTCGATGGTGATCGTCTCGACGCTGTCATCGGCTCGTGTCAACGTCAGGGCAAACCCCTCGCCGCCGTTCAAGGTTTCGTCAGCAGCAGCAAACGGATTGGACACCACTTCGTTGATCGCGCTGACGATGTCCTGGGGGGTATCGGCATCGTCTTCGATATTCACCGTATATGGAGGAGGGTCGGCTAGGTCGCCCCGGGAGTCCCAATCAAATCGCGTTAAAGTGATACTAAATCCAGCACCTTCGTTTAAGGTTTGGGAGGCAGTCGAAAAGACGTTGGAGACCACCTCCTCCCCCGTGGCCGCGATCCGGTAAGTGCCCTCGTAAGCGCCGGAAACGAGGCCCAGAGACGTCAGCCCCGACTCACCATCAGCACGGCCAAGTATAATGTTCTCGCCCTCGTGACCGGCGGTATTGGTCAAAACGATTCCGGTCTCACCGATCCATCCCGCCCGCACATTCGTCTGGCCAGACACCGCATTAATGGCCTGAATGATTTCGCCGACGGTCGCATTGACCGCGTGATTAATGGTCACCGGGGCAGCAGCACCGCCGCCTATCGTCAACGTTAAAGTGGGATCGATCTCTTGGGCTCGCACCTCGTTGAAGGCACTGGCCACCACATTATTAGCGGTCAGCGCCTTGAATTCTTCGTTTAAGTAGTCTGCCATCTTGGCAGCAGAGAAGGTCTCCCCCGGCCCGAGGGTCAGCGCGTCAAGGGCAATAGTTTGCTCCACGTACCCGTTGGCATCGGCAGTAGCATCGCCCGGATCATAATAGGTATTGCTAAAGTTCACTGCGCCGTCAGCCACAAGCGTCTGTGTCTCGTCCTCAGAGCTATTCACTGTCGCTGACACTGTCTTCGAAGCGATAAACGCGGATTCGGTATAGGTGACCTGCGTGATCAGGCCGGTATCAGGATCCACAGCAGGATTGGTTACCGTCTTGGCACTGTTCGAAATACCAAACCGCACAGTGGTATCGAGGTAGGCATCTTCATCGGTCTTGTTGAGATAAAGGTCTGAATACATGCCTTCCCCGAAACCATTCTCTCGCAGTAACAGTGAGGTCTGCTCAGCAAGGCTCAGCGGGATTCCAGTTGAACTCGCGACATGCACACCCTCTCGCGTCAGCACCTGAATCTGTTGGTCGGAGTCACTTTGAATATCAAAGAGCACTTGGGCTCCCAACGTGCCCTTGGCCACTTGAATCGCGGGCCTTTGGCCACCCGCCTTGATGGTCACGTCCTGGCGTGTCTGGGTCGTACCCTCGTTGGAGAGCGCGTATCCGTACTGAAATCCCTTTGGTTGCTCATCCTCCGGGACAAGCTCAAGGGAAGCCTCCGCACCCGAGGTATTGGCAGAACCTGGTGTCTGTCTCATCGTGGCCGCTGCCGCGACACGATCAATATCTTTAATCAATACCTCAAACGTGCGAGCGGGCCGATCCTCTGTATGAAAGATCACCACATCACCGTTTTCGGGCTCTCCCGCGAGGGTAATACTCATCCCCATAAAGGGCTGGTCTTCCCCAGAGCTGATAGCACCCAACCTTTCCCGGGTCAGCAGGTTAAGCACGTCCCAGCTTTGTGTGGCCTCGCGATAAATGAACTCCAATGCCTCGGTCGGTGCAACAGCGGGGTCCGTCACTTTGGCCCAGGCAGACACCGCGCCATTGGCGGTATCCAGGTTGGCAACAAAACTAGTAGACGTTCGAAACAGATCGCCGCCAAAATCGCCCTCGGCATCAAGACCACTGCGATGCACCTGATTGGCCTCTTTCGCAAACGAGCTGGCCAGGTGATCGAGACCTACCCGCACCGGCCGCAACACCTCCGAGCGAAACGCCATGGCACCGCCGATGCTTCCGCCTGGCGCACCCGGCAACGGCCGCTTGGCGCCGTAAGGGTCAAGAATCAAACGCAGATCGGTACCGCCCGTCTTATCACTTGAAAAGATAGCAATGTCTTTTGATGCAGTCGGGGTGACGATTTCGAAACCACGACCAGACCCTCCCAAATTCACGATGACCTGGCCACTTGGCAGCTCGGTCACGCCAAGCTTCACCAGGGCCGACATATCTCGCAAAATCGCATCTCGTTGATCGAGCATACTGGGTGGCTGATCAAGAATCGACGTTTTCCGATTCAGCTCCTGATTGACCTTGAGTAACTGTGTCGAGAGGGCGTTCAGCTCTTTTACGGATTGACGGAACGCCACTTCCGATTCCTTGGCGATGGTGTCAACCTGCAACGCGATATCGTTAAACCGCGCCGCAACGACCTCGCCGGTGTTCAGAAAGTCCGTGCGTAAAGGTGCTGATTTGGGATCGGTACTGAGCTGCTCTGCAGCATTAAAAAAGTCATCCATCGCATTGGCGAGGCTGACACTTTCGGTACCCATAATGTCAATAATGCGGTTGGCATATTCGATGACGGGCTCGTTAACCTCCAGTTCACTGGTGGCATCACGCAAGGCTCGCTCGATAAATTCGTCATAAGCGCGCCCAATTGCCTGGGCCTGGGCACCAGAACCAAAACTGAAAACGCCTTCCTCTACCGGAAAGCTCTCTCCTATCTTGAGCTCCCGTCGGCTATAGCCGGGCGTATTGACGTTGGCAATATTGTTACTGGTCGTGGACAAGGCCTGCCGGTAAGCATTAACGGCCCCGCTGCCGATGGAGAGGATATCAACCATCTCTCAGCGCCCTCGGCTACTGCGCAGAGGCGAGCGATTGATAAGCGCTCACCCCCATCCCCTTGCGGGCTGTTGCCAGACCACCGGGATTTTCAAGCTGCTGCACCAACCAGTTGGTGATACCAAAAGCCTCGGTCTTGGCCACTGAGGTGGCTAGCTCCGCATCAAACATCTCCTCGTAGCTGTCGGCGGTGGATGAGTCCCACAGGCCGCTCTTCAATTCCTTGCTGGCATCGCGCATCGACTTGAGCATCATCTGGATAAAAAATGCCTCGAACTGCTGACCCACCTCTCGGGCCGCAGCCATTTCATCCTCCTGCGCCTTGGCTCTCAGCTTGGCAAGGCCCTCAAAGTCGTTGTAACTGGCAACCACTGCGTCCATCAGATCACCACCAGCTCCGCTTTCAGGCTGCCCGCACTTTTGAGGGCTTCCAGAATCGCGATTAATGAGGTAGTTGAAGCGCCGCTTTGGTTAATGGCATCGACGATGTCACGCAGATCAACCGAATCGTCGATCATACCGGTGCCGCCTGCTCCCTCGTTTACTTCGACGGTGGAATTGGCTACATCGCGTGTTTCAACGCCTCGCCCTTCGGTAAAGGGTCCGGGTTGCGACACTTCGTTGAGTGTCGACACACTCACGCTGACCGTGCCATGCGATACGGCAGCTGCGGAAATTTTGACCTGCTGATTGATTACCACCGTCCCGGTTCGGGAATTGATGACGACCTTGGCCGAGGGTATGCCGGGCTCGACTTCGAGGTTTTCGATCATCCCTACGAAACTCACCCGCTCAGACAAGCCCACCGGTGCTCTTACCGCAAGCGACACCCCATCGAGCGCAAACGCCGTGCCGTCACCAAAGACCTCGTTGATCTTCTCGGTAATGGCCGCGGTGGTCGAAAAGTCGTTGGCGTTAACGTTAAAAATGAGGTGGTCGCTCTTGTCAAAAGAGTTATCGACCTGACGCTCGACCGTAGCGCCGTCCGGGATTCGCCCCGAGGTTGGAATACCAATTTGAACGCTGGTGCCGTTCTGTTCTTCCATCACACCTGTGACGGTCAACGGCCCCTGGGCCACTGCGTAGGTCTGACCATCGATACCGCGGAGTTCTGTCATCACCAGGTTCCCGCCTCGCAGGCTGGTTGCCGTGCCGAGTGCGGAAACATTGACATCCACCACCTGTCCGGGCTTGGCAAAGGGTGGCAAGGTTGCCGTCACCATCACAGCGGCCACGTTATCGACCTGAATTGGCCGCCCGCGAGACTGGGCCAGATCATAATCATCGTAGGGGTTGGTGGTAACGCCGAGGCTCTCTAGAATGGCCTTCAGACTCTGGCCGGTGAACGTCGGATCTTTACCGTCGCCCGTGCCGGCCAAGCCGACCACCAACCCGTAGCCCACCAGCTGGTTACCGCGCACACCACCGACATTGGTCAGATCTTTAACCCGGTCTGCCTGGGCGGTATTCACTACCAGACTCAGCACCAGAATGCTGACCCAGAGAAGAGATTGTGTTATCCGATCCATCGCGCGCTACTCCAATTACAGCGGCCAGTATTTGAAAAGCAGCTGGGTAATCCACCCCGGCTGCGTCGATTCAGCAAGGTTGCCCGTGCCGCGATAAGAAATTTGTGCCTGCGCCATACGAACCGATGAAATCGTGTTGTCTGGCTGGATGTCCCGGGTACGAACCACCCCGCGAACCTGAATAAACTCGGCGCCCTCGGTGAGTGAGAGCTGCTTGCGCCCTTCGATCACCAGATTGCCATTGGGCATGACCTCGGCCACCATCGCGGTGATCACGCCAGACAGTGCGTTGGCCTGTGCGGCAGTGCCCGTACCTTCCGACGAAATATCGGCAGCGGTCAGGTCAATCGACCCGCGCACGTCACCCCAAAATCCATTGGGCGAGAGCAGTGAATCGGTCCACGCGCTGCTCAATGCATCATTGGCGGCCTTTCGCTCGGTAATCAGCGAGGTGTTTCTGGAGGCCTGCGTAGATTCCGCGAGTACGATGGTGACAATGTCGCCCACTCGCCACTGGCGCTGACCTTGAAACAGCGACATGTGCATGCTGTTGCCCAGGATCGAACCGGTTGGCAGCGCGTCCGCCTGAGGCTCGAGGGGCCGAATGGGTGCAAAGTCCATGCTCTCCTCAAGCGGCGGCTTGGTGGCGCACGCGGCGCAGCTTCCCATAATCACCAGCATGCAGATAAAACGAATCATGTGATCAGCTCACTATAGGTTCTGGTTCAGGAAGCGGAGCATGCCGTCTGCCGCGGCAATCGCCTTGGAGTTCACCTCGTAGGCGCGCTGGGTTTCGATCATGTTCACCATTTCCTCAACCACGTTAACGTTTGATGCTTCAAGGGAACCCTGAGCCAGCTCGCCAAAACCGGCGAGCCCTGGCGTGCCCGTTTCGACTGGTCCACTGGCTGTGGTTTCGCGATACAGGTTGCGGCCAATGGGCTGCAAGCCGGCATCGTTGATAAAGCGCGACACCTGAATCGTGCCGATCTGGCTACTACCACCGCCATTTGCCAACTCGACACTCACGGTGCCGTCACGACCGATGGTGACTGCCGCGGCATTAGTGGGGATATTCACCGCTGGCACCAGCTGTTGGCCGTTAGCCGTAACCAACTGACCCTGATCATTTAACTTGAATGAACCATCCCGGGTGTAAGCGAAGGTGCCGTCCGCCTGCAGAATCTGAAACATACCGCGGCCCAGAATCGCGATATCCAGCGCATTCTCTGTTGCCACCATATTGCCCTGTTCATGCAGCTTTTCGGTTGCAATGATGCGAGAACCGGTACCCATCATCAGGCCCGTTGGTGCAATCGTCTGTGCGTCGGCGGAGGCGCCGGGCTGTCGAATATTCTGATAGAGCAGATCTTCGAACACCGCCCGATCTTTTTTGTAGGCCACCGTATTCACGTTTGCCAGGTTGTTGGCGATAACCGTCATGCGCCGCTGCTGCGCGGTGAGTCCTG
>Ga0181582_10003332_pt1 | contig 12927 bp, 6 predicted proteins | sample 071ome_32_FD_132438 | JGI IMG/M metagenome (GOLD analysis project Ga0181582, IMG submission 132438) | Coastal salt marsh microbial communities from the Groves Creek Marsh, Skidaway Island, Georgia - 071405AT metaG (megahit assembly) | ecosystem: Environmental > Aquatic > Marine > Intertidal zone...
GGGGGGGGGGGGGGGGGGGGGGGGGGGGGGGGGGGGGGGGGGGGGGGGGGGGGGGGGGGGGGGGGGGGGGGGGGGGGGGGGGGGGGGGGGGGGGGGGGGGGGGGGGGGGGGGGGGGGGGGGCGACGCTCGGGTGGCCGGCCGGAGAGGGGGAGGGCGACGCCGCCCAGGCCGCCGGGCGCTGGGACGAGGAGCTCCGGTGCCTCCGGCTCAACCTCCGCCGGATCCGGGAGATGGAGGTGCCCCCGCTCGACCTCGCTGCGCCGGCGGCCCCCGCCGCCGATCCCGGCCCGCCGGCGCCGCCCCCGCCCGACCGGGACGCGGGCGCGGCCGGGGACGGAGACGGGGCCGGGGACGGAGACGGGGCCGGGGACGGAGACGGGGTCGGGGACGGAGACGGGGACGGGGACGGAGACGGGGCCGGGGACGGGGACGGAGACGGGGACGGGGGCAGGCCCGGGCCGTCAAGAGCCCCGTCGTCCGTCATGAGCATCTCGCGCAAGGTCATGGGGAGGGACGGGTCCGTGCTCAGCAAGGAGTGCACGTCGAACTTCGAGGACCGGCGGAGGCGGGCGTCCTTCTCGAGGTCCATTGCGAGGGTAATGTCCCGAGCGCAGGCGCCGACGGGGGAGGGGCCGGCGGTGTCGGGGGAGGGGAGGCGGTGGAGCTCCGAGGCGGGGCCCGGCATGCCCGGCGCCCGGGGACCCGCGGGCCGGGTCCCGGGCGCGGTACGCGACGTGGGCCGGGCGGACGTCCGGGCGGCGGGGCAGGCCGTCGACCCCCTGTCGGCGCGCGAGGCTCCGGGGCCGCTCCTGACCCCCCCGTCCTCCCCGACGCGCGGGCGGGGCGTAACCCCCGCGGCGTGCGTGGCACTCACGCCCACGGCGGCGGAGGACGGCCTCCCTCTCCTCTGGGACCCGCGCCCGGCGCGTCGGAGGGGGAAGAGCAGGGGGAGGTCGGAGGGCCGGGGCCCGCCCCCCGACGACTCGCCCGGGGCGCCCCCCGCGGAGCTGGAGGACGGCGCGGCGGCCCCCGGGGGGGAGCGCCCGTGGCCCCGCGGGCTCAAGGGGTCGCTGGTCCTGTACCTGTGGGCCTGGGGCCCGACGCTGGTGCTGGGCGTGGCCGGGGCGACCGTCCTGACGCAGGCGCTGCGGACGGGGGTCGACCTGTGGCTCGCTGGGTGGGTGGTCGCGGACGACGACCCGGATACCTTCGCGCTGCGGCGGTGGGTCCTCGGGCTGGCGGCCCTGGCGTCGGCGTGCGCCCTCGCGGCCCTGGCGGGGGGCCAGCTCTTCGCCACGGGCGTCCTCCGCGGCGCCCGGACTCTCCACGGGAACCTCCTGCGGGCGCTCCTGGAGGCGCCGCGGGCGTTCCTGGACGCGAGCCGGGCGGGGGAGGACCCCGGGGGCGCGCTGGCGTCGGACTTCGCGGCCGTGGACGAGCGGCTGCCCGAGTCGCTGGGGGCGCTCGGGGTCGGCGCGCTGGACCTCGCCGTGTCGGCGGCGGTGCTGGTGTGGGTCGAGCCCCTGCTCCTGGCGGGGCTGCCGCTGGTGGCGGTGGCGTGCCTGCTGGTGTGGCGGTCGTACCGGAGCGGGAGCCAGGAGATGCGGCGCCTCGAGGCGTCGCTGCAGGCCCCGCTCCTGAGGCTCGTGCACGACGTGGCGAGGGGCGGGCCCGAGATCCGGGCGCTGGGCCTGCAGGCGTCGCTGATGCGGGAGGCGCGGGGGGTGGTGGCCGGGGCGGCGGCGGCGAGCGGGGCGCACTCGGTGGCGGGGCTCTGGCTCGCCGTCCGCCTCCACCTGGTGGCCTGGGCCACGGTCACCACCGTGGCCGCCGTCGCCGTGCTGCGGCACTCGTCGTACCTGCCCCTGGCCGAGTCGGCGGAGCGGGAGGCCGCGGGGCTCGGGCTCTCGCTGCTGTACACGCTGCCGCTGACGGGGGCCCTGCACACCGTGCTCGCCTCGGCCGCCGAGGTGGAGGCGGAGGCCGCCTTCCTCGGCCGCGTGAGGGACCTGCTGGCCCTGTGCGGGGCCGGGGACGGGGACGGCGACGGGGCGCCGGGGGGCGGGGGCGGGCGGACGCTGGAGGCGCAGCTGCGCGCGGCCCTGCCCCGGGGCCCCGGGTGGCGGGTGGAGGAGGACCTCGGGGAGCCCCTGGGCGCGGGCGCGAGGCTCACCGGCCTGGGGCTGGTGGCGGCGGGGCTGCGCGGGGCGGCGGCGGCGGCGGCGCGGCCGCTGGCGCGGGGCGCGTGGCCGCTCCGGTGGGCCGCGGGGCGCGCGCGCGGGGCCGTCGGGCGGCTGCGGGCGCGGGCCGGGGGCGGGGCCGGCCCCGGCGGGTCGGGCCGGGGCCCCTCCCCGGAGCCCCCCCGCCCCGGGCTCCCCCCCCCCGGCCAGCGGGAGCGCGGGTGGCTGGCGCGGATGGTGGCGGCGGGCCCGGCCCCGGGCGGCGTCGCGCGGGCGGCGAGCGCCGCGGCGACGAGCGTCCGGGCGCGCCTCGAGGGCTCCGTCCCGAGCCACCCCGGGCGCCCCGTCCCCCACCTGTCCTTGGAGGGGGTCTGGCTCCGCTACTCGCCCCGCGCCCCCTGGGTGCTGCAAGACCTCACCTTCGACGTGGCCCGCGGGGAGGAGGTGTCGATCCTGGGGCGCACGGGCGCCGGGAAGACGTCCATCTTCCACCTGCTCCTGCGGTTCCACCGGCCGACGCGGGGCGCGGTGCGCGTCTCGGGGGAAGACGTCGGCGCCATCCCGGCCTCGGACCTGCGGACCTACGTGGGGACGGTGGTGCAGGCGCCGGTGATCCTCGCGGGGTCCCTGCGGGACAACCTGGACCCCACGGGGCGCTTCGAGGACGCCGAGCTCGCCGAGGTCCTGAGGGCGGTGCAGCTCTGGGAGCCGCTGCTGCAGAGCGGGCGGCACGGGGCGGGGGCGGCGGCGACGGGGCGCCTGCTGGGGCGCGGGCGCGGGCGCGGGGACGGGGGCGCGGGGCGGGGGGGGCGGGCGGTGCCGGGCGGCGCGACGACCCCGCGGCTGGGCGGGGGCCCGCAGGCCCCCGGGGCGCGGTACCCGGCGCGCCACGACGCGGCGCTGCCGACGCGGCTCTACAACCTGAACCCGGGGGAGGCGCCGCGGTCGCGGGAGGAGGCGGACGCGGTGCGGGAGGTCCTGGACGGCCTCGCGGTGGACCCGTTCACGCTGAGCTTCGGGCAGCAGCAGCAGCTGGGCCTGGCGCGCGTGCTGCTGCGGCGGCCGCGCATCGTGCTGATGGACGAGAGCACGAGCAGCATGGACCCGCTCACGGCCGCGGCAGTCGGGGTCATGTGCCGGCGGCTCCTGTCCGGGTGCACGGTCCTGCAGGTGGCCCACCGCCTCCGGCCCGTCATGGAGTCCAACAGCGTCCTGCTCCTGCAGGGCGGGCGCGTCGTCGAGTCCGGGTCGCCGCGGGCGCTCATGCGCGACCCCGCCTCGCGCTTCGCCAAGCTCGTCAAGATCTCGCGCGACTTCAACGAGGGGGAGGTCGACTACTAGGGGCCACGCTTGCTTGCTCGTGTTCTGAAGTCAGCTCCCTGTGAAGCTCCCTATGAAAGGGGGCGATGTATCAAGCGCCCGCCCTGGTCGAGGCTACCCTCCCCGGTCGAACCAAACCCCATCCCTGGCCGGGCCGCCCCCCCCGCCCCGGTGGAGTCCGGCCCGGCGGCGCTTCGACCGCCGTCAGTCGATGCGGGGGATGTCCTCCTCCCCGTCCGGCCCGCGGCCCTCCCGCTCCCGCCTCCGGCTCGCCGAATCGTCCGCGATCTGCCGCAGGACGTCCGCCAGCGACGCGCTCGACCCGCTGAAGACGGGCCCCTCGACAGGGACCCCGCCGGGCGGCTCGGGCGGGCCGCGGCGGCCCCAGGTCGCCCCCATGCCCCCCGCGTCCAGGTCCGGGAGGGGCCCCGGGGAGCGGGACCCCCCCCGCCCCGCTCCCGGCGACGCCGCCCCGCCCCGCAGCGCCTGCAGCGCCGCCGCCGCCCCGTCGTCCATCCCGATGCCGACCCCGTCCGCGTCCTCCAGCGCCCGCTCCAGCTCCCCCGAGGCCTCCACGGCCGCCGCCGCGGCCCGGCTCGCGCGGTCCAGCGCCTCCATGACGCGCTCCTCGGCGCTCACCCGCCGGCTCAGCAACTCCCCGGCGCCCCCGCCGTCGCCCCCGTCCAGGAGCGCGGCCAGCCGCGACCGCCACCCGCCCGCCGCCGCCGCCCCGGCCCCGGCCCCGGCCCCGTCGCCGTCCTCCCGCCACTCGTCGTCGTCGAAAGCCGGCTTGCCCGCGGGCGGCCCCGCCGCGGGGGCCTCCCCCCCCTCGGCCCCCTCCCCCTCCCCCGACCCCGCCCCCGCCCCCGCCCCCGCCGGGGCCTGCGCCCCCTCCCGGCGCCCCCGCGGCCACACGGACTTCCAGCCGACCACCGCGGCGACCTCGCCGCCGGGGATCGTCTCCCGCTCGAGGAAGTCGAGCGACTCGGGGGGGTCCTCGCTCTCGCTGTCGCTCCAGGACGCCGCCGCCTCGGCCGCGCGCTCCTGGCCGATCCAGAGGGGCGGCGCCTCGGCGGCCCCCGCGGCGGATCCGGCGCCGGGCCCCGGGCGCGCGACGCCCTCCTTGGCGTCCGCCACGCGCCGCATCGCGAGCAGGCGCCGGTCCGGGGCGTCCCGGTCGAGCTCCACCCGGAGGGTGGCGTCCGTGGGGATGCGGGCCCCGCCGAGGACGGCGGCCCCGGGGGCCCCGCCCGCGGCGCCCCCGTCCCCCCGGAGGGCCCGGCGCCCGAGCTCCACCTGCCGCAGCAGCGCGATGTCCTCCTTCTCGGCGCGCTCCTTCACCTCCTCCACGCTCGACGCCAGCGACGCCAGCTGCCCCTGCCACTGCCCGACCGACTGCGTCAGCCCCCTGGCCATGCCGTACAGGCTCGAGGACCCCTGGGCCGCCAGCGAGCTCAGGCTGCTCCCGGCCGCCTGCACCGTCCCCGTCACCACGTCCGCGTCGAACACCCGCAGCGTCAGCGCCGACGTCAGGTCCCGCTGCAGCTCGAGCAGCTGCTCCCGCTCCTCCGGCGCCAGGTCCGCCTGCACGGCCTCCTGCTCCTCCCGGGCGCGGCGCTCCGCCAGCGAGCGGGCCTTGCGGGCCGCGTCCCCGGCGGCCTTGCCCGCGGCGTCCCCCTTGCCCGCGGCGTCCCCCTTGCCCGCGGCGTCCCCCTTGCCCGCGGCGTCCCCCTTGCCCGCGGCGTCCCCCTTGCCCCCGCCCTTGGGGGCCCCGCGGCGCCGGCCCCCCAGGATGCCGTTGAGCTGCTCGCCCAGCGCCTCCATCTCGGCCGTGGCGGCGTCGATGCCCCCGAGCGTCCCGGGCACGTCCTGCTGCATCATCCGGGCCATGGCCTCGACCTCCTCCGAGGCCCGGGCGGCCGCCTGGGACGCGGCCTCGACCTCCCGCAGCGTCCGCTCCATCTGCGCCAGCACGGGGCGCAGGGCCAGGACGAGGGCCGAGACGCCCGAGGCCGTGACGAAGAGCCCGGCGGCGAAGAGGGCCCCCACGGCGGCGCTCGTCACGGGCGCGCGCGCCAGGTCCTCCGCGGGGGCCGCGGCCCCGGCCTCGGCCTCGGCGCGGCGGGCCCGGCGCCCGCGGAGGGGCCCCGCGACCTGGGCGACCTCGTGGGCCGGGGCCCGGGCGGGGGCCGCGCGGGGGTCGCCCGCGTCCGGGTGCGCCGGGGCGGGGCCCCTGCCCCCGCTGACCGCCGCGGCCGACGCGTCCCTGGCCGGCCCGGGCCGCGTCCCCCGCCCCGCCCCGGGGAGGCCCGGCGGGGGCGGGGGGGACCGGTGGCCAACGTCGATCGGGGGCGTTCTCGGTGCAGCCCTTATACTTCTCTGCGACCACGCCGATGAAACCCGGAGTTTATCCGACAAAATACCCGCTCAAGCCTCATCGAGTGAAGCGTCGCCGGGAATTGCGCGGTGGGGGGTCCGGAAATTGGACAGGACCGAACTTCGCGGAGCTTCTCTCGAGCGGGGAATCCTGCCGCCGGGGGCGGGGAGGTGCGGGTTTTCGGGGTCCAAGACGCACGAAACGAGCGACTGAAGCCGCGAGCGCACGCGAAAGTCCCCTCAAGGCGTGACGGGGGAGCTGTCGGGGCTGGAAGGGGAGTGTCGCTCGGGTGGCACTGTGTGTCGTGTGCTCACCATGGTGACCACCGGGGCTCAAGGGTCGGTAGTGGGTGAAATGCGCCCCAGAGTGACCCGAGTACCCCGTTGGAGCTCCCCCTGGGGTCCTCGGGAGAGAGTGGGGGGACGAGTCGGACCGAGTCAAGAACAGCTAAAAACCCGCCTCCCCCCCCCGATCATCCCCCTCCCTCTTGAGCATTGCGGACACGTCTATTCCAGCCTTTCTCGGCAACGAACACGGTCGGACCCCCTCCCGGTGGCTTGTTGTCCTTGTCAGGAGCAGCAGAGTGGACATTGAGGGAAATATGGACGACGGCCACGTCCACGTGGAGAAGCAGCACTGCCGCTTCTACGAACAGGAGTTTCCCAAGATCGACGAGGTGGTGATGGTGGAGGTAAGAGGCACTCCGTCTCGAGCGAGCCCCCCCGACTCCCGAGGGGAGAAAGGCCCGGACCCCTCGCCCCGCACGGGTCGAGCGGCGCCCCTTCCTGGATTTTCGCGCACGTTACACCCCCGGTGTCTCGCTCGAGAAATATCCTGCCTGGCGGTAGCGTCTACGATCACCGGCGTCGAACAGTTGCCTCCCTGCTGGAGCCCAGGCGACTCCCGGGCAGAGTCGCCGCGCGGGGATCCCGCGGGATCCCTGCTCCCGGAGACCCCGCGGACCGTTGAGTTGGCGCGCTCGGTCCCCCTCGGCGCCGCACATCGGTCCCGGGGATCCCTCCCTGTGGCGCTGGCGGGCAGAGACGGCTCCCGCGCCCTCTCCCCCAGGCCGGCACCCCTCTGGCGCCCCGCGCCGGCTCCCGCGCTGCTGCAACCCCCGCCGCCGTCGCCGCGCGTGCGGCCGTGCTCCCGCACCGTTTTCCAGCGACGCTACGGCCTCGCGCCCCCCAGCCGCTGCTGTGCAACCCCTTCACCTGCGCATCCCCCCCGCCCCCCCGGCCTCCTCGGGCGCCGACCGATTCCCGCTTCCCCCCCTCCCCCGCCGCCTCGCAGGTCACGTCGATCGCTGAGATGGGTGCTTACGTGTCGCTGCTGGAGTACGACAACAAAGAGGGCATGATCCTGCTGAGCGAGCTCTCGCGGAGGCGCATCCGGTCCATTGCCAAGCTCATCAAGGTGGGGCGGCAGGAGCCCGTGATGGTGATGCGGGTGGACGAGGAGAAGGGGTACATCGACCTCTCGAAGCGCCGCGTGAGCCCCGAGGAGGCGCTGGCGGCGGAGGAGAAGTACGCCAAGTCGCGGCTGGTGAACACGATCATGTCGCACGTGGCCCACGTGGCGAGGCGGGACCTGCTCAAGCTCAACCAGACGGTCACGTGGCCGCTCTACAAGAAGTTCGGGCACTGCTACGACGCCTTCCGGCAGGCGGCGACGGACCCGGACGGGGTGCTCGGGGAGTTCAACCTGGACGACGAGCTCAAGGAGATCCTGGTCAAGAATATCAAGCAGCGGCTCAAGCCCAACCCGCACAAGGTCCGGGCAGACGTGGAGATGAAGTGCTACTCGTTCAGCGGCGTGGAGGCCATCCGGGAGGCCATGCGGGCGGCGCAGGCGTGCTCGACGGAGGAGTGCCCGGTGGAGATGAAGCTGATCGCGGCTCCGCTCTACGTGCTCACCACCATGACGCACAACAAGAAGGAGGGCATCGACACGCTCAACCGGGCCGTCGACGCGGCGCAGGCGGCCATCTCCAAGGCCGAGCACAAGGGGGAGCTCACGGTCAAGGACAAGCCCCGGGTGGTGTCGGCGGAGGACGAGCGCATCCTCGCCGAGAAGATGGCCGAGCTCGAGCTCGCGAACGCCGAGGTCGACGGCGATGAGGACAACTCGGACACCGAGGAGGAGGGCATGTCCTTCAATGAGAACGCCACCCCTGGGGCCGAGTGAGGCGCCCGCGGGCCGGGGGGGCGGGGACTCGACGCCCGGGGGGCACGGGAGGGGGGGCACGGGAATCCCGTGCCCGGAATTGAAACGGGACGCGGGACACTGGGCGCCGCTGTCCTCGTCCCGCCAGGGCATTGGTGGGGGCTCCCGTCTGACTGACACCAGCGGGTCAGGAGAGCTTATGCTGCCCCCCCCGTCCCTCTTGCTCTTTCGCCCCCTACAGCCCCCAGCTCTGTCTTTTTCAATCGACCTGTTGGGAGGGTAGCAGGAAAAGCAGGACAATATGTCTGGGTCGTGCACCATCCGTACTCGGAAGTTCCTCACGAACCGCCTCCTCCAGAGGAAGCAGTTCGTCCTCGACGTGCTCCACCCGGGTAGGGCCAACGTCTCCAAGGACGAGCTCAAGGAGCGCCTCCAGGTGAATCGCGACCCCCCCCGCGCGAGAGACGACCTCCTGCCCAGACCCCGGGGGTAGATGGCGATTCCCAGCCGCTTGACCGCCCTTTCGTCGGAAATCCCGCGACATTTGGGTATTTTTTCACCCAATTGTCGCGTCAGCGATAGCGGAGCGGCCCCTCGTCCCCCCACCGGGATCCCACGCACGACGCTCCCGCGAGGTCCCCGTTTTCCGGGGATGGGGTGGAAGCTGCGCTCTCCTTACCCTCCTTATCGTTTATTCAGTAGTATTTTTGCACGCTTTGACCGTCTCTCGATGCCAGCGACGAACACGGAGTGGGTGGTCGACCCCGGACGGCTGCTTTCCATTTTCCACGTCCGGGCGCCGCACCGGCCCAAACACCCTATCTGCGCACTCAAACCGGTATATTTACGCGAAAGGGCCTCTCGAACGCCGCGCGTGATCCCCAGCGCGTCCACGCGGGCGCGTCTTCCATACAGTCCTGGTGGAGATGCGCGGTTACTGGTCGCGCGGGGGATCTGGCGCCCCAATATAGCTACGTGCGGGAGCCTCTTGTCGCGTCACATGCGACGGGGTGTAGTGACATCCCCAGAGATGTTCCCGCGTCGCGCGGGGCGGGTTGAGAGGCCTGGGAGTGGCTGGTGCTGATTGCCCCCGCCCCGGCCCCGCCCCCCGGGCTCCGCAGAAGATGTACGACGTGAAGGACACCAACCAGATCATCGTCTTCGGCATGCGCACCTCGTTCGGTGGCGGGAAGTCGACGGGCTTCGGCCTCATCTACGACTCCGTCGACTCCTTCAAGAAGTTCGAGCCCAAGTACCGTGTCGCCAGGCAGGGCCTCGGGGAGCACAAGAGGACCTCCCGCAAGCAGCTCAAGGAGCGCAAGAACAAGGCCAAGTCCAAGCGCGGCACCAAGTAAACGTCTGTGCGCTAGGAGGAGCTTCTTCTTGCTCTTCTGCCTCCTCCTCTCCAGGGTGAGCCGTCCTCCCGTTCCCGTGGGCCTGCCGGGCGTGACCGGGCCACCGCGGTGGGGCCTGCGCACGCATTCCTCCTGTCCTGCGGGTCGCACGCTCTGGGACCCCCGGGCAGCGCGCCGTCGCCCTCGCCTGATCGCCCTCGCCTGATCGTCCCTGCCCGCCCGTCACCTCGCAGAGGAGGCTTGGGGACGGCGCGGATGCCCATGGCAGGGGGTCGGAGTTAACGGGGTGCCCGGTGGTGCCCCGTGGGCTGTGGCGTTCCGTGCGACAGGGCGGCGGGGCCCGTGGCCCTGCCGCTCTCTGGTTGACGTGTGTTGGCTCGCTGAGCGAGCCCCGAGCTAGAGCTCGAGGGTCCTTGAACCCGTCCATTACGCCTGTCGCGCCGAGTCGCCGGGGGGAGGGGGGGGTGCGGACAGGGCCCGGGGGGTCCCGCTGTCCTCCCCGGGGGTTGACGCGCGCCCCTGCGGTTGCCGGTGGGGGGCGTAGGCGGGGGTGTGCCCCGCACTGCGCGACCGACCCGCCCGTGCAGCCTCCCGCGCCCCTGCCCCCGCCGGAACCACCTGGCCCAGGGTCACCGCCGGTAACCGGGCGCCCCCGGCCGCCCCGGCACGGCCTCGCCGGGGGCACCTGTTTCGCCCGTTTCTGGCTGCCCCGGGCGCGTCTCTGACCACGTGACCAACGAATCGATGGCGGTCGAGAGCTCCCCCGGCCCACTTTGCGCGCGCTAGCGCGATCTATGCATAATATTCATGAAAACACCCCGATATCGACGATATCCGTGTCGTCAAGCGGTTGAGACTTCCCTCGAGAACCCGTCACCCGTGGTATCCCCGCTCGGCCTCCGCGCACCGAGAGGGTGAGGTCATCTCCGTTCCCGATCATTCGAGAAATTGTTTCAGTCTTTTCGACCCACCTCCACCGGTTTCGACCGGTTGGTTTACCACGCGGGGGGTGAGGTTTGTCAAGGCGTGAGGGAGCACGTTTTCCTCCCCACGACCCCCCCCTTCGGGCACGAGGCTGAGGCTCGCCCGCCGCACGGTGTCCACGAAGCTCTCCTTGTCACCCGTATCTTTCGATTATTTTTGCTGCGCCCCTGTGAAATGCGCCAGAAGCGCCCCTCCCCGCCAAGAAATCCGCCGGGAGGACTTCTGTAAGCGTCCGCACAGTCGAACCGTAATTCGGGCGTGGTCTCACTTCGCAGGCACCCGTCCGCGAGCCCTCAAACGTGCCAAGGATCCACCGTCCCCGAACGAACGGCTATCGGCATCTCCCCGTACCGGCACACCCCCGCGGACGCTTTTCGCCGAGGAAAACCTCACCACCCCCAAGGTCCACTCTTTCCCAGCCTCCTGAGCATCCTCACGGGTGTTGTCACGGCGCAACCGCTGTCTAATGATCACTGCAAACTCCAAACCCACGAGTGTCGTCGGCAACGTGCTCAAGCACCTGTCCCGTTTCCAAGGTCCCCAGGACGATACCGAGGAGTCGCTCCAGATGGTGAGGGGGACGGTCCGCCTGGGCTCGGGCTGTTTCGCATCCTGGATCTGACGCATTCCCCGCTCTGCCACGCACGGGCCGATATGTGTCTCGCACTGCGCGCCCGGCCTCGGCAGCCACGGTCGCGTAATCCCTCCAGAGAAGCGGAGCGCCGTCCCGATGACCTCTCCCCCCCCCGAACTCACTCGCGCCGCAGAGGGATAGTATAGTGGGCCTCACCCTCCCGCTCCTGAAGGCGGAGACGGCTATTGGGCTCCTGAAGGGCGAGGACAAGCACCACATCCGGCAGGCCACGATGTGGCCCTCGAAGGACTCGTCCCTCCGCGGGCTGGTTTACACGACGCAGGCCATGCAGGCCGAGTACGCGACCACCCTCACGGACGTCCACAAGATCGAGAAGACCGCCGAGCGCGGGAAGAAGAAGGACATCGAGTTCATCGAGGTCCCCACGACCGACGTGACGCTCGACCAGTCGTCCTACTCGTTGTACTGCGTGATGGATGGGCACAACGGGCACGAGGCGTCGCAGTTCTGCATGTCGGTGCTGCAGCGGGAGGTGCACAAGCGGCTGCCCGAGGGGCTGTGGCCCCTGGAGACGGCCCCCAGCGCCACAGTGTGGCTGGCCCGGGTGCGCGCGGCCGTCGTCATGGCGCTGGCGGCCACGGAGCGCAAGTTCAGCGCGTCGGGGATCTCGAGCGGGGCCACGTGCACCTTGATCCTCCAGACCGGGTGGGCCCTCACTGTCGCCAATGTCGGAGACTCGACCGCGTACGTCGACACGGGGGCGGAGGTCTTCAAGCTCTCTGAGGACCACCGCTTCGACTGCAAAAAGGACGGGCCCGAGCGGGCTCGTCTGAAGCAGTTCGAGCCGCGGTACGTGGTGCGGCAGCTCAAAATGACCATGGACGGGGTCGCCGGGGAGAACGAGGAGGGCATCGGGCCTTACCGGCTCTGGCCCGGCGGCCTGGCCGTCACCCGGAGCATCGGGGATTTCGACGTGGGGGAGCCCGTCACGTGCTCGCCGCACGTGATGCAGGTGCGCATCCCCGAGACGGGGTGCCGCCTGGTCGTGGCGTCCGACGGCCTGTGGGACGTGGACAAGGGGAACGACGTGCAAAAGATCGTGAAGGTGCGCAAGCTCAACACCAAGGTTGCGGCCACCAAGCTGCGGCGCAAGACGGGGAAGAACTACGGGTTGCAGGACGACGTCACCATCGCCGTCGTGGACATCCTCCCGGGGTCCGGCGTGGCCGCGGTGCCGGGGCTGTTCGGGACGGCCGAGGCCGGCTCCGTCTCGGGCATCAGCAAGGTCTTCCGGTGCTTCGTCCCGGGGAAGAAGGCCGCCGACGACCCGTCCACGCGGCCGCCCCGGAAGACGCCGAGCGCGGGCGTCTTCGCTGGTATGACCCCGAAGAAGGGCGACCGGCACGTGGAGGGCGATTTGGACGCTCCCCCTACCCTGGTCACGGATCAGAACGCGACCAACAGGGGGTCGCCCGCCTCGGAAACGGGCAGGGGGGTCGTGCTGACCAACGGGCTCGTCATCCCGGAGGACGTCGACCCGGGCAACATGGCCTACATGTTCAACGACAAGGACGGTGACCAGAGCGTGTCCGAGACGAGCGAGAGCGCGATCGGGGGGTCTGGCAAGGCGTGCCTAGAGCAGGTGCCCCGGGTGAGGGTCCTGGCGCGGGTCGACTACGCCAAGGGCGCGGCCGCGCACGCCCCGGAGCTCGAGTGCGACCGGCGGCTGCGCGACTTCCTGCAGCAGTTCGAGGCCAACTCGCGCAAGTGCTGGTGGCTCAGTAACCAGCTCAAGCGCAAGAACATGGACCCCTGTGACGACGCAGAGATCATCAGCCTCTGCTCAAACCTCCAGGACGTCTGCTCCCTCGGTGCCGTCGGCCTTTGAGCGCAGGCTTCTGATCCGGACCGGACCGGCACCCCCCCCCCCCCCCCCCCCCCCCCCCCCC
>Ga0181582_10003334_pt1 | contig 12925 bp, 8 predicted proteins | sample 071ome_32_FD_132438 | JGI IMG/M metagenome (GOLD analysis project Ga0181582, IMG submission 132438) | Coastal salt marsh microbial communities from the Groves Creek Marsh, Skidaway Island, Georgia - 071405AT metaG (megahit assembly) | ecosystem: Environmental > Aquatic > Marine > Intertidal zone...
GGACGACTGGACGACTGGACGACTGGACGACTGGACGACTGGACGACTGGAAGAGCAAGGACGACTCGCGCATCCGAGGTCATCAGAGAGACGGCGCGCCGCAGGTCGAGTCAACCAGGTCAACCACGACTGGCCGTTGCGTCGACCTGGACGACCACGACGAGGACCTTTGTCTCGTCGCCAGAGCCTTGTATTTGAACGCGTGTCTCTCTCTTTATATCGATGGCGGCGACGACGTCAAGGCAGTTGTGGCGGTTGGTGGGCGGGTTCGGGAACGGGTGCTTTGGTCCCGTCGGCGCGACGGGGCGGGTCGCGGGAGCGACGACGACGACGACGACGACGACGACGACGACGTTTCGTTCGTACAGCAGCGTCCCCGTGCCTGACGAGTCCTCGGACAGTGGAGACGACGACAGCCCGTCGTCACCATCGCCGCCAGCTCGGGCTCGGCCGTCTGTTTTCCGGTCAACGTTCCGGGCCGCGGACGTGGTCTTCGAGCCGAATTCGCACACCGCCACGCGGCATACCTACGTCAGAAACGAGCTACTTGACCAGCTGCGTGCGAAGAACAAGGGATCTCTGGGGTTTGGCACGTTCTTCTCGGACCATATGCTGTCAGTGTCGTTCGACGGCACGTCGGGGGGCTGGTCGGCGCCGAGGATATCCCCGCTGGCCAATCTCTCGGTGCATCCCGCGGCGCAGGTGCTGCATTATGGGATGAGCTGTTTTGAAGGCATGAAGGTGTATAAGGATCTCTCTCGGGGATGCGAGGATGGACGGAACTTGTTGTTCCGGCCAGAGTTGAACCTGTCGCGGTTCGTGGACTCGGCCCGACGGCTCCACCTGCCGTCGTCCTTCTGTCCGCACGAGCTCATCGAGCTTTTGAAGACGCTGGTGCGTGCGGATGCGGGTTGGGTGCCCGACAGGCGCGGGGAAGCGCTCTACCTCCGCCCGGTGCTCTACGCCGTGTCGGACATGCTGGGCGTGGCCCCCCCCGCGGCGGCGGCGCTGAACGTCATCATGTCGCCCAGCGGAGACTACTTTGGGGGCGAGATCGGCCGCGGGGAGCGAGATGGCAAACCGCCGATCAGACTGTTTGTCGAGGAGGGATACGCGAGGGCGTGGGCCGGGGGCGCGGGCAGCGCCAAGGTCGGCGGGAACTACGCCCCGACGATTTTTCCCCAGTGGCTGGCGCGGGAGCGGTACGGGGTGGACCAGGTCGTGTATACGCGTGAGGGCGCCGTCGAGGAGTGCGGGGCGATGAACATCTTCTTCGTGTTTGAAAACGAGGGCGGTGGGGGGGTGGAGCTCGTGACGCCGGCGCTGGGCGCGGGGTTGCAGGGGACCATCCTGCCGGGCGTGACGCGGGCGAGTATTTTAGAGATTGCCAGGGCGTGGAACGCGGATAACACGTGTGATATCCGCGTGGAGGAGCGTCGGGTCGGGGTGGACGAGGTGGCGGCCATGGCCGATGCGGGCAGACTGCGAGAGGTGTTCACGTGCGGCACGGCGAGCGTGATTCAGCCGGTGGGCGGTTTAGTTCGACGAACGGGAAGGGATGCGGTCGCGGAGATGGTACCACGGGACTCGTCGTTCGGCCCCGGGAGCTTGACGAGGAAGCTGTACGACACCCTGGTCGATATCCAGCACGGCCTGTGCAGCGACCCCAGGTTTGCGCCATGGGCGGTGCCCATCTAGCGATGGGGTCCAGAGAACGAGAACGAATACACGAACGAATGCATTCATGATATGTGATACGATATATCGATTACACGACTACAGCGTCTTGCCCAGGAGCACAAAGTGGAGGGGGAGTGGCGCGTCGACCCGGGTGAACAGCGTCGGGTCGAGCGAAAGCGCATCGACCGTCTCCCGTATAAACGGAATCTTCAACGTTTTGCAGTGAAGAAACAGCGGTGGCTGCAATGACGGCGACGACGACGGAGGCGACGACGGCGTTTGCTCCCGCTCCCACTCCCGCCACGCGCCTTCCAGCACCTCGAGCCAGGCCCTCTGCGCCGCATCGCGCGTCCGACCGTACCGCACATCCCCGAGAATCGGCGCATTCAGCGCCATCGCCGTGTGTATCCGCAACTGATGCGTCCGACCCGTCTCTGGTTTCAACTCGAGCACGTGACACGGCGGGATCGAGCACGGCGATGACGACGACAGGGAGAGTGTCCTGACCGTCGAGTACAACGTACGCGCCGGCTTCCCGCCCACGTCGCGTTCAATCACCCCCGCGCTTCTCCACGACATCCTCCCCTTCTCCTTCTCCTTCTCCTTCTCCTCGGGAACAACCGCAGCAACATACGTCTTATCCACGCGGTTCCTGGCAAACGCCCGCTCCATCAGCCTGGCCACGTCCCTCGACTTGGCCAGTACGAGCGCACCCGTCGTGGCAGCGTCGAGCCGGTGCACGAGAAACAGCGGTGGACGCCCGTCGGAGCGCCCGTCGTTCAACCGGCCGATGACGGTGTCTCTCGCGTCCACCTTGGAACCCCCGTGCACCGGCATCGATCTCGGCTTGTCGATCACAAGCAGGTGCTCGTCCTCGTGGAGCACGGTGAATCCCCGGCGCTGTTTGAAGGACGCTTTCCAGTTCCAGCCACCCAAGGCCCCCACGGCCAGAGGCCAGCAGCGCACGCCATTGCGCACCGCCCGGGACGCAGACCGCGTTATGCCCAGCATCGCGACGTCCACGTGATGGACATCGTTACCATCGTGGCATGTGCCGTCTATGAACGAGCGGGGGAAAAACAAAAAACGGAATGTCCCAAGTCCCATGTCCACGTGGGACGCGTCCCACGCTCGCCCGTGCAAACCCACCGCTGACCGACCCCGTCGTGGCCCCGCTCGGCCATCCATTGGCCATCGTCGCATACTCTATACGTTCAGTACCGTGTATAGACACTCTAGACGCGGCGCACCCGTGATACAAGGCCGGTTCCTGTCGCCGAGGACACGGGTTCGTCTGTCCGTCCCAGGTGGGAATTCCCACACCTGACCTCGCTGGAGACTCGGACGTCGGACGCCGCGCCAAGAGATTGATTTGAATATATAGAATCTTCGAGTTGCGATGGATGCAGAGGGCGGGCGACGCACGTCGCGGCGATTGTCGCGTGGCAGCAGGCGGGGCGTCGAAATTGACAACCTCCTGGTCGAGCCTCCCCTCGAGTCGCTCCGCCACTGTTACCTCAACGTCGAGGGTATTCTGGGCATGGTGGGCGTCGCTCCGGTCATCGCGCCGGCGGACATCGTGGGCCTGATGGAGCAGAGCCTGCGCGGCGGGGAAGCGGGGCGTGCCGCCGACCAACCCGCGACCCAGTATTTCGTGTTCGAAGAGCTTCAGCGGTTGAATCGGTTCGTGAATCAAGCTGTTGAGCGGGAGTGGAGTCGTCTGGTGCACGCGTCGGGGGAGCTGTGGGGGGCGGTGGAGGAGCGTGCGGGGCTGGATGCCGGGTCGGCCGAAGGGGACGTGGGACAGGATGTGGCGCGTATTCGTTCGATTCTCGACTGCTCGCGGGGGGTGTTGCAGGACTTGGATGCGTTTGTGCGCCATAATGTGGTGCTGGGGGCGTACGTGGCCAGGTGCTTGGCCGGGGGGGCGTCGGCTGGACAATGCCGAGCCGATGTCGTCGTCGGGGAGCAGGCGCAGTCGCAGTCGCAGTCGCAAGCCTCGCATGACCTGTACGTGGTGGGGATTGAGCGGTTGCTGATGCGCGGGGTGATGATGTCGTCGGTGTTGGTGGCCTTGTCGGATTTGTACGAGGGGGTGCGGGTGTTGGCGGTGCACGGGCGGGTGGCCAAGCAGGTGCTCGAGGGGGTGGTGAAGGCCGAGTGGAAGGCGCCGAGTAAGTTCAGCCGGGTGGTGAAGAAGTTTTGGATTCTGCCGAAGGACGTGATGCGGTTCAAGCTGTTCGTGATGCAGCATCTGCCGATTCTGGTGTACGGGGAGCGGGAGAAGCTGTTGGACGCGGCCTGCAGGGGGAGGACCGTGTTGCGGCCGGGGGAGTTTGCGTGTGCGGATTCGGCGGAGATTGCGTCGGTGTACTTGGATAGTATGCCGTCGTTGCAGCATTATCACGACCGGCTGCATCGTCGGGACAAGGCGATGGCGACGAGGATTCGGTGGTACGGGGCGCGCGACCCGGCGGACGGCGACAAGAGTATTTTCGTGGAGCGGAAGACGCATCGGAACGCGTATACGGGGCTGATGAGTACGAAGGAGCGTGGTTGCATCAAGCAGCGGGACATGAATGCGTTTTTGCGGGGCGAGTATGCGGTCGATGGGGGCCACAAGGACGCCGAGCTGCTCGCGGGCGTCATGGACGAGATTCGCGACGAGCAGCAGGAGATCCTGATGCGTACCACGTACTCGAGGACGGCGTTCCAGAACGCCACCGAGAACACCGTGAGGATCTCCTTGGACACCAACCTGTGCATGACCAAGGAGTACGGCTACCAGACGGCCGAGGCGTGGTGCCGCGACCTGGGTTCGTTCCCGCTGTGCGAGGACGACGTCGCACAGTTCCCGTACGGTGTGGTGGAGATCAAGCTTCAGGCGTCTCCGCCGCAGTGGGTCAGGGACTTGGTCAACTCGGGCATGCTCCTCGTGGTGCCCAAGTTCTCAAAGTTCCTGCACGGGACGGCCGCGCTGTACCAGCAGACAACGGAGAACGTTCCGTACTGGTTCCTGCCCGATCCGAGGGACAAGGAGCTCTTGACGCCGGCGACATGGGACGAGATGGCCGACAAGGAGTGCATCTATGCCAAGGACGCCGCCGATTGGCTCTTCCCGCAGGGCTTTGAGGTCGCCGCCAACCAGGAGCGCCACCTGACGCTGCCCTTCTTCCGGCCCAAGGCCGCAAGGGCTTCAACGGGTGCAACGGGTGCGGCCGAGGGATTGACGGCGACGATGGCGACGATGGCAACGGCCGCGACGTCCACGGACCGGATGCGCGACGCGTCGGCGAGGGAGGCCATGCGCGAGCTGGAGGACGAGTCGGGCAACCGCACCTGGTGCGACGTGGAGACGGAGACGGAGGAGGTGATCGAGTCGCCGGGAGGCCAACATGCTTGTGATCGTGATCGTGACAGCAGCGATTTGGCCACCCAGCCGCGCAGCACGCCGCGCAAGCCTTCGTGGACAGTGTACCAGTCGGCCGGCGACCCGGCAGACGACGAACAGCGGCACTCAGAGGGAAGCGGCTCCGAGTGTGACACCAGCCACTACAATTGCGAGTGTGGCGCCAGTCACTGCGGCACGGCGACGCCTACGACGGGCAGCGAGCGGAGCGGTGTGACGCCCCTCACGGTCCTGCCGTTGGGCGTTGGGCGGGAGGGTCAGAAGCCGCAGCGCGAGTCCTCCCTCCAGCCCATCCAGCCGTCGCCCTACTCGATGAGCGGCTCGTTCGGGGTCATGCAGTACAGCATGTCCATGAACAAGTCGAACAAATCGAACGACGGGGAGGACAAGGACTCGAACGGGGACAAGCGGGTCTCGAGGAAGCGCTCGGCCTCGATCGTCCGCACCCGCGTCGAGCCCAAGACGTTCTTTGCCAACGAGAGAACATTCTTGCAGTGGATCAACGTCTCTGTCTTGGTCATGTTTCTGGCCCTGTCGCTGCTCAGCGGCAGCGCCATTCCCGGCCTCGGCTCGGGCATGTCTTCGACCTGCGACACAGACGACGGCAAGTGCCTCGCAGGAAAGATGTCCGGCGCCATCATCGCCCCCGTCGCCTTGTCCTTCATGGGCTACGCGCTCTACATGTACAAGAAGCGCACCCTCCAGATCCTGCGCCGCGAGACGGTCCGCTACGACGACCAGCGCGGCCCGGTCGTGCTCGTCGTCATCCTCCTGTTGGCCATGACCATCTCGTACATCCTGACGATGATCTTCGTGTTCTAGGAAGGAGAGTCGAGATTTGAACAAATTTGACAAGATTTTAAACGCACTTTCTCATCAGCAACAATATCATCAACAAGTCCTGTACCTACCATCGCCCGGCCATCCCACGCCGCCGTTGCCACCCCGAGTTGTGCCCCGCGACCACCCCCTGGACCACGACCACAGACACCGCCCCGGCCGCCGCCAACGCCAGCGGCCGCAACAGTCCCGCCAGCCCCGCCAGCACGCCGAACAGGTTCCCGCCCCCGCGGCCACCCCCCTTCCTGTCGTCCCGACTGACCTGGGATTTGGACGCGTGCACCGTCATATCATCGCGCTTTCTGGTTTCGTTCCTTCTCTGGTCCTCATTCTGGTTCTCGTTCCGAGTCCGATTCTTTCCCTTATTCATACCCGCGTCCGCACCCTTCCCCTTCCCGTCGTGCCGGTCCACAATCTTCGGCAACGGCGACCCCGGAGTCTTCCCGTCCTCCTCTCCGCCCATCTTACCCTCGTCACAAAAGTCGCTCATCATCACCGCATTCAACAGCTTTGAATGATTCGGCTTCCCCCGCCCCGGCGTCAAAATCGACGTCAACACCCTCGTCGAAGCGTCCATCTCGTTCTTCGACGGCGATGGCGACGGCGACATTGTCACACAATCCCCTCCCCTCCCGAACAGCACAACCGGACCCTTTTCGGGACTCCCACGCTGCACCGCCGGATCTTCAAACTTCGGAATCACCTTCCCCACCCACGCCGGCAGCTCCCCCGTCACACTCTTATCGTGCAGCGCGTTGCTCAAGTCCCAAATACAAAGCCCGATCCGCTCGCCCGCCCCCCGCTGCTCCACATCATGAAACGAAAACCGCGAATCCTCCCTGATCTCCAGCCTCGCCCACAACGCACAGAACCGATCGTAATCCTGCGCCATCACCCGATACGGCCGCTCCCCCAACGAAATATGCTGCGGACGCAGCGGCAGGGAGGGAGAATACGACGGAGAAGCATACTACATATTATATCGTGGCGGAGGAAGAGCGTGAGAGCGTGAGTGCGTGCGTGCGTGAGTGCGTGAGCGCGTCAGAAGTATTCGATACCCTTCAGAATTCAATACTCACCGCCCGATGACCACCCGGTGGCGGAGAGACGTCTGCCGTGATGCCCCGACGACCACGAGGCATCGGCGTCGACACGTTCCCGTTCCCGCTCCCGCTCCCGCTCCCGCTCCCGTCCCAACCACCTTCACGAGCACCACCCTCGCCCTCGCCCTCGCCCTCGACGCACGCGTCCAGCACCCCGTGAACCACGTCTGCGACCCTCCCTAACACGAGCATATTGCCAAAGAGGTCCTCCAGCTCGACCGCCTCCGGCAGGTTCGTCTTCAGCAGCCTGCTAATCCACACAGGCGTCCGTCGACGAACCACCTCCTCCATACACGGAGAGGAACGCGGAGGCGCGAGGGCAGCAGGCGTGGATCGGACCTGGGAGAAATTTGAATTTCCGACGCGGTCGTTGTCCGCGCAGCTGCCGTGGTCGCCCTTCATGTAGTACAGAGGGTCATAGTAGTCTTCGTAGTCGTCCTCCTCGTAGCCCACGTCGTGCACAGACGACGAGCGGGGTGCTGAGACAGTCATCATGAGTTTCCTTTCGTTTTGCGCCAAGGTGACGAGCGTTACGGTTACGGAAACAACTTGAACCCCCACCCCCACCCCTTCCCCTCCTACGACACACGACTACACCTTGAAATTCGTCGGCAGCGTCCTGGTCTTGCGCAACCGCTTCCCCTCCAGACTCCCCTTCTCCGCCTCGATCGCCTTGCCCACGTCCACAATCTTCTTCCGCAACTGCCGATTCGTATCCTTCAGCAGCTTGGCCCGCTCCTCCAGCTCTTTCGTATACTCCACGCGCTTCTTCCGACTCTTCGCCGCCGACTTCCTGTTACTCACACTCTTCTCGTCCTCATTCTTCGGCTGCCGCCCCCCCTTCCGCTGCTTCCTCCCCCGCATCGACGCCTCGTACTGAACAAGCTCTGGAAAGTGCGCCTTGGGCACCCCAGGTCCCAACGGCACCCCGGAGACGACCACCGCCGGCCCCTGACTGCCCGGCGGCAGGACACTCGCGTGATCCCGAACCCACGAATCCACCAGCTCGGCCACGCAAGCCTGTGGGTTGGTGGTGGTGGTGGTGAGGGTGGCCGCATCCTTCGCTGTATTCTTGTTCGCTGTAGTCATCACGTTCGTAGTCGTCCTCGTCCTCGTCCTCGTCGTCGTCCGCGTCGTCGTCCGCTTGTTGTCCCCCCCCTCAAGGCTCCCCCCCTCGGCATCAAACGCCTTGAGCACGTCCTCCAGGTTGACGTCCCGAAACTGGTCCGGAATATTCGTCACAGAGTCCCATCGCATTAACGACCCTCCCGACCCGGAAAGCCCGTTGACCTTTTCCACGCCCTTGTCCATGCTGTTCGTGCGGAGGACCGTGACGCCCTGCGCCAGGTCGCCGAGGGACAGCCGGGTGCAGTCCCGGTCTGTGACTGCTTCCAACGCCTCCAAGGCCTCTGCTGCCGTGGACTGGAGGAGCGAGTCCCAGTCGATGGCGTCGGGCTCGTGCTTGGTTCTTTTCGTCGAAGGCATCCTTGGGTTCGGAAGAATTCGGGCCGACGGGCCGACGAGAGGCTGACGTGCGGTCTCAGTCAGTCGGTGTCAGTCGATTCGCCGCGTATGGACGGAGCGAAGCGGGGCAACGGGGCTCGGACGTGTCGTAATCGGCGTGACGCGGTTGGAAATGAAAATGCCTGCCTGCCTGGTGGGCGCCGACGCGTTATGGAGCCCGACCGGTGGAGGTACACGGTATACGGTATGGAGGTGTACGTGGGAATAGACTGAAGTTTCCGAGAATGCGTGTGAAACGAGGCTGCCAAAAGTGCGTTGACAAGTCAGCCACCGTGGGGGGTCTGATCTGTCGCTTCGAGAGAGGAGACAGCCTTTTCACATCTTTCCGTCATCTTCGACCGGCGTCGTCTTCGACCTCATATATAGTCACAATGGCTGCCTCTCGCGCTCGCTCCAGGAGCGCGTCTGCGTCTCCGAAGAAGACGTCGAGGAATGTCTCGAAATCGAAGGCCTCGGCTCTGTCTCTGGGCGGTGTTTTGACGCCGCCCGTCTGTCCCATCTATGCAAAGTCGAGTAGCGGTACGTCGTTGAGCTAGGGTGCGAGCGCACGGCGGTCGCGAGCGCGTCGTCGAACGGAACCGAATATTCGTGGTTGCTCGAGGCACGATTCTCACTCACGCACGCACACGCACGCACACGACAGGCAAGTTTCTGGCGGCCAACCTGCTGGGCGGTGTGCTGCAGTGCCTGGTATCTTGCCTCTTGGGATTGGTGCCGCCGACGGCGGTTGGGTGGTACGCGATGATGGTGAAGACGCACGTTGCGTTCATGATGAACGGGTTTCTGGCGGTGCTCCTCTCGTTCGTCGGCCCGGAGATTGGAAAGTCGTTGTCGGATGACCAGATGAAGGTGTGGGCGCTGACGATGCAGATGGGTACCTGGTTCAACGGTTTGGCGCATTTGAAGGGGGCGATCAGCGGGACAAAGGCGCCGATGGTTCGGTCCATGGGGCGGGCGCCGCACGGCGAGGACGCCGTGATGGAGGGCATGCTGATGTTCTGCGGGGTGAACATCATCGTGGCCTTGGTGCTGACGTGCTGGGGGCTGCATAAGCGGTGCAAGGCCTGAACCTATCACGTTTACATTCATGAATCTTGAAGAGTTTGCCCACGCCGCGCGGCGTCAGACCAGGCCACTCGCCTCGGCATACGTCTTTGCCGACAGCCTCGCCACCACCAGATTCCTCCCGTCGAACAATCTGCCGTCGATCGCCGCCCTCGCCTTCTCGGCATCCGTGTCGTTCAAAAAGTGCACGAGCATCTTGCCAAAGTACGCGTCGCTGGCCTCGTCGCCGACCAGGCTCAGCCACAGCACCGTGCCGTGTCGCTCGAGCTCCTCCTGGACGTCGTCCGTCACCTCCTTGATGAACGCCTTCCTGGGATCATCAACGCCTTGGTCTTCCCCGTCCGCGTCGTCCTTCAGCCCGCGCAGCGCCTCCTTGTCCACGACGCCGTCGATGCACAGGTAGGGCGTCACGCGCGCCTCGAGCTCCTCCAGAGTCACCTCCTTGTCCTCGAGCTCCTTGATTGCGACCTCGGCCTGGAATTTTGCCAGGGCGTTTGAGGCCGCGTGGGCGGCGGCGGCTGCCTCCTCGGGGGCGCGATAGCCCACCGGCCGGCCGAGCGACAGCACCGACCCGCCGAGCTGGACCTTGCCCGAGAGCTCGATGCACGCCGTGGCCATCTCCGGAAGGAGCAGCTCGACAAACGCGTACTTGTGGCCCTCGCCACACGACACGCGCGTCACGGGATCGATGGCACCGCCCTGCGTCTCCTCGGGGTAGGTTGCGACGAGCGTGTTGCGAAACAGATCGCGGAGCATCGACTCGGTCACCGTGCCCGGCGTAATGTTCCCGATGTAGAGCTCCCGCTGCGTCTTCTTTGCCGCCTGGACGGCCGACACCGCCTGCTGCTGGAGCACCAGCTGGCGCGCGTTGCGCTGCTGCTGGGCCACCTGTTTGGCAAAGTTCACGGGGTCGACCTTGGGGTTGGCGTTCGCCTGGCGCAGGTGCGCAAACGGGTCGTCGACCTGCATCATCTTCTCGCGGTCACTGCGTTGGTTGTACGTGCGGCGGTTATTGCGGTTGCGGTTGTTATTCCGACGATCATACCGGTCGTAGTCCCTGTCTCGCCGCGAGTGGTAGCGACGGTCGCGGTCATAGTCGCGGTCGCGGTCATAGTCGCGGTCGCGGTCATAGTCGCGGTCGCGCCGGTCTCTGTCTCTATCCCTGTCTCTATACCTGTCTCTATCCCTGTCTCTATCCCCGTCTCTGTCCCGGCGGGGAGACGACGATCGCTCGCATGGGGCCTTCCCCAGAGACTTTTCGAGCTCTTCGATGCGCCGCTTCTTGGCCTCGATGAGCGCAGAGCGGTCCTCGGGCTCCTCCGGCGTGGGTTCCTCCGCCGGCGGCGAGGGTCCTGATTCTATAAGGGGCTCGTTCTTATTGTCAACCATCGGTCCGAGGAAGGAGGTGGCAGGAAAGAGAAATGTCTCGTCGTCGCACCTAATCGAATCAATCCACATACAGCGAGACGTGGAGACAAACCCGGGCCCAGCCTGATGATGATGACAACAACGACGACGACGACGATGCGTTACTGAGAAATCAAACTACCTCGCCAGACGACCGAGCGGGGACGGCGTCCTCATCCCGTCCGGCCCGTCCTTGCCGCTTCCGCTCCCGACCCCGCCTCCCCTTCCGCCCTTGAGCTGGATGTTGGTCAGCTGTTTGTTCAGCCAGACGATCATCTTCTCGCTGTTCTCGCTCTTCTTGGCCGCCTCAGACTCGCGCTGCGTCGCCTCCTCCGCCTGCTTCCGGGCCTCCTCCACCTGGGCCTCGAGCGCCCGCTGCTGCTGCTGCAGGTCCGTCACCCGGCTCTGCGCGGACTGCAACGCCTCCTCCTGCGTCTGCATCAGTGCGTCGCGCTGGGCGGCCCGGTGCTCCGTCTCGTGCAGCCGCTTGCGCGCCTGCTCGAGCTCCTGGGTCGTCTGGGCGAGCTTCCGCTCGAGCTGCTGCGCCTCTCGTCCGACCTTGGCCGCCTGCTCCTCGTGGCTCTTTGCCATCCGTTTCCAGTCCTCCACACGGGCGTCTGCCGTGTCGCTGGCCGACTTGTAGCCCTCGCACAGGTCACGCAGCCGCGAGAGCTCCCGCTCGTTGTGGAGCTTGGCGTCCTGCAGGGCGGCGCTGGTCCGCGCGCTCGACTCCGTCTCCTTCTTGAGACGCTGTATCTCGTCTCGCATCGTTTTGCAGGCCGTCTCGGCCGTCGTCAGCCGCAGGTTGTCGCTGGCGGCAGCGGCCTCCGCTGCCCTGACCTTTTCCCTGAGGAAGTCGTTCTGTTCGTTGGCGTTGACGACCTGCGCGTGCATCATGTCGCACTGCATCTTCCAGTTGGACGCTTCGTTCGAGTGAAGGCTGGTGTCGGCTGACACCTGGTCGTGGAGGGCCGAGAGCTGCTGCTCGAGCGCCCTGCCGTCCTGCTCGAGCGAGGCGATGGTGGCGCGGCACCGCTGGTTGTCGTCGGTGAGCTCCTTCAGGCGAAGGGCGAGGAACCTGGCCATGCCCTTATCGGTGTTCGTCTGAATGGGCAGCGTCAGGTGGGCGAGCTCGCGGAAGGCCGTGTGCTCTTTGATTTGGAGGTGGAGGGGGGTCGCAGAGGAGGTCGCGGAGGAGGTCGCAGAGGTCGCGCCGCCGGCCAAACAGCAGAGCACAGCGCGGAAGGAACGCGCGGTGTGCGAGGAGTGCGAGGGGTGCGCCGGGTGCGAAACGGCACGCGGAATTGTATGCAGGGTGGAACTCGCCGGACCCATCGCGTTGATGGGCTGGGTGGTGTTCCCGTTGAGCGCGCCGTGCAGATGCGCCCCGGCACCACCCGCACCACCCGCACCACTCGCCCCTCCCCCGCCACACGCCTGTTCCAGGAGCCAGACCATGTTGTTGAGAAACTCGGTAAAGTCCACCAACAGCGACTCTTGACGACGCAACCGCTCGTACGACGAGACGTCCAGGTCGAGCGAGTACAGCGCCGGTGACGACGACGACGGGCCCTGCTCTGCGTACATCGTCAGCGTCATCGCCTGCGACCGTGCGTACAGTGAGCGAGCAAGCCGGCGGACACTCGATATCACGCACACGAGGGCGAACCCGACGAGGCGAGAACCGAAACCCGATGACACCCCCTGTTGACCAAACCGACACGAAACGCACGAACGTACCTCGAATCGCCCCCCGCCCCCGCCCCCGGCGTCCCGTCTTGCCACCACGCGCACCTCGTACACCCCGTTCCCACCGCCGCCGCCGCCGCCACCGCGCCCGCCCCCCTCCACCTCCATCCGCTGCCAAAACAACGTCTGCACCCCCGGCCCACCCGAC
>Ga0181582_10003343_pt1 | contig 12907 bp, 12 predicted proteins | sample 071ome_32_FD_132438 | JGI IMG/M metagenome (GOLD analysis project Ga0181582, IMG submission 132438) | Coastal salt marsh microbial communities from the Groves Creek Marsh, Skidaway Island, Georgia - 071405AT metaG (megahit assembly) | ecosystem: Environmental > Aquatic > Marine > Intertidal...
AGGCCACGCTAGGCTAGGCTAGGCCCCCTTGGATCGCACACGCGCGTCGCCACGCCGCTGGATTTCTCCCTCGCACTCCCGAGATCGCTCGCACACGCAAGACGCGTCGCCGTCGATACGCAGGACGTCCCCGTATTTCCAGAGATTGCCTGGAACTTTTCCAACGTCGAGTCCTCACACCACTGGAACACGGACCGTGGAAAGGTCTCGTCTTTTCGCTCCTGAAGACTCGTTGAGAAACGTCTCAATGCAAATTTCGACTCGTAGAGAGAAGGAGAGCCCCGAACGTCGACGCGCAAACATTTCAGTTGGGCACATGAGCAGCTTCTGCGCCTGCATGCACCCGCGCCCGAGGCTTTCCTCGCTTTCCGCCCCCGTTTCCTGATTAAATACACATTAAGAGCCCCGAGTACGCAGCATCAAGTGGGCAGCGTACCAAACGTGCCCAACTGGGAGAGAGATCTTGCAGTCAGCAATTTCACCTGGGGGCATTGAACGCTCCGAGCGCCTTCAGTCGCTGTCGGTGGTCATGAGCAACGATAAAGCAGTCTATCATGCCATAGGGGCCATCAAGGGCCAGGAGCGGGGTCCCAATTTCATGAAAACGCTCGTGGTTGTCGCCGGGATCTTCGTGGTGGTCGTACTGGGCGTCAAGTTCGGGAACGAGCTGAGTCCCAGGACCATCGACGTGGGCGCGGAGGCGCGGGACGCGAGAGAAGGGAGCGCACAGACGCAAGGGGGGGCGACACAAGAGCCGACCGTGTTTACGCCGCCAGACGCCAACTATGAAAAGGTGCCGATGGACGACGTGTCGTTCCCGCGCTCGTCGTACAAGTGCACGGACGACCCTGACGTCAACAAGGTCTGCATTTTCAAGAACCTCGTGCTGTACCAGGGTGAACTGCTGTATATTGTCGAGTATCCGGACGAGGTGAGCGGGCCCAATGCCGTCGTGATGCCCAACCCCACCGTGTTTGACTTGGAGGCCGAGACGCTGTCCATCGTGGACTACGCAGTCCCGAATATCGTTCATCCCGTGACCGCGGAGTCGCTCCGCCTCCGGATCAAGTCTGGGACCACGAAAAAGTCGCTGAACGTTGCCCGGTACGAGCAGGCAATGTTCCAGGTATGTCTCGCCGCTGGGTTTCCTCCGCCCTGTGTTTCCTCCGCCAAAGTCACCTCGCTCGCACGATCACACGGTCACACGGTCACACGGTCACACGGTCACACGGTCACACGGTCACCTCGCTCACACTGTCCCTCCTCCTGCCCCCTCCCTCCCTCCTACTACAGCGCGTGCGGTCGTTGACCAACTGGTACTGGGCGGTGAACAGCATAAGCAACACGTTCCACCGGTTGTGCGACCAGATGGGTGTGTGCACGCAAAAGCAAGTGCACGAGGTGGCGCTGCTGCAGCCGGCGACCTACTCGGAGAAGCACCGGACGGCGCAGCACCTGGCCATCAGGACGGGACAGCACAGTTCAGCGTCCGACGAGCTTAAGGGCTGCCTCGGGCCAATGTTCTGGGTGGATCATCCGCGGATGCACGATCCCAGCGAGTGGGTTGCCGACGAGCTGGTCCTGATGTCGAACGTGCACATCGGCGTCGGGAAGACGGTCGTGCAGCCAAACGTGGCGCTGGTGAGCGAACAGGACAAGAAGAAGTTCATGTTCGGGCCGACGAGCATCGAGACGGGGCAGAAGCGGATCGAGTTCCTGCGGAGGTGCGCGAGCTTGCCGCCCGTCCCGCCGATCACCGACAAGCCTTCCGTCGTCCTCATCAATCGCCCGTTCGGCGACGGCCGGTCGATCATCGGTCTCGACGACGTCTACGACCGGCTGAAGCGGGAGCTCCCGGAGGACGTCGACCTCACCCTTCACTTCCCGCGGGGTGGCAGCGGCCTCAACGACCAGGCGTCGACCTTCTCGAGAGCGTCGGTCCTCGTCATCCCGCACGGGGCGGCCACGGCCAACTTCGCATTTCTGCCGCTCGACGCCGTCGTTCTCGACGTGCACGCGCTCGACAAGAAGTTCAAACACGACAGCGGGATCATCAAGTCCCTGCCGACAGACCCGTACAACCTGACAATACGGTCGATCAACTGCGCCGATAAGACGGAACCCCACGCGACGCTATGGACGCAGATACCGCAGTGGTCCAAGCTGACGGACAGCGAGAAGCTGGAGATGTTGAGTCCCGCTGTCGTGAACGAGGACCTCGTGCATCGGCTCAAGGCTTTGATGGGGTGGAGCGTCATCGACTGGCTCGACTATCGGGCCTACCACCCAGACCCCGAGGAGCTCACGGCCGAGGTGGTGGCAGCGGTCGAGCTCTGGCGAGAGAAAGTCAAGTTGAGACGCGAGCGGATGGCCGGCTAGATGGATGGTGCGGAGGGCTTGCACCCGTCGGCGATTTGGTCTTTGAATTTACCATTTTACGCCCGTGTGGCGTCTCTTTGGAAACTGTACACCCTTATGCAGCCATAGGGACGCGGAAACGGGCACAACCGTACGCCATTTCGTCTTCCCAGTCCCCCCAGGTGCAGTCCCTTTTTCCTGGACAACAACCAATCGTCGCCCCAGGATGTGTCTCCTCTGCTGTGGAGGCTGTGCGTACGTGGGATGGAAGGGGAGCAAGGCGATGGACAAAGCGGTGGGCGCGGACGAGCCCGTGGAAAGCTACTGGAAGACGGAGCTCCGACACAGTCTGAGTGTCAGGGGCTCCACAGTGCGGCAAGACAGGTCGTACGAGTCGTACGGCAACTCGAGGAAAATGAGCAAGAAGGAGAAGGAGAGTCGGGATCGACTGTCGGCGCTGATCGCCGAGCATAAGAAGAAATCGTGAGTGACAACTATGAAAAATCGTACACGTTGACCGTCCCGTTCCTTGCGCTCGTCCCAATCTTGAGACCGTTGCAGCCCGCGAACCTCGCCACGGACGCGCCTGCCCCGTCGTCGCTCCAGAACCGCGCGCCGTCCCGCGAGTCGAGGACTGTGAACTCTTCCGACGTGCCGCACGCGACGACATTTGCCAGTCGCGTCCCGGCCAGACACTGTACGTCGCCACGAACGCTTGTCCGGGGAACGGTCCAAAGCGGCCCGGACGCCTGTCTGCTGTCGAAGAACTGCACGCCGCCGCCATCGACGGCGACCGCGCAGCCTCCCAGCGCGGCCGCGATGTACGTGCCGTTCGAAACGGCCTTGAGCGTGGCAGCGTTCACCGTCGGCGCCCTGAGATCGAGCATGCCGACCCCGCCGTTCGCATCCAGCGTGAACAGGACGTTGGCGGCCTTGCCCGTGTCGATGATCCGGACGGGCGTCGGCATGGCAATCTTGCGCGTGCGCCGTTCGGCGTGGAGGTTCCACAGGCTCAGCTCCTTGTCGCAGGCGGCAAAGAACGATCCAACGAGGTACTGGTCCGAATAGGCGAACGATACGGGCTGCCCGTCCCTCGGCCGGGACTCAAAGGGCACGAACGACGCCGCCATCGTGACGTCCTCCCCGGCCTTGGCGTATCCACGGTACGCGGCAACGCCGTGGGCGCCGCAGCAGAGCAGCACCTCGTTGTGGTTGTCGTTCAAGCGGAACATGCCGTCGAGCGCAAACCCGGTGTCGAACTCCTTGATGATTGATCCCGAATCTCCGTAGCTGTACATGCGGACGATGGACGACCCGCAGACGGCCACCTCGTTCTTCCACGGCTCGAGCACGAGCGACGCGGGCGAGTACGACATCGATGAGGCGGAGAACCGCGGATGGAACGGGTGGGTGCGCTCCGCGGCGGGCGACCCGGGGGCTCCCATCCCGGCACCGGCACCCGCATCGCCGGTCACGTCCACCGTGTACCTGGGGAGGCACGCGAGCGACGATACCTCCTTGATGGGATCCCTCGGCCGCTCTTCGACCTGCCGCATGAGCCACGGCGCGCCGGGCTCCTCCTCGGCCAGCGGTCCGAGCAGCGGCCAGCGCATCGTCTGCTCGCCGGCAAAAATCACCGGAGATTGGTACTCGATGTTGTCGTTCTTCTTCCACGTCTTGCTCTGATAGCTCTTGGGCAGTGGACCCATGATCTTGCCGCGGCCAGAGCCGGGACCTGAGTCGCTCCCGCCGACGCACATCATCGCCAGGTACCTGACGTCCAGGCACGGGTCCTCCAACAGGCGCTCGATATTCTCGTCGGCCGTCGTGAGAGAGAGCTGCGCCGTTTGAGTCTGAGTCTGGGACGGACTCGATGGACTCGACGGACTCGACGGGTCCGACGGGTCCGACGGGTCCGATTGGCTCGATGACGGTACCGTCGTCGCCGGTGCCTCGTCGGAGGCACCGGTATCCGCGGCATCTGCACTGATCGACGCCATCGTGGTACTCGTCGACGCCAAACCGCTGCTACTTGCCCCGTTGCCATTCCCACTGCCGTTCCCGTTCCCGCTGCCGCTCGCCTTTGCCAAGGCCTTGACCACGACCTCGTGCCGGACCAGCTGGCTGCCATCGGCCGCCTTGCGCCGCCACGCGTCGCCGCGGCTGCTGTACACAGCAGCGGCCCGCACGTTTGGCGAGTCGTGATCCAAGAACGGCTCCAACAGCCGCTCGTGGTCAATCTCGTCAAACTCCCCGCACAAAATCAGCAGCCACTTGAGCAGCTCCTCGTCCTTCTCCCGTCCCAATAGGTCCACAATCACCTCGACCAGCCCCGCCTGCGCACACAAGCTCTGCCCCTTTTTGTTCTTCCGACAGATCGCTGACAGGATGAACGCCGCCTGCGCCTTGCTCTCGAGACTATTCGTCGTATTCGAGCTCTCCTGCCCCTGCCCCTGCCCCTGCTCCTGCTCCTGTGCCGCACCGCCTTGCTTGCCGACGCCGACGCCTTGCTCGCCGCGCTGCCCCCGATCCTGCCCGTCCCGATCCTCCTGCAGGTGCCGGATGAAATACAGGTACCCGCCGTCCTTCGTCAGATCGTTCTGCACCTGCGGGTTCATATCCCAGCTCACAATCTTGGCCCAGATGAACACCAGCGTCTGCCGCAAATCCCCCGCGCTCGTCTGCAACAGCTTGAGTATATACGGGAAAATACCGACGCTCAACGCCAAATCCACCGCCCACGACCCCATATCGATAAACCTCCCGAGAAGCACCAACGCGCGCAACCGGTGCACCTGCGACAGCAGCACCTGCAAGACGATCGGCAGCTGCTCCGGCGGCGACTTTCTCGACGTAGTACTCGCGTGTGCGTGACCTCGCTTCCGCGCGCCCCCCTCCCCGTCCCCACCCTCTCCACCCTCCCCACCCTCCTCGTCGGCCTCGCACGTCCCTCCGTGATTCAACCACAGCTCAAACGCCGTCAGCTGCTCGCTGAAAAACGGACTCGGCACGTACTCCTTACTCCCTCCGGCCCCTCCTCCCACCTTCCCTTCCCCCTCCCCGTCGACCATCTCCGCCACCTGCAACAGACACGTCTCCGCCGCCATATCCCACGCCAACCACATCGGATGCTGGTCCATCATCGGCAGCCTCGGGTGGCTCACCGGCGTACAGCCCACCTTGCGCATCACCCGCTGCGCCAACAGAAAGTTCCTGAACAGACTCGCCACCAACAAATCCTGCCGGAACAGCTTCTGGAACAGACTCCGCGGAAGCGCATTCCACGCAATCGTATCCGTGATCGCCGTGAAGATCCAGTTGAGCTCCCCCAGCGGCGTCTTGCGGTCGTTCTGCTTGCCTGGAATCCGGTCAATCAGCTCCTTCGTGATGCCCTCCGAGGCAAGCATACTATTCGCACAAAACACGTGCAGAGCAATCTTGATCGGCGTCGTCAGACAACACGTGAAGATGTCGGCCGGGTAGGCGGGATCCTGCGGGAGGAGCTCCAGCTCGCTACACGCACACATCAGAATCGTCGATCCCTGCTTCATTTCCCTGGAGAAAAACTGCTTGAAGGAGAGCAGGATCTGACCGGCGATGGAACAATCGAAGATATAGATCGCCGGGGATCCCATCCAGTTTTGAAGATCGTAGATCGACAGCGGGATGTACTGCGTGTACGACTTGTTGAACACCCAGATTTCCCCTACAAAGGTATGTATTCATTTCGAAGCGAATGCGTGAGTACATCCAGCGTGAGCGCCTCGGCGCTCTTCCATCCAGCCTCTCACACGTACCATTGCTCGTCGGCCGAGGCACACCGTGCCCGTTGTAATGAAACAGCACCCGCTCCCCCTTGGCACTCCGACGACACGAACTCACCAACTTCTTCACCTCGTCACTCGTCGGGTCCAAATGAATCTTATACTTTGCCCTCGGCTGCCACCTCTCGTACTGCCGCTGCAGATTCTTCCCGATCGTATCCAACGCCTTCTGCGCCTGCATACTCAGCGGGTCCATCCAGCACTCCATCCGCGCGCACGGCGAGATCTTAATCACGTCCGGCGGATCCACGCCGATATTCAGACACACAACGAGCGCCACCGCCGTCGTCTTCAGCCGGTCCTTCTGACGCCACCGGGAGACAATATTGGCCGGCGTGACGAGCGCACTGTTGGGATCCAGCGGAACCTTCAGACCGTGACGGACGTCCGAGAACAGGGTCGAGGTTATCGAATGGGCATGATGCCCGTAGAGTTCATTGATCTCGACGAGCTCCACCGAATGCTCGGGGACGAGCAGACGCTCGCTGAGCGTCTCGAACGGCGAGGTCACCGACCCGCGAATGTCCAGCGCATGGTCGTGGTCCCCAGCCCCCAGCCTGTCAGTCGAGTGCAAACTCTCCAGCGCGTGCGTACCACTGTCATCATACACAGTGTAGGAGGACTGCGGAGGGGGAGAACCTGGCTTCTTCCGCTCAAACGGGGCGAAATCGCTCATGGCCGTGACCCGCGCTCCCTCCGAAAGTAGCTCTCCTCGTCGTCAGCTGTCCGTTTGCGGCGGGTGCATGCGTTGGGACGTAAGGGACAAGACAGAACAAGGAAGGACGTATTGGAATGGCGTGGGTGAACCAGCGGAGGAGCGGAGGAGCGGGTTCGTCGAGCGCCATAGGGCTCCTCGGAGTCGCAGCGCTCTGAACAAAAACCCAATGGGCGACCTCCTCGACCTCGACGAGCTCCCGCTCTCGCTCGTCCTCTCCTATCTATCAAACCGAGACCTTCTGAACGTCCAGTTGACATGCAAGGCGCTCCATGCGTACGTATCGCGCGAGGATGGCTTTCATTGGAGGCTGAAGCTCGAGGAGGAATTCGACGTCAGGCCGCGGGACGTTTCCAGGGTCGTCAGGATGCGGGAGGTCGAGGTGGAAGAAGAAGAAGACGGTGATCGTGATCTCGATCTCGATCTCGAGCGTCGTGTCGTCAAGCAGGTGATGGCCTATCAGGAGACGTACACGCGGTTGGTGCGGGCCGGCCGATCGTCCCGATCCCGATCAGAACGCCCTTTCCGCCCTTTGCCGCTCCGCTTCCGCGGTCTGTTCACGAACGGCGATGTGGACGTCATCCCCGACGACACGCTCAACGCCGCGAGATACTGGACGGACAACGCGTTTCGTCACGACAGTGCCCCGTACTGTTCGATATCTCCGACCAATGTCGACATCGTGGGGGTCCATCTCGCGTCGTCCCACGCCACCTACCGGCAAGAGCGCAGGGATCGCAAGTATATGAAAGCCAGGACTCGCTTTGCGAGGCAGTGGCTGCGCCGACTGGTCAACGGGCCGCCCTTTGGGCTGAGCGATCTCAGCAGCGACCAGCAGCTGCAGCTCTTTTTCTTGACGCTGTTGGAGAGCTTTGAGGTGGGTCATGGACTTGGACTGACGCTGTTTGTGGAGGATCGGGAACAGATCGTCCGTGGCGGGATCGAGCTGGAGGAGCTCGAGGTGGATCGGTTGCTTGAGGAGGCGACGGCTCTGAGGGACAGAGTATTGCTCGCGGAGGAGCGGCTGAAGGCGAGGCTGGTGGGCGGCTCGTCCGCGACTCCATATCCGTATAATCCCACGGATGGAAGTGGAGCCAACGACGGGGTGGTCGTGGATTGGGCGCTGGCGGGGGGGCTCGTGGGGGTTCGGGACGCGGACGCGGACGATGCGGACGATGCGGACGTCGCCCCCTTGGCGCCGTGCGTACTCGAGCGGCTGGTGATTTCGCGGCGTGGGGAGTTGACGTGTCCGGTACGGTGTGGGTGGGTGTTTGGGGGCGGGTTGCACCCCGCGACGGCGCGGCTGTCGTCGCGGCTGTCGTCAGCACACGACGTCGTCGGGTTGCTCAGGGTGTCGCTCGCGCGCGTCAATGTTCCGCAGTTTACGCATGCGTTGGGTCTGGATATGGTGTTGAATTGGGCGAAAAACGGGGGGTTGTCCCCGGTGGAACGCGTTCATCTGTTTGTGGTGCGCGAGGTGGACGGTGTGCACTTCGAGGGGAACGCGTTTGTTGAGTTTGTGCGCGGGGACGATCGAGCTGACGACGACGAGCGGGTGTGGGAACCCGTCGGGTTTTTCATCTTCGGGACGAGTTGGGTGCTGGGTGGACATGGTCACCAGCCAGCCGACGCCAAGTGTACGTTTCGGGACGTGCCTCCGGGACGGATCGTCGTCACGCTCGGGGCGTACGACGACGACGAGGGAGCTCGTCGTACGACGACGACGAGCTCGGCGGGGAGCTTGTCGGATGAGATGCGCGTGGATCTGGGGAAGCGGCGGTTGGTGGATGCCGTTGCGGTCAAGATGATCGAGTGCGAGAATAAGATGGCGGACGATGACCCGCATCCGGTGCCCAATATTGACTTGGCGAGGTTTCTGGGGTACGGTCGGCGTGTGCTGGTTGGGGAGGAGGAAGCGGGTGGGCGTGGGCGTGGGCATGGGTATAATACACGGTACGGGCCAGTGTCATCATCGGACGAGGAATCGGACGAGGAGGACGTTGACCAGGACGACCTGGACGACGACGACTTTGACGACCGCTCAGACGACGACGACGACGGGAGGGAGGAAGCGGGGAATCCCGAGGACGACGACGACGATATGGCATAGCGTTGCCCGAATATGTATATCAAAACGTAGACTTCTTCTCGTCATTCAAGACATCCACGGCAGCCCGCTGACGACGTCGCCATCCAGCGCCCCAACCCCCAACCTCCAGAAATCGAGCAACAACGTCACCAACATGCTCGCCGCCAGCGAGTCCACCACAGTCCGCCACGCCGAGCACCTCGCCGCCGACGTTTCGTCCAACCGGAAGAACATCGGGAACGAAACGAAAAAGTAAATTGCTGACGACCGTGACGATGACGACGAGCAGCGCGAGTGAGCAGCGCAGCGCGTCACTTGGGCGTGCAAAAAGGGAGAATTGCCCGCCGGGTATCGAGTTTAATACACACCATAGAAGAGGCTCCCCACCGTATACATCCGTGTCCGATCCTCAAACGTGTAATACGGGAAGTGACTGATCGTCAGCGTTTCCCCGTACGCCGTCGCGTAGGCCAGAACAAACACCGCCAACGCCTCCGCCACAGCCTGCGCGGCCCACCCCCCGCCCGCATACCCCACCGCACGCCGCACCCGCCGAATGACCATATTCGACAGCGCGTGGTAAAAGACAAAGTACGCGTGCGTCATGAGGTAGAGCGTGATGGGGACGTCGTTCAGCCGGTGCGCGGGAAATGTGTACGCCTGGCGAACGAGCAACGCGCAGTGAGGGCACGTGAGCGAATGAGCGAATGAGCGAATGAGCGAATGAGCGAATGAGCGAATGAGCGAATGAGCGAATGAGCGAATGAGAGAGCGCGGCGACGTCTTGGGCTTGGGCGAGCGGGCACGCGTCAGTCGAGGTCTCAGTCGAGGTCGATACGCACCGCGCCGAGCAGCCGGTAAAAGTAGTGCGTCCACACGTAGTTGCCGACAAAGCTGAAGACGGCGATCCAAAGCTGTGCTTTGACCCAGTACTTGTCGAAGAACGGTCTCCGCGCGTCTTCGGGCGGCTCGAAGAAGTACGGGAGGACGACGCACGGGGAGGCCGCCCCGACCCCGATCCCCATATAGCCCCAGGGACCCATGCCCTCATACAGCTTGAATGGGACGAGAATGCACAACACCCAGGTGATCCATGTGAACGAGTAGAAGAACGAGAAGACCTCGAACCACGCCTTGGACGGGTCGTCAGGCAGCCATGCAGAAGAAACGGGGGACGCTTCCTCCCGTTTATCCTTGCGTCGCGTTCGCGGGGCCATCTCGTAGTTCTATTGACTGATGACTGGAAGACGCATGCGGGGAGGGCGAAACGTAGTATCTTCTGCGTAAATCGTCACAAAAGATTACTTCTCAGCATTTCTTCTCGGGGGCCTTGGAGCGCACGTAGAGTCGTCGTTTTCGCCCGGCGATACCAGAGCGTGTAGAGTCACCAGTGAGATATACCATGGGCCCGATTGCGAGCGCGAGTGGGCCGTCGGCGGTGTTGTGTCGCCGGCCCGTGCGGCAGACGGCGTTCGGAGCCTTGCCACCGAAGCGACCCACCACCTCGACGTCGACCCGCGTCTGCGCCGCCAACAACGACAGCACCAGCAAGAACATTGCTGTCCTGGGGGCGTCGGGCTACACGGGCGCGGAAGTCGTCCGTCTCCTCGCCCTCCACCCGCATTTCAATGTGGCGACCCTGACTGGCGATAGCAAGGCCGGGATGCAGTTCTCCGACGTCTTCCCGCATTTGCTCACCGCGACGGACGTCCCTGCCCTGGTGAAGATTGCCGATGTGGACTGGAGCAAGATCGACGGCGCCTTTTGTTGCCTGCCGCACGCCACCACCCAGGCGACCCTCGCGTCCCTCCCCGACCACGTCAAGGTCGTTGATCTGTCGGCTGATTTCCGTCTGAAAGACGTGAACACGTACGCCGAATGGTACGGCGGGGAGCACAAAGCGCCGGAGCTTCAGAAGGCTGCGGTGTACGGTCTCACCGAGATAAACCGCGAGGGGGTCGTGGCTGCGACCCGTCTGGTGGCCAACCCCGGCTGCTACCCGACCTGCGTCCAACTCGGGCTCGTGCCGCTCCTGGAAAAGAAACTCATCTCCACGGAAGACATCATCATCGACGCCAAGTCTGGGATCAGCGGGGCGGGGCGGAGCGCGAAGCAAAACCTGCTCTACTGCGAGGCCGCCGAAGGCGTCAACCCGTACGGGATCACGCGCCACCGGCATATGCCGGAGATTGAGCAGGGGCTGGCGGAAGCCAGCGGGAAGGACGTCCGGGTGAGCTTCACGCCGCATCTGATGCCGATGAGCCGCGGGATGGAGACGGCGAGTTACGTCAAGCTGGAGGGCGGGGCGACGGTGGCTGACCTTCGGGCGGTGTTGGAGGCCAGGTATAAGGATGAGCCGTTTGTGCACGTGTTGGCCGAGGGGCAGGCGCCGTTCACGCATCACGTGCGGGGCACGAATAACTGTATGCTGAACGTGTTCGAGGACCGGTTGGCGGGGAGGGCGATTGTGATTGCGGTGATTGATAATCTGGTCAAGGGGGCCAGCGGACAGGCGATCCAGAACATGAACTTGATGATGGGGTTGCGTGAGACGACCGGACTGTTGCAGCAGTGTTTGTACCCGTAAGATCGGACTGTAACGAGTTCGTTCTCCGACGGATGTGCACTCGCGCGAAGCAAAGCGACGACCCACCCTTTTGACTCTCGCTCCACTCTCACCCATTTGTATCCTATATAGCTAAAGCTATTCCTCTTCCCGATTGCAGATGGCGACGAGGCGCCGGCGGAGCCCTCGCAGTCCCTTGAGAAAGTTCTCGTCGCGTTCGGACCTCGTCGGCTGGAGGCCGTCGACACCATCAATGCCGTCGACACCACCGCGACACTGCAGCTCGTGCACAAACGTGTGCGCAAAGTCCACCAGCCGCACGCTCACGTTCAGCGCATTCAACGAGTCCAACGCCTCCCCGCCCGTACTCGACCCCTCGTACAAAATCAGCACGCTACTCGAGAAGAACTGAAACTCCGTCTGATGAGAGACCCACTGTTCGAGCTGCTCCAACTGTCGCACCACCCCATGCGGCCCCCCGTACACGTCCACTGCCCGCAGCCCCCCCTCGTTGTGCACGAAACTCTCCAACGCCGTGTCCACACTCGCCGCTGTGAGCGTCTTACACCACTGCTTGCTGGCCCGCCAGAACCCCTGCAGCGAGTGACGGTAGACTTGCATCCCGCAAATCTTAAACCCGAGCGAGGACTGGGTCGTGTCTGCGTCCTTCACCTTGCACTTGGCGATGTAGTCCGGGGGCGCGTGCTGGTACCACGTCCGCATGCCGATTTTCACGTCCATGATCGCGGGCCGGTCGTACCTAGCAAACGAGCGAACAGCGCGAGTGAGAGGGAGAGGGAGAGGGAAAGGGAAAGGGAAAGGGAAAGACAGGGAGGGTGAAAGAGACTGCGTCGGCGCTCTCCCGATACGTACATCCGGGCCACGTCCTCCAGCTCCAAGAGGCGATGATCGTTGTTGTTGTTGTCGACGACGCCATAAAACTTGGGCATGGCCTTGAGCAGCGGCGCATTTCGGAGCGTGAACGGCAGTTCCCGCAGATCAAAGTGCGGGGTCGACTGCAGGCCGACGAGGGACTGGAACGAGGCGTCCTCCTCGTCACTCCACACGAGCTCTTCGTCGCCAAGCCGAGTCAGACAATCTCCAAAGTCGTGTGAGACCCGTGTGGTTTGTCCTTGATGATCATGGTGATCGACGTCGTTTCCACGACCCCCGCCGCTCTGTCCTGCTCTCGAGAGCAACCCACACGCATCGCTCTGCATCACATTCATCGGCTGCTGCCTCGCAAGCCGCGCCTCATACATCTCAGACGCGCCCCGCGAAAACGTCGGAAACCGCTGGATCCCCTGCGCAGCAGGGGGCGCAGCAGGGGGCGCAGCAGGGGGCGCAGCAGGGGG
>Ga0181582_10003344_pt1 | contig 12905 bp, 9 predicted proteins | sample 071ome_32_FD_132438 | JGI IMG/M metagenome (GOLD analysis project Ga0181582, IMG submission 132438) | Coastal salt marsh microbial communities from the Groves Creek Marsh, Skidaway Island, Georgia - 071405AT metaG (megahit assembly) | ecosystem: Environmental > Aquatic > Marine > Intertidal zone...
AGAGCATCACAATATGCCGGGGATAGCGAGCTCGGCGACTGCCGTTCTGATTGGTCATATCGCTGGATCAACGCAGGCCATCAGAGTCGGCGCTGGCGGGATCATGCTGCCGAATCACTCGCCACTGGTGATCGCAGAGCAGTTCGGCACGCTGGCGGCGCTCTACCCCGGCCGCATCGATCTTGGACTCGGGCGGGCGCCGGGCTCGGACATGCTCACCGCACGCGCGCTGCGTCGGGATTCAAGCTCCCACCCCGACCGCTTTCCCCAGGACGTGCTTGAGCTGCAGGCGTACTTCGGAGCGGCTGAACCCGGGCAAGCGGTGCGCGCGGTGCCCGGGGAAGGTCTCAAGGTGCCGCTGTGGATCCTGGGATCAAGCCTGTTCGGGGCGCAGCTTGCAGCCGTGCTGGGCTTACCGTTCGCGTTCGCGTCGCATTTTGCGCCGGACGCGCTGACCGATGCCTTGCGTATCTATCGCGAGCGTTTTGAGCCTTCGGCGACGCTCAAGGAACCTTATGCGGCAGTCGGTGCGGGTCTGTATGCAGCAGACTCAGATGCGGAGGCCAGACGTCTGTTCACGTCCATGCAGGTGCAGTTCACCAATCTGTTTCGCGGTGCGCCCGGCAAGCTGCAACCACCGCGCGACTCGATGGACGACTACTGGACCCCGCCAGAGCGCGCTGGCGTGGACCGGGCACTCTCATGCGCCATGGTCGGCGGTCCTGCCAGTTTGCGGCGCCAGCTGGAAGCGTTTCTGGACGTTACCCAGGCGGATGAGGTCATCCTCGGTGCCCAGATCTATGACCACGCTGCGCGACTTCGTTCGCATGAAATCGGCGCTTCAGTCTGTGCAGATCTGATGTCGGCGCTGGAAGAACCGGTTGCCGCGCTGGCCTCCTAATGCGTTACGCGGGCTTTATTCGATCAAGCCAAGCGCTTCGTCCACGCCTGCGATCAGGTTGAGCGTCTGGACGGCCTGACCTGATGCGCCCTTGCCCAGGTTGTCCAGCTGCGCAACAACAACCGCCTGACTTTCGTCTGCGCTCTGCAGCACATACAGCCTGAGTTTGTTGGTGCCGTTGCACGCTTCGGGATCGATCCGGTCCAGCGCTGCACTTTCTTCCTGCGGAACGACCTCGACGAAGCCATCTGCGCCGTAATGCTCACACAGAGCGTGGTGAATATCCCGGGGTGCGGGTGCTGCCGGCAGCGACCAGGTCGCCAGCGGCACATGCACCAGCATGCCCTGATAGTAGCGCGCGACGGCGGGTAGAAAAATCGGTGCGCGCGCGAGACCGCCCCAGCGGGTAATTTCTGGCAGGTGTTTGTGCGCCAGTCCGAGACCGTAGTCGTACAGCGTGCCCGGAGCGCCCGGGGTTTCAGGCGATTGCGCGAAGGCTTCGATCAATGCCTTACCGCCTCCCGAGTAGCCCGAAACGGCGTTGATGCTGATCGGCCAATCCGCCGGCACGAGGCCAGCCTGCACCAGTGGATAGAGAATCGAGACCGCGGCTACCGCATAGCAGCCGGGATTGCTGATCCGTTTGCTGTCACAGAGCCGTTGACGCTGCTCCGGCGCGTATTCAGGGAACCCATAGGTCCAGCCCGGCGCCGTGCGATGGGCGGTTGACGCGTCTATGACACAGGTCTGCGGGTTCTCGACCAGGGCGGTCGCTTCCCGGGCAGCATCGTCCGGCAGACACAGGATGGCGATGTCCGCAGCGTTCAGTGCGTCCCGGCGGGCGGCGAGGTCCTTGCGCATCGTGGCGTCAAGCTGGAGCAGCTCGAGATCCCGACGCCCGACAAGGCGCTCCCGGATCTGAAGGCCGGTAGTCCCGGCTTCACCGTCGATGAAAACTTTCATGCGTGCGTCTGGTAAATCCCTGAAGGGGCGCGATCATACGGCGCTCGCAGCAGGGCGTCATGGGTGCCTTGTCAGCTTTTTTTCCAGAACCCTGCGCGATGGATGCGTTTCAGCGCGGCGACGGTTGGTGTCCGCTCGTCTGGTTTAGCGTGGTCCAGGCCTGCAATCACCTGCCCCGCGCAAAAATCTCCGAGGCTGCGTTTGAGCGCAGCGTCACTGTTTCGACGGACAGCAATGTAAAACCGCTCATCGGTCAACGGTACAAAATGCAGCTGCAGCTGTCGCGCGACGTCCTCGGTGGCCAGACCGGCATCTGCTGAGCCGCTGGCAACGAGAGCCGCCACAGCTGTGTGGGTGTACTCCTCGTGGTCATAGCCAAAGATGTGGCCCGGTGCGATGCCCAGGGTGCCGAGCAGACCATCGAAAGCCAGACGGGTACTCGAGCCTGGTTGCCTGTTCACGAATCGCAGCTTGTCTGTTGCCAGGCTATTCAGATCCGGACAGGGCCGGTCCGTCCTGGAGAGCAGCCCAAGGGTACGTGCTGCGACCAGCCAGATCTGATCTCTGGCGCTGTCGAGCTGTGCGATGAGGTGGGCACCGACCGAGGTGCCCAGCTCGCCGAGTGGAATATGAAAACCCGCGATCTCTGCTTCATCGCGTCGATAACGCGCGAGCGCCGAAACGCTCCCGACAGTCTCCATAGAGACCCGGTAGCGGGAACTCAGGTGCGCGCGGAGGGCCTGCATTCTCGGGTCGTGGCTGGATGCGATAGCAAGTGAATGGCGTCCCGGATCTGCAGCTTCGCTGAGCTGCGCACCCGCTTCGAGAGCGGCGCCCTCCAGCGTCGGGCGTACGTGCTCTCCGACCCTGTCTGCGCAGGCGAGCAGGGCTGCACCGAGGTCGGTGAGAGTAGTGCCGCGACCTTTCCGCGTGACCACCAGGGGCCTGCCGAGCCGTTGTTCCCAGTGACGGAAGAGACCCCAGGCGTGTCGGTAGGAGACATCGGCCGCGCGTGCAGCGTAATTCAGTTGTCCTTCCTGGCGTACACCGTTCAGCAGCTCGAACAGTAGTGGCTCGATCTCCTGGAGTGCATTGTCCTCCGCGGCGAGAAGCCAGCGCAGTTCAAGCTGTAGCGCTATCCGGGGCAAGACGTTCCAATCTGATCTGTTTGCTCGGGCCCGAGCTCAATGCACAACAGGGGTGCCGGGCGGCCTGAGGACCGGCGTTCAGATTCAGGCCCTACTCGCGGCCGGCGTTGGGGTAGAACAGCTGCTGTCCGTTAAGACGGAATTCCGCGATGGTCTGCTGTCCGTCGGCCGAGAGCATCCAGTCAACAAACGCCTGAGCGGCCGCGGCTTTGACGTGCGGGTGGCGCTCAGGGTTCACCACGATGAGGCTGTACTGATTGCGCAGCGCGGCGCCCCCTTCAAACAGCACTGGCAGGCGCGCAGGGTCGGCGACAGCGACCCACGTACCGCGGTCGCTCAGCGTGTAGCCGCTGATCTCAGCCGCGATTTGCAATGCACGTCCCATGCCGCTGCCGACGTCTTTATACCAGGGGGCTTCCCCAGGCGCTGGATGCAGCGACGCTTGCGCCCACAGGGCGCGTTCACGTTTATGTGTCCCACTGTCGTCTCCCCGGGTCAGAAAGTTTGCTTGCGCGGCGGCTATGCGCGTTAGCGCATCCGGCGCAGATGCGGCCTGATGGACTCCCGCCGGGTCTGCCGGTGGGCCGACGATCACAAAGTCGTTGAACATCACCGGATACCGATGAAGCCCGAAACCCTCAGCGATGAACTGCTCCTCTGCGTCTTTTGCATGGACCATCAGCACATCGCCGTTACCTTCGCGGGCATTGCGCAGCGCCTGACCGGTTCCGACAGCAACTACTCTCACTTCCACACCACTCGCAGCCGAGTAGCGCGGCAGAAGAAAGTCGAAAAGGCCGGAATTCTGGGTGGATGTTGTCGATTGAAGAAGGATGAAATTCTCACCCGCCAGGCCGACCTGCGGCAGAAGCAGAAGTCCGGCGAGCACGGTGAGCAGGGATTTCTTGAAGTGTTTCTGCATCGAAGTGTCGTCCGTCAGAACGTGAACATGATGTGTGAGTAGGTGTAGAGCATGTCCTGATTTCCCGGCGAGAGGGGTGCGCGCTGCATGAATCCGCCGTCAAACGCCGCCGCAAAGCCGAACTCCAGCGCGATGCTTTCGGGGAGCACGGTATAGCGCAGGCGCCCCTCGATCTGCTGCGCGATGAACCGACCGGAATTGCCGCTGGGATCCCGCAGCCGGCTTGTAGTCCAGGCATCGCGGCTCGATTCAAGCCAGAACCCGCGGTAGCACAGCATGAGCTCGCTGCGCGCGGTTGGTTTCATATTCAGACGCAGACCGGGCGAGATGATGTTGCTGCGAGCAAAAGCGCCATAAATGCCTGTGGGCCCGAAATCCAGACGCCGAGCGCCGAAGAGGGTGTCGAAGCGTCCGTAGTCGCCGTCAAAAGGGTCGTCGTCGCCGCTCGCGATGTCGAATTCAGCGTTCAGACGTGGTTTCGAGGCATGGTCCCAGCTGTAGCCGAGCTCCACGCGGGCGTTGTAAGCAAAGGTATCCAGGTCGCGCTGGTCGGTTGGCAGCGCGGTGGCGCGTGATTCGCCTATCTGAAAGGCGGATTCCAGCAGCCAGTCGAATTTTGCGGGGGCTTTAGGTTGGTACAGGCGAAAGCCGGGCATGAGGAAGTTGCGGTTACGCGACGGCCGTCCTTTGACGTCATCTTCATCGAGACCGAACAGAAAGATTTCGCCCTCAAGTCCCCAGGGTAGCCCGCGGGTTCCGTAATAGAGCCCCCAGAACCGGACATCCATATCCTCTTCGTCAAACTCAATATCGTTATCACGCAGCGCCTGCGGCAGGTTCGGTTTGCGATTAACCGGCAGGGTGTAGAAAGCCTGGATGTGATTCCCGTCGGGGTCTGACCAGTTCCATTCGATGCCGGTGAAGGTGTTAATCGTGTTGCGGTACTTACTGCGCGCTACATAGCGGCGACTCCCGACATCCAGCGTCAGCCGTCCTGCGCGGATCGTACTTTCGTCGCCTGAACGAAAAACCTCGCGGTTTGTCAGCGCGATGTAGCCCTGCAGCAGCTCGGCGGGATTGACCATGGTCGTCGTGATAGCGGTTCCTGCGTCGTCGAGATACGCGCGCGAGTCGATGAACTCCAAGGCGGCGCTGAGGTTTTCAGAACGCGCTTCTGTCTTGATGATTGTGCGCAAGGCCAGCATCTGGTCGCTACCCTGACGGCCGAGCCTGTAGCGGTTATCGAGGTTCTCATACCGGGTCCGTTGGGTTCCTGATATCGAGAGCCAGGATGGCAGATCAGCGGCTTGCGACAGTCGCCAGGGCGTTGCAGAGACGGCACCTGGTGCGATGCTGAGACACAGAGTGACGAGCGTCAGAAGCGCCGCAGTATCACCTTTTAAACGGGCAGAGTTATACATGAATCAAGAAAAATAATGAGCAGAAAATTCAAATTCGCGCGTATTAAATGCAATAAAGATAAATTTTAAAATATGCAAATATTTGCATATGAGGAGACGCTGCCGGAGCGTTCAAGAAGCGCCCGCCGTGAGTTTGAGCAGTCTGGTTTTAAGGGCGGGCCGCGGCTTCCCACCGCGGTAGCGTGTTCTTCTGTAGGTTGCGAGGGGCGTTAGAGAGCAACCGGTATGGTGCTTGGGCGTGGTACTCAAGAGAGCCCAGTGAGTTCCGCCGTGAGGCAGGCGCTGCGCTCCGAAATCCGAGTCGCAACTGCTTCAGGTCTGGCCGCCGTCGAGGTCTGCTCACCCCCAGGGAGGCGAAACGGCGGTCAGCGTCTGGCCCGGGTCCACCGGCTGAACGGCGACCCGACCCGTTGGGCAGGGTCGCGATACCGACAGTCCGCGAGGTAAAGCTCAGAGTGTCGGATTGCGCCGGTGCCAGCTCGTCGCCTGCTGATAGGCGTGACCTGCGCGTAGCAAGGCTGATTCGCCCAGATGCGCGCCCAGCAGCTGGAAACCGAACGGTGCGCCGTCCTGATTGAATCCTGCAGGCAGTGACAGGGTGGGCGAGCCGGCGATATCGAATGGTGCTGTGAAGCGCAGCAGTTCCGGCCAGTCCTCCTCGCGCTCTCCGAACCGGGCGAAGTCCTGCAACGTGAGATTCTGGCGCATCAGGGCAGGTGCGACGATCACATCGACGCCGGCGAACAGTGCAGCGTACTGCCCGCGGAAGTTCTGACGCAGATCATGGGCGTTGGCGTAGTCAACGCCGCTGGTCTCGCGGCCAGTGTCCAGCAGGCCTGAAAGACCAGGGCCGTAAGCGTCGGCCTGGGCGGGGTAGGTGGAGGCGTGGGCCGCAGCAGCGTCGGCAGTGCACAGCGGAAACCAGGCCTGCAGGACTTCTTCTGTATCCGGCATCCTGACGTTGACGATGTCTGCACCGGCGCTGCGCAGGATCTCCAGCGCGTCGCGCATGGCCGCAACGATGTCCGCATCTACCCGGGTGGTGGCATAGGCCTCATCAAAGCCGACCCGCAGGCCTGCGATCCCGTGTTCGAGCTCGGCCAGGTAGTCCGGTACCCGAGCATCGAGAGCAGTCGGATCTGCCGGATCCGGGCCAGCGATGACCTGGAGAACGGCCGCGCAATCGCGCACGCTACGCGCCATCGGTCCGACGTGATCGAGTGACCAGGACAGCGGGAACACGCCGGCCCGGCTCACGCGGCCCCAGGTGCCCTTCACCCCTGTCAGCCCGTTGGCAAAAGAGGGAAAACGAATCGATCCGCCGGTATCTGAGCCCAGCGCGGCATAGCTGAGGCCCGCGGCAACGGCGACGCCGGAGCCACTCGACGATGCGCCACTCCAGTAATCGGCATTATGTGGATTGCGCGGTGGCGTGATATCCGGGTGGTGATGGGCGACCGCACCTTCGGTCAATTGGAGTTTGCCCAGCATCACCGCGCCGGCCGCGCGGAGTCGGGCTACCACGGTGGCATCTGCGGCCGCGTCGGCGGCGTTGCCACGCACACGGGGCATGCCTGCAACCGTGCGTGTGCCCGCGATGTCGCACAGGTCCTTGACCGCAACCGGCACACCCTGCAGCGGACCCACTGCCTGGCCCTTGGCGATAGCCTGGTCAGCTGCCTGCGCTTCGCGTTGGGCGGACTCGGCCAGCACGGCAACATAGCTGCCGAGCGCTTTATCGTGGGCGCTGATCCGTTCCAGCAGGAGGCGGGTGACCTCCACTGAGGAGATATCACGAGAGGTAATCCGGTGCGCTATCTCGACCAGATCCAGGTAGGCAAGTTCGTTGGAGTCCATGACATCTCTCCCCGGGTAAAGTGAGCGCGCTCGCTGCTTGAAAGGTGCTTTCGTGGCACCCAGAATCGAGCTCCGAGTGTACTGCATGCAGGAGACAGTCAATGGCGTTGACGGAATACGGAGAGCTGGATGCACTGGGTCTCGGCGCACTGATTGCGGCCGGCGAGGTCTCTGCAGTCGAGGTTATCGAGGAAGCCATCACGCGGGCTGAGGCACTGCAGCCGACGCTGAATTTCCTGGCCCACTCTGCGTTTGAGCAGGCGCGTGAGCGCGCAGCAGATCCGACGCGTCAGAGAGGTCCGTTCAGCGGGGTGCCCTGGCTGGTGAAAGAACTCGCCAGCAGCTGGGCGGGGCTGCCGTTCACCAATACTCTCCCGCTGTTGAAAAGCCAGGTCGCGTCCGAGGACTCTGAGCTGATCCGGCGCCTGAAAGCAGCCGGCGTGATCGCGCTCGGTAAATCGACCTCGCCGGAGCAGGGCTGGGCGCTCAGCACCGAATCGAGCCTGCACGGCGTGACCCGCAATCCATGGGATCCTGAGCGCACGCCCGGCGGCTCGAGTGGCGGGTCAGCCGCAGCGGTTGCGGCGCGCGTCGTGCCGTTTGCGGACGCCTCAGACGGCGGCGGGTCGATCCGCGTGCCTGCGGCCAACTGCGGACTGGTCGGCCTTAAACCGGCGCGGGGGCGGATCAGCTTTGCGCCGATGGCGGTCGACTTCTGGTATGGCGGTGCGACGCTGCACTGCGTGTCACGCAGTGTCCGCGACAGCGCGGCGCTGCTCGATGTCACGGCGGGGACGCTGCCGGGAGAGCCTTACCGTCTGCCAGCGCCGGCCGACTCGTTCCTTAGCGCTGTCAGTCGCCCGACGGGGCCACTGAAGATCGCCATGGTGACGGATGCGCCGGATCATGGAACGCCGGTCGACCCTGAGGTACGGGCGGGCGTAGAGAGCGCCGGTCGACAGCTCGAGGCGCTCGGTCATCATGTCGAGCCGCGCGCAGTCCCCTATGACTTCTGGCCGCTGTACAAGACCTACACAGCGATTATCGCGGTGCAGACAGCGGCTTTTTTCGAGGGAGTCTACGCGGGCCTGGGTCGTCCGCCCGCGGCAGGTGATATGGCCGAGCTTTACCGCTCGATGATTGAGAAAGGGCGGGCTATCGCGGGCACCCGTCACGCCAATGATGTCGAGTCGATGCGGGCCATGTGCCGCGAGCTGGCGTGCACCATGGACAGCTATGACGTGTGGCTCATGCCCACCGTACCGATGTTGCCGCGCGCTCACGGCTACTACGACATGAATCTGGACGTGGAGCACTACGACGACACCCGCATGGGGCCGGATTGTTGCTTCACCGCTCCATTCAACGCTTCCGGCCATCCGGCGATCAGCCTGCCGCTGGCCTGGTCTGCGTCTGGTTTGCCTGTCGGCATCCAGTTCGTTGGACGGGATGGCGATGAAAGCACGCTGCTCTCCCTTGCGGGCGAGCTTGAGCAGGCAGCCCCGTGGGCGGCGCGGCGACCGCCGCTGTGCAGCTGATCAGTCGGTCGCGCCGACGCGGCCTGCCAGGAATTCGGCCTGTGTGATGAAGCTCGTATTGCCGCGCCCGCGGAAGTTGAGAAAGCGCACGCCGGCAGTGCCGCTGCGAAAACCGTACAGCGTGTTCCCCGCGATAAAGGCCGAGGCTCCGGGACCGAGCCGTCTGCGCCCGATGAGGAGCTCGCCCTCGAGGATGTAGATGATTTCGTCTTCCGCATGCGCGTGCAGGGAGATCTCTGCGTCGGGCGCGATACTGGCCTCGAACAGCTGTAGACCGTTGCCGTCGCCGGTGTGCAGCAGCCGCACGTCAGCGTCGCGCTCGGCGGGAGACATTTTTGCCGCGACGTCGGCGGCCACGGCGGTGTGGACCGGCTGCCAGTCGATGCTGCCGGCCTCGATAATGCGGATCCTCGCCATGGTCCTCAGTCCCCCTGCTCAGAGCTCGCGCGCGAGCTGCTCTGCTTCATAAATCACCGCCTCAATACGGCGTGGCGCAATGACATCGCCGACGCGATGCATGCGCACGCCGCGTTCGCCGGCTGGTTCATAGAGTTCGTCTCGTGGTGCCTGTGTCATCGCAATAACGATCGAATCGACGCCTTCCCGTATATCGCGCGGCCCGCCCCAGATATCGTAGATCTCGACCCCCGCGCTGCTGATCTGCTCGACGAAGTGCCCTGCCGTGGTGCGCACCCCGAGCTTTTTAAGGCGCGGCATGACATGCGGCAGATCCAGGGTGCGCTGTGTGTCCGCGCCCACGAAGGGTCGCGGGGTCAGGATCTCTACAGTGGCGCCGCGACCGGCAAGCAGTTCAGCGAGACCCAGCGGCAGGTAGTCGCCGGTTTCGTCGACGATGAGCACAGAGCGGCCCAGAGAGTTCGGGGCTCCCACGGCACGTTCAATTGCCACTCCGATGTCCATGACACGGCTGGATGTTGCTCCCGGAATGGCGTCCCGCTCGGGTCGATAGGGGCTGTAGCCGTGCGTCAGCCAGCGTGCCCCGCTCGCCAGAACAATGACCTCCGCATCCGGCAGGTTCTCCAGGTTTATCGGCGACGACGTCAGGATTTCCACCCGGGCGCGGGATAAGGGGCGCAGCAGATTGTCGAGCGCACCCTGCCAGGCAGCGCGGGTCGGCAGGGCCTTGATCAGATTGAGCCGACCCCCGGGCTCTGAAGATCCCTCGTACAGCGTGACATGGTGGCCGCGGGCGGCGGCGGTTCCGGCAAAGCGCAATCCGGCCGGACCGGCGCCGATCACGGCGATGTCCTTGCGTTTTTCAGCAGAGACCTGAATGAGCGTTCCGTGCCCCCAGCGGTCTTCCCGCCCCATGGCCGGATTCTGAAAACAGCTTACTTCACGGTTCTCGATCAACCGGGTCACGCAGACGTTGGCGTTGATGCAACGCGTTACCTCGTGTTCCGCGCCGCGTGCGCTTTTGGCGACTATCTCGGGGTCTGCCATATGCGCCCGGGTCATGGCAATCATGTCAGCGCTGCCTGCGGCCAGCACCGCTTCCGCTCTGGCCAGATCGAGAAAGCGACCGACCACGAACACGCGCGCCCGCGCGCCCACGATGGACCGTGCCGCCGCTGCGCTATCGGCGAGAAAGCCCTCCGGCACGGTGCCCATGGGCGCAACGGCGATGTGCAGCGCGTGGTAGCCGCCCCCGGAAATATCGAAAAAATCAAACAGCCCGCTGTCGGCAAAACACGCCAGCTGTTCCTCGCTCTGCTCGGGCGTGATGCCTGCCGGTCCAAGAAACTCATCAAACGACAGGCGCAGTCCCACCGTGAAATCTGTCCCGACCGCGGCCCGGATCGCTTCACCGACCTCCAGCACCAGCCGGCAGCGGTCGACCGGATTGCCACCGTAGCCGTCACTGCGTTTGTTAAAGGCCGGGCTCAGGAATTCGCCCAGCAGCTGACTGTGCGCGGCGTGAATTTCGACTCCATCGAGGCCCGCGCGCTGCACGTTGCGGGCCGAGCGCGCGAAGTGGTCAATGAGGTCATCGATGTCCGCCTGCTCCATGGCTACCGGCATTTCTTCGCTGATTGCCGAGGGGATTCTGGACGCCGCCCACAGGGGTCGCCAGTCGTCGAAATACTGGGTCCCACTACCCTGTGCGCCGCAGGCGAACAGCTGCACGAACTGCCTGCAATCATGCGCGTGGACGGCTTCACCGAGGCGCTCGTACCAGGGGATGACGCGTTCGTCCCACGCGATGCAACCCGCGTGGTAATTGCGTCCCGCAGGGTGGGCTGCCTGCTGCTCCAGGATGAGCAGCGCCGCTCCGCCGCGCGCTCGTTCGCGGTAGTAGCTGATGTGGCGTTCCGAGATCAGCCCGTTTTCGCCGTACAGCTGCGTGTGCCCGCTGACCAGAATGCGGTTGCGGACCTTCGTCGAGCCGATCGACAGCGGCGAGAAGACGTGGGGGTAGGGGCCTGGTGTCTGCGGCGTATTCATCGGGAGGCTCGTCTCATCCTGCCTTGCGGTGTGCGTTGGAAGCTTAACCGCTCCTGAGGCGCGGGTGGCCGCGCGCTACAATTCGACCCCTCTTTTGGGCGGGAAAAGCATGCTGATGCGCCGGCTGCGTTTGATCCTTCTATTGCTGCTCTGTCTTGGGATCGGTCTCGGCATGAGGCACTACTGGCTCTATCGACAGCAGCATCCGACCACGGAGGATGCCTACGTGCAGGCGCACCTGGTGCACGTGGCAGCGCGTGTCTCGGGCCCCGTCGTCGCCGTTCATGTGAGTGAGAACGATTACGTTGAAGCGGGCGACCTCCTGTTCGAGATTGATCCCTCGACTTACGCCGCGTTAGTGGATGCGGCGCAGGCCAGCTACGACATGGCGCGTCAGGATACCGGGGCGAGCGACGCCAGAGTGGCAGTCGCCCGAGCGACGCTGGATGAGCGGCGTATTGCGCTGGCGCGTGCGCAGCGGCACCTGGAGCGCGCAACCACGCTGTCAGCGTCGAAACTCATAGCCGAAGCTGATTTCGATAACGCGCGGGCCACTTTTGATGAAGCGCAGGCCGGGGTCGACAGTGCGCGTGCTGATCTGCGCCGGGCCGAGAGCGAGCTCGGTCAGAGTGGCGCGGACAACGCACGGGTGCGCAGCGCGTCGGCTGCGCTGACCACCGCCAGGCTTGATCTCGAGTTCACCCAGGTACGCGCGGCCGCGGCCGGCTGGATAGCCAACTGCGATCTGCGCGCAGGCGCGATGGTAATCGCCGAACGGCCCCAGTTTTCGATCGTTGAGAACGCTGCGTGGTGGGTGGAGGCAAATTTCAAGGAAACGGATCTGAACGGCATGCGTCCTGGTCAGTCGGCCCGGATCCGTCTCGACATGTATCCCGGTCTCGAACTCAGTGGCCGGGTGGAAAGCCTGGGCGCGGGGTCCGGCGCGGTGTTCTCCCTGCTGCCCCCCGAAAATGCGACAGGCAACTGGGTGAAGATCACGCAACGCTTCCCGGTGCGGATCCGCATTGATCCGCGGGTCGATGAAAGGCGCGAGGAGATGCCTCTGCGGGTGGGTGCGAGCGCCACAGTCACCGTCGACATCGAACCGTGAATGCCGTGCCGCGCGGGAGCCAGGGCTCGCGCCGCGCCGCGTGGCTGGTCGTCACGGGCGTGATGCTGACTGCGCTGCTCGAATCGCTCGATACCACTGTGGTTAACGTTGCCCTGCCGCACATGATGGGCAGTTTCGGCGCGACGCCCGATCAGATCACCTGGATGATCACCTCTTACCTGATCTCCACGGCGATCGTCATGCCGCTGACTGGCTACCTGGTGAGGCGTTTCGGCCGCCGGCGGGTGCTCTACATCGGTGTGGGCAGCTTCATTCTCATGTCCGGGGCATGCGGATTGTCCTGGAGCCTGGCGTCGATGGTCATTTTCCGCTTTTTCCAGGGGGCGTTCGGCGCCGTGCTGGTGCCGATCTCACAGTCCATCATGATGGAAGCTTTCCCGCTTGAGCGGCGCAATCAGGCCATGGCGATCTGGGGTCTGGCAATCATGGTAGGCCCGGTGCTCGGCCCGGTGCTTGGGGGAGTGATCACCGAGTACTGGGACTGGCGCTGGGTGTTTTTCATCAACGTGCCCATCGGGATCGTGGCGATGATCATGATGGCCGAAGATGTCGGTGGC
>Ga0181582_10003345_pt1 | contig 12902 bp, 6 predicted proteins | sample 071ome_32_FD_132438 | JGI IMG/M metagenome (GOLD analysis project Ga0181582, IMG submission 132438) | Coastal salt marsh microbial communities from the Groves Creek Marsh, Skidaway Island, Georgia - 071405AT metaG (megahit assembly) | ecosystem: Environmental > Aquatic > Marine > Intertidal zone...
AAAACAAGTTGTCTCAGAGGTTGCTGCGGTTGCTGCTGAAGCCCATTCGGCAATTGCTGCTGAATATCGTGGACTCGGTGTTGAGGAACTAACTGATTTGCGTGTAAAAGCGCGTCAGGGTGGCGTTTATGTTCGTGTTGTTAAAAATACACTGGCAAAACGCGCACTAGATGGGACTGAATTCGAGTGCATGAAAGATGGTTTAGTTGGCCCGTTGATTCTTGCTTTTTCGCAAGAAGATCCGGGTTCTGCTGCCAGGGTTATAAAGGAATTCAGCGCAGATAATGATTTGCTTAAAGTCAAAATGCTTTCTATTGGAGGCCAGCTGTTGGAAGCGACAGAGCTGGAGCGATTAGCAAGCCTACCGACGAAGGATCAAGCAATCAGTATGTTGATGGCAGTAATGAAAGCGCCAGTCGAGAAGTTTGTTCGAACATTGGCCGAGCCGCACGGGAAGATGGTGCGCACTGTTGCTGCTATACGCGACCAAAAGCAATCTTAATTTTAGTCACTAACGGTTTATATTTTTTAGGAGTATTTAGAAATGGCTGTATCACAAGAAGAAATTTTGGAAACTATTTCCAATATGACAGTAATGGAAGTCGTTGACTTGATTTCCGCTATGGAAGAAAAATTTGGAGTATCTGCAGCAGCGGCAGTCGCAGCAGCACCAGCAGCAGCGGGTGACGCAGGCGGCGCAGCAGCAGAAAAAGACGAGTTTGATGTTGTAATGTCTAGTTTTGGTGGCAACAAAGTTGCTGTCATTAAGGTCGTACGCGCGGTTACTGGTCTAGGTCTTAAAGAAGCTAAAGAAATGGTCGAAGGCGCACCTTCAACCGTTAAAGAAGCCGCATCAAAAGACGAAGCAGAAGATATCAAAAAGCAGCTTGAAGAAGCTGGTGCTCAAATCGAACTTAAGTAGTTTTACTTTAGTTGGGTGCTATTTTAGCAAAGACACACACTGTGAGGAGGCTCGCAGCGTGTGTCTGTACCCGTTGATTTAAAAAATTTCGATTTAATCAGGATTGACCATTGAACTATTAGATAGATGAAAAGCATAGTGATGCAAACATGTTTATTATGCTTTTCAAATATTCAGTTCCAAGCCCGTAAACTTAGGAGGCTAAATGCAATACAGTTTCACCGAAAAGAAAAGAGTCCGTAAAGATTTCGGTAAGCGCCCACAGATACTTGAAGTGCCATATATGCTTCAGGTTCAGTTGGAATCATTCCGCCAATTCTTGCAAGTGGATGCAGCGCCAGAAAACCGTGCCGATGTTGGCTTACATGGTGCTTTCTCTACTGTATTTCCTATAGAAAGCTATTCAGGTAATGTCATTCTTGAATACGTAAGTTATCGTCTTGATAAGCCAGTGTTTGATGTCAAAGAATGTCAGATGCGTGGCTTGACCTATGCTGCTCCTTTGAGAGTGACTGTGCGCTTAGTGATCTATGACAAGGAAGCTCCTGCCAGTCAGAAAAAAGTTAAAGATGTCAAAGAACAAGAAGTGTATATGGGTGAGCTTCCGCTTATGACGGATACGGGCACCTTTGTTATCAATGGTACCGAACGTGTTATCGTTTCTCAGTTGCACCGTTCACCCGGTGTCTTTTTTGATCATGATAAAGGTAAGACCCACTCATCGGGTAAGTTGCTTTATTCTGCTCGCATTATTCCATATCGTGGATCATGGTTAGATATGGAGTTTGATCCTAAAGACTGCTTATTTGTGCGTATCGATCGAAGAAGAAAACTACCAGCGACTATTTTGTTGCGTGCCTTGGGTTATGAAACACAAGAGATACTCTCTATGTTTTTTGATACGCACAAGATTACTGTTTCTCGTAAGGGCTATGAGCTTGCATTAGAGCCTAAAGATTTGCGTGGTGAAATTGCAGCATTTGACATCGAAGTCAAAGGTGAAGTTCTGGTTGAGACTGGGCGTCGTATCACTATGCGCCACATTCGTGAAATGGAGAGCAATAAGATTAAGAAGCTCACTGTGCCGCAGGAATATTTCATCGGTAAAGTGATGGCGTATGACATTATTGATGAGCAGACTGGTGAGTTAATATTTACTGCTAACGAAGAGTTGTCTGAAGAAAATATTCATAAAATAGAAGACAATGGCATCAAGAAGTTTGAAATTTTGTATACCAACGAGATAGATCGGGGGCCATACATTTCTCAGACCCTCGCTATCGACTCTACCACTACTGAATTGGAAGCTCAGGTAGAAATATATCGCATGATGCGCCCAGGTGAGCCGCCAACTAAAGAAGCGGCACAATCGTTGTTTAATAACTTATTCTTCTCGGAAGATCGTTATGATTTATCGCCAGTTGGACGAATGAAATTCAATCGTCGCTTGGGTCGAGAAGAAACTACAGGTAGTGGCACGCTTATCTCAGGTAAGCAGGCATTACAAAAAGCCGAAATTCTGTCTACTGATGAGGTTAACAGCGCGGAACAATTAGATGCTGCGATGAAGGTGGATGACATTCTCTCGGTAATGAGAGTGTTGATTGATATTCGCAATGGTGAAGGCATAGTTGATGATATTGACCATCTAGGAAATCGTCGCATACGTTGTGTTGGTGAAATGGCTGAGAACGTTTTCCGCGTGGGCTTAGTTAGAGTAGAGCGTGCAGTTAAAGAGCGCCTTACATTGGCCGAGTCGGAAGGTTTAATGCCTCAAGAAATGATTAATGCTAAACCCGTTGCTGCTGCGATTAAAGAATTCTTTGGGTCCAGTCAGTTGTCTCAGTTCATGGATCAAAATAATCCATTATCAGAGGTGACTCATAAGCGTCGCATATCAGCATTAGGGCCAGGGGGGTTGACGCGTGAACGTGCTGGATTTGAGGTGCGTGATGTGCATCCGACACATTACGGTAGATTGTGTCCAATTGAAACGCCAGAGGGTCCAAATATTGGTTTGATCAACTCTTTAGCAATATATGCTCAGACTAATGATTATGGTTTCTTGGAGACGCCATATCGCAAAGTCATTAATGGCAAAGCTACTGCTGAAATTGATTACTTGTCAGCCATTGAAGAAAGTCAATATGTAATTGCTCAGGCTAATGCGAGTCTGGATGAAAAAGGCAAGCTGACGGATGAATTAGTGTCATGTCGACATCTCAACGAGTTTGAATTGTCCACGCCTGATAAAGTGGACTATATGGATGTTTCACCTAAACAGATTGTTTCGGTGGCGTCTTCATTGATTCCGTTCTTAGAGCACGACGATGCAAACCGCGCATTGATGGGCTCCAACATGCAACGTCAAGCGGTCCCCACTTTACGAGCTGATAAGCCTCTTGTTGGTACAGGTATTGAGCGAGCTCTAGCTATTGATTCGGGTGCCTCAGTGGTTGCTAAGCGCGGTGGTACAGTCGATAGTGTGGATGCAGGCCGTGTTGTTGTGCGAGTCAGTGATGATGAAACACAAGCGGGTGAAGCGGGTGTGGATATCTACACACTCACAAAGTATACGCGTTCAAATCAAAATACATGTATCAACCAAAAACCTTTGGTTAGACCAGGCGATGTTATTGCACGCGGTGATGTGCTGGCTGATGGCCCTTCTACAGATATGGGTGAGTTGGCTCTTGGTCAGAATATGATGATCGCGTTCATGCCATGGAATGGATACAACTTTGAGGATTCAATTCTCCTTTCAGAGCGAGTGGTAGAAGAAGATAGGTTTACCACGATACATATCGAAGAACTCAGTTGTGTTGCGCGTGATACTAAGCTGGGCGCTGAAGAGATCACTGCTGATATACCAAACGTTAGTGAGGGTTTATTAGCTAAGCTCGATGACTCAGGTATTGTCTATGTTGGTGCTGAAGTCAAACCGGGTGATATTTTGGTTGGTAAAGTAACGCCAAAAGGCGAAACTCAACTCACTCCAGAAGAGAAACTTTTGCGCGCTATTTTTGGTGAGAAAGCGTCTGACGTCAAAGACACCTCCTTGCGTGTGCCATCAGGTATGGAAGGCACGGTAATTGATGTTCGTGTATTCACTCGTGATGGTGTTGAAAAAGATCGCCGTGCACTGCAGATTGAAGAAGCAGAAATTGAACAGGTTAAGAAAAACTTACGTGATCAATTACGCATTTATGAAGAGGATATCTATAGTCGTGTCGAGCGATTAATCACCAACAAAGTTTGTGAAGGGGGTCCTGAGGGACTTAAAGCAGGTGATAAAGTCACTGCAGCATATTTGCAGTCTCTAGCAAAAGAGCGTTGGTTCGAGATTCGTATGCGTGAGGAGGCTGTGAATAATAACCTTGAGCAATTGGCTCAGAGTATTGAAACTCAGCGTGAAGCGACTGAAAGTAAGCTAGCAGAACAGAAAGAGAAAATTACTGCGGGTGATGATTTAGTGCCTGGTGTGCTCAAGATGGTCAAAGTTTACCTAGCGGTTAAGCGTCGCATGCAACCGGGTGATAAGATGGCTGGCCGTCACGGTAACAAGGGTGTGGTCTCAATGATCGTACCGGTCGAAGATATGCCTTATATGCCCAATGGTACGCCGGTAGACATCTTGCTTAATCCGCTGGGTGTACCGTCGCGTATGAATGTGGGGCAGGTACTTGAAGTGCATTTGGGTGCCGCTGCAAGAGGCTTGGGCTTGAAGATTCAGGGTATGCTTGATGCCAACGGTAAGCCAGCCGAGCTGCGCGATTTCTTAGACCAAATATATAACCAAGATGATGGTGCTAAGGTTGACCTTAAGCAGTTCTCAGATGATGAAATCATGACTTTATCTCATAACCTCAAGGATGGTGTACCAATGGCAACACCAGTATTTGATGGCGCTGATGAGAGTGAGATTAAACGCATGTTGAGGCTTGCTGATTTAGATGAAGACGGTCAAACCGAGTTGATTGATGGAAGAACAGGTGATCAATTTGAGCGTCGTGTGACTGTAGGTTATATGCACATGCTTAAACTCAATCACTTAATTGATGACAAGATGCATGCTCGTTCAACCGGGCCATACAGTCTAGTTACTCAGCAACCATTGGGCGGTAAGGCTCAATTTGGTGGTCAGCGCTTCGGTGAGATGGAAGTGTGGGCACTGGAAGCTTATGGTGCAGCGCATACATTGCAGGAAATGCTCACGGTTAAATCTGATGATGTGGCTGGACGTAACAAGATGTATAAAAACATCGTCGATAATGATCAGAAAATGGAGGCAGGAATGCCAGAATCCTTCAATGTATTGATGAAGGAGATCCGTTCTCTTGGTATTAATATCGAGTTAGAGCAGAAAGATTAGTCATTCATTTGATGACTGATTTTAAGAGCAATTAAAAAAAATTAGATGACGTTTCACTAGGAGACGCAACACGATGAAAGACTTACTGAATTTACTCAAACAGCAAGGGCAAGTTGAAGATTTTGATTCAATCAAAATTGGATTAGCATCACCAGATATGATCCGTTCATGGTCATTTGGTGAGGTTAAAAAGCCAGAGACTATCAACTATCGAACATTTAAACCTGAGAGAGATGGTTTATTTTGCGCCAAGATCTTCGGTCCAATTAAAGATTATGAATGCTTATGTGGTAAATACAAAAGACTCAAGCACCGCGGTGTTGTCTGTGAGAAGTGTGGTGTAGAAGTTACCCAAACTAAAGTGCGTAGAGAGCGCATGGGTCACATTGAATTGGCTTGTCCAGTTGCGCATATTTGGTTTTTGAAATCACTTCCATCACGTATAGGTTTGTTATTGGATATGACCCTACGTGAGATTGAGCGCATTCTGTATTTTGAAGCGTTCGTGGTCGTTGATCCTGGCATGACTACCTTAGAGACTAAGCAGCTGTTATCTGAAGAAGCTTATCTAGAAGCATTAGAAACTTATGGTGACGAGTTCCGTGCGGTCATGGGTGCTGAGGCGATTTATGAGCTGATGTTACAAGTTGATCTTAAGTCGCAGGTGGTTGAGCTCCGTGAAGAGATTGAAAACACTCGTTCAGAGGCTAAATTAAAACGTTTTTCTAAACGCCTAAAATTGGTTGAGAATCTTCTGGAGTCAGGCAATAAGCCAGAATGGATGATTCTTACTGTATTGCCAGTGTTACCACCAGACTTGCGTCCATTGGTTCCACTTGATGGTGGTCGTTTCGCTACATCCGATTTGAATGACTTGTATCGTCGTGTCATTAATAGAAATAATCGTTTGAAGCGACTGTTAGAGTTGAATGCTCCTGACATTATTGTGCGCAATGAGAAGCGTATGCTGCAAGAATCAGTGGATGCTTTACTGGATAATGGTCGCCGTGGTCGTGCTATTACCGGCACTAACAAGCGTCCTTTGAAGTCGCTGGCAGACATGATCAAAGGTAAGCAGGGTCGATTCCGTCAAAACTTATTAGGTAAGCGTGTAGATTACTCAGGACGTTCAGTCATTGTATGTGGTCCAACACTGCGTTTACATCAATGTGGTCTACCGAAGAAGATGGCACTGGAGTTATTCAAGCCGTTCGTATTCAGTAAATTGATGTTGAGAGGTTTAGCTCCAACCATTAAAGCCTGTAAGAAGACTGTTGAGCGTGAAGGCGCCGAGGTTTGGGATATCCTAGAAGAGGTTATCCGAGAGCATCCAGTCATGCTAAACCGTGCACCAACACTTCACCGTCTTGGTATTCAATGTTTTGAGCCTATCTTAATTGAAGGTAAAGCCATTCAATTGCATCCATTAGTATGTGCGGCATTCAATGCTGACTTTGATGGTGATCAAATGGCTGTTCACGTACCACTTTCCATTGAAGCTCAATTGGAAGGTCGTGCACTCATGATGTCGACAAATAACATTTTGTCACCCGCTAACGGTGAGCCAATCATTGTGCCGTCACAAGACATCGTTTTAGGTCTCTACTTTATGACGCGTGAGAATATCAATGCCCTTGGTGAAGGTATGGTGTTTTCTGATACTGCTGAGGTTTATAGAGCTTATGAGGCTAAAGCAGTAGCGCTGCACGCAAAAATTAAAATGCGTATTACTGAGACAATACTTGATGACGATGGTGCTGAGACAACTCATACTTCTGTGGTTGATACCACTGCTGGACGTGCATTATTACTCGATATCTTGCCTAAAGGCTTAAATTTTGAACTTATTAACCAAGATTTGAACAAGCGTGCAATTTCTAGATTAATCAACGCTTGTTATCGCCGAGTCGGACTTAAAGAAACGGTGATTTTTGCTGATCAGCTCATGTATACAGGATTCAAATTTGCAACCCGCGCAGGTGTTTCATTCTGCGCAGATGACATGGTCATACCGACAGAAAAAGTCGATATCTTGAATTCAGCAGAAAAAGAAGTAAAAGATATTGAAGAACAATATGCTTCAGGTCTTGTAACCAAGGGTGAGCGTTACAATAAAGTAGTTGATATCTGGTCGCATACCAATGAAAAAGTCGCTAAAGCGATGATGGAAAAGCTGGGTAAGGAAGAAGTTAAAGATGCAGAGGGTAATTCGGTTACTCAGGCCTCTTTCAACTCTATCTTTATGATGGCTGATTCCGGTGCGCGTGGTTCTGCCGCTCAAATTAGACAGCTTGCTGGAATGCGTGGATTGATGGCTAAGCCGGATGGTTCCATTATTGAGACGCCTATTACAGCTAACTTCAGAGAAGGTTTGAACGTACTTCAGTACTTCATCTCAACTCACGGTGCACGTAAAGGATTGGCTGATACAGCCCTTAAGACGGCAAACTCAGGTTATCTAACACGTCGACTGGTGGACGTTGCACAGGATCTAGTTATTACTGACTTTGATTGTGGAACAGAAAACGGCATCCTAATGAATCCAATCATTGAGGGTGGAGACGTGGTAGAACCTCTCAGTGAGCGTGTGCTCGGACGAGTAGTGGCAAAAGATGTGCTTAATAATAGTGGCACTGAAGTTGTTATTCCTAAGGGAACCTTGCTAGATGAGGACTGGGTGTCTCGTTTTGAGGAACTCGGCGTGGATGAAATTCTTGTGCGTACTCCAATCACATGTGATACACGTTATGGCGTATGTTCATCATGCTACGGACGTGATCTAGCTCGTGGCCACTTAATTAATAGAGGTGAGGCTGTAGGTGTAATGGCTGCTCAATCGATTGGTGAGCCAGGTACACAGTTAACCATGCGTACTTTCCACATCGGTGGTGCTGCGAGTCGTGCAGCATCTACCAATAGCATCACACCAAAATCAAATGGTACTGTGCGCTTGCATAATATCAAGATTGTTAATCATAAAGACGGACATAACGTGGCAGTTTCACGTTCAGGTGAACTTGGCATTGTCGATGAGCATGGTCGTGAGCGTGAGCGTTACAAACTTCCATATGGTGCTGTCATCTCAGTGAATGAAGATGAGAAGGTGGAAGCAGGCCAAGTAATCGCTAACTGGGATCCACATACTCACCCAATTATTTCTGAGGTGGCGGGTAATGTGCAGTTGGTTGACTTTACTGATGGCGTCACGGTTAACAAACATATAGATGAAGTGACCGGTTTGAGTTCAACTATCGTGGCCGACCCTAAGAGTCGACCCGCTGCGGGTAAAGATCTGCGCCCGATGGTGAAGTTGCTGGATGCGAAAGGTAAAGAGTTAACACTTGCTGATACTGACATCCCTGCTCAATACGTATTACCGGCTGATGCCATCGTGAACTTAACTGATGGTGCAGAAGTGGGCGTAGGTGACGTAATTGCACGTATTCCTCAAGAATCATCGAAGACCAGAGATATTACTGGTGGTTTACCTCGTGTTGCCGATCTGTTCGAAGCGCGTAAGCCAAAAGAACCAGCAGTACTCGCACAAAGCTCTGGTACCGTAAGCTTCGGTAAAGAGACAAAAGGTAAGCAGCGTCTCGTTATCACCGATGAGAATGGTGAAGCGACAGAAGAGCTGATTCCAAAGTGGCGTCATGTGGATGTGTTCGAAGGTGAGCATATCGAGAAAGGTGAAGTTGTGGTTGAGGGTGAACTCAATCCACACGATATTTTGCGTCTGAAAGGTGTCAGTGCTCTAGCGGAATACTTGGTTAAAGAGATTCAAGATGTATATCGCTTACAAGGTGTGAAAATTAATGATAAGCACATTGAAGTCATTACTCGTCAAATGTTGCGCAAAGTTGAAGTGGTCAATCCAGGTGACACTAGTATGTTGCGCGGCGAACAAGTTGAACGTGCTCGCATTTATGAAATTAATGAACAAATGGAGAGCAAAGGTAAACAACCGGCAACTTATGATCCAGTTTTACTAGGTATTACTAAAGCTTCACTAGTGACTGAGTCGTTTATTTCTGCCGCCTCATTCCAGGAGACGACGCGAGTGTTGACTGAATCCGCTGTACGTGGAGCCAGCGATTTCTTGAGAGGACTCAAAGAAAACGTGATCGTAGGCCGTTTAATACCTGCGGGTACGGGCCTGACTTACCATCAGGAACGTCGAAAATCTCGTCAAGAATTGAATGACCTACTCATGCCTGAAGAGGCACTGAGTATCACTCCAGATGTTCCGGTTGAAGCCTCAGTTGAACAAGAATCGATAGAATCGGCTGATAATGATGCAAATAGTTGAGCTTAGAGAGACTGGATGTCCTTGACAGGGTGAATCACAGCTCCTAAAATTCCGCCACCCTACGACAGGCCGCGAAAGATCGACCTGTCGTTTATTTTTTTAAGAGATTAGTAAACTTATGGCCACAATTAATCAGCTTGTTCGCAAGCCGAGAAAACGAAAAATAGAAAAAAGTAATGTGCCAGCGTTGGATGCATGTCCACAGCGACGCGGTGTATGTACCCGTGTTTATACGACAACACCAAAGAAGCCCAACTCAGCATTGAGAAAAGTTGCCCGTGTGCGACTCACAAATGGTTTTGAAGTGTCGTCATACATCGGTGGTGAGGGACATAACCTGCAAGAACACTCAGTGGTGTTGATACGTGGTGGTCGTGTAAAAGATTTACCCGGTGTTCGATATCATACCGTGCGAGGCAGTTTGGATACTCAAGGTGTGCAAAATCGTAAGCAAGGCCGTTCTAAATACGGTGCTAAACGCCAGAAGTCTTAATTAATAAAAAGCTAACTTTAATCAGAGCAATAGAATATGCCTAGACGTAGAGAAGTCCCAAAATGCGAAATCCTTCCAGATCCTAAATTTGGTAGTGATGATGTCGCTAAGTTCGTAAACATTATGATGGTCAGTGGCAAGAAATCTACTGCTGAAAAAATTCTCTATCAGGCAATTGATGAGATCCAGAATAAAAAAGGTCGCGACGGACTGGAAGTTTTCAACGAAGCGTTAGCTAAAGTAAAGCCACCGGTTGAGGTAAAATCACGACGTGTGGGTGGTGCAACCTACCAAGTACCGGTTGAAGTAAGACCTGTGCGTCAAGGTGCTCTTGCTATGCGTTGGATTGTGGACTCAGCGCGTAAGCGTAGTGAGAAATCAATGATCAATAAACTAGCGGGTGAGTTGATGGATGCGGCAGAGAATAAAGGCTCTGCCATCAAGAAAAGAGAAGATACCCTCAGAATGGCAGAAGCTAACAAGGCGTTCTCACATTACCGTTGGTAATCTGATTTAATCAGCTGAATTACAACCCATGGCACGTAAAACGCCCATCGAACGATATCGTAATATCGGAATTATGGCGCATATCGATGCCGGGAAGACCACCACCACTGAGCGTGTTCTTTTTTACACAGGTGTGTCACATAAGATTGGTGAGGTTCATGATGGTGCTGCCGTCATGGATTGGATGGAACAGGAGCAAGAGCGAGGTATAACGATCACTTCTGCCGCTACCACCTGCTTTTGGTCAGGAATGGGGCAACAGTTCGATCAACATCGAATTAATATCATTGATACACCAGGGCATGTTGATTTCACTATTGAAGTTGAACGCTCTTTGCGAGTATTAGATGGAGCTTGCGCAGTATTTTGTGCAGTTGGTGGTGTTGAGCCACAGTCTGAGACAGTGTGGCGACAAGCGAATAAATATAATGTACCGCGTTTAGTTTTCGTCAATAAGATGGATCGCTCAGGAGCAAACTTTCTCAGAGTGGTCGAGCAGTTACATGATCGATTGGGGGCTAACCCAGTACCGGTGCAGTTGCCAATTGGGGCAGAAGAAGCCTTTGAAGGTGTGGTAGATCTGATCTCCATGCAGGCCATATATTGGAATGATAGCGATAGAGGAACGACATTTGAAACACGTTCGATTCCTGAAGGCATGTTGGAAAAGTGCCATGAATGGCGTGAGCGCCTGCTGGAGGCTGCTGCAGAAGCTAACGATGTGCTCATGGACAAATACCTTGAAGATGGGGATTTGAACCAAGCGGAGATACACCAAGGTATTAGACAGAGAACATTGTGTGGCGAAATTGTGCCAGCTCTTTGTGGTTCAGCGTTTAAAAACAAAGGGGTGCAAGCCATGTTAGATGCTGTAGTGCATTACATGCCTTCACCAATAGATGTCCCAGCTATTGCTGGTGTATTGAATGATAAGAGCGAAACTAAAGGTGAGCGCCAACCGTCAGATGATGAGCCATTTGCCGCACTAGCTTTTAAAATTGCGACAGATTCGTTTGTGGGAACGTTAACCTTTTTTAGAGTTTACTCAGGTGTCATGAATACGGGCGACAGCGTATTTAATCCTATAAAGGGTAAGAAAGAACGTATCGGCCGTTTGCTTCAAATGCACTCGAACTCAAGGGAAGAAATTAATGAGGTTCGAGCAGGAGATATTGCAGCAGCTGTTGGGCTGAAAGATGTGACTACAGGTGATACATTGTGTTCACTCAAAGACGTGATCACGCTGGAGAAAATGGAATTCCCAGAGCCGGTAATCTCTGTGGCAGTGGAACCAAGGACCACAGGTGATCAAGAGAAGATGGCAATCGCCTTGCAAAAGCTTGCGCAAGAAGACCCTTCTTTTCATGTCAGCACAGACGAGGAAACCGGACAGACTATTATTGCTGGAATGGGAGAGCTTCACCTGGAGATCATTGTTGATCGAATGAAGCGAGAATTTAAGGTTGACGCAAATATAGGTGCGCCACAGGTTGCCTTTAGAGAAACGATTCGAGCACGGGTCGAGCAAGAAAATAAATTTGTTCGACAGTCAGGTGGACGCGGTCAGTATGGACATGTGTGGCTTAAAATCGAACCAGGTGAGGAAGCGTCTGGGTTCGAATTTGTGAATGAAATTTCCGGTGGGGTTATTCCCAAGGAATACATACCTTCGGTAGAGAAGGGTGTGAGAGAGTCATTAGCTAATGGTGTGGTTGCAGGGTATCCTGTGATCGACATTAAAGTGACGCTTTTTGATGGTTCATTTCATGATGTAGATTCATCAGAGATGGCCTTTAAGATTGCTGGTTCAATGTGCTTTAAAGAGGGCATGCGAAATGCCCAACCAGTGTTGCTAGAGCCCATCATGAAGGTGGAGGTTGTTACACCTGAAGAGCATATGGGAGATGTGGTCGGGGATCTTAATCGTCGACGAGGGATTGTAAGCGGTATGGATGATGCACCTTCTGGCAAGATCGTTCGTGCTGATGTTCCGTTGAAGGAGATGTTTGGTTATGCCACTGATTTGCGTTCCGCAACTCAAGGGCGTGCTACCTATTCAATGGAGTTTGCTAAGTATAGTGAGGCCCCCAACAATGTGGTTGAAGGGCTTACTAAAGGTTTTTAATCGTAATTAAAGTATTTAAATAGTATTTTAACTTTATATATATTTGTAAGGGGTATCAGAGGATGTCGAAGGAGAAATTTGAACGTAACAAGCCACACGTAAATGTGGGCACGATAGGTCACGTGGATCACGGGAAGACGACGTTAACAGCGGCGTTAACAAAGGTGTCAGCGG
>Ga0181582_10003347_pt1 | contig 12899 bp, 8 predicted proteins | sample 071ome_32_FD_132438 | JGI IMG/M metagenome (GOLD analysis project Ga0181582, IMG submission 132438) | Coastal salt marsh microbial communities from the Groves Creek Marsh, Skidaway Island, Georgia - 071405AT metaG (megahit assembly) | ecosystem: Environmental > Aquatic > Marine > Intertidal zone...
ATCGCACAGCGAGTGCGCTCGCGCAGAAGGTGGGAACCTGAAACGTGAGAGATAATGGACCCATCTCGCGTCGAACGTTCGGGATACGCTCACTCTGCAACGAGATTTGTGCAGAACATTCGTGGTCAGAGCCGCCGACGAGCTTCTTGAACTGCCAGACGATTTGTCTCTCGGCGGCATCGAACATGATATGCTGCGAGCCGGATGGCACATTCTTTGGTAACCGGCCCGTGGCGCCTATGGCGCCCTTGGGGATGGGAAGAGTGACGACGAGACCCGTGCACGTGTGCTTTACTGGGAAATCAGCAAAAAGCTTGAGCTCGACCCCGACTTTGTACGGAACGCTCTCGTCAATTATCGCAATCACTCGGAATGGCGGCTTAAAGTTGCCGGCGCTTCGATAGTTCATCAGCGAAAACTCACCCTGAGGCGGCCGAAGCACCATCGTTCGATCGATATCAAACTGATCTAAATTTGCAGACTCGTGAAAGTTGCAGTCGTCCAAAAGAACCCCGGCGTAGTCTCCCTTGGCTCTCGCTCCCTTCCCACCGATGGTTAAGTCCTCCGAGAGTGCGAGCTTCACCTTGGTGCCCTCTCCTTGCAAGAAATTCCTCACCTGAATTTGTCCGTTGATCTCCGACGTCACGACATCACCATTCGCACTGAACGTAACGTTCACCTTTTCGATGATATCCACGAAAATCTCGTCGCGCGTCGTCGCACTCGACGCACTTACCACGCTCTTCTGCGTCGCGCTGCTCGAAACTCTGTTCACTCCACTCGCCACCGAGGCGGCGTTCATCAGGTTGATCGCCGCCTTCGTAGGAAAGTTTACATTTACCCCTAAATTATTCTTCAGCACGGACTCCACCTTCTGCCCCGCCTTGAACGCCCCCTGCGCGATCTTCGCCGATTCCGCCTTGGCGCTCACGAGCACGCCCGCCAATCCATCGCCTACCTCCACCGGTTCGTTGTACACCCTCTCCCGCAGCATATCCGTCGACGTCGTCTGCGCATATCCATAATCCATGGCCTCATCGATCAGCTCGTACACAAGCGTCGCGTTCTTCCGCACCGCGTCCTCCGTCAGCGCTCCGCAATAATCCTTGACCAATCTCGCCAACCGCCCCAGGAGCTCCAACACCGCGCTCGCCGAACAATTCTGCGACGTCGTCGCCACAAAATACAATCCAGATGCCTTCACGTGCACGTAATTGATTCCATCCACGTGAAACGCCGGCGGCGGCGACGCGCTCCCGCTCGAACGTCCATCCACCCGTCCGCTCTTCGCGTTCGTCCACCCGCTCGATTCGCGCTCGCTCTCCCAAAACTTGGCGAGGCGATAAAATTCTTCGCGCGTTCGACGAGGAAGATCCCCTCGGAACTCCCTCACCGCGAGCGCGTCGCCTCGCGGACCGAGGATGAAGAACTGCGAGATCATGCGCGCGCTCGCTCGCGCCGCGCACTGACGCCGTCGTCACTCGCCGTCGCGCCGTCGTTCCTTCGTGCGGCGAAACCGCGTCACCGCGCGCGCGTACGACGCGAGAGACCCTCGCACGCGTGGCGCGCCATGCCCGAGGACGCGCGCGGCGATGAGAACACCGGGAGCGTCTCCGCGAGCGCGGCGCTCACGCTGAGCGTCGTCTCGAGCGTCTCCATCGTCATCGTGAATAAGCGTTTGATCAGCGAATACGGGTTTCGAGAGGGTGCGCGCGACGCGGGCGATGACGATGGATGTCCTCGATGGCGCGGACGCGGGCGCGCGCCGGTCGAGCGCGCGCTGGGGCGACGCGGCGCGATCGAGGGTCTCCGGAAAAATTTCCGGGTGGCGTTTCGGGTGGTTTTCGCGTCGCGACGCGGGCGGAGAGACTGACGATAAACGGCTCGTGTGGGCGTTTTCTCGCGGCGCAGTGACGTTTTTGACGGCGATGCACATGGTGCTCACGGCGGTTGTCCTTCGGCTCGCGTCGAGGATGGGGTACTTTGAGCGGAAAACCGTCGCGCGGGGCGAGGTGATGAAATTTGGAATTTTGAACAGCGCGTCGGTGGCGCTGTTGAATCTGTCGTTGGGATTTAATTCTATCGGGTTTTATCAGATGACGAAGCTGAGCATCATACCGGTGACTGTGGCGATGCAGATGATGTACTTTAACAAGAGGTTCAGCGCGTCGGTGAAGCTGAGTTTGGCGGTTCTGCTCGCGGGCGTGGGCGTGACCACGGTGACAGACGTGCAGCTCAACGGGATAGGGGCGGTGATCGGGGCTCTGTCGGTGATCACCACGGCTTTGGGGCAAATATTAACGGGATCGCTGCAACAAAAACTCGGTCTGAGCTCGACGCAGCTCCTGTGCGCTTCGGCACCTTGGATGGCGCTGACGCTCGCCATACTCGCCCCGCCCGTGGATGGCTTTCTCAACGGCGGCGACCTTCTTGCCGCCAATTATTCCACCGAAGTCCTCGCCATCGCCCTCTTGTCGTGCGGTCTCGCGATCGCGGTCAATTTCGCCACGTTCGCAGTCATCGGCAAGTGCTCTGCCGTCACCTACCAAGTCGTCGGCCACCTTAAGACGATCCTCATCTTGGGCTTTGGCTTTGTCGTCGTCGGCGATCCCATCGTCCCGAAGAACATCTTCGGACTCGTCGTCGCCCTCTTCGGGATGATTCTCTACGCCCGAGCGGAATTACGCGATCGCGCCGCCGCATCGACCGAGCAAAAACGATCGCCGATCGACGAGGAATCCACCTCCTCGAGCGCTCGCGCGTAGCGTCCTCGTCGGACCCCCTCCTAGCTCTGTAACCCTTTGAGTGCAACTCGTCGCACCCCCTCACACGCGCGCGCGCGGTCGCGTGCGAGCGCACGCCTCACCATGCCCGCGGGGGATCTCTCCGCGATGGATCCGCGAAAGGTGCGCCCTCGCTCGCGTCTCGTCGACGCGCGCGTCTCGTCGACGCGCGCGAGGCGGTCGAACCCTGAGGGCGGTCGCGACGCGGTCGAGACGCGCGCGTCGCGCGCTCGAGGCGTCGCGTCGTCCGATCGCGCGCGAACGAGTGCGCGCGAACAATGTTCTCGCGCCAGCGCGCGAGCGTGGTCGCGGAACGCGTTCAAACGTCGCGCGAGGTCTCGGAAGAGAAGGACGCGACTGACCCTTTGTCCCGCGCGCGCGAACAGGTCCCCGCGCTCGTCATGCGGAGCGTGGAAAACGCTCGCGTGGCACTGGAAGACGGGAAGGTGGACAACGCGATAAAAATGATGAAGAGCACGGATGCGCTGTGCTCGAGGGTGGTGGCTCCGCCAACGATTCACGGGCTGGCGCTGCGCGTTTTGGCGGATGCGTACGTGCAGAAAGCGGCGGGCAGGGGCGAGGGCGAAGCGGCGTCCGCGGGCGAGACCGAGGGCGCGAGCGCGGGTGAATCGTCGGCGGAGGTGAGTGAAGAGGGGGATGCGTCGGTTGATTACGTCGCTTTGGCGAAGAAGGCGCTGAATAGGGGTATCGATATTTGCAAGATGCACGAGGGAAGAGCCGGCATGCCGCCCTTCATGGTGGCGGACTTGGCGGGTCGGATGGGCGATCTCTACGCCGCGCTCGGGGAAATCTTTAGGGAAGAGGGTAACTACAAGGAGGCACTTCGTGCGCTTCGACAAGGTATATTACGGTTTGAGCAGATGGCGTCCAATGACTTCATCGCCGCCACGTACAACCGCGTCGCGTATTGTTACATGGAAAAGGAGCAATGGAAGGAGGCTCTGGACGAGCTCCAATCCGCCGAGCGCGCGGCGAGCGGCGCTGAATCCGAGGCCGCCATCATGAGCACCACGTTCGCGTATCGCGGGCGCTGCTTCAAGGCTCTGAACAAGATTGAGTCCGCCCGCGCGGCGTTTGAGAGCGCGCTCAACCGCGCGATGACGAGCGGCAACGAGCCAGTCGTCCGCGAGGCGGAAGAATTCTTAGCAGAGACCCAGGCGCACAGCGTCGTGGACGACAGTGCCTTCCTATGATCTCGCCTCGTCCCCATCACCCACCCGCGCCGCACAGAGCACCGTTGAAACATCCAAGCACTAGGCACGCACGTCCAAATCTTCCTCACGACGATTCACGACTCAAGAAATCCACCCACACCCGAAAACAGTTGCCCCGCGCGCGCCGCTCGAGCGACACTCGGCCCCGCGCGTTCGCGTCGGACGCGCGCGCGCGCGTCCATGTCGAGCGCCGATCGCGCGCGCGATGCTCGCGGCTCGTTCGAGCGTCCGTCGAGCGCGCTCGGCGAGCGCGTCACGCGCGGCAGCGGATCGAGTGATCGCGCGAGCGAATCGCTCGGCGCGACGCGCGACCGCGAGCGCGCGCGCGCGGATAGGTGGGCGCCCGGACCGTCGAGTTCGATCGCGCGAAAGGACGCGTGGGCGATTGGAAAGTTTGCGAGCGGTAAGGTGAGCGGGACCGGGGTGCGGCTGAGCGCGCTGGCGGTGCTGTTTTTGACGTTCGTGGTCATCACGGAGTGGGTGCGCGATCGAGAGGGAGAAAGGTTCACGGCGTTTACGCCGAGATTGGTTCGGCAGCAGCGCGCGGTGGATGCGCGCACGGGAAGGCCGTTGATGGTGGCGGGGGAGAATGATACGGATTCGGCTGATCCGTTCGAGGACCTGCGGACGTACGTGGATCACGGCGTCGTGCGGCTCGAGGCGGAGGTGTGCGGATCGACTTCGATGATGGCTTTGACTGTATTCGCGGTGTGTGCGAGCATTGGGCTGAACGACATCATGTGGACGCCGTCGCGGCAGCGCCGAAGCGTGAGCATGACTGTGCTCTACATCACCATCGTCGCGTGCTACACCCACTACTTGATGGTGCAGGGATCGGATTTGCTCAAGCAAGGCATTGAGGGGACGTATTACTCCTTACTTCGATATCTGGAGTGGATGATGACGACACCGGTGCTTTTGATTTTAGTGTTTCAACTTCACGCGCTGTGCGTCGGCGAGGCGAAGGCGACATATAGGACGGATATGTGGTTGGCTTGCGTTGCGGACGAGGTCATGCTCATCACCGGAATGCTCACGAACGAACTTCCCGATCCTATAAGAGGGTTTTGTTTGGCGATTTCCATGTTTGCTTTCATGTACGTCATCACGAAGTGCGTCGGGCTCTTCCGTGAACTTCTTGGCAGCAGTCTCGTCGCTCACGACCGCATGAGATTTATCATCCTAGCTGTCGCTAAAACGTTCTGTTGGACGTCGTTTCCGCTCGTTTACGTGGCCAAAGAGTTAGGGTACATCGACACGAGCGCTGAACACGAGTGGTTTCTGAGTTGCGACGTGCTGACCAAGGCGGTTTACTGTTTGCTGCTCTCGGCGGGAAATATTCGCGTTCTCGACGTTTCACGCAACGAGGAGTTGGCGGATATCGAGCGTCTGACAAAGATGCAGCGTGATTTCTTCTTCAATATCACTCACGAGTTGCGCATGCCGTTGAATTCGGTGATTGGCTTCAACACGCTCGCCGTGGAATCTGGAGAGCTCACCGACGTCACCGGAGGCTTCATAAAAAATTCCCTAACCTCTGCCGAGGCGCTCCTTGGTTTGATCAACCAAGTCCTCGACTACGCGAAATTCAATCGCAAGGGCTCCGAAGTGTCTGGAGGACATGGTTTGGAGTTGTCGAACGACTTTTTCAGCCTTGAAGAGCTCTTGGATCAAACATTGAGTATTTCCCAGCGTGCAGACTACACAGGCAACGTGTTCATTCGCATTGATCCCAGTCTGTTCCCGATGACGTACAAAAGCGACTTCTTCCGTTTGCGGCAGTGTTTGGTCAACTTGGTGAACAACGCTCTGAAGTTCTCCAGTCATCTTGATCGACCGGGAACGGTTTTGATCGATGTTCGAGGATACCTTGATGAAGAAGAGGCACACTTGACATTCTCCGTGGAGGACAACGGCGTCGGCATTCCCGAGGAGAGACAAAATGCAGTGTTTGTGCCGTTCAGTCAGCAGTCTGATTATTCGGCCCTTCGAGTTCAAGGCACTGGTCTCGGCTTAACGATTACGAAGACCATCATCGAGCTCATGGGGGGCACGATCAACTTCACCTCAAGGGAGGATGTGGGCACGAAGTTCAACATCTCACTTCCTTTGGGATACAAGGCGAACGAGAAGGCGCGAGCGCCGCCAAGAGACCTCATGGTGCTCATCGGTCTTCGACCCGGTTTGCAAATGCGCACTATCCGAAATATTTTGGCGTGTTACCAAGTCAACGTGCAGGATATGGTGGAGGTTGGGCTGGAGGGACAGGATCGCGAGCAAGTGCAGCATTATATTTTGCACGGGTATAAATCGGGGAAGCATGTCGTTCTGTGCATCGAGGAGGAGCAATTCTTTGCGCACGAGAAGTGGCTGAAGTCTATGAATCCAGAGCCTCGCATCCTCATCATTTCCAAGTCATCCAGGATGAAGGATCTACCTCACACGCACAACGTGAGGTCCATCATGAAACCTGTCGCGATGGCTCCTATATTTGAATCATTAGAGTACTTTGCGCGAGAAGGATCCGACGAAAATTACGTTGCGGAAGATGTAAGCGCACCGATCATGAAATCTGAGAGCGAAACGACCAAGTCTGCATCTGAGCTGGGAGCGCTTGGTGACGTGGACATCAGTTCCATGCGCGTGCTCCTCGTCGAAGACAACCGGCTGAACCAGCAGGTTGCGATTCACTCAATGAAAAAGTGCAAAGTCCACGTCGATGTTGCTGAAAACGGGCTTATCGCGACGCAAATAATCGAGGACACGATCAACGGCGTGACCGCACCGTACGACGTCATTTTCATGGATATGATGATGCCGATCATGGATGGCAACGAGGCGACAAGGAAAATCCGCGAGTTAGAACGACAGGCACCGTCCACGTACAAGCGAAATCTGATCGTGGCCCTCAGTGCAAACGTTGGACCCGAACATACTCATGCAGTTGTGGAAGCTGGGTGCGACGGATCCTTGGGAAAACCGTTCTATCCGAGCACTTTGAGACAACTGTTGCACGCAATTTTCGTGGGCGAATATGCTGGATTTACCGGAGGTCCGTCGAGCCGTCCGGGCTGAGCAAGCTTCCGGAATGTAAATAAGTGCTGGCTACTATGCGTTATAAATTTGATACTGTACATGGACTACAAGCTACGAGCAGATCTGAAACATGATCGCGGGCGAGTGAGCCTCTTCGCTAGTGTGTTGAGACATTTTTGATATCATCTCGCCTTTGTTCAACACTCTGTCTCACAAGCGCTTCGACGTCGTGCATCGCGGCAGAATCGAAACCCAGTGCATCCCACCACTCGCGACCGTCCTTCGAGCGCCTCAATTCGTGCTCACACTTGAGCTCTTTACTCGCGTATCTCACAGCCGCCGCGGCGAGCGTCGGCAGTTCCACCGCCCCCGTCATCGCTCCCTCAAGCTCAAATAAAGTGTCCACGAGCGCCGCGAGTGCTGATCTCGCCAATTCGTTCCCCCCCTCGATCGTGCGCACCAAATGCAGCAAAAGACCGTGCGGTTTCTCCACGTTCAGCTCGAAATTCATCGCCCGCAACACGTCCCGCTCCAGCTCCAACACCAGATCCTTATACTCGTAATACAACCCACCCGATATCACCCCCGGCTCATCATCAACGTACCCCGCCAATCGCTCCCCTCGCGCGCGCTCTTCCATCGCCCGCGCGCGCTCCGTCCCTCGCTCCCGCCTCGCCACCGCGTCCGCCGCCCCCTCGCGCGCGCACGCGTGCGCCACATCACCCATCCCGATCACCGCTTCCTCCAGCTTACACGCCAGAAACACGCACGCCGCCGCCACCGCATCCGTCTCTCGCTCGATCCCGTCCTCTCCGACGCGTTCGCCGCGCGCGCGCGCGTCGTCGTCCTCGCGCGCCCATCGCTCGTGCGCCCGCTCCGAGCACGCCAGCGCGACGACGCACGCGTCCAACGGCAGATTCAGCGCCTCACACGCCGCGCGAACGCGTCGTCGACACGCCGCGCGCCGCGCGTCCCGCGCCGACGACGGCATACGAACCGTCCTCGCGACGCGCGATGGATGCGCGTCGCGGAATGCGGCGCGATGCGCGTCGCATTCGTCGACGCGCGTCGCACTCCGCGACGCGCATCGCGCGTCGCGACGCGCGCATCGCCCGCGCGCGCGTCCGCACCCGCGCGAACGCGCGCGTCCCGCGTCGCGCGCGGCGTCGACGTCGACAAACGCGCGTCGCGACGGTTCGTGTTTCCACGTCAAGAATAGCGCCGCATGCGCTCGAGCAACGACGCCGGCTCGCGCCACGCGCGCGTCGTTCGCGCCGCGCGCGCGCTCGCGCGCGATCCACTCGCGACCGCGACCGCGCTCGACGCCCTCACCGGCGTCGAGCGCGCGTCCGCGGTCTCCACGGTGGCGCTCGCCGGCGCGTCCGGGTGCGGCAAGACCGCGCTCGCGCGTCGCCTCTTCGCCGACCTCACCGATCACGCCAACGCGCGATCGGTCGATTGGCGCGCCTCACCGACGATCGGGATCGATTTCGCCTCGATCGAGATCGAGCTCGACGCCGTCGACGGCGCGCCGCGATCGCGCGTCCGCGCGCGCGTGCTCGATCCCAGCGGCGCCCGCGCGCACGCGCCCTGCCGCGCCGCCGCCTACGCCGACGCCGACGCCGTGATCGCCGTCTTCGATCCATCTCACGGCGGCGCCGACGCGACGGCGATCGAATCCGTGCTCCGCGAGATCGCCGACGCGCGCGCGCGCGTCGCCCGCGCGTCGCCCGCGCGCGTCGTCCTCGCCCTCTCCGAGCGATCGTCCGTCGACGTCGCTCCATCGCGCGCGATCGACGGACGTCATCGCGAACGCGCGCGCGCGCGCGAACGCGACGACGACGACGACGTCGCGACGCGCGTGGCGCGCGCGGGACGCGCGTGCGGACGACGATTCGATCGTCACATCGCGCTCGCGTCGCATCGCGCGTCGTCGGTGGACGCGTCGTCGCTCGTGACGCGCGTCGACGCGTCCACGGGCGTCGGTGCGCGCGACGTCTTCGCGCTCGCGCTCGTGGATCGGTGACAAAACGCGGTGCGATCAACGGGAGATCAATCGACGCGATTTTGGATGGGATCGGATGATGCGATGTTGACGCGTCCGTACGCGCGGGAGGCGACGCTGAGCGCGCCGATGGTGATCGAACCCGCGCCGAGGTGGTTGCGCGCGTTCGTGGACGCGGTGACGACGCGGGCGGCGATGGCGCGGGCGTTGACGGAGGCGGGCGCGGGCGAAATCGGCGCGGCGGAACGCGCGGAGGTCTCGGCGTACCCGCGAGCGATGGATTTTGGACGGTGCGCGCGTCGAGGGAGCGGTGTGTTGTCGCGATGTGCGTTCGTGGCGCGACGGTTCGGTGGGTGGGGGGGGATGGTGTTTTTGTCGGCGCGGTGCGAACCGGGGGGGGCGTTTCGCGTCGTCGGCGCGCCGGGAGAGGATTTCGTCGCGCGCATGGAGGCGCCGCGCGAGGGTGAGGTGGTGGAACCGTTTGGGTACAGGGTGGAGTTTGATGCGGCGCGATTTGGGAACGGGCGTGGGTCGGCGCACGCGGCGACGGTGGTGCTGAGCGCGTTCGCGGACGCGGAGACGGTGGCGCGCGCGGACGGGATGGAGCCGGAGGCGGCGGGGGAGTTCGTCGGCTCGCGGGCGGTGATTCTGGCCACGCGGGCGTTTGCGTTGATTATGGATGGGGAGGCGGTGAAGTGCGTGATGGACGTGGAGGCGGCGCCGTTTTATCCGAGACGGTTGCGGGAGTTGTTCAATTTCGGGGCGACGTCGTCGAGCGTCTTGCACGCCGCGCGGCACTGGCGAAACGTCGACCCGGGATTTTTGTATCATGCGCTCGTCATGGAGCGCACTCAGATGATGCGCGAGAGGGGGGAGGAGTTCATCGCGCGGTGGCTCGAACGGTGGTGGGAGATGTTGCTGCGCGAGCGGCGAGCGCAACAGGTCGCGATTGAAAATCTCGACATGTTCAACGCGGAGCTCAAACTCGAGAGGAACCGCGGTCTCGAACGCAAAATGTCGAATGAATCCGGAAAAGCGCCGGTGGTGTTGTATTCCTTGCACGTCCCGGGGCTTTCCGAACAGAGACCGCTCGTTTTGGCGGGAGATTCCGTGTTCGTTCGACTCGCCCAACGCAACGCGTGCGAATTCCAGTTAGTCGTGCACAGCGTGGACACCCGACGACAATCGTTGTTCGTCCTGTTCCCAGGTTCGGAAACGTATCGCACAAAGGGAATCATTCGCGTGCACGTTCGTTTCACCATCAACTTGACCGTGTTCAAGATGTTCCACGACGCGCTCATGAAGGTGGCGCTGACGGAGCACTTGTCGAATCGCATTCTTCCGGGACATCCTAAAGCGTCGATGCCGAGGCGAGCGCGACCTCGCGTGCAATCGGAAACAAATAATCTTTCGGAGGTGCTGAACGCAGAGCAGTTGCGCGTCGTTCAAGACGTACTATCCGGCGCCGGGACGTCGGCTCCTTACATCGTCTGGGGACCGCCAGGCACGGGCAAAACTCTCACGCTCGTGGAGTGCGTCGCGCGAGTGTTGGAGAGTGATAAAAACGCCAAGGTATTGCTCGCCGCACCGGCGCCTTACGCGGCTGATATTTTATGCTCTCGTCTCTCCCAACGGATGAAATTTGTCGAGTCAAAGGACGAGCTGCTGCGCGTCAACGATGAGCGTCGAATACCAGAGTCCGTGAAAGCAGACGTGCGTCCGTTTTCGCTCGAATATTTTCAAGACGATCGGTTGATGAGTGAAAAAAATCGATTTTCCTTCTTCATGCGACCAACGGCGGAGAGGTTGGAGCGCGCACGCGTTATCGTTTGCTCGTGCACGAGCGCGACTCTCCTGAGCCAATATTACGTTCAATCGACTCAACCTCCTCCAGATGCGGCGTTTGACTCGAAGGAATACTGGCCTTGGACACCGACACACATTTTTATAGACGAGGCCGCGCAGGCACTCTTGCCTGAAACGCTGATACCTATTTCGCTCGCTGATCGCGGGACAGCCATCGTCCTCGCGGGAGATTCGAAGCAGCTCGGCCCCGTCGTGCACGACAAGACGGCGGCGAAAGACGGTTTGTGCAAATCACTTCTCGAGCTATGGATGGATCACGCGAATCTGGACCATGGAACGCAGCTGCGCGCGTGCTATCGTTCTCATCCCGATATTATCTCGTTACCGTCGAGACTCTTTTATGACGGCGCGGTCGTGTCGTGCGCCTCCGAGGCGCGCGTGGCGTTGCCGCACCGGTGGGACGAGTTCGCTCAGGGCGCCGGTAACGGTCGTTCGGCTCGATTTCTTTTCTACGGCGTCAAGGGACGACAGAGGAGAGAGGGCAACACGGAGTCGTGGACGAACCCGATCGAAGCCGCAGAGTTGGTTGAACTACTGGTGGACCTGCTCGCGAAGACGTCGCTGCAACCCACCGACGTCGCCGTGATGGCGACGTATCGACGACAGGTGACTCTCATTCGTCTCGCTCTGCGCCAACGCGATCTCGGTGCCATTCGCGTCGGCACCGTGGACGATTTCCAAGGTCAGGAAGAGAGAATCGTCTTCATATCCACCGTCGTCACTCGGCCGACGACGCTCAACGCCCTCGACTCCGACGTCGGTTTCCTGAACAACCCGAAACGGTTCAACGTCGCCATCTCGCGCGCGATGGCGCTCAACGTCATCGTCGGTCACCCCCTCGTGCTCCTGCAAAATCCACTGTGGAGCGAGCTTCTTCGCGACTGCGTCCGCAGAGACGCCTTCCGCGGCGCCGGCGCCGAGTACCTCCCGCGCTGGGCCGGCGGCGGCGGACGCGACGTCCACTCCACCCACCCCGACGTCGACACCGACACCGATATCGCCTCCGCCGTCACCGCCATCGCCGAGCTCGCCCTCCTCGGCGCCGGCACCGAGGACGCGCTCGAGGCGGACGACCACTCCGCGTGGCAGGACTGGGGCGACGCCCCCGCGTGGCGCGTCGCCATCTGACCTCGCGCCAAGCCCCGACCTCATCGTTCATCCCGCGCGCGCACCGATACGTGTAACATCTCTCTCCCACGCACCGCCCGTCGCGTCGTCACCCATCGAGCGTTCGTCGCGTCCGCGCGCGCGTCCGGCGTCGTCGCCGCGACTTCCTAAACCCACATCCACGTCACCGCGTCCGCACCGCGTCGTCGCGCACTCACGCGCGCGCATGTTCACCGTTCTCGCTCCCGCGCTCGCGGCGCGCCCGCGCCCGACGATCTCCATCGAGGTGCGCGACGACGCGCACGCCGCGCGCCGTGCACGCACCGCGATCGCGTCGCGACGACGTCGCGCGCGCGTCGACGTCACGACGCTCGATCGAACGTTCGCGGACTGACGACGCGCTCGTACACGCAGCGTCGCTCTCGACGCGCGCCGGTGACGCGCGCGTTGTTCGGTAAGAAGGAACCGGCGGCGGAAGCGCCGGCGGCGAAGAGCCGATTCGCCAAGGCGCCGGCCAAGGCGAAGGCGGCGGCGGCGCCCGCGGCGGGCGAACCGTACATGGTGGACGGTAAGCTGTGGGTGTGCCAGGGATGTGGGTACGTCTACGACGGTAAGAAGGGCGCGTGGGCGGAGGATAAGCGATGCCCGATGTGCGGTGAGCGACGATTCGCGTTGAAGAGCCCGCAGGAGTTGCAGGTGGCGATTTATTCGCTCGTCGCCGTCGTCGGCTTGCTCGGCGTGCTGTACTTCCTCATCAAGGCGTTCTGAGCGTTGCGCGCGAGACGCGCCGCGAGCGATCGCGGGAGGGTAGTTTTTGTTTTTTGATCTCGACGGTACGGTATGATTTCGACGTCGCGCCTCGTATTA
>Ga0181582_10003351_pt1 | contig 12894 bp, 7 predicted proteins | sample 071ome_32_FD_132438 | JGI IMG/M metagenome (GOLD analysis project Ga0181582, IMG submission 132438) | Coastal salt marsh microbial communities from the Groves Creek Marsh, Skidaway Island, Georgia - 071405AT metaG (megahit assembly) | ecosystem: Environmental > Aquatic > Marine > Intertidal zone...
CCACCCCCTCCCCCCTGCCCCCCTGCAGGCATGTTCACGTCGACCTCCCCCGAGATGCGCCGCGTCAAGGTGAAGGAGAACGGCCGCCTCAAGCTCAAGGTGGTTTACGTGCTCCTCGAGGCCCAGTACCAGTCCGCCCTGGACGAGGCCGTGCGTGCGATCAACGCCGCCAACCCCGACGTGTGCTACGAGATGGTGGGGTACCTGCTGGAGGAGCTCCGTGACGCCAAGAACTTCGAGTCTTTCAAGGAGGACGTCGACACCGCCAACATCTTCATTGGCTCGCTCATCTTCATCGAGGAGCTCGCCGACAAGATCGTCGAGGTGGTGGGCCCGCGCCGCGAGAAGCTGGACGCCTGCCTCATCTTCCCCTCCATGCCCGCCGTGATGCGCCTGAACAAGCTCGGGTCCTTCAACATGTCCCAGCTCGGCCAGTCCAAGTCGATGATGGCCGAGTTCATGAAGAACGCCCGCAAGAACAACGACAACTTCGAGGAGGGCCTGCTCCAGCTCGTCCGCACCCTCCCCAAGGTGCTCAAGTTCCTCCCGGCCGACAAGGCCCAGGACGCCCGCAACTTCGTCCTCTCCCTCCAGTACTGGACCGGCGGCGACTCGAGCAACCTCCAGAACCTCCTCCTCAACGTGACCAAGGCCTACGTCCCGACCGCCGACAAGTTCGGCTCCCTCAAGGAGATCGAGGAGCCCAGGATCTACCCCGACACGGGCATCTGGCACCCCATGGCCCCCGTCATGTACGAGGACCTGAAGGAGTACCTCAACTGGTACGACACGCGCAAGGACGTGGACATCCCCAAGGACGCCCCCGTCATCGGGCTCGTGCTCCAGCGGTCCCACCTCGTCACGGGCGACGAGGCCCACTACGCCGGTGTGGTCTCCCAGCTCGAGGCCCGTGGTGCCAAGGTCGTGCCCGTCTTCGCCGGCGGCCTCGACTTCTCCCTCCCCGTCAAGAAGTTCTTCTACGACCCCCTCGGCTCCGGCCGCTCCTTCGTCGAGACGGTCGTGTCCCTGACCGGGTTCGCCCTGGTCGGCGGCCCCGCGCGCCAGGACGCCCCCAAGGCTGTGGAGGCCCTGAAGAAGCTCGACGTGCCCTACCTCGTGTCCCTGCCCCTCGTCTTCCAGACCACCCCCGAGTGGCAGAAGTCGGAGCTCGGGGTGCACCCCGTGCAGGTGGCCCTGCAGGTGGCCCTCCCCGAGCTCGACGGCGCCATGGAGCCCGTCGTCTTCGCTGGCCGCGAGCCCAACTCGGGCAAGTCCCACGCCCTCCCCGACCGCATCGACTCGCTCTGCGACCGCGCCCTCAAGTGGGCCGCGCTCCGCCGCAAGAAGAACGCCGAGAAGAAGCTGGCCATCACCGTCTTCTCCTTCCCCCCCGACAAGGGCAACGTCGGGACGGCCGCCTACCTCAACGTGTTCGGCTCCATCTACGCCGTGCTCAAGAACCTGCAGCGCGAGGGCTACAACGTCGGCCAGATCCCCGCCACGGAGCGCGACCTGATCGAGTCGGTCTGCAACGCCGAGGAGGCCCAGTTCAACTCGGAGGAGCTCAACATCGCCTACAAGATGCCTGTGGAGGAGTACCAGCGCCTCTGCCCCTACGCCGAGGCCCTCGAGGAGAACTGGGGCAAGCCCCCCGGGAACCTCAACTCGAACGGCCAGGAGCTGCTCGTGTACGGCAAGCAGTACGGCAACGTCTTCATCGGCGTGCAGCCCACCTTCGGGTACGAGGGCGACCCCATGCGCCTCCTCTTCTCCAAGTCGGCCTCCCCCCACCACGGGTTTGCCGCCTACTACACGTACCTCGAGAAGATCTTTGGCGCGGACGCCGTGCTCCACTTCGGCACCCACGGCTCCCTCGAGTTCATGCCCGGCAAGCAGGTCGGCATGTCGGGCCTCTGCTACCCCGACTCGCTCATCGGGACCATCCCCAACCTCTACTACTACGCGGCCAACAACCCGTCTGAGGCCACCATCGCCAAGCGCCGCTCGTACGCGAACACCATCTCGTACCTGACGCCCCCGGCCGAGAACGCCGGCCTCTACAAGGGCCTCAAGGAGCTCAAGGAGCTCATCTCCTCGTACCAGTCCCTCAAGGACTCGGGCCGCGGCGGCGCCATCTGCAACTCGATCGTCGCCACCGCCTACGAGTGCAACCTCGACAAGGACGTGAAGCTCCCCACCCTCGAGGAGGACGCCGGCGAGCTCCCCGCCGAGGAGCGCGACCTCATCATCGGCAACGTGTACAAGAAGCTGATGGAGATCGAGTCCCGCCTGCTCCCCTGCGGGCTCCACGTGGTGGGCGTGCCCCCCACGGCGGAGGAGGCCATCGCCACCCTCGTCAACATCGCCGAGATCGACCGCCCGGAGAACAACCCCCCCGTCCGCGGCCTCCCCGGCATCCTCGCCCGCGCCATCGGCCGCAACATCGAGGAGATCTACCAGAACAACAACAAGGGCGTCCTCGCCGACGTGCAGCTCCTCCAGGACATCACCGAGGCCTCGCGCAACTGCGTCCGGTCCTTCGTCAAGGGCAAGACGGGCGCCGACGGGCGCATCAAGCAGAACGACTTCATGGGCGACCTCGCCAAGCTGGCGGGCCTCACCTCGGACCCCTGGCTCCAGGGGATCAAGGGGACCCCCTTCGCCACGGCCGACAAGCTCGAGCTCAAGGAGCTGTTCGACTACCTCGCCTTCTGCCTCACCCAGGTGGTCAAGGACAACGAGCTCGGGGCCCTCTCGGTGGGCCTCGACGGCCGCTACGTGGAGCCCGGCCCGGGGGGTGACCCCATCCGGAACCCCGGCGTGCTCCCCACGGGCAAGAACATCCACGCCCTCGACCCCCAGTCCATCCCCACCTCGGCCGCCTGCAAGTCGGCCGCCCTCGTCGTGGAGCGCCTGCTCGAGCGCCAGAAGGAGGACAACGGCGGCAAGTACCCCGAGTCGATCGCCCTCGTGCTCTGGGGCACGGACAACATCAAGACGTACGGCGAGTCCCTGGCCCAGGTCATGTACATGGTCGGCGTGAAGCCCGTGCCCGACGCGCTCGGCCGCGTCAACAAGCTCGAGGTCATCCCCCTGGAGGAGCTCGGCCGCCCCCGCGTGGACGTGGTGGTCAACTGCTCGGGCGTGTTCCGCGACCTGTTCGTCAACCAGATGAACCTCCTCGACCGCGCCATCAAGATGGCCGCCGAGCAGGACGAGCCCCTCGAGATGAACTTCGTCCGCAAGCACGCCCTCGAGCAGGCCGAGGAGCTCGGCGTCTCCCTCCGCGATGCCGCCACCCGCGTCTTCTCCAACTCGTCGGGGTCCTACTCCTCCAACGTCAACCTGGCCGTTGAGAACTCCTCGTGGCAGGACGAGTCGCAGCTGCAGGAGATGTACCTGAAGCGCAAGTCCTTCGCCTTCAACTCGGACCGCCCCGGCGCCGGCGGGGAGGAGTCTCGCGCCATCTTCGAGAAGTCCATGCAGACGGTCGACATGACTTTCCAGAACCTCGACTCGTCCGAGATCTCCCTCACGGACGTGTCCCACTACTTCGACTCGGACCCGACCAACCTCGTGCAGTCCCTGCGCGCCGACGGGAAGAAGCCGGCGTCGTTCATCGCCGACACCACCACGGCCAACGCCCAGGTGCGCACGCTGTCCGAGACGGTGCGCCTCGACGCCCGCACCAAGCTCCTCAACCCCAAGTGGTACGAGGGCATGCTCGGGTCCGGGTACGAGGGGGTGCGCGAGATCCAGAAGCGCCTCACCAACACCATGGGCTGGTCCGCCACCTCGGGCCAGGTCGACAACTTCGTCTACGACGAGGCCAACGCCACCTTCATCGAGGACCCGGAGATGTCCAAGCGCCTCATGGACATGAACCCCTCCTCCTTCCGCAAGCTCGTGGCCACCTTCCTGGAGGCCAACGGCCGCGGCTACTGGGACGCCACCGACGACCAGATCGAGAAGCTCAAGCAGCTCTACATGGACGTCGAGGACAAGATCGAGGGCGTGGAGTAGGCGCCGCGGGGCCCTCCTCCCTTCCTCCTCTGCCTTGACGACTCCTGTGCCTGCCTTGCCTCTTCTCTTGTAATTTTGGGATCCCGTGCCCACCGGGCCGGGCCCGGGAGCCCTGGCGGGGGCCCCGGCGCCCGGCCCGGCCGGCGCGGGCCGATCTGTCGGAACGGTTGGGGTGGACTGGGCACTGGCGGGCCGGCTGGCCCGGGCGAGTGCTTCCTGGATCCCGCCGGGCGGGGGCTGCCCGCCGGCGCGTGGGCCGCGGCCGGGGCAGGTGGCTGCCCGGCTGGGACTGCCGTGCCGAGCGCCGCCGCTTTGAGCTGAGCGGCGGCCTCACGGGGCGGCGACTACCTTGTGTCACATTGCTGGGTGTGTCTATTTTTCCCGGTTTTCCGTATCGGGGTTAGCTAGTCTCTTGGGCCGACTGTACTACCGTGCAAAGCGGGACTTCCGAAGCCGTGGGGTGCTCCCCGGCGCCGTTGGGGACGACCCCCGGGGCAGCCGCAGGGGCCGGCCGTGCCCGGGCGAGTTGGCGGACTCGTCTGGGCGGGGTGGGGGGCGACTCCCCTCGCGCCGCACCCTGCCGGCTGTCCCAGGGGGGCGGCCTAACGACATTCGTGGGGCCCGGGGTCCGCGGGGGGGCCGCCGCCGATATCTCTGGCGGGAGATGTGCGGCGGGCTACCCGAGGTTCCCCCCCAAAAGGTTGAAGGAAGCGCTAAAAAGTCTCGGTCTCGGAGAGCGCGCCCCGCGCTCACGAGGAGCAGCGCTCGAGTTCAACGCGCGGCCGCCTCCCCCCCCCCACCCGCGCCCGCCCCGCCGCCCGCATCCCCCCCCTTGCCCCCCCCCGCCCCCCCCGGGCCAGCCCCCAGCCGCGACCGCGCCTGCGCCAGGGAGTCGCCGTCCACCCACTCCTCGAGCGGCAGCCGCGTGTCGGGCTGGAGGACGGTGTGCACCGCCTGAGACCCGGCCAGCATGCAGGTCCCGGCGATCGCGTACGTCTTGGCCCAGAATACGACCCTGCGCGGCGCCGGCCGGGGGGGGGGGCGGTGGGGCCCGGGGGGCCGGGCCCGGGGGGCGGCCAGGGGGGCGGCCAGGGGGGCGGCACGGCGCGCGAGGGGCCCGGCCGGGGCTCACGTCGAGGGGCGCCCTACCTGTCGTAGAAGCCCCTCCTGCCCGACATCCTATCGCCCCCGCCTCCCGTCCGGAGGTACCGACGCTTCCCTTGCGCCCGTCTCCCCCCGATCGCGTCCGCGGTGGCGCGCCGCGGGGCTGGGGGGGAGGGGCGGGATGCCTCCAAGCGCTTCCGGCCGCTTGCGGAGAGGGGACGCGGAGGAAGCGGCCGGGGTGACGCGGGACGGGTGGTCACGAAGAGGATCTATCCACCCACCCGGCGCTCCCCGCCGCCCATGGGGTCCCCGCTGCGCCAAGCGGCTTGACTTCAAGTTGAAGCCGCGCGCGTGCAGGAAACCGGGACGGTTGTGCCAGCCGCTTGACCGCCCCGTTGCCAGGAGGCCCCGCGCCCCTCCTCCCTCCCCCTCCTTCGCGCGCCTGCGTCCATAAGGGGGCCGCCGGCGCACCAACCACGCCGCACACCTCACCCCGGCTGCCATCCCGCGATTTTGACGCTGGGGCTGCTCGACGGCTTCCCAGTCGACCCTCACCTCGCTCCTTTTGGATCGCCCTTCGGATAACGGACGGCACGAGAGACACGGCGAGAGCTAAAGCGGTCCGCTCCTGCGCTGCTAGAGCCACAGGTGCGAGGCCAGATCGCCTGCGGCTCGTGCCCCGGGATGTACGGTGCCATGCTGGGGTCCACTTTCCGGTGAGTCTCTCCCAACGCCGTGGACCTTGCGCGCGTTTTTTTTTACTTTTGATCGCCGGCTCGTCGCCAGAGTCCAGCTATATCGCCCCCCGCACTCCACCCTGCCCCGGAACCGGGACCTCGGAACAGGGCCCGCTCGGGGGGCCCTCGCTTGCGGCTCCAGGGCCCAGTGATCCATCTGCGCCCCGATGCAGCGCGGCACGATCGCATGTGACTGGGAGGCAGGCTCGATCGCCGCCGAGATGTTCTTCCCGCCCCGCATTACGCCGTTGGAAATTTGGAGCCGAGGGCGGATGCGCGCTAGCGTCGCCCCAGGGGCCGATCGCCGCGGACCCTCCGCGCTGATGGACTCCCTGGCGTCGCCACGTCACGTCGCGACGTCGCGCGCGCGCGAAACGCGAGCGACTGCCTTATCTCCGGCCCCCGTCAAGCGGATCCCGCCGCTTCCCTCCCCGCGTGGGAATCTCCCGCGGCGCCGCACCCCGGTCCCCGTTCCCCTGCCCGGCAGGCGACAGGGCGCAGCGCCCGCCTGCAGGCGCGGCGTGCGGCTGGCGCGCGCCCCTCGTTGGTCCGCCACCCCCCCCCGAGGCGGCCTCCCCCCCCTCCGCCCCCCCCGCAGGGTTTCGCCCTCGGCCCTGAGCGCGTCCGCCGCGCCGGGCGTGGGCCGTCCCGCGGCGGTGCGTGCCGCGCGCCCGGGCCGGGCCGCCTGCCCCGGGGGGCTCCCCGCGGCGCGGCCCCTGCGGGCCGGGGGCGCGCGCTCGGGGCCCGCCCCCGCCAGGGCACGCCGGCCGGCCCGGCCCGTCCCCGCTTCGCCGGCGCTGCCGCGGCCGGGCGCGGGCGCCCCGCCCCCACCCCCCCCGTGGGGCCTGGGCGGCGCCCCCTCCCTCCCGCGCCGCCGAGGCGCCCCCGCCCCGCGCGCCGCCGCCAACGCCAGGGACCCCGGCGCCGACAGGCGGTCGCTCGGGGAGCGTGCGCGGGGGGCGCTGCGGAGCATGGACGGGCTGTGGGGGGAGTTCCTGCCGATGGTCGCGCTCTTCTTCTTCATGGCCTTCGTGAACACGGTGATCGACTCGCTCAAGGACACGCTCGTGGTCACGTCGGTCGGGGGGGGCCCCCAGGTCATCCCGTTCCTGACAGTCTACGCGGTGCTCCCGGCGTCGCTCCTCTTCTTCGCCGTGTACAGCCTGGGGACGCAGCGGTTCACGCGGGTGCAGATGTTCAACGCCGTCGTGGCCGCGTTCACCGTCTTCTTCGCGGCCTTTGCCTTTGTCGCCTTCCCCCGCCACGAGGCGCTGCACCTCTCCTTCCTCGACGCCCACGCGGCGGCGCTGCCGAGCGGGCTCCAGGGGCTGGTGGGGATGGCGCGGAACTGGACCTTCACGACCTTCTACGTGGCCAGCGAGCTGTGGGGGGACATCGTGCTGAGCCTGATGTTCTGGGGGCTCGCCAACGACATCACGTCGCTGGACAAGGCCCGGGTGCTCTACCCGCTCTTCGGCCTGGGGGCCAACATCGCGCAGGTGGCGGCGGGGCGGTTCCTCAAGATGTGCGGCGTGGCGGCGAGCGCCGCGGGGACGTCCCTCCAGGACATGCTGCAGGTCCAGGTGGGCGCCTGCATCGGGTCCTGCGTGATGGTCCTGGCGACCCACGCCTACATCATGCGCAAGTTCGAGGCGCAGCAGGCGCCCCGCCGCAAGGACGTGCGCGTGGCGGGGCACCTCGCCAAGGGCCGGAGCCCGTCCGAGGCGCAGGAGCTCGCGGGGTACGAGTCGGACGTGGACTGCGGGGTGGGGGGCAGCGGGGGCGGGGGCGGGGGCCGGGGGGGCGACGGCTCGCAAACGTACGCGTTCGGGCCGGACGGGTCCTTCGAGGGGATCGTCAGCGACAAGGACGCGTCGGACGAGGCGCTGCGGCGGATCGAGTCGGGGGAGACGACGAGCGTGACGTGGAGCGTGGCGGGCGAGGAGCCCGCCGGGCGGGCGGAGGGGGTGGCGGCGGCGTCAAGCAGCGGGGGGGCGGCAGGCCGGGGCGGGGAGCGGGAGCGGGAGGGGGGGCGAGAGGCTCACCGTCCCGGGAGGAGGCGCGGCTCCGGAAGGCGTCGATGAGGCCCGCGACGCTGGGCACGGGCGCCCCGTCGGCGTTGGCGCCGAGGCCGAGGAGGCGCGCGGCCCGCCACGCCGGGAGCGCGGCGACGTCGGCCGGGTCGTTGGCCGTGGGCGAGAGGGGCGCCCCGATGCCGGCGGCGTCCCCCGTCCCGGCCTCGGGCAGCCGGTCCCCCTCCGCGATCGTCCCGGTCGCGAGCAGCGCCGCCGGGTCGAGCCACCCCAGCGTCCGCTCCCCCCCCTCCCCCGCGCCCGCCGCCAGCGAGGCCGCCGCCTCGCGCGACCCCAGCGCCCTCCCGGCCAGGTCGAGGCCCAGGGGATGGTCCCCGGCGGCCGAGCAGGCGCAGGCGAGGCCCCCCAGGAGCACCGGCTCGCAGCTCAGGCCGCAGGCCCTGGCGACGCCCCAGGCGAGCAGGAGGTCGCCCCCGGTGACCAGGTGCGACACGGCGCCGCCGGCGTCCCCGACCGACATGTGGCAGCACGCGGCCCAGACCCTCTGCCCCTTGCTCGCGAACCTCTCCGCCTGGAGGAACTGGATGGCGCGGAGGGGGGACGCGTCGCCGGCCTCGCGGGGGTCGCTGTCGGCGTCCGTCCCGCCGGCGTCCTCCGTGACGGCCGGGAGGGACTTGAGCCGGCCGGCCTTGAGCAGGGGCGCGTCCGGCGCGGGGCCCGCCGGGGCGCCGGGCGGGCCGGCGGGGGCGCCGGGCTCCCCGAGGTCGACCATGGCGCCAAAGGAGGGCTGGCTGTGCGTGCGGAGGTGCGTCTTGAGCATCTGCCCCCGCGCGTTCTTCGTGGCCACCAGCCGCGCCCGCTCGCCCGAGCCCGCCAGCGCGGTCCGGCTCATCGCCGCCAGGCAGTAGGCGTCGGAGAAGCGCTCCGTGGCCACGAAGTGCCGGATCAGCTTCGGGTGCTCCCCCGCCGCCAGGAGCAGCGTCGCCAGGGAGTCGGTCGGCGCCGACTGCTGCTCCAGGTCCGACACCCTCTGCGGCGGGCGGGGGAGGGGGGCGCGCCGGGGGTCGGGAGGGTCCCGGGGGGTGGGGGGGGGCGCCGGCGCCGGGGGGCACGGGGGCCGGCCGGAGCGCGTCGGGGAGGCGGCCCCGCCTCACCTGCAGGAGCGTCTCCCGGAACTTCTCGGGGCTGTCGAGCACCGCGAGCGTCAGCGCCTCCTCCCACCGCCCCAGCTCCACCAGCAGGTCGCAGCACTGCGCCAGGTTCCCCGCCATGAGGTGCGCGTGGGCCGCCTTGCCCAGGAGCTCCGTCCTCTTGGCGGCGGCGCCGATGCCGCGCATGCGGGTGGTGGCGCGCAGGAGCTCCAGCTGCTGCGCCTGCTCGTTCAGCACGTCCCCCACCTGCGTCACGTACGGCATCTTCTTGCTGTGCGCCACGTCGAAGCCCGTCCCCGCGAGCCCCAGGTGCACCCGCAGCAGCTCCACGAGGGCCTGCGACCCGTCCCCCGGGAGCAGCGCCTGGGCCGCGGCCTCCAGCGACCCGACCAGGGAGGCCGCGTCCGTGGACGAGAGCGCCTCCCAGGCCGAAGCCGCGCCCCCCGACGAGCCCAGCACCATCTCGAGGTCGCGTCTGCGGGGAGAAGAGAGGGCGCGGGGAGGGCTCCCGAAACGTCCCGTCGCGGCTCCGCACGAGGCGCCGGGGCCACGCTGCGCGCCGCGCGCCCCGGGCGTCCGACAGGGGGGCTGCGGGGCGCCCGCGAGGGGACCGCGGCCGCCGCGGGGAGCGCCGGGCGGGTCGCGGCGCGGGGCGGGAGCTCACCCGGCCGGCCCGCAGAGCATGGCGGGCTGCGTGGGTTCCATCACGTCCCCGACGCCCGACGTGAGGGGGAGCCGGAGCACGGCCCGCACGGCCAGCGGGAGGAGCGTGTCGACGATGGTGAAGAGGCGCATCGTCGAGTCCCGGCTCACGGAGGCCATCGTGAAGGGCCGGCTCGGGTGGACGGTGACCTCGTACACGTCCGACTTGTGCAGCGCGAAGACGCTGATGCAGGAGCCCCTCCGGATGTCCCAGAGGCGCACGGTCGAGTCCCAGGACCCCGTCATGGCCAGGTACGGGATCTCCGGGTGCCAGATGGCCGCGCGGACCTTGTCCGTGTGCCCGACGAGGACGCACTTGGGCGGGACGGGCTGGGAGCTGGGCCCCTCGGCCGCCAGGGCGGCGCCGAAGTCCCAGACCGTCGCCGTGTTGTCGCTGTGCGTCGAGATGACCATGGACGGGTCCAGGATCGACCAGTCGATCCGGTACCCGCTCGACTTGCCAGGGTGCGCGGCCTTGGCCTGCAGCTTCACCGTCTTGACGTTGACGACGCGGATGGTCCCCTCGTCGTCAATGGTGCCGCAGATGTCCGGGTTGGTCGGGTGCCAGGCGAGGCCCTTGACGGGCGCCGAGTGCTGCACGTCCGCGATCCCCTTGCCCGACTCGTCGAAGACCATGAGCTTCCTGTCCTCCGCCACCGACGCCAGCGTCCGAGGCTCGTGGGGCGACCACTGCACCTGCAGCGACCGCTGCGTGTGCACCCGCAGGGTCCGCACGGCCATCCGCTTCTTCACGTCGAAGATGACCACCGCGCCGGACCGCGTCGACGCCGCGATTTGCGAGTCGTCCCTCGACCACGAGCACGAGTACAGCCCCTCCTCCGCCCCCGTCATGACGGCCTTGCAGGTCAGCTCGCTGATCGACCACAGGCGCACGGTGGCGTCGAAGCTCGCCGTGGCGAGCACGTCCGGGTCCGTGTTGCTGAACCGCGCCCCGAACACCGTGTCCGTGTGCCCCGCGTTGGCGTCCCACGCCACCTGCCGGTTCTCCACGTCGAAGACCACGACGGACCCGTCCGTGCCCGTGATGAGCACGCTGTTGGAGTCGTCCATCAGGGCCATCTTCTGCACCCCGGGCACGCCGACCCGCAGCGTCCGCATCGGCGACGCCTGGCTCACGTTCCACACGTTGATGCTCCCAGCCCGGTCGCACCCGGTGACAAACATGCCGGGCATCTTGGGCAGGAAGCACGCTGACCAGTTGGCGATCGCCTGCTTGGCGAAGGAGACGAGGTTGGCGGCCTGCTCGATGTCGTGGAGGAACATGCGCCCGTCGTGGAGGAGCAGGAGCGCGTAGTTCGGGGACAGCAGGTCGAACTCCACCGACGACCTGCGGGCGGCCCCGGGCCAGGGTGTCCCGTCGGCGCGGCGGGGGGGGGGGCGGGGGGCTAGAGGGGGGGCGTGCGCCCGCGCGCGTTCCGCTCACGTGTCGGCGGCGACGTCGCCGAGGCGCTTGGGCTTGGACACCTCCCCCGTCTTGACGTTGTAGGTGAAGAACATGGCGTTGGTCAGGCCGACCATGGCGAGGTCGGGTTTCCTGGCGCTAATCTGGAAGCACGTGATCGTGTGCGAGGACGGGAGGCTCTTGACGCTCTTGATCGAGACGATGTTGGGCGAGCACCCAGACGTCGGGACCCTGTTCTCGATCGGCGACGATATCATGATCCTCTGCGGCACGATGACGTGCAGGGTCGGGGCGACGCGGTCGAAGGCCATCGTGACGATGCCGTCGATCGCGTGCGCCTTGCCCCTGGCCACCTGCGACGGGGGCGAAGGGGCGGCAGGGGGTCGGGGGTCGGAGGGGCGGACCGCGGGGCGGCCGGCGGGGGGAGCCGAAGCCCTGCTGTAGCGGCGTGGGAGGGTCGGGTCTTTCGGTGTCCGCATCCGGCAAGCACGCGCTAGGGCGAGCCCTCGCGGGACGCTGCCGTAGGGAAATCGGAAATGTCACTGTCCTCATCCCCTCTGGGAACCGTGCGAGCGGGCAGGACGCAGGGGGCAAGCGGGCGCCGCGGGGGGTTGGCAGGGCGGCCGGCCGAGGCGGGGGCAGGAGGCCCCGGGCTCACCTGGGCCGAGTTGGAGATGGACCACACCGAGACGTCCCCGTCCTTCGTCGCGACGGCGAGCAAGTCCGGGTCCGCGTGGGAGAGCGCCACCGCAGACACGGTGGCCTCGAAGCTGCTGAGGACCGTCACCAGGACGCGGGGCGAGTGCTTGAAAACGTACACGGCCAGTGTGGACGAGTAGCAGAAGTACTCCTGGTTGCTCGCGCAGTTGGCCCTGCGACGCGAGGGGCGGGCGGGGTCCGTGTCATGGTCCTCGGCCCGGGGCCGCCCTGGGAGGGGCGGGGGGTGGGGGGGGCGGCGTGGGGGGTGCGCACCTGCTGCGGCACCCGGCCCCGGCCAGGACGAGGCCCGTCCCCCGCATGTTGTCAGGTAGCTTGGACGGCGCGCAGCGCGAGAGGGCAGGGTGGACCTGGCTCCCTGCCGACTCCCTCGAGACCTAGGGGGTCGTGGGGCCTGGGGGGAGAGGCCGAGATTTTCGTGTCCCGGTCGATCGGGGCGACCGCTGCTCAACCTGCTCGGGCCCAGGGGTGCTCAGTTGATCCGATCGGGGGTCCACAACGCGCAGGTGGTACTCCCACAGAGGCCGGTCCAACGCGCCTGCGACGCCTGGCGGGGGGAATCCGAGTTTGTCTTTGACTGTCGCGGGGGGAACTGGTGTCGGGGAATCCCAGAGGGGAGGGGGCACGTTCCCCGCGCGGGACCCCTAAAAATGAAGCCGGTCCTCGGGTTCCGGGCCCCGCTCCGCGGGAAGGCGCGAGAGAAGGCGGGGGCGCCGGGCTCCGAGAGCAGTTCGGAGAGGGCTTGCAGCGACGGCAGTGCGCCCCACGGGGGACATTTGGGCGATACTTCCTCCCATGTCGAGGTGTATCGCCCCTTTTCCTGCCGATATAAGCAGAAGAATCCGGACGGGGGCTGGGGATGACAAATCAGGGGGCGGTGACCCTGTCCCGAGACCGGGCGGGAGGGTTGTACGCGCCGGGCGCGGGGGTAGCCGCGGGGCGCTTCGTGTCGCGGGGAGCACCCACTTGCCTGCGTTGAAGCCGCGATACCGAGACTCAGATTC
>Ga0181582_10003357_pt1 | contig 12882 bp, 12 predicted proteins | sample 071ome_32_FD_132438 | JGI IMG/M metagenome (GOLD analysis project Ga0181582, IMG submission 132438) | Coastal salt marsh microbial communities from the Groves Creek Marsh, Skidaway Island, Georgia - 071405AT metaG (megahit assembly) | ecosystem: Environmental > Aquatic > Marine > Intertidal...
AACAGTCCTTTACGGGGCGGAAAGATGAACAATTATGAGGGTGGACTCAGGGTCCCCTTTATCGTCCGCGGCCCAGGCGTGCCTGCCGGATCGGTCTGTGATACCCCGATTAATTTGATCGATTTGTACCCCACATTTATGGAAATGGCTGGAATAGCACCGGAACCATCGCTTGAGCTTGATGGATGCAACCTTCTCCCACTGATCCACGGGAAGTCCGAGCAAGCCTTCCATCCCAATGGCAGCGAGCGGGAAACGATCTACTGGTTTTACCCCATGGAAAGCCACATGGCGGTGACGATGAGAAAGGGTGCATGGAAACTGATCCATAACCTCGGGGTTGGGTATGCTGGAAGATGGTCAGGTGTGGAAAACAAGGCACAGGTAGAACTTTTTCGTATCCAAAGGCAAGGGAGTGAAGCATCGGACCTGGAAGAAGCTAAAAATTTATCGGAAAAATTTCCCGGAATTCGGGATGAGATGCTTGCTGAACTGAATCAATTCCTTGCTTCCACGGGAGTGACCATGCCTTATCGAAACCTCCGCTCAAACCTGGTATCCGATCAGGAACGGGCATCCTCGCCCAAGGTTCTTGAACTCCGGTCGGAGAAGGACCGGGTATGGATCAAAATCGAGGAGGGCGAAGGAAAAGTGGCGATTGAACAAGCCCACCTGCTGTACACCCTTAACCCCAAGGAATTTGATCAGACTCGGGGTCACCGGGAGGAGTGGTTCAAAACGGATGCCAGGATCGATCAAGGGAAAATCGAGGCAACCATGCCTCCTGGTGCCACCCATGCGGTTTTTTGCCTACGCGATGCCCATGGGTTTCTCATCACTTCCGACCCCCTGCCTGATTTCCAGGCTGTTCCCTACGGCACCCAGGCAGACTCCACCTTTATCAAAAATGGATTTGCCTACAAGCCGGGCCTCTACTCCCTGATCCAGTTGGGAGAGGATGCTCTTGGCGAAGCAAACAAACAAAAACTGAGCACCAAGCAACTGGAGAAAAGACTCAGTGTGGCAAAAAAGTTGTACACAAGCCCAAAATTTGACCGGCTGGCCCTATCCGATACGATCCGTTCCCTGCGTGCAGAAATCCGCAAATTAGAAATGGTTCCACAGTCCAAACACTATACAATCAACCGATTTCCTACCGATCCATTGTTTTAATTAAAGTTTAGATTTTTTCGGGTAAGGAACCTTCTATTGAGAATCAGTCTCAAAAAGGCTTTGCATGTTCAAGAGCTTCGGATAGGCTCTTGAAACTTTTTCTTAATGAACCTTCGTACCACTTGCTTATCCTTCCTTGCCGGATTTTTTTCCTGCTTGGCTTATTTGCATGCAGAAGTGAAGGAGACGCATAAAATCATTGGCGAATGGGTGGCCACAGAACGCTTAATTTCCAAAGAGGAAAGCGAATGGGATATAGAAAAAGCTACCCTGCTTGACCTCAAACAGGCATTGATTGCTGAAATTGGCGAACTCGATGGAAAGCTCAGGGAAACCGAAGAGGAAGCCGTGGGTGCAGCCAAACAACGTCTCGACTTAGTTGCCCGCAAAGACGCGGCCAAACGGGCAACCGTCTCCCTGCACCAGGGTTTGGACCGTACTATTGCCAAGTTGGATCGGGCTTTTATGCTTCTACCTACCCCGGTTGCAGACAGGCTCGCCCCTTACCGCAAAAAATTAATACCAAGCAAAGGTGTGCCCACTGCTCCATTGCGCCAGCGGGTGGATGCACTCGTTTCCTTGCTTCAGGCGATGCAAAACTTTCACCGCACGGTCACATTGGAAAGGCAGGAATTTACTCTGGACGACAACCAGTCCCGTGAGTTCCAGGTGATGTACTTTGGCTTGGGCACTGCCTATTTTGTCAATGAATCTGGCACCGTGGCTGGCTTCGGACAGCCGGGCGAAAACGGATGGGAGTGGACACGGTCCGATGGGCTTGCCCGGGAAATATCCACCGGGGTGGACATGCTCAACAACCGTGCGATGCCCCGCTTTCTTGAACTCCCTGTACCCGCTCCGGCAGCAGCAAAAAAATGAGTAACTGGGCACAAAACGGATTGTTGCTTGCTCTTTTGATCGGTGGATCGGTTGTGGCTTCCGCCCAGTCCGTCCAGCAGGTACGGGCAACAGCCCGCAATGATTTAAAGGATTCGATTGAACGGCTCAACTTGCTGCGCCAACAAGTGGAGCAGGAAAAAATTCCTCTTACCGAGGAGGTGGCAAAACTGGAACGCGATGCCCGGGACAAACGGGCGGAAATTGATCGGCGCCTAAGGCAGCGCGATAACCGGGATGCCAGCCTTCTGCAACTGAAGGAAGACGTGCGTGAAAACGAAACTGCCCTGGGTACCTCCCTCCGTCTCCTCAAGGACTATGCCCGTGGATGGACCCAATCCATGCCCTCCTCGGAAAGGATCCATCTCTCCAATGATTTGTCATCTGCCCTCGCCAAGGAAAGCGGAGACCAGGCGAGTTCTTTTTCTGCCTACCTTGAACTGGCTGAGCTATCCACCACTACCCTGCTCCAGCAGGCGGGTGGAATTGCCTATCCAGGAGATACCATCGTCCCGCCTGAAGGGGTCAGGGAAAGGGGTGTTTTTTGGGCTTTTGGACCGCTGCTTTATTTTCGTGGAGAGAAAGGAAGTTCGGGATTTCTCGATAAAAGCTATGAACGGGCGGAAGATTCCTCCATGGCATTGACCGTTGACTCGGTCAAACGGAACACCCCCCCTCGCCTGCTCCTTGCGAGCCTGGACACCTCGGAACAGATTCGTGCTGGTCTTTCTGCCTCACCGGGGAGCTCCACCCTTTTGCCTATGGACCCAAGCCTGGGCAAGGCATTGGTGATTGAGGGCAGTGAACCTACCCTTTGGGAAGAAATGCAAAAAGGCGGGATTTGGATCTACCCCATTCTCTTTTTTGCGGTTGCCTCCGTGCTCATCGCCCTCGTTAAGGCAGTGCAAATTTTGCGCATCCCCTTCCCACAGGGACCCGTCACCCTGGCAGGAAATTTTGGCGGCCCTTTTGAACTTTTGCGTAAGACCGCCCAGGGATATCGTGGAAAGAAACCTGATATACTCGAGGAGATCCTTTACGAAATCATTATTGATTGGCAGGCACGCCTGGAAAAAGGAATGCCCTTAATCGCAATCACCGCAGCGATTGCTCCCTTACTCGGCCTGCTCGGTACGGTTACTGGCATGATCGATGTTTTCCGCCAGATCACCAACTTTGCCAACCCAGAAAACAGCGAATTAGCCCGAGGGATTTCCGAAGCTCTGGTGACCACCAAATTTGGTCTCATCACTGCGATCCCCTCACTGATCGCCCATGCCCTGCTCAGCCGAAGGCTTCAAGGCTTGGTCTCGAAAATGGAAGGATTCTCCGCCCGCTTGGTACACTTAAAAAAGGAAGCACCTAAAGATCTTTCCCCTGAATCCGAAAAGAAGGATGAACCCACTGGTTGATTTTATGAACCAGGCGGGATTCGTCTGGGAAAAAGGAGGAGTGCTGATGCCCGCCCTGGGAATACTTGCCCTTTATTTATACTATTTGACCTTCGATTTGTGGTTGCGCTTGCGAAGCGTAATCCCCTCGGACCTGCGAGCTTTTCCACGGGAGCGTTGGGGGGCATTTAAAGGAGGCGGGCGGGTCGATCGAATCATGCATTTCTGCCTGGCAGACCACAGGGACCGCAAGGAAACACGCCGTCGGTTCGATCAGGTCAGGCAGGGAGAAAGTTCTTACCTCAACCGCCGTTTGCGCTTTCTTTTTGTGCTCGCCACTTCTGCTCCCCTGATTGGATTGCTTGGCACGGTGGCAGGTATGCTTCGTACCTTTGATGGGTTGAGCATGCAGGACAGTTACAAGATGGACTTGGTGGCCGGTGGTATTTCCCAAGCCCTCGTTACCACCCAGGCTGGCCTGCTCATCGCGATTCCAGCCATTGCCCTGATTCACTTGCTAAACCGAAAAAAGAAGGATTGGTTGCAGTGCATCAACCGGTTAGAAAGTCTGTCTCTCCGCCAGGTGCCCAACCCCATCACCCGATGAGAGCAAGAAACCGGCTGATAGAAACCACGGATACGGATGCAATCAATGTATCCCCTTTGATCGATGTGGTCTTCATTTTGCTGATCTTTTTTATTGTTTCCGCAACTTTTGTCACCCTGCCCGGTGTCGAAGTGACACGCCCCCAGGCAGTGACGGGAAAAGCCCTCGAAAAAAATGCGGTCATCTTTGCCCTCTCCGCAGACAACGAAATTAAATATGCAGGATCCACTGTGCAACTGGAAGAAATCCCCGGACTGGTGGAACAGGCAAGCAAGGACAAAGGAAAGCCTGTTGTTATTCAGGTTGATCAGTGGGCGGATGCTTCGATGCTGGCCAAGATGGTTGCTCAGGCTCGTAAAAAATCCATCGATGTATCCATCGCCACTCGCAAGCCAAGAGCATGAGAAGAAGGCTTTCGACAGAACCCGAGCGTACCGAGATCAATGTATCTCCCCTGATCGATCTCGTTTTCATTCTCTTGATCTTTTTCATTGTTGCCACTTCCTTTGTCAATGAAGTGGGCATTACTCCGAAGCACAAAGACACCGCTTCCTCATCGTCCAAAGTGGAGGAACCTCTCGCCTTTGACCTTCCTGCTTCCGGGCAGTTGCTCCAGGATGGCATGGTCATCGGGCTGGAACAGGTGGCCCCTCTGGTACGCTCGAATACAGCAGACAAGGCACCTTCGGTCCTGGTCCGGGTGTCGCCGGGTGCCCGGGCGGGTCTGGCCACCCAGGTGATGGACCAAGCAATGCTTGCCGGTGCCCAAGCGGTGAAACTAAGCCCACTTGCCCAATGAAAAACACTCACGATACAGACTGGATTCCGGGAGTGGAGAGCGAACCACTTGCTTACTTGCGTACAAAGAGCTTAGCCCTGGCCGTGTTGGTGTCGTTCGTTCTGTTCTGCCTTCTTCCACTTTCTGAATTTGTACGGCCTGAAGAGTGGATCGTCCGCCCGGTCGAAGTGCCAACCTACACCCCTCCTCCCCCTCCGAAAACAGAAATGGAAAAAGAGGTGGTTCAAAAGCTCGATCTGCCCGCTCCTGCCCTCGATACCCCCCAGGTTCGCCTCATCAACCAACCAAGCGCAGCAACTTTGGAAGTGGGCCCCGGCGATTTTAAAGCCGCTTTCTCCCTTGCCAATTACAACCCTGCCCCAACTGGATTTGCCCAGGAAATGGTTTTTTCCATGCACGACCTCGATCGCAATCCGGCTGTGCTCAAGCGTGGATCATTGGTTTATCCATCCCACCTACGCCGCAAAGGATTGGAGGGAGAGGTAAAACTGCTCGTTCAAATCAACGAACAGGGTCAGGTAAAAGTACTGGAAACCGTATCCTCCACTCATCCTGACTTTATTCAACCCTCCCGCAAAGCAGCGGAAGGGTCTGTTTACGAACCACCTACCCGCAACGGCAAGCCGGTTAAGGTGGAATTTTATCTACCCGTTCGATTTTCCATGCTCAAATGAAACCAACCATCTATTTTCTTACTCTCCTTTGTATGTCCAGTCATGGATTAATTTCCCGTGCACCCGCACCCGAACTTACTCAGGACTTTTGGAACGACCCCGCATTTGTCCGCGGATTTATGGGAGACTACGGGTTCCGAAGCGAGGTGGAACCAAGAATCGATAAAGCGGAACAATTCATTCTTCGGGAAGTTGTGGCAAAAGCGGAAAACCAAATGGAACAAGCAATTGCTTACCTTGAGAAAAAGACAAACGACAAAACCAGTGCCGCCCTCGACTTTGCTCTAGCTACGATGTACTACCAATTGGGCCGGCTGACTCCCTCGGAAAAGACCTATGAAAAAGCCCTTACCAAATTCCCTTCCTTTTTACGGGCACGGAAAAACTTGGGCTTTGTACAACTTAGCCTGGGCAAACTGGAAGAAGCTTCCCAAAACCTCGCCCGAGCGATCAGCTTGGGGGAAGCGGATGGGATTTCTTATGTCGCCCTGGGCTACTGCCACTTATCCCTCGGCCGGGTGGTCTCCGCTGAAAATGCCTACCGTATGGGCATTTTGCTTCATCCCGAAAGTACGGATGCAAGAAATGGGTTGGTCAACTGCCTGCTCACCACCAACCGGTTTGCCGAAGCCCTCGCCCTGCTTGACGAGTTGCTGGAAACCAAGCCCAACGATTTATTCTGCCACAAAGCCAGGGCTTCTGCCTTGCAGGGACTGGGTAAGGAGGAGGATGCAGCGGTGGCATTGGAAACCCTTCGAAGGATGAACAGGTTGGATGCTGCTGGCACCCTTTCTCTTGGCGATATTTACCACAACCTCGGATTGAACCATCTTTCCCTTGCCTCCTACCAGCAAGCTCTGGCCAAGAAGGAAAAGCTCAGCCTCAGCCGCTATGCCCGGGCGGCTAAAGTACTGATTGTAAGAGGATCTTACGGAGCCGGATTCAAATATTTGGGGGAAATTGAACAAAAATTTGGTAAAGGATTTTCCGAAGACGAGGAACGGATCATTCGGATGTTGCAGGCCGAGGTTCGTATTGCCACCGGTAAGCGTAAAGAGGCAGCCACGATTATAGAGGATATCATCCAAAAACGCCCACTCGACGGGGAGGCCCTGCTCCTTTCTGCTCGTCTGGCCAGCGAGGAATTGGACTATGCCCGGGCTGCCCTACGCTATGAACGGGCAGCCAAGTTGCCAGAGTTTGAAGTGGAAGCATTGATTGAACATGCCCGTATGTTGGTGGGAGCGAAAGACTACCAACAGGCTGCCGATCTGCTCGAACGGGCACAGTCCCTTTCTCCACAGCCTCGGGTGGCCCGCTACCTACAGGCAATCAATAACCTCAATTTAAGTGCCCGCAAAAGTATCTGAGCGGCAACGAATGCTTCTTGAACATATCAACGCATCATGATACGTTGATATGTATATGAGTACAGGCCGGTCTATCAAAGAGCGATTCGAGCAGAAAAAGCCCCTTTTTTCGGTGGAATTTTTTCCACCCAAGGATGATGCGGGGGGGGAAAGAATGCTTGAGACTGCATCGCAGATTGAGCCACACAGCCCGGATTTTGTATCGATCACTTATGGGGCTGGTGGAGGCACCCGTAAAACAACCATGCGCTATGCCCGTCTTCTCAAAGAGGAACATGGGTTTGAAGTCATGCCCCACCTTACCTGTGTGGGTCATACCCGCGATGAACTGTTGGAAATTTTAGAAGAATTTGCTGAGGCAGGATTTCGCAATGTCATGGCCCTACGGGGTGATCCCCCAAAGGGTGAGTCCACCTTTACACCTGTACCGGGTGGCTTGTCTTACGGGTCTGATTTGGTTGCCCTGATCCGGGAAAACTTTCCTGACTTTGGGATTGGTGTGGGCGGGTATCCGGAAAAACACCCGGAAGCCAAAGATGTGAATTCAGACTTGGAGCACCTGAAGATCAAAGTGGATGCTGGGGCTGACTTCATCACCACCCAGTTGTTTTTCGACAATTCGGTCTACTTCAGCTTTGTGGATCGTTGCCGGGAACAGGGCATCGCTATACCCGTCCTTCCTGGCTTGCTTCCTGTACTTTCGATTGGGCAGGTTCAGCGCTTTTGCAAAATGTGCGAAGCCAGCTTGCCCCCGGAATTGGAACAAGGGCTAAAGACCGCCGAGGAGAGCAGTCAGCCACAAGTGGGGGCAGATTGGGCTCTTTCGCAAACCCAGTCGCTATTGGCCGGGGGAGCACCTGGTTACCACTTGTATGCCCTCAATAAATCGGCGAGTACCCTGCGTATTCTCGAGGGTCTAAAGTCTGTCGACTGATTAAATACCTGCCACTTCCTCGATCGTGGCCTCGGCCTTAAGACGGTCGAGAAAGGATTCAAAAACCTTGTCCTTTTTGCGCTCGGTCAGGTATTCAATGACTTTTTCTTTGATCTCTTCAAAAGGGGTAACTTTTGGGGGTATTCTTTGGTGCAATTGGATGAGATGCCAGCCAAACTGAGTCTTCACAGGCTCGCTTAATTCCCCTGCCTCCATCGCATAAGCCGCTTGCTCAAACTCGGGCACCATGCGCCCCTTACCAAAGGTACCGAGGTTGCCATCATTGCTCTTATCGTCCGATTCAGCCCGCACCACTGCAGTGAAGTCTTCTCCTTTTTCAATACGCTGGCGAACCTTCTTTACCTCTTCCAGTGCCAGACCGAGTTCCTCCTCTGTCTTTCCCATCTTCAGAAAGTGAGAGGCGGCAAGAAGTTCCTCGCTCCGGAAAAGTTCCGGTCTCTCTTCGTAGTACTTTAGGGCATCTGCTGCAGACACCTGCTCGCACTCTGACTCCTCCTCCAATAATTGATTAAATCTCATCTGGTCGGATAGCTCTCTTTTCAAGTCATCCTGGTTCTGAATCATCGGGTTGTTGATCTTTTCAAATGCTTTTTTCCCACCGTTTTGCTTCAGCCACAGCTTGATCTTTTTTTGTAATTCCACTGAATCAACCTGGTATTTACGCCTTCTGCTCTCCTGAGCCATCAAGGCCTGGTCCACCAAGCGATCTTTGGCCAATTCGAGGGCAGACATCATAATAATTTCCCTGGGTTTCCCGGGCATTCCGCGGGCGACATTCTCCAAAAGAGCTTCTGCCTGACGCTCAATCGCCCAATCTGGAATTACTTGATCATTGATCTTAATAGTCATCCTCAAAGGCTATCTCTTTTCTGATCTTCTGCCAAGGTTCAAGGGGAATAAGCTCAATTCTCAAAATCGTCTCAATTAAATTGACCTAGCTAGCCACAGGGGCATAAATAGATCCCCATAGTTATGACCAAACCCGATCGTGCAACCTGGGAAAATTTTTCTGATTATCTAATCAGTCAGGGGTTGCGCATGACAGGTCAAAGAAAAGCCGTCTTTGATGCCCTCTTCCGGCAGACTGGTCATTTTACTGCCGACCAATTGCTTCAGGATGCACGAAAAATGGATGATACGGTCTCCCGGGCGACCGTTTACCGTTGCCTACCTCTTTTGGTGGAAAGTGGTACGGTGCGTAAAGTAGATGTTGGGCAGGACAACAAATTTTACGCACTCAACGAAACAAGCGAGACCTTTAAGGCACAGGTGATCTGCTCAGATTGCGACCGGATCTTCGATGTCGATGCTCCCTTTATGGAATGGTACGGACGAACCGTGTCCGAAAAACTTGGACTCGTAGTGAATGACCAGCGCCTGCAGGTTCATGCAAGCTGCCCGACTTTTGCAGACAAAGGGGCCTGTGCCAAAACCAGCTAACCCCGTATTTCATGGCTACGACCTCCCCACCTCCCCTACAAGTTTTCAGTAAGGACAGCACTCCTCTTTCCCTTAGTGAAGAGCAGCAGGAAATCATCCGCCTGAAAAAGGAAAAAAACGCAGTTTTGCTTTGTCATAATTACCAAGTCGATCCCATCCAGCAGGTTGCCGACTATGTGGGTGATTCGCTTGGTCTTGCCCGTCAGGCAGCCGAAACCGATGCGGACATCATTGTTTTCTGCGGGGTTCATTTCATGGCGGAAACGGCAAAAATTCTCAATCCTTCCAAAACCGTTCTTTTACCTGACCTCGATGCGGGTTGCTCCCTTTCCGACTCCTGCCCGGCAGACCAGCTGGCGAAGTACCGTGAGGAAAACCCAGACCTTTATGTGGTCGCCTATGTCAATTGCTCGGCTGCGGTTAAGGGGCTGAGTGATGTAATCTGCACCAGTGGCAATGCGGTCAATATCGTCAATCAGGTACCGCAAGAACGTGAAATTCTTTTTGTGCCTGATCAAAACCTCGGTCAGTGGGTAATGGGGCAAACAGGACGGAAAATGAGGCTTTGGCCAGGCAGTTGTTATGCCCATGTTCTCTTCACTCGTGAATCGATCGAGCGTTGCCGCCTGGAATACCCCGACGCACCAGTGGTGGCCCACCCTGAATGCATCCAGTCCGTGCGCGATCTGGCTGACGAAGTTTGCAGCACCGAAAAAATGGTGTCCTATTGCAAAACTCATTCGTCAGATACTTTTATCATTTTAACTGAGTCTGGAATGATGCACCGCCTCACCCGCGAATTACCAGACCGTAAGTTTGTCGCTGGACCTACCGGGCACTGTGCCTGCAACGATTGTCGCTACATGAAAATGAATACCCTTCCCAAATTACTTTCCTGCCTTAGAGATGAAACTCCAGAAATTTCGCTGAGCGAAGAGTTGATCCAGCGGTCCAGGTTACCCATTGAAAGAATGCTCCAGTGGAGCAACTAAACCATTTGGGCAAAGGATACTAGGCAAGCACTTCAATCTGATCAGGAAATACTGACTCTCCCAAGGCAGCCCAATGGCTTTGGATCGATTGTACAAAAGACAAATTGACGATTGCCCCGAGCGGAGCCAACATTTTCCCATCTGAGAGCACAAGCTCCTCCATCAACCGCATTCCTGGCTTGAGCTCTTGGGGAGAAACTTGCCGGGGTTCTAAAAATTTACCCCCCAGCTCCCTGGTATTGGCCAGAGCATCGATACTGCCAGACACAAAACTTGATTCCTGAGCACGAATTTTTTCGAATATTTCACCTTTGGTACAACCTTTGGAATCCCACTGGTCGTACACCTGAGCTAAATGGATGATGGAAGCTATTTTACGTTCTTCGGAAAATTCATCTTCCAGTTGTTCATAACCTGCACCAATAAATTCTATAATTTTCCTGATTTTGTGTAAGCGGGGAATGTCTTTGAGCAAATTGCTAACAAACACAGGAAACTCTGAAACCACCTGTTCAGTTTCTGGATTAAGGGACTCCCCTTCATACACTTTTTTCTGGGCGTCTTCTGGCAAAGTAAGATAACCAAGATAACAAAAATCAGATGCAACCTCCAAGCACCACTCGTGAGCAACCCCTATTTCCTTGGCAATATCCTTGGCCAAAGACTTCACCCTCTGGGCTCTGCCAAAAAACATCGGGTTTGCTGCAGAAAGCAGGGAGGTCATCGCTGCGATCGCACCATTGAGGGTTTTTTCTAAAAGCTCTTTTTCTGCAGATATTAATTGATACTGGCGGAGGGCTTGCTGCAGGTTTTTATCCAGCACCTCGGGTGGGCAAGGCTTGCCCAAGAGACGAAAAATTTCACCCCGCCGAACCACTTCGCACAGATCGTCAAAATTCGCCTGACCGGTAAGCAGTAAAGTAACCACCTCCTTATCCTGCTCTCTTACTTTCTCAAGAAAATCTGCCCCATTCATTCTCGGCATCGCAAAGTCTGATACAATTACCTGGATGGGCCCCTCTTCCTCAAGAATACGAAGCCCTTCACTCCCGGAGTCAGCAACAAACACATCGTACTTCCGACCAAGATTTAATTTAAATCCTTTGAGGATAGCTTCTTCATCATCAACGAATAGAACTTTGGGCTTAGTAGTATTCATAACCGCCCCCATTAGATACGCATTATAAAATTTGTCAAATTACCAAAACCCAACCGGAACAAAAGAAAAGGATTTAATTGATCCATCGAAGGTTGCGGAATTGAGGGGGTGGTCCATCCCAACGCCCCCCTATTTGAACAGGTTTTTCATTGCTGCCTCGATCCACACCCAATTTCTCAGAGCCATCGATCCGCAATTCTCTTAGCCCCAACCATGTATTTAAAGATGTCCCTTCACTTCTTTTGAACACAGAAGGAGGTAAACTAAAACGCTGCCAGGTATTGTTTCCCAGTAATTTGAGCTCCGTTCCGAAGCCATCCAACCATAGGACCATTGAATTGGGTTTCGCGCTTTTAACCTCTATGCTCAACCTACTGGAGGGATTGGCAGATGCCCAATAAGGCTCAGAAAGCTTATTGGTGCGGATTCCCCACTTTTTAGGGCTGTAGGAAAACCAGTTTTTCCGCCAGCTTCCCCTAAAGCTTTCAATGAGAGAGCTCTGTGGAGTATCAGATTGAACCCCTAACTCCTTAAGTCTTTCGCTCGAAGCAACTTGTAAAACAGAAGACAGGGCAAAGCGGTTGGTTTTGTAGGTACCATAATAATATCCGGCACCCTCAACTGATTGATCCAAGCGGTATTGTACATTGGCATAGACCCACAAAGGACGATCGGTGGTATAAATGGGAAGGTCAGCAGACCATGAGTTTTTATTTGAATTAAGATGGGGTTGTACAAACTGCCAAAACCGGTGCTTGGTGTTGCTGGAATGATCCTCACCCTTCCCCCGCTTCTGTAACTCTCCCTGTTGAGTGAAGTAAACATCCACACTTTCGATTTCCCTACTCTCATCTGCAGAAACGATCAGTTTGGGAAAACTTCCTTTTTGCAGGACTAATTTGGTTTGAGGTGTCTTAGGCATTTCAAAATTATTTTTCAGGTACTGATCAAACCAGAGCTGAGTGCCCACCTCATATTCTGGAGTGTCCTGATGGTTGTGATGAGGTGAAGAGGAGATCCTCCAATCCTTGGATTTAATTTCTGCAATTGCGGTTTCCAGGTCATTGATTCTTCCGTGAAAATCATTGGAAGGGCTAAGAAACATGATTGGAGCTGTTATTCTCTTCAAACTTGGAGGGTCACTCACCGTGGCCAGATGCATATCATCTTCTGAGTACCTGTCACTTATTCCACCGCATGAAGGCACTGCTGCCTTGACTCTTTGGTCGGCACCACTGATTAGAACGGTAAGTTTCCCCCCCATCGAATGACCGTAGACACCAAGCTGCTCCCCATTCACTTCCGGTTGCCTTTCTAAGAAGGTAAGCCCCCTTCTTCCTGCTAGTGCGATCAAAAACCAAGAATTATTACGGGGAGATTTTACCGGATCGATTGACCAGTCATAGGCTGGGACTGTGGGAAATG
>Ga0181582_10003360_pt1 | contig 12870 bp, 10 predicted proteins | sample 071ome_32_FD_132438 | JGI IMG/M metagenome (GOLD analysis project Ga0181582, IMG submission 132438) | Coastal salt marsh microbial communities from the Groves Creek Marsh, Skidaway Island, Georgia - 071405AT metaG (megahit assembly) | ecosystem: Environmental > Aquatic > Marine > Intertidal...
AGAGAAGCTGATACCGGGGGCTTTTCCATGCACGAAACATCCGTTCTGGTCGACGTCGTATCCGGGCTGATCCTGCTGCTCATTATTGCCGCGGCAACTTCAGCCATCGGCAAACGCGTCCGCCTGCCTTTCACCGTGATGCTGGTCATCATCGGCGCCGGCATGGCCATGCTGGCCGATGTCGTGCCCCTGCTCTCCGTGCTGCACAGCCTGAGCCTGTCGCCGGACATGATCCTGTATATCTTCCTGCCCACCCTGGTGTTTGAATCCGCCTTCAACATGGACGGCCGGCAGTTGTGGCACAACATCGTGCCCGTACTGACGCTGGCTGTGCCAGGACTGCTGCTCTCCACCGGGATCATCGGCGGCATCGTCTACCTGGCTACTGACATCCCATTGACTGCCGCCCTGCTGCTTGGCGCCATTCTCAGCGCCACTGACCCGGTGGCCGTCATCGCCCTGTTCAAGCGCCTCGGCGCGCCCAAGCGGCTGACCATTCTTGTGGAAGGCGAAAGCCTGTTCAATGACGCCACCGCCATCGTGCTGGCGACGATCCTGATCACTACTATCGGGGTGGAAGCCGGGGAAGGCGCAGTCTCCGTCGGCGCCGCGGCCTGGGATTTCGGGGTGGTGTTCGTCGGCGGCATGGCCGTCGGCTGCGTACTCGGCATCGTGACATCGCTTGTCGTCGGCGCGGTAAGGTCCGATGTATATATCGAGACCACCCTGACCACCATCCTGGCCTATGCGTCATTCATCCTCGCGGAACGCGCCTTTCACGTCAGCGGCGTGGTCGCCGTGGTGATGGCCGGCATCACGCTTGGCAACTGGGGCCGGATAAAAATCTCGCCGCAGGTGCGCCAGTATGTCGATCATTTCTGGGAGTACATGGCCTACGTGGCCACCGCGCTCATCTTCCTGATGGTGGGTATGCGGGTGGACCTGTCATCCCTGCAGGCATCCGCCGGTGCGCTCGCCTGGGTCGTGCTGGGTATGCTGCTGTCACGCGCCATCGTCATCTACGGCATGATCCCCGTCAGCAACCGCCTCTCCCAGGCGTCCAAAACCAGCCGCGCCTACCAGCATGTCATGTTCTGGGGCGGCCTGCGCGGCGCCATTGCGCTGGCCATCGTTCTCAGCCTGCCTGACTTTCCCTACCATGATATTTTTGTCGCTCTCGTCATGGGCGCGGTGCTGTTCACCCTGCTGGTCCAGGGGCTGAGCATCGAATGGCTGGTGGGACGGCTGGGCCTCAACAAGCCCCCGCTCTTCGACCAGATCGCGCAGACCGAGGGCATGGTCAGTGCCACGCAACTGGCCATCAACCGGTTGCCCGACCTGCAGCGGGGCGGCCTGTTCTCCGGCTCCATCGCGACCAAGCTCCAGAAGCGCTGCGAGAAGGCGCTGGGCAGACAGCAGCGCAACCTGCGCCACCTGCGCGAGCTGCAGCATGAAAGCCACCAGGACGTGGTGCAACTGTTCCTGCGCTGCTACGCCAACGAGCATGCCCAGTACAACGACCTGTTCAACAAGGGCCATGTGGGTGAAGGCGCCCTGCGTAACCTGCTGGGTGTGCTGGCCGCGCAGATCGATTCCATCCGCTTCGAAGGGGAATACCAGCCTGTCTACAAAAGCCTGCTGCCGGTAAGCCGGGCACAGCATTTCCTGCTGCACCTGCTGGAAAAGATCGTCGGCGACAACCGTCTTTCCGAACGCATGCGCCTGGACCTGATCGTCATGAATTACGAAGAAGCCTGGGGGCATTTTCATGCCTGCCAGGCCATCCTGGCAGACCTGCAAACCCTGGAAACGCTGACCGCGCTCGACGACGACACAGTCCAGCACGTGCGACACCAGTATGAAATCTGGAAAAACCGGGCCGAGGAAGACCTCAACCAGATGGGTGAGCAGTATCCCGAGTTCGTCAGCGCGATGCAGGAGCGCCTGGGCAAACGCCTGATCCTGCTGGCGGAAATACAGGCGATAGAGACCGAAACCGAACATGGCAACCTGCCGCGCATCACGGCGGAGCAGATGCAGGACAATTTGTATCTCCAGTTATGGCAGCTGCGTGGCCAGGAAATCCGGCGCCTGCGCGTGGAGCCGGATGAACTGCTGAAAAAAGTCCCCTTCTTTGCCACGACCTCTGAAACCGATTTCCACACATTGAGCCAGAAAATGAAACGGCACAGCGTGGCACCACGCGAGGTCATCATCCGGCAGGGTGATAAAGGCGACTGCCTCTATCTCATTGCCCGGGGTGTGGTGCGAATTTCCCATGAACGTGACGGTAAAACGCGCGACCTGACCTCCCTGTTCGCCGGCGACTTTTTTGGTGAAATGGCCCTGCTCAATGACGAGATCCGGACCGCCACGGTCACCAGCGTGTCCCCCTGCACGCTGTATGTCCTTGACCGGCAGGATCTGCAGGACGTGATGGCACAGAACCCCGCGATACGGCTCGCCCTGCAACATGCCGATGCCCTGAGGAGACAGGAACAGGCGGCCCTGGACAACCAGGCCGATACCGACTGAACCAGCCTTTTCACCCGGCGCCCAATCATGGCTACAATCTGGTACGCTGGATAAAACAACAGGGGGAAGAGGCGTCATGCCAAAACTGTTTCTAGCTTGCCTGCTGGCCATTGGCTTTACGCTGCCTGCGTGGGCCCAGGATCGCCCGAACTTCCTTATCATCGTCACCGACGACATGGGCTACACCGACCTCGGCGCCTTCGGCGGCGATGACATTCCCACACCCAACCTCGACGCCCTGGCCTGGAACGGTGTGCGCCTGGCCAACTTCCATGCCGCGCCGAGCTGCGCACCGACCCGTGCCATGCTCATGAGCGGCACTGGCAACCATGAGGCCGGCCTCGGTGCACAGTTGTTGAACCAGATCTTCGAAGGCGAATACGGCTACGAACGCTTCCTGCAGAAGCGCATCGCCGCCATGCCGGAAGTGATGCAGGCAGGCGGCTACCACACCATCATGTCCGGCAAGTGGCATATCAGCGAAGGCGATGAATCCCGCACCAGCCTGCCGCGCGATTTCGGATTCGAACGCGATTACACCCTGCTGCGCGGTGCCGACAATCACTACGGCACAGTCCCGGCCGCCACCTACAGCCTGGATGGGAATGAGCACCGGCTCGAGGATCCCGCTTACTCCACCAACCGTTACAGCGATCACCTGATCGAATTCCTTGGCGATCATGCTGACAGCAACCAGCCGTTCTTTGCCGTGTTTGCCCCCACGGCACCACACTGGCCGCTGCAGTACCCGCCGGGCTGGGAGGACCGGTTCACCGGCGCCTACGCGGCCGGCTTCGATACTCTGTGTACCGAACGCATGGCCGGCGCCCGGCGTGAGAACATCCTGCCTGCCAATGCCGATGCGCAAACCTGCAACAAGGAAAGCGGGGCATGGACGGAAATGACTGCCCAGGAACAGCAATACTCGTCGCGCCTGATGGAAATCTATGCCGCGATGGCGAGCCATATGGATGAGGAGGTCGGCCGCATCCTGTCCTTCATGGACGAGGAAGGCATGCTGGACAACACCTGGATCATCTACATGAACGACAACGGCCCGCAGGGTGGACCTGAACTCGCTGCATTGGTGGGGGGCCGCAATACCTATCCGTACGACAACAGCTTTGCCAACCTGGGCAAGGCCGACTCCTGGGCGAGCATTGGCCAGGGCTGGGCGGATGCAACCAATTCGCCGTTCCGCAACTCCAAGGGCACGCCGTTCGAGGGCGGCATGCGCGTGGCGGCCTTTGCCTGGCATCGCAGCGCGGTGACGCCGGGCAGCATCGACCGCCAGTTCCTGACCGTCATGGACATCATGCCGACCGTGCTCGACCTGGCCGGCCTCGGCGTGCCCATGGGCACCTTCAACGGCCGTGACATTCTGTCGGTACGCGGCAAATCCTTCGGCGACGCACTCACCGGATCGACAGAACCGGTACATGCTGCCACGGAAGCCATCGCCCTCGATCATTCAGGCAATCGCATGATGGTGCAGGGTGACTGGAAAATCGTGCAGTTGCCGCGCAATGACTGGCTGTTGTTCAACCTGGCGAACGACCCGTCAGAAAGCACGGACCTTGCCGCGACCTATCCGGAAATACTCGATCCGCTGGTGGACCAGTTCAACCGCTTTGCCGAAGAGCGTAATTACATCCAGGTCAACGCGACCATCAACCAGCCCTGAGGCCTACAAACGCACGGGATCTGCCGATGGCCAGTAACGCGCCGTATTGATGGGCAGCCCGGTGAAGAACGCGTTGATGGAGTGGATCTGGTTGCCCCACACCTTGAATGCCTCGTAAGTGACCAGGGAATTGCCGACGCCGTAGGAATCCCCGGTGTGGCCGAAGTTCATCCACAGCAGCACCGTGCCGTTCTCCTCGTCCACCGCCGCCACGCTGGCGATGATGCCGGGATGCACCATGATGTTCTGCGTGTACAGGGTGTCAGCAGTCGCCATGATCAACCCGTTCTCGACACGATAGCACTCGGCTGAAAACGGCGTGCCGCCATCGGTGAAATTGCCCACGCGCAATCCCTCCGGGTAGGTCAGTGCGACGCGGACCATGTTGGCGCGGGACATCTTTTCACCCGCCGGCACCGGATCGTTCATGCCGCGGATCGGCCCACCCAGTTCCCGGGGCTGGAAACGCGAGGTCGGCGTGAGACGCTGGACCAGGCTTTCCACCCCGTTGATGCGCTGGTTGCCGTCCACGTGCAGCAGTACCGACAACAGGATATGGTTTTCCCCTTCATGAAAGACCAGGTGCGCGGCGGCCACCTGCTTCTGCACGTCGAGGTAGTCCTGGCGAAAGCCCTGGAAGCCCGTGACGGATTCCCAGATACCGCTTTCCAGGTCACCGTCCCGGCCGTCCACCGTCACCTTGACGCTATTGGCCAGCGGCAGCCTGGACGCATCTTGCGCCACCACGGCATCCACATATTGCGTCATCAGCGCGGCCAGGCAGTCGCGGTCACAGCCCTGGGCCGCTGCAGGCCCGGACTGTGCGACAAGCAACATGGCCAGCAGTACCGGCAACAGTGTTTTTCCGTAACAAGTGATTTCCCTGACGTTCATGATCTCCCCCTGTGAATGGTTTTTGTCGTGTCTGTTATGCATCGGGATTATCCGGGGCCGACAGCATGAAGTCGATCCCCGAAATCCCGGTATCCTGAACCGGTACAGTTTGATATAACACCGGCTGAACCTAAACTGGCGTTAACACGAAGTACGGCATCATTATGAAACAGGTTCCCGTGATCACCGCGCAGGAAGCCGCCACCCATATCAAGAACGGCGACACGCTGCTCGTCGGCGGCTTCGGCATGACCGGCAACCCCGTGCACCTGCTGCACGCCATCGCCGAAACCGGCGTATCGGGGCTGACCTACGTGGGCAACAACGTCGGCGAACCCGGGCTCGGCGGCGGCCGTCTGTTGCGCAACGGCCAGATCAGCAAGGCCATCGGCTCTTTCTTCACCTCCAATCCCGAAGCGGTGGCCGCCGCCCAGGAAGGCCGCATGGCCGTGGAGCTGCTGCCGCAGGGTACGCTGGGCGAAGCCATACGCGCCGGTGGTGCGGGACTCGGCGGGTTCTATACGCCGACCTCGGCAGGCACGCCGCTGGCCGAAGGCCGGGAAACCAAAATCATCGATGGCCGGGAAATGGTGTTCATCAGGCCCATTCGCGGCGACGTCAGCCTGATCCGCGCCTGGAAGGCAGACACCGCCGGCAACCTGCAGTACCGGATGACGGAAAACAATTTCAACCAGGCGGCCGCCACGGCTTCAGGCCTGGTCATCGCGGAGGTGGAGGAAATCGTGCCGGTGGGCGAACTCGACCCCAACACCATTCATACACCCGGCTGCTTCGTCGATTACCTCGTGCAGGCGCACACCAGCGAGGCCGACCTGGGCTCGTCCGCTTCGGTCGCCGCAAGTGCCAAGAAAGTCGATGACGCGCGCATGGCTATGGCGCAGGCGGTGCTCGATGAACTCAATCCCGGCGAAGTGGTGAACCTCGGCATCGGCATCCCCACGCTGGTGGCAGACCTGATCTCGCCGGAATCGGGCATCATCATGCATACCGAAAACGGCATGCTGGGCGTGGGTCCGGCACCGGAATCCGGCGGGGCGCTGGATTACCCGGTCAATGCCGGCAAGATTCCCGTCACCGCCCTGCCCGGCTCTTCCTACTTCGACAGCGCCGCATCGTTCGGCATGATCCGCGGCGGCCACGTGGATGTGGCGGTCATGGGCGGGCTGGAGGTGGACCAGGACGGCAACCTCGCCAACTGGGCCGTGCCCGGCAAGCCCCTGCTGGGCGTCGGCGGCGCCATGGACCTGGCCACCGGCGCGAAACGCCTGATCGTGACCATGACCCACTGCGATCGCGACGGCAACAGCAAGTTCAGGAAGCAGTGCACCCTACCGTTGACCGCCAAAGGCGTGGTGGATGTGCTGGTGACAGACCGTGCCGTATTCCACTTCACGGACAACGGGATCGTGTTAACAAAAGTAATGAAGGGATTTACGAAGGAAGCTATCGCGGCCTCGACCGAGGCCGACTATAGGGAAGAATGCTGACCATGACCGACGCCTACATCTGTGATTACATCCGCACACCCTTTGGCCGTTACGGCGGCTCATTGGCTGCGGTACGCACCGACGACCTTGCCGCCGAGTCCATCAAGGCACTGATCAAGCGACACAAGAAGCTGGACTGGGCGGCACTCGATGACGTCATACTCGGCTGCACCAACCAGGCTGGTGAGGACAACCGCAACGTTGCCCGCATGGCTCTGCTGCTGGCAGGCCTGCCCGAGGAAGCACCGGGCATCACGCTCAACCGGCTGTGCGCTTCCGGGATGGACGCCATCCTCCTGGCGTCCCGTCAGATCAAGGCCGGCGAAGGCGACCTGTTCATTGCCGGCGGCGTGGAGAGCATGTCCCGCGCTCCGTTCGTCATGGCGAAAGCGGACAGCGCCTTCAGCCGCAAGGTGGAAATACATGAAACCTCGCTGGGGTGGCGCTTCGTCAATCCGCTGATGGAAGAGATGTACGGTATCGATTCCATGGGCGAGACTGCTGAAAACGTTGCCGAGGAGTTCGGCATCAACCGCGCCGACCAGGATGCCTTTGCCCTGCGCTCGCAACAGCGTACGGCCGCCGCGATGCAGAGCGGCCGGCTGGCAAGGGAGATCTGCCCGGTCAGCATCCCGCAGCGCAAGGGCGATCCCCTCACTGTCGCTGCCGACGAGCACCCGCGCCCGGACACCACGGCTGAGGCACTGGCCAAACTCGGAACACCGTTTCGGGCCGGCGGCACCGTCACCGCCGGCAATGCCTCGGGCATCAATGACGGCGCCGCGGCCCTGTTGATCGCATCCGAAAAAGCCGTGCATCAACATGGCCTGACGCCACTGGCCAGGATCATCGGCGGGGCCAGTGCGGGACTCGCCCCGCGCATCATGGGCTATGGCCCCGCCCCCGCCACGAAAAAACTGTGCAACCGTTTTAACCTGGACATTCGCGCCATCGACCTGTTCGAATTCAACGAGGCCTTCGCCTGCCAGGTGCTGGCGTCCATTCGCGCGCTCGGCCTGCCGGATGATGCCGATTTCATCAACCCGAACGGCGGCGCCATCGCCATCGGCCACCCGCTCGGCGCCTCCGGCGCCAGGATCACGGGTACCCTTGCCCTGCAGATGCAGGAAACCGGTGCGAATAGCGGCATCGCCGCGATGTGTGTCGGCGTTGGCCAGGGGGTGGCCATCGCCCTGCAGCGGCCCTGAATTATTGAACATTGTTCAAATAGTGGTACTCTTACCCCCGGTATCCATAAAACTACAATAAAGAACAATAATAAAAAGGCACCGTTTTGACTCATAACGCCTTGTCCACCCGCTACGGCAGGCTGTTCTCGTTCGGCACCCTGTATATCGCCGAAGGCATTCCCCTCGGTTTCACCGCCACCGCCATGGCCGCCTACATGCGCCGGGAAGGACTCGATGTCGCCCAGATCGGTGCCTTCGTCGGCATGCTGTACCTGCCCTGGGGGTTCAAGTGGGCCTGGGCCCCGCTGATCGACATGTTCCGCCTGGAGCGCTTCGGCGGCCTGCGCGCCTGGATTTCACTCTGCCTGGTCATGATGATCATCACCCTGGTCGTGCTGGCCATGGTCGACTACAACACCAACTTCCAGCTCATGCTGGTGCTGGTGTTTATTCACAACCTGTTCGCCGCCACCCAGGATGTGGCCATCGATGCCCTGGCGGTTACGACTCTCAAGGACGATGAGCGCGGCAAGGGCAACGGTTTCATGTTTGGCGGCGCCTACCTCGGCCAGGGCCTGGGTGGTGGCGGCGCCCTGTTCGTTGCCGGCCTCTGGGGATTCGAGGCCGCCCTGGCCTATGCCTGCATCCTGATGACGGGCATCCTGGTGTTCACCCAATTGTTCATTCGTGATCCGCAGTCCGGGAAAGCCCCTGCCGACACCATCATAAATCCCGTCAGGGAAGCAGTACTCGCCATCAAACGCATCGGCGTCGAGTTGTACAAGGGCATGTTCCGCTCCGGCAAGGGTCCTATCGTTGGCTTCGTGTTTGCGTTGACGCCACTGGGCGCCATGTCGCTCACCAGTGCCGTCGGCACCACCCTGCAGGTGGATTTCGGACTGGTCGACAACGACATTGCCCAGATCAGTTTGTACACCACCATCCTGTCGGCGGTCGGCTGCATTCTGGGCGGTTATATCGGTGACTATTTCGGGCTGCGCAAGATGATCGCCATTTTCTATGCCCTATCCACGCTGCCCATCCTGTGGCTGGCTCTGCGCTGGGGCGCCGACCCGGGTATACCCGCGGTGGGCAGGACCGAGTTTTTCCTGATCTTCATGGCGGCCGGTTTGACCACGGGATTTCATTACGGCATCAATGTGGGTGTGTACATGGGCCTGACCAATCCTGCGGTGGCGGCCACGCAGTTCACCGGATTCATGGCGCTCAGCAACCTGACCATCGCCTACACCAACAACTGGCAGGGGTATGTGGCGGAAAACATCAGCTACACCACAGTGTTGTGGGTCGATGCGTTTCTGGTGATCATTCCTATCCTGATCCTGCCCTTCATGACACCGCGCGAGGATCGCAAGCATGGCACGCCGCCGTCGGAAGGGGCGCCATTACCGGAAGCGAGTTGACGCTTTCCGGTCAGTAATGTCGGATGACGCCACTACGTGGCTTATCCGACCTGCTCGTACCTTTTTTTTCCATCAAGAAGATTTGGCTAACCCGAAAAACACGCTACAGTAACGGGCATTGCTGGTCCCGATATCAGTCCGTCAGGAGGTGTTTCTTGAAACGTTTACTGCCCGCTGTATTGCTGTGTCTTGCTGTTCTCAGTGTCCCCGCTGCCTGGGCGCATCACCGCTGGTCCGTGAACATGAATGTTCCCGTGACCGTGCAGGGTACCGTCACGGATTTCGACTGGAGCAATCCCCATCCGATGATGACCATCGACGTGACGCTCGACGACGGCACCGTCGAGGAGTGGCAAATCGGCGGGCCCGCCCTCAACCGCATGGAAGCCCGCGGCTGGAATGCCGATACCGTGAAACCCGGTGACGTGATTACCGGCACCGGCTTCCAGTTCCTCGACGGTTCGAAAATCATCCGCCTCGAACGGGTGATGCTGGGGGATGGCCGTGAGTTGCTGGTGTACGCGCGGGAATAACTCGGAGCTGGCATGGATAAACTGCAAAACGGCGATGTGCTGCGCTCTTTCAGCCTGAAGGCCACCACGGGTGAGACCATCCACCTGCCCCAGGACATACCCACCGATTACGCGATCATCCTGTTCTATCGCGGGCACTGGTGCCCCTTCTGCCGGCGCCTGCTGAATGCTTACGAGGAACGCATCGACCAGTTCAAAGAACTCGGCACCAGCCTCTTCGCCGCCAGCGTCGACCCGCTGGACAAGGCGCAGGAAGTCGCCGCGACGGTGTCCTTTCCGATTGGCTGGGGCGTGACCCGGGAACTGGGGGACAAACCGGGTTCGTTCTGGGAAGACCGTCGTAACATCATCCAGCCGACGGAATTCATCGTGAACGGCAACGGGCTGATCTACGCCTCCACCTACTCTTCCTCCCCGGTGGGCAGGATTGACCCCGAAGAAGCGCTGGCGGCGATCCGGTTCTGACAGGAAAGAGACAAAGGTTAGGTTTAAAGGGTTATTCGCCCGACTGCAGGCCCAGCAATTCAAGGCACACATCCAGTGGCCCGTAATGGGACCAGTGTTCACCGACGCCCCATTTGCCGACCACCAGGCGGCCGGTGATGGCCTTGTCGGCGTCCTTCCAGTACGGCGGCCGCGGCCTGTCCGGGTTTGCCTCCGCATCCGCCGCAGCTTTCGTGAAGAGGAGTTTTGACGCGTAGCCGCATGCCTGGACGGCATCGCCGACGACGACGTTGGACAGATTGAAGCCGCGGTCGAAGGTCATGTTCAGCGTGCCCGAATTCTCCACCGCCCAGCGTTCGGGATTGCCTCCATCGTTGATCACTTCAACGATCATGGCGGAGTGGGGATTGGCGAAGTAAACGTCGACGATGGTGCCTTTCAGAACGATGGGGACAGTGGTTTCTAAAACGGCAGTGGAATGATGGGCAACTGCCGCTCCCGTAATTGTCAGGCATATTGTAAAAAGCCCTAAAGACTTAATCATCATTCAGTTTACGGTACAACGACCGCAGGCTGATGCCCAGGATGTCAGCCACTTTCTCCTTGTCATCCTGGTAGCGCGCCATCAGCGAGGCAATGTATTCCTGTTCGTGGGCTTTCAGGTCGAGTTCTTTCACTTCACCAGCTTTTGGCTCATTAATCGCCAGCTTGTCGAAGAAGCAGTCGCGGATGGTGTCGGCAGCGATTTCGTCGGTGTCACTGAGCACGACGGCGCGGCTGAGGATATTGCGCAACTCGCGGATATTGCCCTTGTAATGGTGTGATTTCAGCGCTTCCTGCGCGGCTTTCGACAGGCTGGACTTTTTGCCCTTTGCCACCCGCTTCAGCAGGGCGTTGGCCAGCAGCGGAATGTCGTCCACGCGCTCGGCCAGGGACGGCAGGTGAATGGGAAACACGTTGATACGGTAGTATAGGTCGTCACGGAATTCACCGTCTTCCACCATCCGCGGCAGGTTGCGATGCGTCGCGCAGATGAGCCGGAAATCGGAGCGCCTGACCTCGGCGCTGCCCACGGCGCGGAAGGTGCCGGTTTCCAGCAAACGCAACAGTTTCACCTGGGTCTGCAGGGGTACGTCGCCGATCTCGTCGAGGAACAGCGTGCCGCCATCGGCGAGTTCGGCCAGGCCTTTCTTGGCCGACACCGCGCCGGTGAAGGCGCCCTTCACGTGACCGAACAATTCACTTTCGAACAGGGAATCGGTCAGTCCCGTGCATTCCAGGGTGACCAGCGGTTTGCTCTTGCGCTCACTCGCCTCATGGATGGCGCGAGCAGCCAGTTCCTTGCCCGTGCCCGATTCGCCGAGCAGCAGCACGGAAATATCCGCGGCGCCCACGCGGGCGACCTTTTCCAGCATGGTGTTGAAGGCCTTGCTCTCGCCGACCAGTTCCTTGTCCTGCACGGCGCCGCTGGCCAGCGGCACCGGGTGCAGCATTTCCACGAAATACACCAGTTCCCCCTGCGCGTTGTGGATCGGCACCATCTCCACGTCCACGTGTTCCTTGCCGCGGGGTGTCTGGTGGATATGCAGCACGCGCTCCTTGTGCCCCGATTTCTTCGCCGCGCCCAGCGGGCAGTCCTCCCCGGACTGGTCGCAGGGGGCGTCATAACCGTGGGAGATGCTGTAGCAGTGGTTGGTGCGCGAGAAGTCGATGCTGCCAAAGGTGTCCTGGTAGCGGGTGTTGGTGGCGAGGATCCGGTAGTCGGCGGACACCAGGATGGCCGGGCAATCGTAGCCTTCCAGCATGGCGGCCATCGGCGAGGACTGGTCTGAAGCGATAAGGGTCATGGCATTGTCAAAAATGGCGAATTTGCTGTCATTTTTGGCAAGAAAGCTGGTGATGTCAATCGCCCTGGCAGGGGAATTACTCTCCCGTTAAAAATATAAATCCATATTTTTCAATTAAATAGAGAAGTTTTGAAATTCTGGCACGCTCCCTGCAATACCCTGGGTGTATTGATTTTTTAACCCCGAATTTTGCCCTTACGCCAGGAGAAAGAAGATGATCAAGATTAGAAACATGATGCTGTTGATGCTGCTGCCGCCGGTCATTACCGCCGCCGCACTGGTCTATGTCGCCTACTTCCCCAACCCGATGATGTAAGCCCGGGAAAGCGTTTTCTAGAAAAGGGGCAGGGCCCTCGATCGTCCCTTCCGTTGCCTGCCCCTTATTTTTTCGGTTTGCTGTATTGCAACAAAAACGATTATTACTTGCTCGTGAACAATTACCCCCCTCAATGGCGATCCATTAAGATGCCGCCTCTTTCAGCAACACCACCTATTGGTTGGAAGTCTTTAAGGAAATTTTGCAATGATCAAAGCGAAGTACATGACCATCCTGATGCTGCTGCCGCCGGCGTGCACCGCTGCCGTCCTGCTCTGGAACACCGCATTCTGATATACCCGACCTGATGATGATCCTGGCGACCGCCAGGGTTTACCGACTCAACCAAGGGGCAGGATCCCTTCTCAACACCCCTGCTTACCTGCACCTGTTTTTTCTTCCTCCACCTTGCTCGCACGTTACAATGCAACAATACTTTTACATGGGCGGTTTTCAAACCAGTCCCAGCGGCAACCCCTGAAACAGTACTCGGCC
>Ga0181582_10003361_pt1 | contig 12867 bp, 9 predicted proteins | sample 071ome_32_FD_132438 | JGI IMG/M metagenome (GOLD analysis project Ga0181582, IMG submission 132438) | Coastal salt marsh microbial communities from the Groves Creek Marsh, Skidaway Island, Georgia - 071405AT metaG (megahit assembly) | ecosystem: Environmental > Aquatic > Marine > Intertidal zone...
GACTGCTCCTCGGGCGTCATCCGATTCCGCGCGCGACCCAATGACGCGAGCGTTCCCCTCCCCTCCTCGACTCGTCCGACCGCACACTGGGTCTCGGCGAGGCGCAGGAATGCCTCGGCACCCGGCTCCTCGAGCTCCGCGACCTCCTCGAAGACCTCGAGCGCTCGACCAAACTCCGAGCGATTGATGTGGGCGGTGCCCTGCCGGATCTTCGCTTCCAGGTACGCCCGTCCATACTCGCTCATGTCGTCGTCGGGCGCGGGCATGCCCTGATACGCCTCCGTGGCCTCGAGCCATGCCTGCTGCTGGAAGGCACGGTTACCCGCGTTCATCGCGCTGTAGTCGACACTCGCTCGCGCGGGGGCCGGACGCGTCGCGGCGGGCGTGGACGTCGTGGCGACCCGGTCGAGCCTACGCGAGAGGCGCACGGTCAGCGGACCGGCAGACTGACCACGGCCCACGCTGAGCACGGTATCGAGGCGGTGATACGAATCCGCTTCGACGCGGACCTCGAGTACGAGGCTCGGATCCCCGACCGCGTGAGAGATCTCGTACGGTTCACGCGACGAAACCCGCTCGACATTCGAAGCGTCGAAGATGATCGGCTCACGGACCAGGTACCGAACCGTCATCTCTGAATCAGAGAGGGGTCCCCCCGTTCCGGCGTCGACCGCCTGGAAGACAAGCGCGGTCTCTTCGAGCGCCCCCGTACGGATCGTCGGGGGAGAATCGGGTGGCGTGTAGCAGCCGGCGAGAACGAGTGCCGGCAGCAGCGCCATACGTGGTCGCGGAGCCATGATGAGAAAGGATAGGCGGGACCGTCCCTGAGCAAGCCTTTCTGAACATTTGACCTCCCTTCCAAAGCAGGAATACGTTCGGAGACGGGAACCTCCCTCGAAGGACGAGACGCGTGTCGAACACGGACGAGCCGGACAAGAAGCCACCACCGCAGCCTACCGTTGCGTGGGATCCGAGCGAGATACCCGAGCTCGCGGAGGCGTCGCAGGCCGACTCCCCGCAGCCGGATGGGTCGACGACACCCAACTCCGCCGCGACGCAGCCACTGTCACCGCTGGAGCCGGAAGACGCCGGCGCCACGATCAAGCTCTCCGACGAGGACGTGAAAAGACTCGTGGAGGAGGAAGCCGCAGCGGTCGAAGAGGCGCAGCAGGAGGAAGACCGCCTCATCGGGACGCTCGTCCGCGATAAGTGGAAGGTGCTCAAGCGACTCGGTGCGGGATCGTTCGGCACGGTCTACAAGGTCGAGGACGTGAAGGGCGGCTGGATCGAAGCCCTGAAGATCCTGGGTGTCGACCGGCTGACCGGCTCGGAGGCCGAAGAGATGCGCGCGCGCTTCCTGCGCGAGGCGCAGATCATGAAGCGCCTGGGGAAAGACTCGAAGCACATCGTCGGCCTGTCGACCTACGAGGAAGACATCGAGGCCGGGATGATCTACTTCCTCATGGAGTTCGTCGAAGGACGGAGCCTCGCCGACGTGATCGCGGACGAAGGACCCATGCCCGTCGACCGCACCATTCGACTCGCGCTGCAGGCGTGTGACGGCCTCATGGCCGCGCACGAGGGTCCGGAGCCCGTCGTGCACAGGGATCTCAAGCTCGAGAACCTGATGCTGACAAAGGATCGCGCCGGGGAGGACTCGGTGAAGATCCTCGACTTCGGCATCGCGAAGATCGCCGAGAAGGAAGCCGACTCCCGCCTGACGACGGTCGGAACGCTTGGCACACCGGGGTACGCGGCCCCTGAACAGCTTCGTGCAGAAGCCGTGGATGGACGCACCGACCTCTTCGCGTTCGGCGTCATCCTCTACGCCCTCCTGACCGGCAAAGATCCTTGGCTGGGCAATCTCGCGTACGAGCCGACGAATCAGATCTACGAACTGATGGTGGCCACCGAGCGGGCCAACGTCCGACCGATGGACCAGCAGGGTCCGACGATTCCACCGGCGATGATCAACGTCGTCATGAAGCTCCTGCGACGGGATCCGGCAGAGCGGTTCCAGTCCGCGCGGGAGCTTCGTGACACCCTCCTCAGTATCTCGCAGGGCGCCGACTTCGCCGCACCCGCCGGCGCGGCGGCAGCGGTCGCCGTGGGCACGCCACCCGCGCAGCCTCCGCTTCAGGGGCAGAGCACCCAGGAGACGCCACGTTCGGCACCCCAGCCTCGGAAGCAGAAGTCCACCGCCGGTCGGCTGGTCGCGGGGGTGGTCCTGCTGGCGGCCGTCGGCGCGACGGTCTGGGCCCAGCCATGGGGCCGAACACTCGACACGGACGGGCTCCTCTCGATGGTCAGCAGCGGCAGCGTCGCCGACGTGTGGATCACGGAAGCCGGCGCGGAGGGTGGCGTGCAGTTGCTACCGGTGGCAGCCCTCGCCGACGTCCGGACTCCCTTCCTCGTTCCCCTCGAGGAGAGCGAGATCTCGTCCTTTGTCGAACGCCTGCGCGAGGCCGGCGCCTCGGTCGACGTTTCGTGGGAGGTCCGAAGGCTCACCGACCTGGCCGTCTCAGCCCAGTCGGACAATCGATACTTCGGCTCCGACGGCGCCGATGTGCAGAGCTACGCAGTACGGCTCGCCGAACTCGTGCCGGAGAGTCAGGAAGCGGCGGCTCTCTTACTCAAGGTGGGCGAACGCATGGCATGGGATGCCGCCGCTGCTCGGGCGGACGGTTCACCTGCCGACGCGCGCGAACTGATTGACGACTGCCTCGCGCTGGTACCGCAACACCCCCGGTGCATCGAAGTGTCCGGGGAGCTCTGACCGACGTCGAATCTGGCCCCGGCACGGTACCCGCAGCATAATGGGCGCGAACGACTCGATCGTCCGGGTGCCCGCACTCGACCAAAACCTGACCCGTCCGTGAGCGAGGGAAGACGATGCCGAAACTGACGCTGCTCCTGGGACGCCGTGTGATGCAGGCGTACGACTTCAAGCAGCCGACGATCATCGTGGGGCGAGACGACGCAGCAGACGTCATCATCGACAATCCGTCCGTCTCCCGACGACACGCGGAGATCCGCCTCGGCGACAACGGTTGGGAAGTCGAAGACCTCGGATCGTCCAACGGGACGTTCATCGACAACGCACGAATCGAGGGCGCTCGATCGATCGGACTCGGCGACGAGATCGGCTTCGGAAAGTTCTCGATCGTCTTCGGCAAGGCGCTCGGCGAAGGGGAAGTGCCGCTCGCCAAGCCCAACCCGATGGCGGATCGCCCCGCCCCAGCGCCCGCACCCGTCGCGGGCGTGCCCGGGACCATGCATATCAATCCGCATGAGGTGAAGGAACTCCTCAAGGAAGCGGACCGGAAGAAGCGGGCCCATTTCATCTGGGAATCCGGCGGACAGCGTGGCACACATTACCTGTCGGATCAGCCTGCGGTGCTGATCGGCACGGACGAGCTTTGCGACCTGCGTGTGCCCAAGGGGCCGAAGCACCACATCCTGCTCATGACGCTCGACGGAGGAACCGAGGTCCGCTATCTGGCCGTGTTCGGCTCGATGACGGTCGGCGGGCAGGGCACCAAGCGTTCGCGGCTCAAGAACGGTGACGTCATCGAGTCACAGGGACTCACGATCACATTCATGGACGACGTGGCCTGACGGGACCCCAGGTCCCTAGAACAGGAAGAAGGCGAGCAGCGCGCCAATCACCACGAGCAGCGTGATCATGGGCACGAGCCTGATGCCCGTCGTGGCCGGGACATCATCCGATGTCGATGCCGCTGCAACGACGGCCGGCGCATCCTCCGACTCGGTCAACTCGCCTTCCCCGGCGAGAGCGGCTTCAGGCGCGTCAGCGACCTCGTCCGCTGCCTCATCGGCCTGGTCCTCGGCCACCTCGTCGGACTGATCTTCCGAATCGGACGGTGGAACGAAGTCGATCGGCATGGTTCCGTGCTCAACCGTTCGAGGGACTTCGCCGTATTCGGCGATCGCCGCGGAGATGTTGTCGTCCGACCCATCGTCGAAGGCCCTCGTCACGAGGGCCTGAGCGGCCCCACGCGGGCCACTGGACTGCAGATAGATGCGAAGTAGCGCATCGTCCTCGAGGACCTTGTAGAGCCCGTCGGAGCATATGAACAGGGCCGAGTCGTCGACGACCGGAAACGGACCGAAGACATCGACCTGGACGAACTCTTCGGTTCCGATCGATCGCGTGAGCGCATCCTTGTACCGGATCGCCATCTCTTCCGCGATCGGCTGCCCGTGTCGCTCCGCCTCTGCCGCGAACGAGTGATCATGGGTGACCTGGCGGATCCCGTCGGCGGACAGGACGTAACCGCGACTGTCTCCCACGTTCGCGATCATGTACTCGCCATCTTCCACGAGGGCCGCCACCAGCGTCGTGCCCATGCCTTTCTTGCCAGGCTCGCGCGCTTTGTCCCAGACCGCGGTGTTCGCCTTCACAAACGCCTCATCGAGGGCATCCCCACCCTCGAGGGACGCCACCAGCGTCTCGAGTGCCAGCGCGCTCGCAACTTCACCGGCCGCATGCCCACCCATGCCATCCGCGACGGCAACCAGCGTACGGCCGTCGGACAGGTGCTGCGCCAGGAGGGAATCTTCCTGGTAGTCGCGCCTGCCGGCGATGGATTCAACGGCGAGCCTGGGCTCGTTCGCCACGCTCTGACCTCCATGGAGCGGCTGGATGGGCACGTACAGATAGGTTTTGGCTCAAGGTCGAGCAAGAAGAGCGCGTGGGACGCCCGGGCCAAAAGATCCGGTCCCTGTCGCCCGGTACGGACTCACGTCATAGCTTTCTAGCTTCGCCCCGTACTCAACTTCGATGGACTCAGGAGTAATCATGCGACGAATTTCGACCTTCTCCGCCCTCGTCATGGGTGGCCTCGTGGTCGCCGCCTGTGGTGGCAGCGGTGAAGCGATGGAGGAAGGCACCGCCACCGCCAGCGACATGGACGTCGCAGCTGGCGATGCCCTCGAGTGCTACCTCGCCCGTGGAACGATGGCCGAAGCCCAGGAGCGCCCGAGCCCTCTCCAGTCCACCTCCTTCGCGGTTGGAGGCCACGACGGCCTTCTCTGCTATGGCGCTCCGTCCGCGCGCGGCCGTGAGATCATCGGAGGCCTCGTCGTGTACGGGCAGCCCGAGCGGATCGGCGCGAACGAGCCGACGACAATCCATCTCGCCGGTCCCGCCAGCATCGGCGGCGTCGAGGTCGGTCCAGGCAGCTACTCGATTTACGCGATCCCCGGTCCGGACGAATGGGTCTTCTTCGTCAATTCGAACTGGGAGCGCTGGGGCATTCCGATCGACGAGAACGTCCGCTCCAGTGAGGTCGGAACGTTCACGGTTCCGGTGGAAGCGATGGAGGACTACGTCGAGACGCTTCAGTACCGCTTCGAGCCCATGTCCGAAAACACCATGGGTGATGTCATCCTCGAGTGGGAAAACACACGCGTGAAATTCCACGTGCACCCGGGTGCGAGCGGCTGATCCGAACGAACCTGACCGAAACGCAAAACGCCCCCGGACCACGGTCCGGGGGCGTTTTCACGTCCGTACGCCGCTTTGTCACCTGGCCGCGTTCGCCGGCGCGGCGGACTCCCCTCCCCTCATGACGACGGTCCGAATCGGGAACGGGATTTCGATCCCCTCCTTCCCGAACCGGCGGTGGAGTCGCTTGATGAACTCGTGACGGATCGGCCCCTGGCTCCTGAATTCACGAACCATCATCCGGACCTCGAAGTTGATGCTCGAGTCCGCGAATGCGTTGAACAGCAGAACGGGATCCTCTCCGGGGACTCCGCCTTCGAGATCCCTGAGGACACTGCGGGCCACATCGAGGGCTACCTGCTCCACGTGCTCCAGATCCGACTCGTAGCTCACACCAACCGCGACTGTCACCCAAAGCGTGGGTCGCGGCAGGTTGTAGTTCTTCACACTGGCGGAGGCCAGCGAGGAATTCGGAACGGAAACGAGGTTGCCGTCGGGAAACGTCTGAATGGTCGTGTTCCGTGCCCTCACATCGGTGACCCACCCCTCCTCTCCCGAACTCAACTGCACGTAGTCTCGCGGGCGGACCTGACGTGACAGGATGATCTGAACTCCTGCAAAGAGATTACCGAGGGTGTCCTGAAGGGCGAGTGCGACAGCCAGGCCACCGATCCCGAGGGCGGTGATCAGCGGCGTGATGTCGATGCCCAGGTTCTGCAGGATGATGAACAGTCCGAGGACTGCGACCGCACCCTGAGCAAGGTTGACCACGAGCGAAGGAGATCCGACCGAGCCCTTGGTCTCCGCGGATATCGACTCCACCGCTCCCTTCACCAGCCGCATGCCCCCGATTGCCACCGATCCGATCAGCGTGATGGTGAGGGCGTGGGACACGATGGGGATCACCCACTCAGGCTCATCTCCGAGCGTGCTCGCGAAGTAGATGCCGGCAGCCGACAACCATACCGTCGGCAACCAACGAATCGCGGACACCAGCAGGTCGTCCCACGTGAAGCGTGTCTCCAGAGCGACCCTGTGCAACCGGCTCACGACCACGCGCTCGACCAGATAGCCCAGGACGAATCCGCCGACGACGAAGACCGCGCGGTGAACCCAGGGCGACTGAATGATCTGTGTGATCTCGGGCATGACAGGGCCGGCAGGAGTCGACTCGGGGTGACGCACTCTCGGAATCGGAGCATCTTACTTCCGATCAGGGCCCCGCGCCGCTGTCATTCGCCCGGCGTCGCTTCGACACGCAGAACGGCGAGCCCTTCCACCTTCACGACCGAACCGAATCCGTGGCTCTCTCTGCCGCCGCGCTCGCCGACGAGATCGGCCGTCGCCGCACGTTCGCCATCATCAGCCACCCGGATGCGGGCAAGACGACGCTGACCGAGAAGCTGCTCCTCTACGGTGGAGCCATTCGGGCGGCGGGCTCGGTAAAGTCTCGCCGTTCTGATCGGCACGCGACCTCGGACTGGCTAGAGATGGAGCAGGAGCGTGGCATCTCGATTACCGCGTCCGTACTGCACTTCGACTACCAGGGCTTCCGCATCAACCTGCTGGACACACCGGGCCACCAGGACTTCTCGGAGGACACCTACCGCGCGCTGACGGCCGCGGACAGCGCGATCATGCTGCTCGACAACCGGAGGGGCGTCGAGACGCAAACCAGGAAGCTCTTCAGCGTATGCAAGAAGCGGCGTCTCCCGATCCATACCTTCGTCAACAAGTGCGACCGCGTCGGTGAAGACCCCCTCGGCCTGCTCGACGACGTCCAGGCCGAGCTCGGGATCGACTGTTTCGTGTCGACATGGCCCGTGCGCCGTGACGGCCGCCTGATCGGGGTCTTCGACCGTGAGCGCTCGAAGGTGTGGCTCTACGAGGAAACGGGTGATCACGGTCAGTCCCGGCCGAACGCGGCGCTCGTCGACCTTGAAAGCGACGAACTCGAAGCCGCGATCGGGATCGAGGGAGTGGAGCGACTCGCAGAGGAGGTGGAGCTGATCGAAATCGCCGGGGCCGAGGCGGACTTCGAAGCCGTGGCGAGGGGAGAAGCGAGCCCCGTGTGCTTCGGTTCGGCCCTTACGAACTTCGGCGTGGACGTCTTTCTGGAGCGCTTCCTGTCGCTCGCCCCCCCGCCCACGCCCAGGGAGAGCACGGACGGACCGGTCGCGCCGGACGGACACCCATTCTCGGGCTTCGTCTTCAAGGTCCAGGCCAACATGGATCCGCGTCACCGGGATCGAGTGGCCTTCGTGCGCGTCTGCTCCGGCGAATTCGACGAGGGAGCCGAGGCCGTCGTCTCTCGCACGGGTCAGAAGCTTCGACTGGCGCAGCCGCAGGAGTTCATGGCGAGAGAGCGAGCACACGCAGACATCAACGCCGTGGCCGGCGACGTCGTCGGACTGCTCGATCGGGGCAGTCTGCGCGTCGGCGACACGGTCGCGGTGGGTGGCCGCATCGAGTATCCCGGGGTACCACGGTTCTCGCCGGAGCACTTCGCGCAGGTCCACATCGAGGATGCGCTGCGCAGAAAGCACCTGGACCGCGGCCTGAGCCACCTGGCCGAAGAGGGGACGATCCTCCTGCTCTTCGCGCCGTCCATCACTGGACCGATCCCGATCGTCGGAGCGGTAGGAGGGCTACAGTTCGACGTGCTCCTCGATCGTCTCGAGCGCGAGTATGGCGTCTCGGCACGGCTCGAACGACTCCCGTTTCACTGCGCCCGCTGGGTCACCGGCCCGGACAAGGCCATCGACAAGGTGGCGAATGCCTACGGTCGCCGGCGCGTCGAGGACGCCGACGGGGCCGCGCTGATCCTCTTCGACAACGAGTGGACACTCCGGCGCAGCATCGAACAGGAAGACGAGCTGACCTTCCATGACGTGCAGCCGCGGGCCGCGGTCAACGCCTAGTCGGCGCGCTCCTCGCTGACGGATTCGCCGGCGGCCATAGAGCGCCGCCTCGCGAGCGCCTGGCCAATGACGAGGATCCACACCACCCAGCTCAGTCGCTCACCCACGCTCATCATGCGCACGTGCGCGATGCCGACCCACGGCAGGGTCATGGCGACCAGAACGGGGGACCCCCCGTGATACGGGACCCGACGCTCGACGACCTGAACCGCGTCCCGGCGCTTCTCGTGCAGCAGAGCTTCGATCCGGTCGCCCAACTCGCGTGGCGCGAGTTCCTGCCAGCCCGGGATCCTCATCAGGCTCCACGACGCCACCGTTCGGCCCCAGCCGTGCAGGTTCGCGGCTCCGATCAGCGCCAGGTTCATCGAGTCGGCGAGGGCGAGGATCTCAGCTCGCTCCCCCTTCACCTGCTCCAGACCCCGCGGCGAGCCGTCGTTGATCTCGATGCCGATCATCCCCGAAGGTACGTCCTCCGAGAACGGAACGACGCGCATGAGGTTGCCGGGCATCGTGTAGAAGAGCGTCGGAGGCTGCTGGCCATGGCCGGGCGCGTAGCGTTCATCCATCGCCTCGGGACTCATGAAGACGGAGTCCTCGTCCAGCGCGAAGACGTAGCGGTCCCTCGAACCCAGAATGTTCGTCGGACGCCGGTAGATCCGTATCTCGGCGCCCTCCAGTAGCACTGTGCGCTCGCCCGCCTTCGGAGGGTTGTCCACCGCGCCCTCGTCGAAGCCGCGCCACGTGTAGTGGTCGGTCACATATGCGGCGTCGAAGCCACCGGACTCGTGCCACGCCCGATTCCGTCGTGGTGTGAAGAGGCTCCACCCGTCGTGTGAATACTCTGTGTGCGAGTGAAAGTCGATCGCGACCAGGTCGGCATCGAGGATGTCCACGCCGGTCATGGATCTGGGCAGGAGCATGCCCGCGGCATAGAACGCCAGGAGCGCGAGAAGCGCGATCGATGCTCGCATCGTCTCCTGCACGATGGCGAAACGTACACGACGTCCCAGACCGCCCTCCGAAGCGCCCTCCAAGGATGCGCGAGCCACCTCCCGGGCGCGCCGCCAGGCCCGAGTCCTCCCGGAGACATACAGCGCGACGAGGGTGACCAACACCGCGTAGTGCTGGGACAGCGTGAGCAGGGAAAGGGTATCCCAGACCGAGAAGAGGGGCGCGAACACGATCCACGCGAGTGGCTCGGTCTTCTCGGCGACATCCACGGACACGCCCGTGGCCGCATCCTGGAGCGGGGACAATGGAGCGAGTGCCCCCAGAAGCACGACGCCCACGGCGACGAATCCGACGTGGCGTCCCCCAGGCTCGAATCGGTCCGCCATTACCCCTGCGACGTCACGAGATCTTTGGGCCGTTACCGGTCCTGAGCACCCCCACCACCGACCACCGCGAGCGGAATGTCGCCGAACCCGCTCCGCTGAGGATTCTGACGACCACTCGTGGCCTGGCGTACATTGTTGCTCACGTGATCGAACAGCTCCGTGAAGGTGACGATCCCATTGCTGTCGAGGTCACCTGAGCCGCGCAGGCCGTCGAGCAGGAAGTGGGTGAAGACGCCGTGCCCTCCCCATCGCTCGTCCTCCAGGCTGAACTCGTTCGTATCCGCCGCGGTCATCATGAGACGACGCGAGGGTGTGAATAGTCCCTGGAACCCGCCTGAGATCTGGTTCGACGACGAACCGCCAACGACGTCACCATCCGCCGTCCCGGCCGAGTGGCACGCATCCGCGATGACGAGAACACGCTCGGCGGCGATCTGACGGCGCAGCGCCGTCTTCACGTCCCACATCGGGAAGCCCGTGGCCGCGAGGGAGCCGAGCTCCGCATCCGTCGGGAGCAGGTAGAGGTTATCGGGTCGGCCCGGGTCCGGAGCTCCGTGACCCGCGTAGTAGATCACGACGAGGTCGTCCCAGTCTGCCTGCTGCAAGAAGACGAAGAGCGCCTCGCGCATCGCGGCACCCGTTGCCTGCTCGTTCTCCAGATAGAGCACCTCGTCGAAGGGGCCCGCAGCGTCACTCTCGAGAAACTCCTTCACCGCGCGTGCGTCCGCTGGAGCGAACTCGAGATCAGGAATGTCGTTCGACTCGTACTCACCGACCCCGACCACGACGGCCCAGCGCTTGTCGATTCGAGGAGCGGCAATGGTCTGGACGGTCTGCCCGCCGGAACCTTCGGCCACGATCTCGACCGTATCGGTGCTGATCGGGAGCGAGAAGTCACGGGAGAAGCGCAGCGCGCGCTGATCTTCGATCCCCAGCAAGGAGAGCTCCTCAGCCGAGATCTCTTCCATCATCGCCGGCTGCCCCTGCACCTCGACGGAGGTCGCGTCCCCGACGACGACACCCTCGAGACGCACGAGGTTCTGTACGTTGGACATCCCAGCCTCCTGACGCCGAACGACACCGATGCCGCGTGTCGCCGCCCCATCGTCGGGAAGGACATCGGCACGGATGACGGCCAGCCCGGGCGCCTCTGTCGAACCACTCGACTGGACCGGACGGGCGCTGGCCGACGCGGTCACGGATGTCGCACCCCCGCCGACGGCAGACTGAATGGAGCCCGGATCGGGCGCCCAGTACATGGCTTCCTGCCATGAGCGGGCGACCCAGTCATTCACGACCGGCCCGATGAACTCCCGTATGACATCCTGAGTGGCCTCACGGATCGCCAATGCACGCGCGGCCTGGCCGGTGGCTTCGATCGCTCTCGCGTCCGCTACAGCGTCCGAGACGACCTCGCCGAAGTCGAGCCTGAGAGCCCTCACCGCGACTTCCGTCGTCGCCGTAATGAGGTCACCCGGCCCAGGATTGTCTCGCGTCGCGTAGTCCGCGACACCGAGCACAAGCACCTGAGCACCCCAGTCACGCCCGAGCTGAGTCGCGGCTCCGTCGTTTCCGTTCATGGCGGCCATGACGAGCGCCTGAGCAGATTCGTCGATCGCGAGCGCGGGATCGATCACGGGGAAGCCTGCCTCCAGCAGGAACGAGGTCATCTCTCGGGACGCGACCTTGCCCCGTCCCTCTTCCTGAATGAAGACCATAGTTCGGGGAAGCTCCCCCTCGAAGACGATGTCCTGCCCCGACGCAAAGGCCGGAGCTGAGACGAGGCCGGCGGTGAACAGCATCGCCAGCCTCGGTACACGCAAAATCGCGATCGAATTCATCTAGGTTTCTCCTCGCAGACGCTCCAGAGCCCGCTGGGCGTCCCGGTGAGTGGGGTGGATCGCGAGCACGGCCTCGTACTGCTCGATGGCCTGCTCGATCTGCCCGTCATCCTCATAGGTAAGTGCGCGACTGAGAGCGATTGTGGCGGCGACGGGAACCTCCTCCACCTCTGGCCGGCTCGACGGAGGTGTCAGCGAGAGCGCCTCGCTGAACTCGTCGGCCAACTCCACAACCACGTTCAGAAGGTGGATGGTCGCATCGGTCTTCTTCATGACCGCGACGACCTCGGACGTCTCAACGTCGACGGCGCGGATGTCGATCCGGAGATTGTCCACGATGCTCATGGCCTGACCAAGCAGCACATACTGAACGCCCAACATCTTCCCGACCTCGATGGCGACGTTGTCGTCGACGCGACCCGAGAGGGACAGATCCTGCTCCTGGATGAGATCCATCAGCTGGCGGCGCTCGACGATACGCATCCCCTCGCGTCCGCTGAACTCGGTGACGAGCATGGAGCTGATGGCCTTCCCCAGGTTCACCGACGCACCACCCTCGCCCATCATGAACGCATTGAAGTCCATGACCGCGACGGTCGCGACATCCTGCTGGCCCTTCGCCTCGGTCACGGTCAAGCTCAACGCCGCGACCGTCAGAACAGTCGCGAAGGCGAAGCAGGCTTTACGCATTCGTATCTCCGAAAACAGGGCCGGGGACCCCAAACAGCTCGATTTCGAGGGTAGAGAACAGCCGGCAAGAGCGAAAGTTTCTCTTTGCCCGCCGATTCTGGCCCTCCTATAGTTTATGCTAGTACTGTCGGGGATGCGAGGAGATTCTGTGCTCTTCGCCACCCCTTGTTTTGTCTACAAGGTCCGACTGCTGCGCCCCAAGGAGCCACGCCATGAAGCTCGCATCCAGACGCCTCTCACGGGGCCTCCTGTCTCTCGCTGTCGGAGTTGGAGCGGCCGCCTGCGCGGGCTCCCTGCCCGACGTCTCACCTGTCGACATTCCGCGCTTGCAGCAGGAAATCGCCAACAACCCGGATGATTCCAACCTGCAGGTACAGTTGGGCATGGCCCAGTTCAAGGCCGAGGACTACGAAGCAGCCCGAGTCTCTCTGCAAAGTGCGGTCGACGCCGGCAACGAAAGTGGTCCCGCGTTCCTGTACCTGGGCTTTGTACAGGAAGAACTGGAAGATTGGTCCGCTGCCCGAAGCGCGTACGACCGCTACCTGGTCGTCGGGACATCCGGCCCCGCCCGTGACGAGGTGAGAAAACGCCTCACAATGATCGGGCGC